>Ga0123335_1001734_pt1 | contig 34472 bp, 39 predicted proteins | sample BiotimSIPDNA_2_FD_89707 | JGI IMG/M metagenome (GOLD analysis project Ga0123335, IMG submission 89707) | Anaerobic biogas reactor microbial communites from Washington, USA - Biogas_R2 time_0 SIP DNA | ecosystem: Engineered > Bioreactor > Anaerobic > Unclassified | place: Washington, USA... | reverse complement strand
GACTGAGGAAACTCCGCTCACACGCAGAATTGCAGTCCTCTGGACAGACCGAGAGGTTTGGCAACGGAGCAGAAACGAAACGTCCACCCGGACATTGGCTATGACACATTTGTGATGTCGAGTCCGCTGGGCTGGAAACGGTGAAACGGCCGTCCTGCAAGTGGAAAGGGCGAACGGTCGCCGATGAAGAATCTGCCGGAAGGCGCGGGTAGCCCGATTAGCCGAATGCCACAATAACAGAAAGCGGGTTACAACCAATACACCAGCTCATTTTACTAATACACCTACTCCCCGCGTTTCTTAGCTTTCCTAAACATCATAATTCCCTGTGGAGTCGTTAGAATGTACTGCCAAGCTTGTTCTATTAGTTCGCCAGCTTCTTTCTCATCTTTAGCGGTTGCATGATGATCGTTCTCGGCTTCGTCATCAACTGGTACCAGATGGGTGTAGACTAAGGTGCTGTTTATGTTACGATGGCCTAAGACTTCTTTCACGTAGAGAATGTTTCTGGTTGTTGCGTATTCTTTGGTTGCTTGTAATGTCTTAAGCTGTGGAATCTTACCTGTTTAAGTCGTGGGTTTTGAAGCTTGATAGCAAGTGCACTCTTTTGTCTGTCGTACTTCCATCTGAAGGCATTGAGGTTTCCGTTCCTAAATATGTACTCATTGTTTTTAGGTAGTGTAAATAGCCTTGCCATTAATCTAGCCGATATTTTTACTTGTCTTGGATTGCCGTGTTTCTCAGCGATACATTTGAGGGTAAAGTTTTCTTTGTCTAGGTCTGTCCATTTACATTGCCATAATTCGCCTATTCTGAAGCCAGTTTCTTTTAGAGCTAATATGCAAGTGCCTATTTTTTTGCTACAACCAGCTACTAATGCGTCTACTTCTCGTTCTAATGGCACGAACGGCAGTGCCTTTTCATATGGTTTTTTGATTTTGTTCTGAAAGAAAAAATTGGTGTTCCCCCTATTGTTTGTTTTTTCTTCTTCCAGAAAGGACTTGTTTTATCGAGCATTTTTTAATTAGAACAAGAAACGACTGTTGTTAGGAAGAAATCGATTTTTTCTTCCCAAAAAGTAAGGCGGCTCCCAATGTATCCCAAGCATCTCTGCGAAGGCATCATACGCGCTGACAAAGTTTTGTTTGTATCCATTGCTCCATTTTCGTTTGTAGCTAAGACCGACTTCTGTAAACGTTCAAGTGATCACCTTTTGAGAGCCGTAATTTGCTTTAGGATAATACTTAGAGTAAGCTTCTTGGCTTAGTTTGAACTGTTCGATGAACTGCTTTTTCTGTCCAGCCGTTCTTAATGATTATCTTAATGTTTTCGACACTTGCTCTTTTGTGATGTTTATCAGAAGAATGACCGCAAGCGTTCAACGTGCAGACTTGGAATATCAACGTGGTACTCGTTCGGTAGTGGTTGTATGACTTTTATGTATATAAGCGTTAAACCGAACATGTTTATTCTGATTCTGAACAGAATAGTAAGTGATGAAAAGTTATAATTCTTAATAGTAGCATCCTACTCTACTATAATCGATAACTTTTGGCAAAACAACAACGCACAGAGCTACTGCTCTCAATCATAATAATTATAATAACAGCAATCCTAATGTTTGCTTACTATAACCGCTGGTTTAGCCTTGCATACACAGTCGGCCCTTTCAGAGCCATACATTACCTTGCATTCGCGGGAACCCTCTACATCGCATTCAGCGTACCCATAATAGCCTATCTTAAGCGCCGCCGACCACAAAAGTATCAAACCCTCACCCGAATACACATGTTCATGAACCTCGTAGCTTTCCTTTTGATTTCCCTTCATTTCGCCGGACAACTGGGAAGACCCGCAGATTTCTACCCTGAATTGGGAACAGGGCTTGCATTATACATAGCCATGGTTCTACAGGTTTTCACAGGCTTAGCTTTCAGGCTTAATCAAAAACGTTTTGTTAAGCCGATCACAACCCGTTTCCTGCATGTAGGTTTAGCCCTTGTCTTCTATATCGTGATAGTTACCCATATTCTGCATGGATTGGGCATAATATAGCGGGCTGTTAGTGAAATTGAAAAGCTATGGGCGGACAAACCCGAGGTACTGCCTACTAAAAAAGTATGTTTCTATGGTGGTCTAAAAAATAAAAAAAGAAGGTGGGGGATTACTTGGTTTCTGTCTGCATCTTTTTTGCGATACTGTACACGATCGGTATCAAAACAACTGCGAATGCTATTGCAAAGCCCCATGCAACTGTACTGATTATTCCTGTAACTCCAGTAAACGATGCAAAGATTGCTCCTGCGCCGATCAATAGGAATATGCTGTAGAGCACGAATTTTGCGTAGCCAGCTATGCTGCTGAATTCTTGGTGGTCATCAGTGATTGATTTTATCACAGTATCGGTTATGATTATGCCTGCGCCGATTATGACAAAGCCAAGTATCAGTGAGTAAACAAGTCCGGTTGTGTTAAGAAGCAGCAATTCGAATGCAATATTTAGGATTACAGCGATTAAGCCGAGGAATATTAGATTCTTAAGCATATCAGCGATTTCTGTCTTAGCTTCACCGAACATAGGTCTGATGACTTTACCTATTAGCGTCGATAAGAAATCCACCAGTACAATGCCTAAGACTATCACTAGTATACCGCCGATCAATCTTGGAAGGTAAGCTGCGATTTGCTGTATGAATTCGCCTGTGGTTCCGGGGATATTGAGTAAGCCTATAGCTATCGTGATAGCGACGATAACGATGAAGGCCATGATGACTCCGCCTACGAAATTCGAGAGGTCAAAACCTGATGCTTTGAATACTTTTCCTACTTCGCTCTTGTCAAAGTGTCCCTCTACGGTTTTATCGACGACTCTGTTCACGACTTTTCCTACAAACCAGCCAACTACTGCTCCTACGATTATTACGATTACTGCAGCGACTGCTCCTGGTAGCGCGGTTAGTATTGTGTTCAAAAAGTTATCAATGGCTTCCTGAAGTGTCACTAAAGCTATTAATAACAAAAACATACAAAAGCTCACTGAGTTAAACTATTAATGAACGTAAATAAAAGGTTATGTTGCAATCGATAACTGGACAACCGAAAAAAGCATTATGTGTGCGTATTTAACCCTGTCTAAAATGGTAATGGTTTTAAGGTTACCCGCGTTAATTTGAGCGATGACCCATGATTAACATACGCCGTGTACTAATCGAGGCCCTGAAAGCCCGTGAAACCCCCCTTGTGGAATTATCGCAGGCACTGTGCTCAGCCAACGGCGTCGACGAATGCGACATGATAGTTACAGACGTAGACGTCAAGACAGAGACAGTTAAAATCACCGTAAGAGGCAGCAACATCGAATACAACGAGATACTAAAAATACTGCAGGATAATGGTGTCTCCGTTAAAGGAGTGGATGAAGTAAGTGTCTCAAAAGCTAAGCAAGCTCAGAGAGTACCTCCTTAGCTCTATTTAAATGAGCCAATCCAAGAGATAACCCACTGTAAACGCGAGCACTCCGAAAACCACCATTCTCACCCCTTTTTTGTAGGGGTTTGTCTGCCCTATTCGACCCATATAAACGCCCGCGACAAATAATGTGCCTAACGCTAATGCTACCGAAATCCATCCAGCGATACTGATTTCTAGTAATCCTGCCCCTACAAGAATAAAGGGAATTATCGTAATAGTACAAGAAAGCAGCGGAGTTCCAAAGTTAATGATTGTTGCAAGCAATATCGTGTTCTTAGCGGTTTTCTGGATGCTTGTATCCGTTAAATCGGTGAAAAGCGCTTTTTCTAGGTCCTCAATTTTTTTCTCCTGCTCTAGACTCTCAACCTCATAGACGCTGACGCCGGTAGAGATGCCTAACGCGATGCTGGTCGTTAACATAGTGACCATTATTACTCTTAATCCTGCCTCTGCTGCTAATGCTGAACCCACAATTATGCCAAGCAGCATAAAAGTTGAATCAAACAATGTGTTGATGAAGAACCTGCGAATTATTGGGCCAACGCCTTCAAGTTTAAGGGTATCAAGCAGGCGACTCAGCGTTTCACGAATGCTATTCACTAAATTTACCTTATTAGAAATCATTAGTCAACAAAGCTATAAGTGATTCGAACAAAAGCAACTTAATTTAATGAAAGATAACCCAAATCACATACACTCTACAATCGGGATAAAACATAGCTATTCTTCTGCGACTGTGCAGCATATCGTCACCAACGAGGTTACCGAGAATGCGCAGAAACCTCTTCTCACTGCCTAAAAATGAGCGGCGACCACGCAGGAGCTAAACACATCTCAATAATGAACGCCTGCGCCGATGCCTGCATAATATCAGTGGATTACCTGCTAAGAGACGTACGCTTTAGATGCCGATTACTTGAAAGACGTATTGAAGTAGGATGAAAGCCGCGTAGGCTGCAAGCAGAAGCAATGCATCTTTTTTATTAATAACGCCATCTTTTGAGCGCATATAAACAAATACGGCGGCTGCAGCGACAAATATTCCAGCTCCTAACGGCGACGCCATATTGGGTATTCTGATTGGGGAAAGGATGGCTATTATGCCGATTGTCAGCATAGAGTCAGCTAAGACGTTGCCTAATATGTTGCCGATGCCGATAGAACCCTCTTTCTCGGATGCGCGGATCGCGAAAGCCATCTCGGGCAAGCATGTCCCAATAGCCACGATGGTACCTATTAGGAAGAGGGGTAAACCTATTGCTGAGCTTAACTCCTGTGCTGAAGTCGTCACGAGTTCGCTGCCTATGAACAGCACTGTTATACCGATAATTAGGAGGAAAACCGTAACTCCTAACCTGACCACTGACCGAGATAAGCGCATACGTTCAGCAACCTCTTTTTCGCCAAGTGCACTTCTAAGCAGCCAAAACACGTAAACCACAAAAGCGGCAACTAATAGCGCTCCATCTAAACGGGAGATAACGCCATCGAGCAACATGAAAACCGGTAGCAAAACAGCTATGAAAGCGATCTTTAGGTTCTTAAGCATACCCGACGTGATCTTCTGTTCTCCCGCAATAAGCACAACAACGCCGATAACCAACGTCAAATCCGCTATGTTAGCACCGAAGATTAAACCTAAACCAAACGTGGACGTGCCTTCAACAGCTGATAATATACCGATGGATAGCTCAGGCAAAACCGCGAGGGTGCCCGCAATTACTACTCCTGTGACAAAGGCGGAGATGCGGAAGAGCTTCGAGAGGTTCAAAAGACGCTTAATGGCTTCATCTGCACCGTATACTACTATCGCTATACCGGCGAAAAGTACCAGAAGGGAATACCAAGCCATTGCTATCATATCAACGTAAAATTAAATTTATATAAACGTAACCCCAATTTGGAATAAAATTTACCTTTCAACTGCCCTGTTTATTTTAAAACTAAAACAAAGGTATAGGCTACTTTTTTCGCTGAGCAAGCTTCGCTTTAATAACCCCCACAAGCTCTTCAGGCTTAACTGGCTTAGGCAAATACGCATCCACACCCTTATCCATAGCTTGCATACCTGAAACCAGCGAAGGAAAACCCGTGAACATAATCTTAACAGTCTCCGGCGACTCTATCTGAGACAGGATTTCGGTTCCCTCCATATCGGGGAGCTTAAGGTCAACTAATAGCACGTTGTAGGCTTGGGTTTTAATTTTAGAAAGCGCCTCTTTCCCGGTTTCAGCTTTATCCGTGATAAAACCGTTTCTATCTAAAACCAATCCGATGCTTCTAAGTATGGCTTTATCGTCGTCAACAAGTAGAACCCGATTCTTCGTCACAGAACTATCCCCTTTAGTTAAATTCAACATAAAACCCGTCACCGAGAACAAGATAGTGTAATATTGGATAATGAATAAACATTTTGCTTAAACCTCATTTATTTAAGCCACACATTCCCGTATTGGAGTATTTTAATACCTCCGTAAATTACTCTATAGAGTAGAGTTTTCTGTTGGCTTATCATGGCTTTAATAAAAACTTTTATCGTGATATTAACAGCAGCGTTCATCGGCTTCTTCCTAGCATATGCATTTTTAATCATGTGGCAGTTACCGCTTCTATACACCTTCGGGTTAGAACGTGCCGCTTTAGAGGAAATGCGTGTACTGATAATAAGCATCCTCATCGGAACGCCACTTGGCCTCGCAATCGCCTCTATACCCAGACCAAAACCAAAAAACGCATTGACAGGCGTAATAAGCGCAGTTTTCCTATTTAGCGTAATGTGGCTAATTCCCCTGCTGCTACCGATGGGCAGTGAACCCAGACTAGGCTGGGAAGAGATGCGCGTCGTCGCCGTCGGATTGGCTTTAGGCACCATAGCCGGCTACACATTAGGCTGGGCAATCAAACATCGCCACAAATAAGCACTCATACCTTTTTATAAAAGATCAAAAAATAGAAATACTGCATGCTTACTCCAGACTTAACACTGCACTTTTAACAGAAGCTTGCCTAGATTTGCCGACTGCTTTCAATGCACCCTCAGTTAAGCCCATAGCCAACTCTAGACCCAAAAGCGTAAACATCGAAACAACCGGAAATGAGGGTAACCTTTGCTTCCGTTGACCGCCAAAACTTACCACGAAATCCGCTGGCTTATATTGAATAAAAATTGAAGGTAGAAAGTTTTAAGTTGCTTCTTTAACCAAGCCTTCAACAGCTTGGTCTGGGAGCATCTCGAATTTCTTGGTTGTTGTTGGAATTACTGCAACCTTAATCCTATTCGGCAACTGTCTGGCCTGCAACGCCTTAACAAGGCATTTTACTGCAAGCGCCTTTGCCTCATCAAATGAGAGGTCTGCGCGGTATTGCTCTTTGAGGATAGCCAGAACAGTTTCGCGTCCCGCACCGATTGCGGTAGCTTTGTGGCCGCGATAGGTCCCGCTTGGGTGAGTATCAAAGATGTGTGGACCTGTGCTGTCTACGCCGCCAAAGAGGATTGATACACCGTAGGGTCGTCCTCCGCCGTGCTGAGTGTAGGTCTGCTGGATATTGCAGATTTTCTCAGTAGCAACCTCTATATCGATTGGTTCATCGTAGGTCAGTTTGTTGCTCTGTGCATCCATGCGTGCCTGATCGATTAAGACTCTTGCATCTGAGCTTAAACCGACGATGGCTGCTCCGAAGTGGTTGTCAACGCGGAAAATCTTCCATGAATCCCTTGCGTCCTCAAGTGGCTCGACGTTCTCTTCTGCTGCCAGTACAACGCCTTCTTTGCATTCGATGCCTACGACGGTTGCTCCTCGGTTAACTAGCTCCATTGCGTATTCTACTTGGAAGAGTCGTCCATCTGGTGAGAAAACGGTGATTGTGTGATCGTATGCTCCAGGTTGCCTAAACACTGACATTATGTAACCTCAATTTTGGTGTACTAACAATCTAACTGTTTCCGCGGCTCATATAAGGATACAGTATGTTCTCTTCTGAACAATATTTGGAGGAATCCAAAAAAGAGGCTGATTTGACCTAATTCGGTTGATAACTATCTTAGGCACCTTTCTTCATTAGTTTTAGCATATTTATACATCAATTTTTTATATCGAAAACACGTGAACACCTCAGAGGCGCCAGCAGTAGTTGAAGAAATCAACCGTCACCATAGCATTAGCATTGTTCATTATCGTAATCGTCACAGGAACCCTAAACATCCAAAACTTTATGCCTCCAGCACAGGTGGACTCAATAGTTTTAGGGCATGTACCCGTTGAATCTTTTGCGCTCCTATACGTAGCTCAGAATCAAGGCTACTTTACGCAGCACGGCCTGAACGTGACGATTATAGACTACCCGACGGGGACAGACGCAGTAAAAGCCCTAACCGCTGGCTCAGTAGATATCGCTGGGTCATCTGAATATGTGATCGCATACAATGCTGTCGAGCGCCAGAACATCAGCATAATTGGCTCTATTGGAGAGGCACAAATCGTGGACTTAATCGTAGGCAACCACACAGGCATAACGCAGCCAGCAGATTTGAAGGACAAAACCATCGCGGTTCCAAAGAACACAGTCGGCGAATTCGACCTCGGATTATTCCTTAAACGAAACAATCTCTCATTATCCGACATTACGCTTGTTTACTATCCACCCGGCCAATTAGCAAACGCAATCAGCAACGGCACAGTTGACGCTGTCGTAGCTTGGCAACTCTACAGTGAACAAGTAAAAATGGAATTAAGCGAAGGCTACATCTCTTGGCCGCTGCAAACAACTGAACCCTTCTTTAGCGTGCTGAGCTGCAGGAATGATTGGCTGAGTAGCCACGTCCAAACAGCCAATAAGCTTCTTTCTGCTCTTTGGGATGCGGAAGAATACATCCAAAGTCACCCAGCCGAAACGCAGCAGATAATCAAAGCCCGCTTCAATTACACCGACTCCTACATAGCATCCGTCTGGTCAAGAAACAACTGCACCTTAACATTAACTGCGAAGCTTCAAACCGTAATGTCAGATGAATCCGCATGGATGATTGAAAATTACTTAACTACACAAAGCAGCATGCCCACAATCAGCAACTACATCAACACTGATATTCTAAAGTCTGTTAAGCCTCAAGCTGTCACAATGCCCTAAACAGTAATTAGAGGTTCACGAAATGCTCAGTTTTTGGGTGCTTTTAGTTTGTTGAGGAAATAGGTCCAGAGTACTAAGCCGATTGTGCTGGCAGCGACCATTGGAATATAAACTTGATACACAGCCATGTAGGCTGTTTCAAAGGGCACGAACACGAAAACTAGTCCCATTGCAAAAGACTCCAAAACAATCCCCACTACTGCGGCTTTTAGTAGATAGTATTTCCCAGTTAGTTTCATGCTTACTAAACCGGCGATTAAGCCCACAAGTATTGTTGCTACTCCGCATGGGATCATTGTTATGCCGCCTACGCTGAAGCGGTGGATTCCGCCGATCAACCCCGCAATTAAGCCTCCAACTGGGCCGCCTGCAACGCCTGCCATCATGGCTCCGAGTTCCCGCACGTTGGGAATTGTGCCGTCTGCGAGCTTAACAGCCATCAGTGTACCATAGGCGGAGAGTAAGCCGAATACTACGCCGATTACTATCTTTGGGAGCCAACGGTTCTTGTTTGCTAGTTTTTTGTTGTTGAAGGCAACGGTTAGGTAAGCGATGATTATTACTAGTGATGCTGTTCCGAGTAAGAATAGCGTGTTGGTTACTGTTGAGGCTAATTCAACCATGTATGGGTCGAACAATAAGGTATACGGCTTTGTTAAAAGTGTTTAGCTGCTTAATCTCTAGATACCAGATTAATATTTACCTTATAGGTTTAGGTCGGCGGCTTCAGCTGTTCTTCTAAGCAGCCTTGAACGTGCCTCGGCTTGCACCCGTTTATCTGTTACCGGCAACTCCATATCGTAAGCCGTCAAATCCAATATTTTTCCAATTAGAACCTGTACCGCCTTAACTAATTCGGCTCTTTCGACCGTACCGTCTTCGCTAAAACCGCCGCAGGCTTCGCAGAAAGGAAAATTCGGCTCTAACTCAACGGTGTTATTCTCGTAGTCGTAGTCAACGATTGTGAACGGTTCAAGCCTGCATACAGCGGGTCGAACCTCGTAGATTTGGCATTTGTTGTCTTTGGTGAGGAACCAGCAGCTGTCATCTTCTTTGCGTTTTATCCACTGCATACCTGTTTCGTCTGGTTCCTCAATAAAATCATTGAACCCTCTATCTTCTATCCGTTTCTGCTCTATTAGGTCTACGTCGGGCGGTTGCATGCGGCAACAGACACCGCAGTTTTTGCAGGAAAACCCAACGTTTTTGGGTAAGTTAAGTTTTGGAGTGTTCAAGGTAGCTTATAGATGCCTACGAGTTGCTTAATTTAGGTATCTTTTCTTTACTGTTGTTCTGCCCTTTTATGCAGATGGCTATGTGATTTCTAAAAGGCGGCGTACCGATGCCTGCGTAGCTTAGGCTTACCACTTTTAGCCCTGCTGCCTCAAGTTTACTCTTCAAAGCGTTTCTTGTATAAACATGAAACGACTGGTATGGGTGCCTTTTTATGCCTAAACGGTTCTAACGCTTTCTGCACTAGTTCCTCTGATGTAGCGTTAACACGTACTGACTTGTAAACCAGCAGGTGCATGATGAACAAAGATAAACGCGGCTATGGCATGCTTGCTTTTTTGTTGTTTCCTTTTTTTGCTTTTTAGGCTCAGCATAGAGAGGTCAAGGCTTGTTTGTTGGATACGACTAATAATGATTGAATCAGTAAAATGTACAAAACTCGAAAATGTTCTATAAATGATCGCTAAATTATGCCCTTTCAGGCTACTTTGTAGGTGTTGGATTGTAATGCTTTTTAGGGGCCTCTGCGTTTGAAGCTTACAGAGTGTTACCTTTGGGTCAATCTGAATATGCAACTAGCAAAGCTCGAAACCAGAAACGCTTAGTCGGCATAGTCGCTATCGTTCTAATCACGGTCTTCTTCATCTTATCCTTCACCGGTTACATTCCTTTCCTTATTATGCTCATCCTCGACGTAATCGTTTGGGGTATTGCTAACCTTGTGCTTCGACGGATAGGCCGAGTGCCCCTTTAGCGGCAAACCGATAACAACGGTAATATTGCACTTCTGCTTGGTTGAACAGCAGGTACCCCTCAGTTGAGCAGTAACCCGCCGAAGAGACATGCCACAATTTCATTCATCATAGCTGTAGCCGCCGCTGTAATGATATTTGTCCCCGAATCAGTAGGCATCGATGGCTTCAACGGAGGCTTTGCAATATCGTTCATTAGCATAGTTATTGCCTTAACCTTTGGAATCGTCGGTTTCATTTTTTTGGGTTGGGCTTCCAAGGTGTCAGGGATCCAGCGCGGCGAAGGCATACTTGCACATTGGATTTACACGCCTGAATTCTGGGCTGCATACACTGAGGAAGAACATCAGGAAGAATACTCTGAGAAGAAAGGTCTTTTTCTGATTATAACCGCCATTGCTTTGTTTTTTGGTGTGCTTTTTTGGGTGTTTGATGAGGAAGCAGGCTTCTTTGTGTTTCTGGTTATGTTGGGGTTGATTGGCCTTTGTTTTCTTGCCTGGCAGTACTCTGTTTGGAGTAACTATAGAAGCAACCGCTCTTCAGGCTCAAAGGAGGTCTTTATCACACGAGATGCCATATTCATGAATAACCGGTTGACTACTTGGAAGACAGCTTTGGCCAATTTTGAGGATGCCTCATTTGATGCGAATCGGCGAATACCTGTGCTAATCTTCGAGTATAGCCAGTACACGGGGAGAGCTGGAAGACAGCAATATTGCACTCGCGTTCCTGTACCACCTGGACAGGAACTGGCTGCTCGACACGTTATAGAGCAGATTAACCAGCAAAACTAGCATACGGACCCTTCGGGCTAATGGTATAATCAACCACCTGAAAGGTTGCTACAGGCAGAAACAACAAAATTTTATAAACAATCCGAACTGAATAATGATTGCAGGTAGGTTGGATAATGACGGAAATGCTTTGCCTCTTACCCAAGCCTACAATGGCGATTGAATGCCTCTGCTTCGACCAAAAAACCTGCGATGTCCACATTGACGACGGCGGAAACCTAATTTGCCGGTATGGAAGCAACGAGGGCGTGGTTGACGGAATAGCTAAAGTTATTTGCCCTCTGGAGATCGAAAGCGAACGTAAGAAGTGGGAAAAATTCCTAGCCGCAGAAACAAACGCCAAAGCGTAAAAATCGTGCCGAATTTCGCCTTGAGGCTCAGGGAATCTGCAACAAAATAGGCGGAGCCTTTAATCTTTCTTTTCGGCGATCTTTTTTGCCCATGTAGCAGCTGCTTGAATTTCTTCATGTTTAGGGTGCCCCCTTTTCATCAGGATTCCTTTCCAGCCGCCATACGCCGCGTAATGCTCCTCAAGCACCTTATGGCCTTTACCTTCAAGCAGCATCCGGAGTTTACCAAGTGCCATTTTGTCGCTTCTGGGCGCTCCACCCCACGTTATAAAAAGCGCAAAAGTTTTTGAGCTCTTAAGGTTGAGGCTGTTTAGGAATTTTACTAGGTCCTCGTTGGGTGTTCCAGCGTAGAGACCTGAGCCGAGGAAAATCAAATCGTAACTATCTAAGTCTAGTGATGCAGGTTTGGTATCGTTGGTGACTTTGACTGCCGTGCAATTTAGCTCTGTAGCCATTGCCTCTGCGATTTTTGCTGTGTTACCGCTTTTTGAGGCATAGCAGATAATTGTTTTCACCAATATCTCCCTACCTCCTTCTTTGCGGTGCTTGCGCATAAAAGTTTTAGCGTATTTACTGTTGATATTTTGGGTTCTTGGATTCCTTTATCCAGAATTCCGGATCGTCAGCGTTGATTACTTCTACTTGAACCACGTTTGCGGGGTCAGTCATTATTTTTCGCAGTCTCGCTGGCAGGTCGGGCCTTGAGAGAATTAGCATGCGTGAAGCTTCAAGTGCCTCGGCGATTTTTTCGGTTCGCCTATCTGGGTAACCGTTGTAGCGTATGCTTTTGCCTTCTGTGATTGCTTTGTCGAAGTCGGCTTTGCTGCACTGGATTGATTTGTCTCCTTCGCGGATGAACCAGAAAGGGCCTGTAGGGTTCTTGGGCATAAATATCAGCTTGATAGACTTTGTTTTTAATTTATATAGGTATCGTGCTAGCGGCTCAGTACACTAATGCATTTCCAGTCACTCTGAACAGTGTTCAGTTGTATTGTGCAATTGTCTTCATCGACGCCACACAATAGTGGCGAAGCGATGTTTAAAAACTGGCGCCTCAGAATTTGTTAACTGTAATCATTTCCGGAAACCGAATTCCAGGTCATACTAACGTGTAATTCGTCATCGGCAAGCTACTAATAAGGGATGTAGGATAAAAACAGGAACTGCCCTTTATGGCAGTACGAGCCTGTAACTGTTGATTATGTCCACTTCTACGGTGGCGTTGCTTATTATGCAGTCGAGAAGGTGGCCGCCTGCGGTTCGGTCGTCGGTGATTAAGTGGATGTGGTATCCTGCGTAGTCGACGCCGTCCATGCTTGCCGGGAACCAGAAACCAACCGCTGTACCTGCGAATTGGGACAGGTTGAAGACCGCCTGCGTTTTCAGTGCCTGGGTGAGGTTCGGGTAGGGTTCAATTTGTTTTTGGGGGCTGCGTGTCTGCGCATACTCGTAGGTGCCGCTTAATTTGATAGCGTAGATTACGTCTTTTGATGTGTCTAATTGCCCGTCGAGGTAACTTTTAAGTTGAGTGTAGTTGAAGCCTGCAACGTTGTAGGTTCTGTCTGCTTCAAAATAGGTGACCGTAGCATACGGGGCTGTCTGCGTCGGCTCTACCTTTACTGGCGGGCCGCTACTGGGGATATGGTAGAATTCGCCGTCTAGCGCTATCATTTCGCCGTCTAAGCCCTCCAGGGTGCCAATGCCGAAGTCCCCGTGCTTCTCCAACTCGTTGTAGGGCATTAAGCCGGCGTACTTGCCAGTTGAGAAGGTGTTAAACGCAGCCAACTGAAACAGCGTATCCTTGTCTGCGGGTATAACTGAATCAGCTTGGTATTGCAACCCAACAAAGATTGCGCTGCAAGCAATAACTATGATTAATGCTAACGCTAATAGAATTTTAGTGTTCAATGCCATTCTTGGTTCCTTAGCAAGCAAAGTATGCTTTGATGGGTAAAAGGTTTTCCAAATTGCCCGAGGGGGTAATCTGGTTTAAATTAAAGATAAAAAATGAATGTGAAAGAGTCGAATAGGTTTAGGCTAATTTAGCTTTTTTGTGTTTTGCTGCCTTTTGCTTTTTTAGCCTTTCTCTTTTCGTCTTTCTCTTTTTTTGTTAAAGGTTTACTTTGTTTGCTGGGCATAGCTATTCATCTAAGATCATGTTTTACACGGGCTATGCTTTAATATCTTTCGAAGGATACAGCTAAGTGAGCGGTAATTAGGCGTATTCTCTGAAGGTATGATTGCATTTTGTGCATCGCATGAACTGAGTCATGGCTTCGTCGCCGCCACGTGTCTGAACCATCCAGACGAAGACTTCGTCGTTTCCGCATTTTTCGCAGATTTTTTTGATTCTAGACATGGTGTTGACTTCGTCTTCTTGTCCGACGACAGTCATGAATGCTTTAGGTTTAGGCTGGAGAACTGCTCCTGTGGTTGCTCTCTTATCTATTGGCTGCTTGGTAAAGTTACATTTTGCGCAGCATAGGACGAAAGCGTTACCTTCGCCGGTTTTTTTGGGTTCAAGGCGTGTACCGCATGTGGGACAAAATTCCAAGTGGCAAAATCCTCTCTTTATTCTCCTATAGTGTTAACTGATAAGATATAAGGGTTATTTTCCCTTGATTCATGGATTCTGGGTTAAAGCTACAATATCCTTAAAACTCCCCTTTTCAAATGCACTAAAATGGTGCTTTGATTGTCTAAAGAAGACCCGAATCCAAGCGAGTGGCAAACAAAGAAGCATGCCTTAAGGTATCTGTCTAGAGCTCATAAGCTGCCACATAGAACCGAAGCCGAGAATGTGCTACTGGATCAGATACCGCATGGTGTGCAGCGTGTTTTGGATTTGGGTACTGGCGACGGCAGATTGCTTTCTCTCGTCTTAGATAGGCACTCATCCGTTAAAGAGGCTGTCGCGCTGGATTTCTCTGAACCCATGCTTGCTAAAGCGTCAATCAGGTACCAGGAAGATAAGCGCGTTAGAATAGTTAGGCATGATTTTAGTCAGCCGCTGCCAGAGGATTTAGGTTGCTTCGACGCCATAGTCTCCAGCCTTGCGATTCACCATTTGACCCACGAAAGAAAACGGCAACTCTACCTCGAAGTATTCAGGCACCTGAACAGCTTCGGAGTTTTCTGCAACTTCGAGCATGTATCTTCACCCACCGAGAATCTGCACCGAAAATTTTTCTTAGCAATTGGACAACTTCCCGAAAAAGAGGATCCCTCAAACAAGCTGCTGGATGTAGAAACGCAGCTGCAGTGGCTTAGAGAAATCGGTTTTGTGGATGTTGACTGCTTCTGGAAGTGGCTTGAAATCGCGGTTATTGCAGGTTTTAAGCCTTAACTTTTTTAGCGGTTTAGCGTTAAATCGAAACAATTAATAGTCTGTTATTCAGAAAATGAGTAACATAGGAGTTCGATTAAAATGGCAGTAACAAATCAAATAAACTGGAACAATTGGATCTACCGCTTAATCGCTTACATCATCGACAGCATAATAATCGGAATAGTCGCCTCTATAATATCCTTCGCAGCAGCTTTCGGCGTCTTCGCGTTAGGCTGGGGCTCACTGATCATCTTAGGTATCATGGGCGTTCTATACTTCCTCTACTACAGCATATTGGATGTAGTTTGGGGTGCAACGTTGGGCAAACGTATTATGGGCTTAACCGTTCAGGGCACAGACGGCCAAAGATTAACATTCGGCAAAGCATTCATCCGCAACCTTAGCAAACTCTTCTGGCTTATACTATTCCTCGACTGGCTCATAGGCATTATATCAACAGGCAACAAGCAGCAAAAATTCCTTGACCGCGTTGCAGGCGCAGTTGTTGTGCAAAGAGGTCAACCCTTCGCAGCAGCAACACAACAAGATTATCCACCGCCGCCTCCACCGCCAGCATAAAAGTAGCTAATTCTACTTCTTTTTCTTTTTTAGCGAAAATTTAATGTAACAGTTAAGAGGTTTTTACTCAAAAAGGGTAGGGGTATAGAGCATAAACTTACTTTAGTTTTTCAAGCCATTTCATGAATTCTTCTTCTTTTAGTCCTCTGCCCAGTTTTGCGTCGAGACGATTACTGACTTTGGTGTCTTCGAACAAGATTATTGTTGGAACCGCAGCTATTTCGTAGTCATCCCAGAGAGGGTTATCGTAATCGTCAAGTAGCACATGAATCACATGGTCAAGTTTTAGTACCTTGATTTCTTCGTCGAAAACGTTGACGAAACGTATACAGAAGGGGCACCATGTTGCATAGAAAAGCACCATGACCTTTTTTGATTTGGAGAGTTCTGCATTTAGCTCTTGCTTGGTATCGATTTCTTTCATCAGAATCCTCATATTATTTCGGTTTTTGCGTTTCATAAACTTGCCGATGCCTGTAACCACGCGTTTAAAATAACTCCGCGGCCAACAGTTAAGCTAAGATGAAACCTAAAGGTTACCGACGCGGTTACCCAGTCGCGGTTCTAATTGGCATAGAAGCGGATCATGCGGCTTTATGGCAAATCTTCAGCCAAGTCGCTAAACCACAGCAGAATATACCGTTAAATGGCGACAGGCGAGACCAAAAAGCCATCTACAACTTTCATGAAGCAATAATAAATGCCCTGCGGCCCACATTCAAAGAGGGCGTAAAAAGCCTCATAATCGCTTCGCCGCCACGTACAAGCTACGCCGCCGACCTGCAAAGCCACATAGCGGGCCATCACAGCTGGTTAACCCAGGGCGCAAACAAAGCCACAATCTCGCTTATGGCTGGGTCGGCAAATAATTCTACGGGCGTTTCGGCTTTAACGAAGAAACCTGCGTTTAAGCAGCTGATCGAGGAGAACGCGGCTCAGGAAACAGAAAACTTCTTAGAATTGCTCGAGAAGCGCCTAAACGAGAACCTCATTGTTTTCTCGCTTGAGGAAGCTGAAAACCTGATTCTTTCATCTCAGTCGCCGGGTAAACCTCAACCCGAGTACCTCCTGCTTACAAACGATTATCTGTCAAGCTGCCGCCAAAAGAACCGTGTGCACAGATTGATGCAGATCGCCCAGAATAAGAAAATCAAGACACGTGTTATCAACGCTGAATCGAACGCTGGAGCTCGGTTAACGCAGCTGGGTGGTCTTGTATGCTTAACGAGGCGCGTTTAGAGGAAGCCTTCTCGTTTTAATTCTGCATGTGAGATTTTGCCATTATGCAACGAGGTTGAAATTAGGGCACCTGCAACGCCAAGGCTTTGTAGCCTTTTTAAATCGTTTAAGTTTCTGACTCCGCCGCCGACGTAGAAATTCATACCTGTTTCCGGAATTGTTTCTTCGATAAAAGCGAAATCTACACCTTCGCCGCTGCCTACACGCGATAAATCCAGAACGATAACCTGCGAAGCGCCAAAGGTTCTAAATTCTTTTAGCAGCTGCATTGGTTCAGTGGGTCCGTTGAAGTCCGGTTGGGTTAGGACTTTGCCATCTTTCAGGTCTAAGCTGATTAAGACATGGCCGCTGCCGAAATGCTGGAGCGCTTCAGCAACGAACGCTTTACTCTTCAGCGTCTCGGTTCCGATGACAATCTTCTGCACGCCGCTATCCATTAACCTGTGGGCTCGCTCAATCCCAGTCACGCCAACGTCAACAAGTAGCGAAAGGCCGGTTTTTTCAGTGACCTGTCTTATTTGCCCAAAATCGTCTCTACAATCAATTATTGAATCAAGGTCAGCGATGTAGATTTCGCTAAATCCCAGTAACTTGAATGCTTCAGCAACGCTTAGTGGGTCAGTGGATTTGGTCAATATGCTTTCAAGGGGCTTGTACTGGCTTCTTCTGCCCTTAACCGCGTGAACCACCTGGCGATTTAGGATGTCGATTACTGGGATTACTTTCAAGGTTGTTCTCTTCTGAATTTAATCTGTGCAGATACAAAAACCTAACCATTCGGCTTTAAAGGGGAGGGGGGGCTCGGCAGCAAAAGTTAACTATGTGATTTAGGATGGCGCTTGTAGGAAACGCGTCAACCAGTTTGCAGTTCGAACATCCTAATATTACGTCCTTTTTTGGAGAGATTAGTGCCTGTTACCGTGTTGCTGCGCTATTTTTATAAGCCAAACGCTCGCCTTCTAATAACCATGCAAGTCGAATTTGGAGTTATCGGCGGAACAGGTCTATACGACCCTAAACTTCTCAAGAATGTACAAGAAATCACAGTGGAAACGCCTTACGGTAAACCCTCAGATGCACTCACCATCGGTGAACTCAGCGGACGTACCGTAGCGTTTCTACCCAGACACGGAAAACTACATACCATACGCCCAAGCGACATAAACGTCAGAGCTAACATCTGGGCTTTCAAACGCATAGGCGTTAAACGCATAATCGCCACCTCAACTGTTGGTTCACTGGTAGAGGCGTATGCGCCCGGCGACGTGGTATTCGCGGATCAATTCATTGACCGTACCACCAAGCGCGAACAATCCTTTTATGGCTTAGCCGAAGGACGGGTATGCCATATTTCACCTGCGGAGCCAATGTGTCCTGAGTTGCACAAAACTGCAATCCAAGCTGCGAAGGCACTTAAAATCAAGCATCACGAGACAGGTACATACGTATGTATTGAGGGCCCACGCTTCTCAACCAAAGCCGAGTCACGTATGTACCAGAAGTGGGGTGCAGACATCGTCGGCATGACAATGGTGCCTGAAGTTGTCTTGGCACGTGAAGCGGAAATCTGCTACACTAACATCTCGACAGTAACAGATTATGACTGCTGGAAAGACCATAACGTCTGCGTCGATGACATCGTGTCAATCATGAAGACTGGCATCGAGAATGTCAAGAAAATCGTCGCTGAGACAATCGCGAAAACACCCGTCCAGCAGAGTTGCAAGTGTAACTGTGCATTAACCGGAGCATTCGCCTAAACAGAGAGGTAATTTGTAATGAACAAGACTGATAAAAGCGTTAAGAACCTAAAAGTCGACAAAAAAGTCAACTCAGAAAAGATTAACCTGAAACAGAACATCCGAAGAATCCCCGAATTCAAAGGCGTAGTCTTCTGGGATATAACAACACTCCTAAAAGACCCAGCATGCTTCAAAGAAACCATCAAGCAACTAGCCGATCACTATCGTGGCAAAAAAATTGATGTGATCGTCTCTAACGAAGCACGTGGATTCATCATCGGCGCACCATTAGCTTTGGAGTTAGGCGTGGGGTTTGTGCCAATCCGCAAAAAAGGCAAACTACCCTACAAGTGTCTAGACTACACATACAAAACCGAGTATAGCACCGATAGTATCCAAATTCATGAGGATGCCATAACAAAAGGCCAAAACGTTCTGATCATCGACGATTTGCTTGCAACAGGTGGAACCGTGAAAGCAAATATCGAGATGGTTGAGAAACTAGGTGGAAAAGTCGCTGGCTTGGGTTTCTTGATAGAATTGGAATATCTGTCTGGGAGAAAAGCACTCGGCGACAAATGCGAAGTATTCTCTTTAGTAAACTATAAGACGCCTGCTGACGTCTAAACCTCAAAATTTCTTTTTTGTTTTAGGCTTGGCCTAGAAAGCGTGATTCAAGCCTCCATTCCTCCACTTCCTCCCAGACGGCGATAAAAATAATTTCGAATGGCGCACCATTGCCATCGTCACGCTTTCCGCAGATGCTAAAAGCGGTTTTCGCCAAGCCCCAGCTTTATGAAGCTGCATAAAATACTACTCTTTACGTTGTTATATCGATTTGTTGTTGTAGCGAGCTAGCAACTTAGGTTTAATACAGATTCTGGCGGATAGTTAATCTAATAAGGAGTTTGATTTTTTTGGAAAGTATACTCATTAATCATGAAGCATTACCGGAAATCAGCGCAGTCGTAGAAGAGGCTTCATTGGTTAGGCAGAAGAGAAGCGCTTTTGTTTTTATTAACACTCAATGCGATGAATGCAAAGATGCCTACGAGGATTTACAGAAGATTGATTCGGTTGAAGAGGTGTATCTTTCGCATGGTGCCTATGATATTATCGCTAAAGTAAGTGGAGAGTCGTTTGAGTCTCTACGGGAAGAGGTTTTGAAGCAGATTAGAAACATTAGCAGCATCAAATCAACTTTAACGCTGACTATAGTTTAAACAGCCTTTTTTTTTAAACTCGGAAAAAAATGGTTATGCGGGAATAGCCATTTCCCCATCTAGCCCGGCAATCGGTGGCGTAACATCTGGGATATACTCTCGTTGCATTCTAAGGCATTCATGGATATGTTTCCAGAGCATGTAGCGGGTACGCCAAGGTGGATGATTACAGAATGGGCATGAATAGATTGGTTGAGCCAAATTTTTCACCTTAAATTAAACGCGACTCGACAGCTTATATCAATATGTGGCTACACCGTAACTACTACATAGTCATTAAACAACCCGAATACCTTCTATTCTGACGTGAAGTTTATGCCACGATATCTTGTCAATTCAGCCATTTTAGAATCTGGGCAGAACCCTAAAACATGCGCCGAGGGCGCCGCTAAAATGCTATCCCACGGAAAAATTAAGGACATAGAAGCTAAAGCCTGCTACTGCTGCACAGGCGAAAACCGAGTTGCATTCCTTATCGATGGACCCAGCCAAGACGCTGTGCTCGAAATCGTTCAGGAGCAACTAGACATTCCCGTCGCGTCAATAATGGAGGCAGAAGAAGTCATGCAACCCCAAGAAGCGTCTTAGCAGATTTAGTGTAGATTCCCAAGTCGCGCTCAGAGAAGAGCACCATCGTTACTTTCTCGATTTTACCTTCCTTCTCCAAGTAATCTTTAATCGCTGTTATCGCAACTCTGCTTGCTTCTTCAGTTGGGTAACGGTAAGTGCCCGTGCTGATCGATGGAAACGCAACTGACTTTAGCCCTTGAGCAGCGGCGAGTTTAAGCGTGTTCCAATATGACCGCCTGAGCAGTTTCGCCTCGTCATGTAACCCGCCATGCCAAACGGGTCCAACCGTGTGAATAACTTTTTTTGCTTTAAGGTTGCCTGCTGTTGTTGCAACTGCATTTCCCGTTGGCAAACCATCCGGCCACTCTTTCTCTCGTAGGCGCTTGCATTCTTCTAGAATTTTCGGTCCTCCCTTGTTATGGATGGCTGCATCTACTCCGCCTCCGCCCATGAGTGTTCCGTTTGCGGCGTTGACGATGGCGTCTGCTTCTACGTCTGTGATATCTGAGTGGATTAGTTCGAGTTTGGCGTTTGCTATTTTAAATTCCATACTTTACCTGTATTACATGGGTGCTATTATCTGCTATGCCATCAGCGCATAGAGTGCCGACCCCATGAAGTACAAGCCGAATCCTACGAATACCGCAACGCAGAACAATGTTATGCCGTATCTCACCCTGTTGTTCCAGAAGCGCTGAGATTTGAAGATCACGAAAGCGGCAACGGTGTACCATGCGAAGTCGGTGAACCAGTGCACTCCAGTAAAGATTGCGAAGCCGATGAATCCGAAGATTTGAGCGTTAATTATCAAAGTCGTGCCTATGGTTAGCCACCATAAGATGAATCCAGCGTTTATTGCGGTTGTGTAGGCTCCAGCCATAATGGTGGCTCGCATTGGGCTCGTCATGGCTGTTTCGCGTTTGTTTCTGCCCCGAAACATCTGTATGCCCATGAAAACCATCATTGCGCCGCCGACTAAGCCCACAGCCACTTGCACGGTGCTTGGAATCTTGTACATGCTCAAAACGAAGTAAATCAGAAACATTAAAGGGAACTCGACGATACCATGGCCAAGCGCAATTAAGAGACCCGAGTACTTGTTTTTTTCCGCTCTTTTTAGCGTAACGGCAAATAGTGGTCCAGGCATTAGAACTCCTGATAGCGAAATCAGAAGAACGGAAGCAAGGAACATTGGAAATTCAGTGATAAACGCCAAGTCTTGATTTAACCCCACTCGATACCTTTGGATGGCTCACGCTTTTCAGGCTTAAGCAGCCTTTTTTGCATCTCCACGACTTCGGTGCTGTCCTTAGCGGTCACGTAGTTATCCAGCAACATCTGATTTAACTCGAAGAACGTGTGGCCCCACGGAAAAATCTCAAGCATCGAATGTGCTTCCTCTTTGAAGCCTGTAATGTAGAGAGTTGCAGCGATGGCTTCGGCGGTTGAGAGTTTTGTTAGTTTGCCATAATTCACGGGATTACCAGCGATTAAAATGGGTAGGGTGCGGCTTGTTCCCCTTACATGTTCACCCATGACTTTCTGAGCGTGTTCCCAACTGCAGTCCAACGCGACAACGCCGAATTGCTCAACCCGTTCATGGTCAGCCGGTGACAAGGCGATCTCGCTAAATGGATTTAGGACTATGGCTCTTTTTGGTAAGAACTTGATTTTAGTGACGATACGTGCAAAACCTCGTCGGCCAAGACGAAGAGCAGTGTTCTTTTTCGGGTCATCCTGAGCAGCATGGTAAATTGTGATCCTGACGTGAAAAGCCTGCTGTGGTTGGCTTTCAGGTTCGTTTTCAATGTCCAGGCTTTTTCACCTTTAGATGATCCATCGGCGACTCAAGCATCTTGGGAATCCAGTCGATGATGTCTGTTGCAACCATATGGTAGCCGATTTCTGAGGCTACAGCGTCGCCTGCAGCGCCATTCACAAATGCTCCGGCAACTGCGGCTTCAAACGGGTCAGCATACAACGCCAGCAGCCCAGCGACGATTCCGCATAGCACATCGCCTGTACCGCCAACAGTCATTCCCGGGTTACCCGTGAAATTCAGCTTGGCTCTTTTAGGGTCACAGACGATGTCGACTTTGCCCTTTACTAGTATGGTGGCGTTTAGTTTCTTGGCTGTTGCTTGAACTGCTGCAACTCGCTCGTCTTGGTTTTCAGGCAATGCCTTGCCCGTAAGGATCGCGTATTCGCCTGAGTGAGGCGTAAGCACCAACGGAACCTTCAAGGCTCGTTTGAATTTTGCGAAAGCCTTCAAGCCGTCAGCATCCAACACCAATGCTTTACCTGCGGCTTCAACTTCATCGATGCAGGCTTTAACGAACTCTTGGGTTTCAGGTGCTAAACCCAGTCCTGGGCCCATCGCGACTACGTCGACGTTTTCGATGAATGGCTTGAGCGTTTCGAGGTTGGCGGGATTTAGGTTGTCGCCCTCAAGCTTTACGGTTATCAGGTCAGGCGAGATGGAGGTGATTTCGTAAGCGTTTTTCGCTGGAGTAGCTAAGTAGACGAGGTCAACGCCAGTACGCATTGCCGCGAGGGATACCAGCGTGGGTGCGCCTGAGTAGATGTTGCTTCCGCCGATTATCAGCAAGCGTCCATAGTCGCCTTTGTGGCCAGTTGGGCTACGCGGCTTAACGACTAACGAGACATCGCCGGGGCCTGCGAAGCGCTCCATCTCTTGGGGCAATCCAATGTCGCCGACAACTACGTCGCCCGTGTGTCTCTTGGCTTTTGCCAAGCCCAATTTTAATCTATGGAAAGTCACGGTTAAATCAGCCTTGACTGCTGTGCCCAGAACTTCGCCGGTATCTGAGTCAATTCCCGTTGGAACATCAACGGCGATCTTGAATCCTTTGGTTGCGTTTATAGCGTCCACGACTTGGCTTATGGGCGCACGAAGTTTACCTTTTGTTCCTGTGCCCAGCAGGGCGTCGATGACTACATCGGCTTGGATTGCGGGTACAGCTGCACTATCCAGTACTTCAACCACTGGAACCATGCCTTGGAGTGACCGTAAAACATCATAGTTCTTAAGTGCCGCTGGGTGGCTAATGTCTCGGGCTTTTCCCACCAAAAACACCTCAACTTCAAAACCCGCCGATAGCAGATGCCGGGCAGCTACAAAGCCGTCCCCGCCGTTACCGCCAAGCCCACACACGATCGCTACGCTCTTGCCCTTCGGGAACCGAGCGATGACTTCCTGTACAACGTTTCGCCCGGCCAACTCCATAAGCTGTAGCAGGTCGAGACCGAAGTATTCTGCATTGACTTCGAGTGCACGCATTTCTCGGCTGGAAATAGGGGTGTTTTGGGTTTTCATGGTGACGCCTTATTACCAATTGTTTAGATTTAAAGATAAGGCTATCCATGGGCCGTATACAAAAGCATCCCCCAAACACACTTTTTGCCGCGTAAAATTTCCCAGACCCTGAACCAGCGGAAATCTTTGCCAAAAACAGGTTATTTCTTCGAAATTTTTCGAACTGTATATAATCATGCAAGGGCAAGAATGTGTCCCTGGGGTTGACTGAGTCGCCAGAGGACTGTTGGTTAATTAGTTATACTTTAAAGTTCAAATAATAGTGCCCTCTAAGTTGATCTTTTTTTTAATCCTGCTTCAAAGGCAAAAAACCGTTCCAATTTGTCACGTGTCATACGTCAATTCACTGCCAAAACAATTGACCAAGGTACAAAAATAATGTCAAAACGACAATCGATTACGATTTTACTCTCTAAAAACACAATTTGGCCCTAGCAGCATCGGTTAAAAAATTTTAGCGTTGTTACAAAAACGGTGCTCGGATCCAAAATTGGCGGGTGGTGCCTGTATGAGTGACTTGTGGAGTGGCAGTCGAAAGTGTTGCTGGTGTGTTTTTGGCAAAGTTTCTTGTGGTGGTTTCGAAGTAGCTTCGAAAAATATTCGCAGAGAACACAATTAACAGATATGTGTTAAAATTATGCGATATGATGACTGATTAAACGCTTTATTGTCGCAATTTTTCCATGAGGTATGCCTGTTAAGGCTTTTCGACTGCCGAAAGTGGTGTCTAGAATATCGAAGTATGGCGGGTTTTGCTGGGCTTGGCATTTTTCTTTGAAATTGAGGGAAAGGTTATTTTTGCGTCTGCACGTAGTTTGCCGTGGGTGCTGCCTGTGGCCTGTGATGATCAGAGTATGCGTTTTCTGCAGTGGCGACTTTGTTTTGGTGATGCTTTTGTATACGGGGCTCGCAGCCTTTGTTATCATCTTGGGGCAGATATGTCCAAATTTGATATTAATGTGTTTACTATGAGATGTGTTAGTTATGAGTGTTGAGCGTAACCTGTTAATTTCAGTGCTAAAATTAACCAAAGAAGGCGCCGCTTTAACTAATGATGTCAATATTGACGCTCATATACCATCGGAAGCTTGTTTGATGTTGCTTCAAAAAATGCAAAATGAAAATTTCATTTATTTCAAAGGCGAGACAATCGAAGCGGACAGCGATGGCAGACTAAAAATCGCCATAAAAGCAGCCCAGCTAGGTGCCGATTTGCAACGCATAAGCGATCTGCTGAGGTGGCAGGAGTTCGAGGAAATCGCAGCTGAAGCACTCAGAATCAACGGATACACTGTGTACCATAATGTCCGTTTTAAGCATGGCAACCGCAGATACGAGATAGATGTAATCGGATGCAGGAAACCCCTTGTTGTATGTATCGATTGCAAACGCTGGCAGCATGCAATCGCTGCGTCTGCGCTTCGTAAAATCGTTGAGGAACAATTCCAGCGAACACAAGCCTTGGCAGATTCGATTCCTAACCCGAAGCTGCAGCTTGAATGCGGCAAGTGGGATCGAGCCAAATTTGTTCCCGCAGTGCTCTCATTGATGCAGGGCGCCTACAAGTTTTATCATGAAGTGCCTATAGTGCCTGTTATGTCGCTCCAAGATTTCATCGGGCAGCTACCGCTGTATCTGGATAACGTTAAGGTTTATTCTAAAAAGTTCTCGACGTTAACTTCCAATCTGTAGGATGCCTGTTTTAGACAGTTTAAATGCTGGATAGAGGCTCAAAACGAACATTATTATTAGCGCCGAAACGAGCCAAGCTGCAATCGATGCAACTGTTGCAGCTGTAACAATGGGGTTGGCCATCAAAATCATCAGCGTAATGATTACTCCGAAGGAGATACCGACGCCGAAGCTGCTAAGTAGTAGAATCCCGCTTTCAAACGCGGCGATATTTACGATTATTTTAGGTTTTGCGCCTACTGCGCGGAGCACCGTGAATTCTTGGCGTTGCTCATCGATGGATAGCATCATGTAGCTGACTATGCAGATAGCTGCTGAGACTAAGCTAAGAAGCGGAATAAACATGACTGTTTGCCATGTATCGCCCAAAAAAGCCTTATTTGCAGCGATTGCTGGTTGTAGGTCGGTGACTTCTAAGTTAGGGTCAATGGATTGTACAGTGCTTCGGATCTCTTCTATGGCTGTAATTCGGTCAACGGAGTCGTTTAGAGTTACTGCAAGCATGTTTGGGCCAGCTGCACCGGTTACGTTAATCAAGCCTTCTACTGGTACGTAAGCGACATAGCCGTTGTTTATCGAACCCACGCAGAGTCCAACAATGTCAAACTCTCCGCTGCCAATCTGCATCCCTTCAACAAGCGGGTCTGAAAGGTTAATTTGTTGATTACGATCAGGAGAATACATTGTTAGAGAAACTGAATCGCCAATAACAGCTTCCATGGCACCGTTCTGATTTAAGCTCCTTCCTTTACCTACAAAATCCGTCGCCATCTCCGCGGGATTCATACCGACTACAAGTATCTCTGCGTCTCTTTGGCCTCCAACCCATGCCTCTTTGCCCTCATAAACCGTCCAACTCCTAACTTCCCGGACATTTTGAACTAAAACAAGCCTTGAATCAACAGAAACTACGCATGATAAGGGCTCTATTTTACTGCTTACAGCACCAGATATGGCAAAGCGTGGGTCTGATAAATTTAAATCACTTATGTCTTTACTGCTTCCACTGAATTTAGCTAGTAATGCCTCATAATTATCGGCGATGCCACTATAAGCTATGGCTACTGTATTGCTGTTTTGTGTGCCCTCAACCCAGGAAGTTGTTGTGTCTTTTGCGATTATTCCTCCTGCAACCGAAACCGTGAGTAAAACAAACACAACTGAGAGCAGCACCACAATACGGGCGACGGGTGAAATGCGTCTAACCATGCTTCTTGAGGCTACACGTATTGTTAGCGCAGAGCGTGAAAGCGCTTTTTGTTTGCCAGTTACGACTAAGCCGTAGTAGCTTGCTGGGGAGAGAGCTTCTGCAGCGGTTAATTTTGCGGCTTTAAAGATGGGTTGCAGGCCGAAAAACAGGGCTAAAACGAAGAAGAGAATAAAAACTAGAGGCGCATACCACCATGCGCCTAAAGATAGACCGCCGAAAACAACTGTGGAGACAGCTAAATCTGCAATAAACCCAATTACTGTGCCGAGAAGGCAGCCTACTGTGGTTACTGTAAGAAGTTCGGTCATGAAGTAGCCGCCGACTAAGCTGTTGGGGCAGCCCGCTGCTTTTATGAGGCCGAAGTCGCGTGTCCGCTGAGCCATCATCAGCATGACAATAAACGACGTTAAGATTGCTCCTACCAAAAACACCAATAGTCCTATAAAGAGAATGAACTGGTTAAAAACCGATGTCAACCCAAGCGTAAAAATTCCGGTTGAAGAGGTCAAACCGAGTCCTAGGCGGCTGCTGAAAAGTATCAAAAATAATGTAGCGGCAACACCCAACGTTAAAGTAACAATGACTAAGCTTGTCTGGAGGCGCCTACGGATAAGGTCGTTTATGGGGAAACCTGCGCCGCTACTCATCGGTACTCGCCAATTTGCCGTCTTTTAGGATAATTACTTGGTCTGCGAGGCGACGGATTTCAAGGTCGTGGGTTGATACAATGACGGTTTTGCCCTTGCTTTTTAGCAGCTGCAGCACTTCAAGAATCTTTGCTGCGTTTTTTGCATCGAGGTTACCTGTGGGTTCATCTGCTAGTATCAGCTCAGGATCATTCGCCAGTGCCCTTGCAAAAGCAACACGTTGCTGTTCGCCGCCGCTTAACTGTGAAGGGAAATGCTTTAGCCGATGCTCCAGCCCGACTGTTTTTATCAATTCTGTTACGCGGGCTTCGATTTCCTGCGATGGCTTACGAGTCCATTCCATAGGGAAAGCAACGTTTTCCGCTACTGTTAGGGTGGAGACTAGGTTGTATGATTGGAAGACGAAGCCTATGTGATTGCAGCGGAAGTCTGAGAGGAATTCTTCGTCTCTGCTCGTTAGGGATTCGCCTGCGACGGTGACGTCTCCGGCGGTGGCTCGGTCGATGCCGCTTATGATATTTAATAGTGTGGTTTTGCCGGAGCCGGATTGTCCGCCGACTACGATGAATTGAGCTTTAGGGATAGAGATGTTGATGTCTCTTAGGACATGGATCTTTTTTGTGCCTAGCAAATAGTACTTCTCAAGACCCTTCGTTGATACCATCGACGCTTCCTGCAGGTTAATCCTCCTCTATAGACCTGTTTAGGGTGGTCTACCTTTTAAGTAAATAAGAAGCTTGAGGTACAGTCATTTACCGGCGGCGTCATCAATGTAGCAGGTTTTTATGTTTAGGTTGCCGCGATCACGTTTTAGGATACGGGCCTTGTCTGGCAACTTATCCTTCTGCCAATCCGCCCAGTTAATTTCCCGAAAGAGCCATTTCTTGCCAAGGTGAGCTGCGACTACGGCGTGCTTGTACTCGTTGACAGAGGGGATGAATTGGTCTAGGAAGCGGAAGAGTTTATCGATCTGAATCTTAGGGAAGTATGCGTAGTATGTTGCGTTTTTTACTTCAAACGCGTAAACATGCGGGCCACGCCGTGCCATGATGTCCGGAAGTGGGTTGAGGCTAGGGTTGCTCACGGGCACCCGGACCGAAAAGTAGCCGTTCTTCTGCAACAGCTTAACCAACGCGGTTTCACTGTAGAAGCCTCTTTTACGCCATCGTCTAAGACGTATGCGGTCCTCTTCAGTACTCAACTCTTTGTACCTCTAGCTATTGCTACTTTGGGTACCCGTTTAATTAAAAAATTGTTGCACTCATTAGCGCAAAACTGTGTCCTGGGGATGCTTCTGTATACCGCAAAGTTCTGCTTGGTGAAGCTGGAACCTTCTGGTGCACGTAAAATCAAAAAGTAATACTTACCTCACCAGTGCATCTAAAGTGGGATTCTCTAACATTCAAGCACATGAAAAAATGGCCGTTTTACTCATCATAATTGCTACAAATGCTACAAGGAATTGACCATGGTCACGATCAACCAATGCACATTGAGCCAAAATTTTTCTTCACCACAGATCTTGATCTCAACGACAAGATGCCGTATACGGAAGCATCGCCAACACACTTCACCTTCACTGAAAGTTCCTAAAAAGAGCGGCGATAGGCGTTCCGCTTCTCAAAAAATAGGGTAATAAAAAAAGCTCCGCTGCCTGAAAATCAAGCTTTGGCCAGCTACAAACCAAAGATGCTTTTACTAGAAAAAAGGGTTGAGTATCAAAGAAAATGAAGCAAACCCACGAGCCAAGGCACCGCTTAATTTCGATTTACCACCGATTTATCCCTTTTTTTAAAATAATGCCAATTCATGGCGATTTACTGCCAACAGGTCAAATTAACGATTGTAAAGCGCCGAAATAAGGTTTGCTAAAGAACAGCTCAAACTTTTGCACCAAAAACAAAAACAATTTTGATGAAAAAAGCCCCTTTCGCCAAAACAATCCCAGTTTGAGCCTCATTGGCGTGTCCCTAGGGGCTTGGCATGGAGAATATCGTGGCCCCTTATAATTAGTGATGAAAATCTCCATGCGAAGCAAAAGTCGACGTTTTCGACTAGCCTTCGCAATTCTCCGGCAACTTTTGGGTCTGTTGGAGCTTAGCTGTAAACTTTGCTGTTTTTCTCAATTTTAGATAAAGGCACAACTTTGTCGTTCGCCAACTAAGCTAAGTGTACTTAGTGCGTCAGGTTTTTCCTTAGGGCTTGATGATTTTTATTTTCAGCTTACTGCCTGTTTGATTGAATTTAGCTGCTCTGTTTCTGCAGAGAACTTGGGTGGTACCGCGCATAAGTTTGAACTTGACGGTAACTCTGTAGCTAAACTGGTTTTTTATGAGTCGAAATTTCGTTTCTAAGTAGTGAGGTCTTGTGAGTGTGTTTTTGGCTTTGGGTTGCCACCAGCACCACCAGTGAATCCTTCTTTGGTAATTAGTCAAAGGGAGCTGTTTTGTCTGTTCAGCTTACAGAAATCGCCTCAACCAATAGGCACCGCAGATTAGCTGCAGAAGCCAAAACAGGAACTCTTGCTAACGTCTTTTAGTAGAATAATTGAACGGGGATGGGTGCCGTTGTCTTGCCATAAACTGCTGCTTGTAAAGACTCTACAACCAAACAGCAGCAACGCTTTCCACCTGCTGATTCAGAAAAGTAATCTTTAGCTTAAAATTATAGAAGATGAAGTAGTAGGGCGGCATTCTCTTCTTCCTCATATTTTAAAATAAAGACCTGCACACTAACTGACTGAGGCAAAGCTATGGGTGAATTTCTTTCTAGAAAAGCGGTTGCACGTTTGATCGCCAGTTTGTGTATGTAATTAGGTAGGATAAGTTGACCCTTTTTCGGTTGCGTTAACATTAAAAGATCCGTGGTCGGTGGCTAAAGTTGGGTGCATATTACCAAAAAAATGATGTTCACCAGTGCTCACCAGACAAAAAAGGGAAAAGGGAAAAAGGTTTTAGCGGCGTTCTCTAAAGCGTTCTTCAACTATTTCAGAGGGCACTCCGCCTGCGTTAACTTTGCTCTGGTACTCAAACGACTTCCAATTAGACGGCAGCTGATCCTCAGAGACAAACTCCATGTTGTAGGGTCGCAGATTTACCTGTGTGTCTAAGACTTTGTTTACGTATTCCTTGTTTGGCTCAAAAACAATTAATGGCTCTATGCTGTCCGTTTTGATGACGTCTCGGATGTCCTGTTTCTCGTATTTCAGCAGCAGGTCATTGCACATGTTAAAGTGTTCTATTTCATGTGCACAGAACTCAGCCCAGACGCTTCTAATCCGCTCGTTAGTTTCTGTCTGCATAGCCGAGTAATAATTGTAGGCCTCGTTAAGCTGGATAAGAGTCGCCATCTGAAGCGGCGTCGCAGTAGGATCCCCAACGTCCTCGTACTGAGAAACATGCTGCTCCTCTATCTCGGCGATTTCGGCATACAGTTTGCGTGCAAGATCATTTTCCAAGTTGGCGCCATGCGTTCGGTAATACATCATCGTCTGCTGCTCGCCCGAAACGATTGTATAGTAATTCATCCACGACTTGATATGCGCAGAGTCCTTATCAAAATGCTTCCTCATCTCATCTTCAGGGTGGCGATGCTCAACACTCGTGGGCCTGCCCGGCTTAATCTCGGTTTTGCCCTGCACAATTTTCTCAGCATCCTTATTCTCCAACATCTTCATAAGCAGACTGTAACGGTAGAGATGGTCAAAGTCTTCAAGTAAAGCATAATCAAGTACCTGCCGGAAATAATCATCAGGTTCATTCTTCGCCAAATTAGAGGTCAAATCAACAGCCACCTGCTCATACGCGATAGTTGTTTCTAGGATGCTTTGATTGCCGGGGTTGAGCCAGTCTACGGTTTCCTGATGCTGGGAGTCAGCGCGCCTTATCGTTGACATTACCCTCTTTATTTCAGGATTATTAGTCATCCGAGAAATCGCATGAGACGTAATGACGCTGTTATTCTCTATACCATTTAAGAGTATAACGCGAGTTCTCGTATAGGCATCGACTTTATCCTTGTCATAAGGGGTTTTAATCATATTATTCCAATTTGTGAACTGCTGCTCAATCGGTTTGCCCTGTAGTTCAAAAGGTTTGAAGACATTGGAAGCTTCGCGGGTCTGTTTTTGCTGAGTCATTCCTTGGGTTGTTGAACCAATGTTTTGCATAAAATCATCGGAGGTTAAAGAGTCTACTATAACTATTATCGGTATGTGACCTCCAAAAGATGCAACGGCGCTTTAAAAGCAACACTACAGCGGCATACCTGCAAGCGAAATGGCTTCAGCTTTTCCATGCATCTGCCTATAATGCAGATCATGCTCTTCTAAAGTGTCAAAAACCACGCCGCAAACCCTACATCGATATCTGCCACTGGATGTTTTCTCAATGTAATCCTCATAATCCAGCAGAGCATTCGCTAAATTAAACGGACGAATCTCAATATACTTTTCTGCCTTCATTCTCCAATTCACCTAAGGCTGGCTTGCAACTAGAATTTCCTTCAAGATTGACTGAGTCCTGTTGACTTTAAAATGTACGTGGGTGGCTCAAGACAGCAACAAAGAAACTACACAACAGTTTCGGTATACAAAAGCATCACCAAAACACAGTCCTGCATTAATCAGAAAAGCTTTTCAAACTAAACCGCCCGATTACCTATGGGATCGCCATGTCAGATTTTAAAGTCGTAAACAAAACAATCAAGTTCTCCACTCGAGGAGAAATCCAGTTTATAGACCTAACAGACCAAGCCCAAGAAGCAGCATCAATATCCGGCGTAAAAAACGGCATAATACACGCTTTCGCCCCACATGCAACAGGCATCTTGATGGTGCAGGAAAACGACGACGCCCTGCTACAAGACATAAAGACTCTCCTAGAAAAGATCGTTCCGAGGCACAGCAACTATAATCACCCATCAAACGCGCATGCACATTTGCGCTCTATGCTTCTGCCGCCAGACAAAACATTGCCTGTGATTAATGGGAAAATAGCTTTCGGTACTTGGCAATCGCTGTTTTACGTGGAAACTGATGTTTATCCTAGAGAACGGACTGTGATCTTCCAAGTCATGGGTGAATGACCATAAATTCTACCGTATACAAAAGCATCAACGAAAAGCAGTCTTTTTACTATTTGGCGTTTTTCCATTTTTTTCGCATCTAGAGGTTCGTTTATCGTAGGTGAAAAATTACTGAGGGTATGGAGTAACTTAACAGTTAAGTAATAAAATATGGACAATTTAGCGCTGCATTTAACATATAATTATAAAAAGTGTACGTTCGATTAGCTTTCGCACAACATAAAGTCGTTAAAAGGACCGTTTAGACTTCCTCTTCAGGTTCTATAAAGTGCAGAGAGGGCTTGGGAGGGTCAAAATTGCCGATTTAGTGAAAACTTTTACGAGAAAACGCCCAGATAATATGGGAAATACTGATTAAAAAAAATAAATTAAGCAAGAAATCAGGGCTTAAGCATTCTATTAGCATGATTATATAACCTTCGCATCAATTCGAACTTTCCTTACTGCTCAGTCTTTAGCCTCTTTTTAGCTGTCTTGGAACGCAATCGGGCTTTCTTCTTTGCTTCAAAAGCTGCAGACGGCGCCTCAGCAAACGCATCAGACGCAGTTTCTTCTATCGGTAGCTTATCAAAAGACTCAGCGAAGTCGGCGTCGACAGCCTGCTTGGCCCCACTCTTAGTCATTTCCTCCACAGCGTGGTCAACATCGCCAGGCTTAACATCAATACCTAAAGTAGCATCCATCAACACGACTGTTTCAAAACCCAAGGTTCTCGCATCTAATACAGTATTGACCACACAGTAGTCAGTTGCTAAACCAGCAACAAAGAGCCGCTTTATGCCTAACCGCTCTAATTCAAGATCAAGGTTTGTAGTGTCAAATGCTGAGTAAGCTTCATGCGCCGGATCAGTAGCCTTAGAGATTATAAGTGTTTTATCCGGTAGTTTCATCTTCGGACTGAATTTTGCTCCTCCTGTTCCTTGAACGCAGTGTTCAGGCCACAGTCCGCCTTGATTTTTAAAAGAAATGTGATTTGCAGGGTGCCAATCCCGTGAAGCAATAATGTGGGAATCGGCTGATTGAAAATGCTCGATATAGTTGTTTATAACGGGGATGATTTGGTCACCTCCTTTAACTGGGAGAGCGCCGCCCGGTAAAAAATCGATTTGTATATCTGTAATTAGAAGCGCATCATGTTCGTTTAGACTTATTTTTGTTTTGCTCAATTGCTCCACCTTAAAGTAGACTGAGAAAAGACAGTCCGCGTTCTAATACTGCTATTTGGGCACTATAGGATAAACTTTTTCACTTGTGATCTTTCATGTGGCTTTTCACTTTTTCGTTGTCCGCTGCAATCCTTTAGCCTCGATTTGCTGTAAAATTACTTTTTTTATGTTTTTTAAATATTTAGCGCAGCTTGCTTTTTAACTGAATAATGTAAAAATTGACCATTCGAAAAATTTTCGTCGAGGAAGTTAACCGTTTATTGCTGAACTTACTAGCAACAATAGGTTAAAGAAATTTAGAAGTAAAATACCGACCGAACACGGACGAATCCAAAGGATCTGCTTAGCAAAAATACGAAGATCCCATCAGTAAATACCCTCAAATCAGGCACCACAACGCTAAAAATCTTTATGTATAACACTGTTTAAGCTCCAATCCGAGTTTCACAGAGACGCTTAGGGTAGAGAAACACAAAAATGACGACTATTTTATCGATTGTTTTAATCTCCCATCGTGTACTAGCGAGTAAATTCTTTTTTGAAAAGTCGCCGTAACTACCAAACTATGCGTAACAAGAGAGAACTCGCTAAAAAAACAGTAATGCACCAAGTTGCGATTTCATGATTATATAAGGTTCGAGCAATTTCGATGTTTTATGCCTATTTTGACCTTTTTTGCAAAGGTCGACTGCGATTTGGCGATGCTTTTGTATACAAGGCCTGAATCGCCCATTTTTTTACATGCATATTGCCATTATTATAAGCCCTCAGCATCTTTGCTATTTCCGCTAACTTGCCTTTAACAGTAGATCAAAAATTTTTATCGCGCGCTAGCGGTACTGTGATTGGTTTGTTTGTGGGGCAGAAAAGATGACGAAAGGTAAACCTTGGGATATAGAGGAAATTCGTCAGTTGAGGGGTTTAGTT
>Ga0123335_1001730_pt1 | contig 34534 bp, 57 predicted proteins | sample BiotimSIPDNA_2_FD_89707 | JGI IMG/M metagenome (GOLD analysis project Ga0123335, IMG submission 89707) | Anaerobic biogas reactor microbial communites from Washington, USA - Biogas_R2 time_0 SIP DNA | ecosystem: Engineered > Bioreactor > Anaerobic > Unclassified | place: Washington, USA... | reverse complement strand
TCCGTGTTAATTAATTTGAGTAATAACTTTTCCTTTGCAATTCCAATCCATGGTCCAGGACCCTCATTTGCTATTTGCATCAATGTTTCACCATTTACTTTTAACTGTTCCTCAAAATATGGTCTGCTGCAAAATGCATGAGTTAATTTTTCAGCACTTTCTTTCTTAGTTGCATCATATTTGGTATGAATACGGCATAACCTTCTAATCAAATCTCTCATACAGAATAATTTCTGATCCTTAATTATACCAGTTCTTGCATTAAATAAATCATTCTTCATATCTTCAGAATCAATCAAAGTAAAATGTCCAATTAACCATTCAACTTTACGGATATCAGTATTATTCAATGCCTGTATTGATTCCAAATTACTTTTAGAAGCTTCAATTCCTAAAGGCTTTAATAACATTGTCCATGCTTCAATTGGTCCTATAGAACCTTTATTAGAATCATTTAAAACTGTCAGAACATCAAACTGAGTATCATCTAATTCATTTAATCCTGGAAGAATTGTTGTTGCACTGTTTTTAAGTGAATTATGGACTTTAACATTAAATACTCCAATTGATCTCATAAGCCTTAATGTTTCAGCAGCATACCTACCAAGAATCAATTTATTCATTTCTGCAGCAATTCTTTCATGAGGTATTTTTTTCAATAAATCCAAATTATTTTCAATTGCTTTAAATGTTTGTTTCTCAATCTCATATCCAAGTTGAGACATGAATCTAAAACCTCTGATAATCCTCACTGGGTCTTCTTCAAATCTTTGTTTAGGATTTCCTATAGCACGAATTTGTTTGTTTCTTATGTCACCTACTGCACTTATTTTTTTATTACGATATACATATGTGTAGTCAACATAATTTCCTTCAACATCCTGTGCAATTGCATTAATTGTAAAGTCACGTCTTTCTCTATCTTCATCAAGAGAACTAGCAACATTAACTGTAGGTCTTGCAACTTTATTACCTTTTAAAGCTTTTGCATCATAAACATCTTTCCTGTAAGTAGCTACTTCATATTCAAATCCACCAAATTGAACAGCTACAACCTGAAAACTTTCTCCTCTAACATCACTATTAGGGAATAAATGTTTGATTTCATCTGCGGTCGCATTTGTGACAATATCAATATCTTTCAATTCAACCTTGATTTCAGGGTGAAATTGATTATGAATTTCTGTCCTACACTTACCACCTATATAGTAAGCCTCATATCCTTTTTTCAATAAAAGATTTAATACCACTTTTGCCTCTTCTATCATCCACGGCACCTCCATTTATTTTAATTATATATAATATCATACAAATAGTAAACAATTATTTAATATCATACTATCATCTTCTCCAAGAGTTTCAAATCTTCTAAAGTATTTTCTGCATCTTCTTGCGACATGAAATAATAAAATCTTGTATCTCTTTTATGTACAATATTATTTTGTTTCAATATTTTCATTATATCTTTTTTACTTGAAAAATAAGGTACTCCAAAAGCATTAAAAAAGACATTATATTTTTCTAATATATTTAAGTACTCTTCCCAAGAAATACCAATCTTTTCATGTAAACTTCCTTTACCACCACTTATAGAAGCTTTACTATTGGAAAAAACATATATAATTCTAATGGTGTAATTTCCATAAAACCACCTCCATTATATTATACAACATTATTATACTATTGTAAATAGTAATTTAGAATTTGACGAATGAATTGTAAGACTTCACTGTAATCATTTTCAGTATATTTTAGATAGAACTCGTATATAGGTTCTCCCCTCGAAGATTTGTAATCTTCATATGCTGAAAAACAGGGGTTTTTATAATCAAAACCTAATTTCTTTTCAATATTAAAAGGAAACTTGAATTTTATCATAACATCATTTTTATATATATTGATACGACCACAGTCGAAAATAAATCCTCTTACATTGTAATAATCCCTATTTACTTCGCTACTTATCTTCGAATCAGGTATTGCTGTTGATATTCTTGCATTGTAATAATCCCTATTTACTTCGCGTAGTTTAAAATTTAAGTTAGGAGATTTACCACTCATAGTATAAAGTATATGCACATCTTCAAAAATTTCTTTAATATAATCTGTAATAGCTAACATATTATAACCTCACAAAAAAAGCAGTTAAGATAACTGCTTTTCTATTTTTCCTATTACACCAAGTTTTTGTGTACTGCCATATAGTGTTGCAGCAATATTTCCAGGTGTGACTTTTAATTCACGACCTACTTCATAGAAATTTTTCTTTTCTTTAAACTTTTGCGCTAATATTTTCTCATGATCGGTTAAAGTTTTATCCCATTCAGGGTTATCCATCAATGCAAATAACCGTTGAGCCATTTCAGACTGACCATCATGTAAGTAATCCAACCTCTGTTCTTTAACACGTTCTAATCCTCTGATCAAATGAGCTCTTGCAGTAGTATATTTCATATCTAGCTCTTCTAATGTTTGATTCATATTCATATATTTATACAGAGTGTTAATTACAATTGCAGTCCGATCTGATACATATTTTTCCCAATCAGGATTCTTTTCTATTAATTCAAAAAGTTCCTTAATTTTACCACCAAATTGTTTTCCAGTCAAATTTCTTTTCATTGGATTCCCTCATTTCTACTCCGCCTTGTTTTATTCTTTGAAGTAACACATCTAGCTTGGCTTTTTTAGCATTATATTCTGCAATTGCTACATCAAGATAATCAGGATCTGCCATATTCATATTTTGTTCTGCTATTACAAGATCTTCTTTTGCTTCATTAAATTCCTTTATCAATTGGTTCATATAAAAAACCTCACCCTTCGTATACTTATATTATTATTATATACCAAGAATGAGGTAAAGTAAACACCTATTTGCAATTTTCCGATACTTTCTTATTTCCTTGTTTTACAATTTTATCATTTATACATTGTATTTCAACATATAATTTAGAATATTGCTGTAGTTTTTCTTTAATCCATGGATTCTGTTCCCTAGAAGTGGGTTCGAAGTTTTCTAACTCCATCTGAACTGTATCTATTTGTTTGTGTAATAATAAGTATTTGAACTTTAAATCTTCAGGTATCATTTTTAAAGGCAATTTCTGAACCATCACTATCCCCCTTAGTGTTTGTATATAAGTATTATATAAAAATGCACCGCAAAATTAAACAAGGTCCTAAAGCAATGATATATAGCCCTAGGACCCACTTTTCTCTAACCTCATATATACCACCGATGTATTATAACATAGGTTAAGAGTTTTGTACACATTATTGTAATAAATAAAAGGGTAATTTAACCTCAATAGGTTCTTCATGACCAACAATATAAAGGTTAACGGTAACATCATTATTCTCAGAATCAGTTGATACTACATCACCAATCATCCTTACTTTTGGTAAGTCTTTCAAGAAAGAAGTTAAATTATCAAATATTACACGAGACCCTATAGTTACATCAGATTTATTTTTGAAACGCTGCATATGTATTCCCCTCCTTTAAAACTTAATATATTTAAAAGAAGAGAAAATTATAACAATTGTGTATTTGTTTCTTCTGTGGCAATAACCATATGTTTACAGATAACATTCCGATACACACGATGCGGACAATCGAAATCAACTATATAATTATCCTCCCTTCTAACATAATATTTTGTATCTTTAGCAAAGTTTTCTACTTGGATAAATCTATCATTTATCTCATGTACTATTAAAGGTTCTTCATGTGCCCTATGATATGAGTCCATTTCCATCTGATGTAATATATTGTCCCATATTATTAATCTCTTCATAATATATTATACTATATTCTATTCAAGAAAATAAAATTTAGACCTATTACAAGATAAAAAGGATAACTTTTTGTTATCCTTTTTATCGGAGGAAAAACTATCCTATATTATAGGGGGATATTATTTTTGCTACAAGATTATTATTACCAATATATTAATTTTTATACAAATTTTGTTATATCATATTTATTAAATATTTTATCCTTTGCTTTTTGGCTCATGGGACAACCTTTTTTATATGCTAACAGATCCCAAGGTGTTTCGAATTTGCGTCCATAACCTAATTGGTTAATTATTTTCCTTGCGCTCTTTTTACCCATTCTTTTACCATCTTTAAAGACAATTAATTTAGATTTAGTGTTGCCAACCCGGCTTTCAAATAGCATATACTTAGAACCTTCTATTTCCCTTTCTTCTTTAAAAAGGAAATTAAGATTAAAACTAATATCAATATTGGTTTTATCATACCAGGTGTCACATTTACGTAAGGTTAGAATCATATAAGCAATATTTCTAAAATCCTCTTTGAATTTCTTTGTTATTTTTAAATCATTTAAATCAAAATCAACACTTATTTGACCTAAATTAATATCATATGGTTTATCAAATTGTTTAATTGCATGGAATTCAATTTCAGGGATGTCAAATTTCCGGCATAATTTAGTAACCATTTCCTTTATCTGATCACGTTTAGCTTCCTCCATTTGATATTGGAATCCTTTAATAAAGTCTTCAGTTAGTTTTCCTTCCTCCCTAGACCAATCTTCAACATTCTTAGTTAAATCAATAACATACCTATAGGTTGTTTTACCATCTGAAATAGCAATAGAATCAGAACCCTCATTATTCTGAATTTTATGCCTTAATATTTTTAATTCACCCTGATTAGCTTTTTTATATTCTTTTTTTAAGGCTTCAAAAGCCTTACTTGTTACAATAGCATACTGACTTCTATTATAACTTATTAATGCAGCCAAATTTAAAACTTTATTTTCAAACCCCGGCCATAATCTTTCAAATTTTTCCAAAGTCTCACGTGTGTGTCCCACTAATGAAATTCTCACTTTATCAAGGCAGTAGATACTAATATTACCATTATATACCTTTGTCTCTACTATTTTTGATTGTATATTAAATTTACCATCAAACATTATTGTACTATTTAAACCATTTACTGAATCTTCAATTACCTTATTAATCATTGAAGCATAAGCCTGTTCATTTAAAATCCCTATTTTATGTATAAGTTCTTTTAAATTCTGAGGGAGTAAATTCTTTTCAGCTAATTTTTCTCCTAATAATAATGCATCCAATGGAGCTTTACTTTCCTCTAATGTTTGTAAAATACTCTTATAATCTATCATTAAAATCATTCCTCTGATAATTTATTCATCACACCATAGACTGTATTTAAATGTTCACATGCAGCTACACAATCTTGTTTTTTTCTAAAGTATATACCGTCAAATATATATCCATTAAATTGTAATAACTGTTTAGTATACTCTTCAATAGAAATCCCTATTTTTTTTGCAATCTTATTGTCAAGAATAATTGTTCTGTCATTGACTTCTAATACCACAAAATAATAGTTAGCTATAGGTTGGTTTAAAAGATGAGAAATTTTATCTATCTTAAACATATATTAACCTCCTATTAATTTTAATGCCACCCCATATTTTTCATTTAAATAGTCAATTAATTTTTGTATATCAGATAGGGAGGTAAAATATCCATCATAAGCTCTTCCTTCTCTATAGTTGATTGTTGCCCCATATTGTATTAATAAATTATGGTATTGTTTTACACTCATATTAAGTAATTCTGCAACATCTATATCAGGCCATACCATATTTTTAACTGTTAGGTAATACACATCATATATGTGGTAATTAAATATTTCCATAATACACCTCCAATTCAATTATACAATAATATTATACAAAAGTAAATAGGGAAAAGTGAAAACTATATGTGTACATCTATTATATAAATAGGATATAATTTATTTATTAAATCCTAATTTGTATAACAAACTTAAAAAATGTGTTATACAAAACGTTTAAAATTCTTTCTATTTTTGAATATAATACTATAATACAATCACAAATAGGAGGAATATATTAATGGCATTTTGGGATTTCATGAAGCAAAAAGCTTCAAATAATATGAATACATTACCTTTATTAGTTGGTAATGACTTAGGATATGGTCAAGTAAAAACAGTTTCTGGCAGTATGAGGTCACGCTTCCTCAGCGCAGTTGGTACGCCAGTATCAGACTTCGGTAGGGTGGCGGCGGTCACCACCGAAAAGGAACTTCTTGAATCATTAGCTTTAACATATGATGGTAAAAAATATTACGTTGGACATAATGCGATTGTTAATACTCGTAATGGTCGTTTAACACTCCGTCAAAATAAAGCTGAATCTGAAGATAACAAAATCAAATTTATAATGGCTCTTGCTCTATTTACAACGGAAGATCAAGAATATGCTGAATTTGATGTTATTACGGGTCTTCCAGTCCTTGAGTATAAAAATCAAAAAGATCAATTGTATAACATGATATTTAATTATGGTAGACCATTTGAATTTACAATGCATTATGGTCCTAAAGCAGTGAAGAAAACTATAAAAATTAAAAACATCAAAATTATTTCACAAGGTGAAGGTGCTTTCTATGATTTTGTTCTTGATGGTGAAGGTAAGTTGGTTAAAGAACGTGCTGCACTTGTTGGTGGGACTGTAATGGTTGTTGATGTTGGTTATAGAACAACAGACATTGTGACAATGGAAAATGGAAGATATATTGAACCACTTTCAAATCAAATTAATAATGGTATTAACCAAGTACACCAAGAAATTCTTCGTCTTATTATGGAAAGACTTAATATTAAAAAAGAATTGAAAGATATGGATGAAATAGTTCGTTCCGGAAAACTCTTCCATAATATGAAAGAATATAATGTAAGTAAGATTATTGAAGATGCTGCTAGACCTTTTGCAGAAGATATTGTAGATAACCTTTACACCGTAACCAACGATCAGTTAGGTTCTATGCAAAGAGTATTACTGGGTGGTGGTGGCGGACAAATTATTCTGCCTTATGTTAGAACTTTACTTGATGGAATTATTGAAGTTTCATTACTTGAAGATTCCGAATTTTGTAATGCAAGTGGTTATTACAAATATGGAATGTTATTAAAGAGTGCAGGTGGTTTCTAATGTTGAAAGCCGTTAGATTCGATGAGAATGAACATAAACAATTGTTAGATTTCATCGAATTCTATGTGGATGAAAAGGGAAGAAGGAATGATAGCGAAGCAATTCGCTATCTTATGCAAAAGGGATTAGAGGCGGTTCGTAATCCTCAGTTTACAGAAGTAAACACATCTACTACTGAAAGTACTGTTGATATAAATACATTAAAGAAAGAAGTACTTAATGAGATAGCAAGCCTCTTACCCAAAGAAACAGCGCAACCAAATTTAGAACAATTAAAACAAGAATTATACAACCAAGTTCTTTCTGAAATAAATGCTAGTAATCTAAATAGTATTAATGCTATATTAGATAAGTTATCTAATTTTCAACCAATGGTAGTACAACAACCAGTTCAACAAACAATATCTCAGCCAGTTGAAAGTACACCTAAACCAGCTCCTACACCAGTTAAAAAGGTAGAAATACCCGCTGATGCAGATGGTCTATTAGGAAATATCTTAGGAAATGCAAATAGATAGGAGATGTTTAAATGCTAAGAGCTGATATGATACATCAAAATCAAACCGAAATAGATGGAAAATGGGTTGTAGCTAGACCCATTAAACCTGGTTTAATAAGAAGACTAAAAGATGCGTGGCAAGTTATAAAAGGAAATGCAGATGCGGTAAAATTTTATAAGCAATAAAAAAGGAGAATAATTTATTCTCCTTTTTTTGTACTTACCATTATCATCCATTGGAAAATAGATAATATTTCTCCTTCAAAAGAATATTCTTCCTTTTTAATTATACCATTTTCATGATATTGAATTCTAGCGGGTCCATCTTCTCTATGTAATATACCTATTTCATGATCGGGATAATCAGGATTATTAATCCAATAATCTTCTTGTTCTAATTGTCCATTTTCATAGTAGAAAAATCTTTTTGTTATATGATCATCTATATAATATACTTTACATCTTATATTCCCATTTTCATAGTAGAAAAATCTTTTTGTTATATGATCATCTATATAATATATTTTACATCTTATATTCCCATTTTCATGATAATATATTTTTGCGGGGCCATCTTCACGATGATATTTATTATCTATCATGTAAACCTCGAATTGCTTATTACCATTTGGCCAGTAATAAATATTAACATATGGTTTCATTAGGAACACCTCTTTATTTATCTATTTCATTAATATTATTATACGGGATAATTCTACGATTTTCATATTCATCTTTTAACATCTCATAGAATCTAAGTAATTCATTGTGATATATTAAAAATCTACACCCTACTCCTGTTGAACTATATAATGGGAACCACATTCCGCTTAACATCCATGCTGTAAATTCGTACATTGATGTTGAATTATCCCCATCAATCCTAGTTATTTCAAATTCAAATTGAGGTTCCTGAAATTCATATTTACCATATGGAATATTCTTGTTTAATACATCATAAATTAAATCTAATAAACCTTGAATATTTCCATCTAATAATTCGAATTTTGTTTTACTAACATTATTAAATAATTTTTGTCCGTGATAATCAAATTTGAATGTAAACGATTCATATATATCATTGCCATATACTGTTCTAACTGCTTTACTAGTGCCGTCAGGTAAAGTAAACGATTCATACACATCGTTGCCATATTCAGAACGAAAGGAGATAATATTCGTTATCTCCATCATAATATCATCTGTTAAGAGTCTTGCCATGACCTCACTCCTTAAAATATATCAGGTGAATTTAAATCATTGTTTTTATCCTGTCCTAATATCTCTTTAATTTTTTGTACTTTTTCTTGTGCATCCACTTCTGCTTTATTAATTGGTTGTTTTGCAGCTTCTCTAATTCTTTTATCTTTCTCATCTATACTTAAATTATATGTCTTTCTTAAAAGTCTTTCAGTCCAATCCTTTACTTCTTCCAATGAATATTTACGTATCATTGCAACCTTTACAAAAGGGGCAGTGATTTCTGCTGACCAACAATTATATATCTTATCATAGATGGTATATTTTACAATTCCTTTATAAATTCCCTGATCTACTATTTTAGCTGACTTTAAAGCACTTTCAGGGATTGTATGTATATTTCCACCATTGAAAGGATATTTAGCATTTCGTTTTTCCCTCTGTTCCCGTGTTAACCCTTCTTCTAAAATTGCCTCTTCCATTTCTTTTTCAAATTTCTCACGTTCCCATTTTTGACTTAAAGGTGTTGGGTTAGATAATGCTTCTACCCGTCTTCGTTTTTCTGCTGCATCCCTAATAAGATTTTGTCTTACCTCATTTATCATCATACGTAATGCATGATTTAGTCCATATTGTTGTACCCATTTATTTAACTGATATATTTCTTCATCAGTACATGTTTTACAAAATTTTCTGTAGATGATAAAATCATGTATAGCCCCTACAAAAGGCAATCCTCCACGAGGATGGGAATAATTTTTTAACCATTGTCTTGCCTCATATGTCCCTTTTTCCATTCTGAACACCTCCGTTATATTTATATTATATAATATTTCCAGATATTTGTAAATAAAAAAAAGAGGTTTTGTCACCTCTTTAGTTTATTAGAATTATTTTATTCAGCATTTTTCTCTTCTTTGATTTTAACGATAGGTCTTCCTTTTAAAAGGAACTCGTTTTCGCTTTCTGCAAAACCACGTTTCATTTGTTCTCCCCTCTTAACCAATTGAATATTATCAAATTCAAGATACCAATCTCTGGTATAAACATCAAACTTGGTACCGAGTTTGAAGAGTCTTAACTTTACCAACCCTTCTTTCTTAGCGGGTTCAACAAATATACTGAAATGTTTAATTGATGTGTCATATACAATATCTCCAGAATTGAATCTTTCTTTTTTAGGTAAGCTGGCCCACCAACTTATCTTCTTGGATTTCTTCGGATCCACATCCTTGATGATTTCATCAATTAACTCCTCAACATCACCAGTCATTTCATCGTTATCTTCTACCGCAACCAAAGGTGTTCCTTCTTCACTGGTGGCTACACCAACTGCCAAAAATGGACCATCCTCGCCTACGGACCTGTCATCAATAACATCATTTACATCAGGCGCCTTAACATTTGTTGTAGTAGCACCTTTTGCAACTTGGTCTTTAAGATGTTGATTAACTTTCTCCATGTTTACATTGTTCTTTGATTTTTCAATCTTTCTTGCTGTTGCATTTGCCATTATAATTCGCTCCTTTATATTTTTTTATTGGAATCAACGTTCCTTATGATATATATTATTAACACTATTTATTGTCTTATACTTGTTAATTCAAAATTTTTACAAAAAAAAAGAAGTCTATTTCTAGACCTCTTCAGTTTCATTATTCTGTATTGGATTATTTGTCGGCTTATTAGGGTTTAAATATCCTTGTAAATACTGTTCATCTTTTAAATGTTCTAATATATTATGCAAATCTTTATGGAATTGAACTACTTCTGCGGCATCTTCATTTTCTGGTAGAGCTACAACCATCTGAATTTGTTTGTAAAGATCGGGGTAAGATTGAAATAATGCGTTTAAATTATCAAACAATACATAATATATATCTTTTAAGTCTTGGCTGGCTTCATCAATTCTCTGTAATAGTACTTTAACACTATCCATTTCATTTTTTGCCACCTTTCGGAGTCTTGCCATTTTTATCCTCCTTTATACCTAAAATTATATACATAACATCAAATTTATACTCTAAGAAGTCACTAATAACACTAATATCATTACTATCACCATTGCTGATTAAATTACTGATATCATGTAATACTTCCTTCGCATCGGCGTTTAATGTTACATAATAATTCTCTAAATTTTTCTTTAATAATTTATACAACTTTTCTAACTTTTTATTTACTAAAACTTTATTACTTTTCTGATATTCACTTACAACTTCATCAATATCACTTTGGTGCACCAAGAGAGAACCATCCCATTTTAATGCCGTTGATATTTCATTATAAAGTTTTTCTGCTTCTTCATAGAGTATTTCGGGTAGAATATAGCTTAAGAATATATCATCCCATAGAGATAACTTTAGTTCTAAATATTCAATGTACAACCCGCAATATCTCTCTAGTTCTTTTTCATCTAGACCCATAGTCTTCTTTTTCTTGTTGTACATTTCAAGTTTATCAAAAACTTGTTCCATCTTTTTAATTAATTGTTCTCTTGCCATATTACTCCCTCCTTCCTCTTTAAAAAAAATCTACATATTAGAAATACACCTCTCGCCTACTTAATATATCACTTCCAAATATTTCATCTATTTCGTTGAGCTATATATATTATAAAGTTTTTGTTTATAAATAATTTGCATATATTTATAATTAAAATATGAGGTGATGTACAAATGCAATCTCCATATGAATTTTCACAAGATTATCTACATGCAGAGAGAGGGTATGAGATATTAACTAAATATAAGACGCATAATCGTCTAACAATAATTAATAATATTAAGAAGAATGTTTACATTACTTATACAACCTTACAAACTGCAGAACTTACTTCTAATGAAAAAGCTACCTTATATGTATCCCTTATTAAACATTCATTTCATAGAAGAAATACTATAAAATTAGATAAAGAAGTAAAAGAATTAATCTTACCTATGATTATAGATAAAAAGACATGGAGATATCGTTTTATAGTGAGTGATAATCCAACATTAGAACAAATGAACCTAATAATTGATCGTATTATTAAAGAAAGCGATATTAATAATGCTAACAATCTTTTAAATAATAAACATATCCAACTTCCCCCCGATATAAAAGAAAGATTGGAGTCTATGATTATTCTGAGTAAACTAACGAATTAACTATGTACATTGCAATATACATATGTTATAATAACAATGAGATTCTTCATACTACCTTTTTAAGCCGTTGTAAAATTACAACGGCTTTTTATTATGAAAAAATCTAGACTGTATTAAATAATAATTATTTAAGGGTCCAGATTCCCGAATTTGTCATTTTTAATGACAATATATAAAGATATGAATAGACAATAATTTTGACAATAGAAAATGCTTGAGACCTAATCAAGCATTTTTAATAAAACACCATATTTATCATTAAGAAATCCAATAGCATCTGAAATATCATTTATTGAAGAGAAATGCACTTTTTCTTCTGAACCACTGCATGTTGTCTCCAACCTATATATAATGCAAATGCCATAGCAATTATTGCTACTGGAACATTAGCACTTAAAATTGCACTTCTTAAAATTAAACCACATATGACTGACTTTATTGTAAACCAGATAACTGTTCCTACATAAGATACTTTTTTCATAATTTTTACTCCTTTGTGTTTTAAGATATATTATATAAAGTGTTTCAAGAATTTAACAATCACCAGATAGTTTAGATATAATGTATAATGATTCCATATCTTGTCTAAATTCCTCTGGGATGATAGATTTCATTTCATTCTCGTAAATAAACTTTGTAGCGTAACAATTATTATATTCAATAATTAAATTAAAAAATAGATTTAATAAGATTGGTTCACTTAAAACAGTTAATTCTGATTGTGCATATTGTTCTATAAGAAATTTTATGTATTCAAAATGGTTATGTTGAAATAGTTTTATAAGAACCTTACTAAAAAATTCTGTTCCTAAAGGTTCTATCAATTGATTGTGACGTATCAATAAATAGTATGCATAGAAGGGTTCAATACCATCGATAATAATTTGTTTATCTTCTGAGGGAAAATTCTGAAAATATCTAGTGAATACTAAATCAAAACAAGCTTTACCATGACCTGCAATAACTGTTAATATTTTTTTCCTTGTTTCAGGTTTTAACCTCGGATTTGACAATTTTTTCATTTCATTTTTTGGATATTCCATACAAATACACTCCCTTGTATATATTATATCAAATTATTTATCATCTGTACATTAAAATTCAAATGTACTAGGGTAAATATAATGATTTATATCTTTTGTTTTGAGAGGTCCACAATTTGGACATTGTACAATCTTTTCACCTTTTTTACGATATACATCGACACCACATTTTCTACATTTACCAATTGGTTTTTTATCTCTTTCAAAATCTACTATATATATTCTCCTTTCAATAAAAAAAACATTCTCCTACATATACATTATAAGTAATATGTAAAAGAATGTTTACTTTTTTGTGAAAATTATTTTCTTAAATAAACTATTACTTTAACATCATTTACATTAAACTCATCAATAGCTATTACTTGAGAAATATGGAATGTTCCCCTTGTTAAAGGATCCTCATCTGAGGGTAATCCTGTATTATAATAGTATATCTTAGTTCTATATGAAATACCAAAATAACTACTGTTATTTTTATCTTTTATTGGTTCCTTTATATAAGTAGTAATTTTTTTTCTTACTGCTTTTATATCGTCGTTTGTAATCTCTACACCAAATTTGTTTTTATTTATTTCACGTTGTTCCCGTTTTACTTGGACATTATGCCATATAGATACAAGCAAAATTCCCACTATACTCAAAATAATTAATTGCCTCAAACTTCTTTTTAACTCTGGGAACATTATCTATCACCATCCATTCCACTTTATAATATTATTATACAATAATACTATAGATATGTAAATAGTTAGATTTGTATTATTTTGTCATATAATACCGTATGTTTTTCATCTATCTCCCTATCATCATGATAATGTCCAAAATACCAATGCTTAAAATTTACTTTCTCTTCTAATAAATCAAAGTAATCATTAATTGGAGTATAATACGGTTTTAGATTTATTGAACAATTAGAAAGCTTATCAAATGTTTTTCTTGAACAAGCATGTGATACAATATAATCAACGGTCCAATTGTATTTCTCTAAATTATCTAAACCCTCATCGTATTCCTGTTTATTAGGTAATTCTTCTGGCCACCAAGATATTCTAGGTAAGCGTCTTGCTTTATCAATCGAATCTGCCCCACCAAATGTAAAGAATTTTTTGTTATCAATTGTAAAAATTTGGCCACGCATTAAATGAATGATACTATCATTAATAAAATGAACTTTCCCACCATTCCACTCATCTATAGGATATGAATTAAGTAAATCAAAATTTTCATGATTTCCATCAACAAATAAAGTAGTAAAATTCTTTTGTTTTAACCATTCCAACCATTGTAACCTTTGTTGAGATTTATCCCACGTCCCACCAAAATCCCCCAAAATTATAACATAATCTTTCTTGGTTAATTTTTTTTGTTCAATAAAATTTTTTTCATTCAATTTTTCTATATCTATAGGGATATGAGTATCTCCCGTTAAATATATCATATATTAATCCTCCAATAATTTATCTATCTCTGTTAATGTATCTCCTATACCTGCACTGATTTTAGTAGTATTCCTTCGATAATCGAAATCCGTTTCCATGTAGTTAATAATAACCGTGTGACCATTATATCTAATTTTCTTGGGAATACTTGCAACAGGATATACTTGTAATGATGTTCCTAAAACTAATAATAAATCTGTTGTTTTTGCAATTTTAAAGGCCTCAGTACTAGCATCTACGGTTTCTCCAAATAATATTACATCAGGGCGTACATAAGGATCACCACATCCAATACATTTATATGGTTCTCCTTGTTTCATTACAAAATCCATATTATATTTTCTGAAACATCCTTCACATGTAGCTGTTGCCATTGTACCGTGAACTTGCAACACATTCTGACTACCAGCTTTTTGGTGGAGGCCATCTATATTTTGTGTTATAATATTTTTTACATATCCCTTTTGTTCCCATTTTGCAAGGATTTTATGACCCACATTTGGTTCAACATTTGTCCAATTTAAATATTGTTTCATAAAATCCCAAAATTCTTTTGGGTGTTTCTCAAAATATTGGATAGATAATATATCTAAAGGATTTGAAGAATATATTCCAGTACGCGAACGGAAATCTGGTATGCCACTCTCTGTGGATATACCAGCACCTGTTAAAACAGTTATATTATTAGCTCCTTTAATTAATCTTGTAACTTTTTCAATGCTCATTTTTATTTTCACCTCTAAGTATATGACCATAGATTTCTCTAATACGATATAATGGTTCGTAATATGGAAATTCATCAAATATACTGTCATAGTGGCCTGTTTCAGCCAAATGTGTTATCAACTTATCTGCTATATGAAAACAATGTTTACATTCTTCACAAACATATGTTTCTGCACTTCTCGCTTCCCCTCTGGCTTCGGCCATAAAATCTGCCAATACATCATAATCTTGTGGAGTTGCGAATATACCTGAAAAAGCAATTTGTAACAATGCCTCAGTATACTTTTCATGTACTCCAATTTTAGGATTATAATAATCTTTAATTTCTAAAGTGTAATTGAATAATTCCTCTCCCTTATCATCTAATATTGAATATGATAAACTGACATCGCCACGATAAATCCCATCTTCATCTTTTTTTACCGTTGATTCAAATTTATTCTTCTTTAGATTTACACGGCAACCTGCTTGACTCGTCTTATTTTGCCTTGAACTCACAACTAAATCAATTAGATCAGCAAAAGGTTTACCATTATCAGAGGTTGTTTTAATTTCAGAGAATTTATATTTATGCAAATCTTCTTTAACTACTTTTTTTAGAATAAAATAACCAACCTCATATATTCTATCATTTGGTGCAAACATCAACATTTGTTTACCGCTTAACAATAATGTACAGTCGATAAACCTTAGAATCAATTTAATGTAGAAAAATAAATCTCTTAGGATATTTAGTACTCTCATATTATTTTTTTTCCTTTTTGATAGTTGTTTTCTTCCTTCGTTTAGATACTTTTTGTGTTTTTGCAGGTATTTTACCTTGTTCATATTCTACTGCTTCTTCCAGGCCTCGTTTTATACTATCAAAAACAGTTGAAATTTCTTCTTCTGTTATTTCTTCCTCTTCTTCTTCAACAACCTTTATAGCACCTTGGTCAATTAATTGACCAAGTAATTCTTGGAGCATACCTTCAATTTCTTCTTCTGTCACCTCTATTTTTTCTTCCTCAGTGTCATCATCATCAAAAGCCGATAATAGAGATTGTATCTCTTTCACATAAAAGATAACTTTTTGGGCCTCTTTTACATTCAAAAAATTAGCAGAAAAGAACATTGGTTTGCTATTAACCATACGAGGCATAGCTTTCTCATAGAATTCATAAACTGCACCGATTTCACGCGGTAATTGATTAGGATCGGCCACGTATAATACTGGAAAACATTGATAAATTTCATCATTTGTAGTTGAGATAAAAATTGCACCTTCATGGATTTGTTTTGCTATTTTTCTTAATTCTTTATCTGTTTTCATGTGTAAATACCTTCTTTCAAGAATTTTTCTTTCTTCTTTTTAAATTCATCTGCCTCTTCAATAAGTTTTATTGTTTGAGTATTATAATGTTGAATATTTTGAATACAGGTTTGTACCAAATGTTTTGTAAAAAAACAATAAGAATGACATTTTGAAATCTGATTTTCAAAATAAGAATCAACAGATGTTTCTGATAATTTACATGCCACTTTCGCAGCATCCCGTTGATCTTCTAATTTAGCTAAAATTATATCATATCGTCTAAGTGCATTTTGTGCGAGTTTCAATTTCTTCTTATTTTCTCTAATCATTTCATAATAATCTTGAATACATTTATTGCAGCTCTTAATATGACTATCATAATAATCTATTATTTCTTCAACAGTTGTTGACCTTATTTCAGAAGGGTTGAATTCGTGTAAACTACCATGAAAATCAACTACAATAGTATCTTTATCTGGCCTATAACAAAGGAATCTAGCATATGCTTGACTAAATCTAGTATCAAAATAAATTGTTTGATTATACTGATAATCCATATTCCACCTCCGTATAATATTATTATAACACAAACAGATTTAAATGTAAACATAAAAGAGTAATTAGCCATTACCTAATTACTCTTTTAATTTCATTGCAATCAAGAAACTTTCAATTGTTTCTTTCTTACACCTTTTTAATTTTACGATTTTATATTTATATTTTAAATTCATCCGATGACAAATATTTGATAGAGAACTGAGATAAACCACACGTTCCATTCCAACAACCCATTATTTTTTACCTTCTTTCCATTTATTCATTCGTTGTTCCATCCAACCAATTGTATCCCACTTCATATCTAAAACAAACGCTTCTTCTTCAGGTAGATAAGTTACCCTTACCATCATATCAGAACCAACAGGATGACCGCGTTTTATTTTTTTGGTAATCTTAACATTATCAATTAAAAAGAAACGTCTTATATAATATTCACCATTTTTCTTTTGAGGAAATTCTTCTATGAATCCTTTAATTTTTGGATCACAATTTTCTACCATTTTAATAATATTTTCAAAATGTTCCATATCTAATCCAGATGACATTGCTTGTTCAATTAATTGTTGTCTAAATAATTTAAAAGGGATAACATCACCATTAAAATTATAATAAATTATGTCATATTGCATTATTGTTCCCTCCAAGCTTATTTAAAACTAACAAACTATCTGCCCATTCTTTGGCCTTAATTGTGTTTTCTTTAGTAAACATTAATCCATCTGTTACACACCATTGTGCATCAAAATTTGTTTTACAATATTCAACATATTGATATTCGCTTAGACCAAGAAAACCACATACGTCTTCATCACAAATATACTGTTTATATGTTAAGTAATATCTATTCCCTGGGAACCTTCTAATTTCAATCAAATATATCACCCCAATATTTTTAATAGTACAATATATTTTTCAGTTAAAAATTCTTGCGCCCTCTTCACTTCTATCATATTCCTAAAGAACATCTCACCATCATTTACAAATGCACCAATATCTAACAATGTCTGTTTGTAATCTTTAAATGGCACTTCAAGTATTTTAGATATTCTTTTATCTGTTTTTGCTGGAAAATCTCCGAGATTATTGCTTAATAGCAATAAATAATATAGACCGCTTGTTGTCTTATGATAATCAAAATAATACATAAAATCACCCTATATCCATTGCTAACAGTATTTCATACTTCTCCTTTATAAATTTGAGAACCTTTTCCGCATCCTCTTTGTTGTGAAAATAAGTTTCTTGATTATATATGTATGCACCAAAATCTTTCAAAATACGTTGATATTCTCTAAGGGGTATTCCTATTTTTTGGGCAATATTAGTATCTCTAAAATACTCACAACAATTACCCCTGACAATCACAATAAAATATCTTTCTTTTAAATCACTACGCCATGAAATACCTACATTAAATTTAAACATAATTCACACCTCATAAATATTTTAATACAGAATTATGGTATACATAAGGAGAATGGTTATTATAAAAATTATCTATTAAATAGGAATCATTAGTAACGCGAAATTTTTGATAATCTTCATTCGAAAATTCAAGTTTTAACATCATAAGATAAGATTCAAATTCATTATGATCATAATCATCTAAGCGATAAACACAAATTTTATATCGTGTGAATACTCGGATCTTATATTATGAGGCATCAAAATTTTTACCATCAATACTATCATTGTGTATCATACACATTTGGACGTCATGGTCTGCTCTTATTTCATGAATAGGGGTAAATAAATCTTCTACTGTTCGTATAACTTGTATTTCTGGTGGGCATTTTAACTCTAAAAACCACCCTTTTTTAACTTCAATGAGAAATAAATCACATAATTCAATCTTTCGTAAAATCTTTTCTAAACTAACTTTCATCCTTTGTGCCCCCTAAGAATATAAAAAAGTAGTATATATTAAAATTATATACTACTTCTTGACAAATGTAAACATATTAAGACATATTTAGACTAATTATTACTTATATCTGATCTAAGATTCTTTTTAATATTTCTTTACCTTTTTCTGCTTTCCTATCATGATTCATCTTAGTATCTTTAGAAAACGGTAATTTTATCTTGTTTTCAGATTGTTTTCATACATCTGCTATTTTCTGACCTATACGTTTAAAGTTACTCTCTTTATCCATAATTAACTCCTACATTTTTTCATGGAATGTACGCTTTATAACTTCCTCTTGTTGTGCTCTAGTTAATGAATTAAAGGAAACAGCATATCCACTTACTCTTATTGTAAGTTGAGGATAGTTTTCTGGATGTTCCATTGCATCTAATAGCATTTCCCTATTTATTACGTTAACATTTAAATGATGGGCCCCTTGAATAAAGTAACCATCCAAGACACCTTTTAAATTTTCAATCTTACTATTCCTATCTTTTCCTAGAGCTTGTGGAACAATTGTAGCTGTTAAAGAAATACCATCTTTACAATGGTTATATGGTAATTTAGCACAACTGTTTAAAGATGCTAATAATCCATTATGATCTCTTCCATGCATTGGATTAGCGCCTGGTGCAAAAGGTTCGCCTTTCTTACGGCCATCAGGAGTACTTCCAGTTTTCTTTCCATATACTACATTAGATGTTATTGTAAGAATAGAAAGAGTATGTTCTGAATTCCTATATGCAGGATTTTGTTTTAGTATGTTATCAAATTCTGTAACTAACATTGTAGCTATATTATCAACTCTATTATCATTATTTCCATAGGTTGGAAAATCACCAACAATTTCAAATTCTGTTATTAATCCTTGATCATTTTTAATAGGTTTTACTTTTGCATATTTAATAGCACTTAATGAATCTGCTAAAACAGAAAGTCCAGCAATTCCAAACGCCATTGTTCTACGTAATTCAGAATCAATTAAGGCAAACATTAAACTTTCATATGCATATTTATCATGCATATAATGAATAGTATTCATAGTATTAACATATAATCTTGCCAACCAATTCTGGTAAAAGAAGAATCTTTCTAAAATTTCTTTGTAGCTTAATTCTTCTTTATCATATATTGTCATTTCTGGACCAATTTGAACACCACTTAATTCATCACGTCCACCATTTAAAGCAATTAACAATAATTTAGCTAAATTGCAACGAGCTCCAAAATATTGAATACCTTTACCTATACCAACTCCAGATACACAACAAGCAATTCCACAATCATCAGTCCATTCTGGTACCATTAAATCACTACTTTCGTATTGAATAGAGCTGGTATCAATTGATACTTTAGCACAATACTTTTTGAAGTTATCTGGTAATTTATCTGACCAAAGGACAGTTAAATTAGGTTCAGGTGAGGGTCCAAGATTATATAAAGTGTGTAACATTCTATAAGCAGTTTTTGTTACTAGATGTTTGCCATCAAATGTCATCCCACCAACAACTTCTGTAACCCAAACAGGGTCACCAGCAAATAAATCATTATACTCAGGTGTTCTTAAATGACGCACTAATCTTAATTTAATAACAAACTGATCTATTAATTCTTGAGCCTCTATTTCACTTATAGTTCCCTCTTCTAAATCACGTTGGATGTATATATCAAAGAAGTTACTAACCCTCCCTAGTGAATTAGCAGCACCATTAGCTTCTTTAATAGAACCAAGATAGGCAAAATAGGTCCATTGAACTGCTTCTAGAGCATTTTGTGCCGGTTTAGATATATCAAATCCATAGCTATGAGCCATTGTTTTTAAATCTCGAAGGGCTCTTACTTGTTGTGTTATTTCTTCACGGAGCCTAATTGTCTCATCAGAAGCTGGTTTATTTTCTAATCCTTTATAATCCTTCTTTTTTATTTCTATTAATTTATCCACCCCATATAGTGCAACTCTTCTATAATCTCCAATAATTCTACCACGACCATAAGCATCAGGTAAACCAGTAATAACTCCAGATTTACGAGCCTTTTTCATTTCTTCAGTGTAAGCAGAAAATACTCCATCATTATGGGTTGTTCTATACTTTGTAAAAATTTCTTCCATTTCTGGTGAAATTTTATACCCATAAGCTTCACAAGCTTGTTTAGCCATCCTAATGCCACCAAATGGATTTACTCCACGTCTTAAAGGGTATTCCGTTTGTAAACTAAAAATTACTTCTAAATCTTTTTGAATATACCCAGGACCATGAGAAGTAATTGTAGTGGGTTTTGTAGTATCTATATCAAATACTCCATCCTTTTTCCTTTCAATATGCCTTAAATCTAAACAAGTGTCCCATAATTGAGTTGTTCTGGGTGTGGGTTCAACCAAAAAAGATTCATCTCCATCATAAGGAGTATAATTTACTCTTATAAAATCAGCAACATCTATTTCTTTTTGCCATTTACCATCTTTAAAATTCTTCCATGCCCCTATCATATATTTTCCTCCTCTATATAAGCAGTCTTGATATTATTCGTATCAAGATAAAATAAACAATTTTCAAAATCAAATGAATCAGCAGGATTATAACATGTATCTAGACAAGTTATCTTCTCATCACAACAATAACAATGTTTGTTACATTTATTACTTCTACATTTAGCCATTATAATCCTCCTTCAGTTTATCTATCACCTTTAGTGAATCTAAGTACTCACAGTATTGAATAAATTGCGGATCATTTTCATAGCTGAAATTCAATACCCCATTTTTTGCAATTAAACAATATACATTAGTACCAAAACGTTCCGATAAGATAACTTTTTCATCATAACTTAAAACGCAATGACAATTACAACACCGCGGGCATTTAAATGAATAACATGCTTTATATTCCCTTTTCATCTGTTACCACCAATACCTTCCACTCAATTTTCTAGCTACATCTTTAGCATCCCTATATTCATACAATGCTTTTAAAGCTTCTCGTTCCATTTTATCTAGGAATTCCTCTGCTTCTGGACAATCAGGTATAAAACATGAAAATCCAAACTTTTCTTCTAAGAATTTTCTCTCATCACTTGCTTGGGTACAATCTCCCATATGGTTTTCGAATGGGCATCTTGCTGAGTAACACATAAATCATACTCCTTTGTTGTATGGGCATCTTGCTGGAACTGGTGATTTTTCATTCCAATCTAGATAACCATATATAGTTTCTTTTAACCGAGAACAATATATTTTCCTTACATCATCCCATGAGTCTGCTGTATAAACTTTTGATATCTCAGCATAAGGACAATCATCACAATTGGAGATGTTTTTTTCTATTGTAACTTTCATATTAACTACTCCTCTTCGTCAATATATTTTTCCTTTGCCTTCTGGTATTTATCAATACCTCTTTTATTGAACATACAATCTAAGAGTTCTTCAATTGTATCTCCAACTCCATGATACTTTGCAAAATCTGTTAAAGTATCTGTAATTGGTTTACCAACTTCATAAGCTGAACCTTCAAATGTTAGTTCATATGAACGTCCTTTACCCTTACATTCGATATTAAGATTAAAGCCTTCTTCCATCTTTTCCTTTAATAAAGATTCTGTATCTTTTGGTAAACCCTTGTCCCATTTTTTGCCTAATTTATTAAATGAACTATCTTTTATAGTATCAATTGCACCCTTATATGCTTCTTCAGTTATACCCTCGGCATCATTTACTTCAAGTAAACCTTCAGTTATTAACAAACTTATAACATCTTTGACCATACTCTTCACAATTTTCTTATCCATTGACAACATCTCCTTATAATATGATAGAATATTATAAATAAAAACGGATAAATTTTTATCCGTTTATTTTTTTATCTAGCCATGTGGTATACAAATTAGTAATATAGGTGACCCAACTTTTAACTGGATCTTCTTCAAATTTTTTTGTTTTTTCAACAAATGATAATGTGAAAAATGTTGTTATCTGATCGGAGTAAAAGTCTATGTAGAATGCCTCGTAATTACTATATGGGTCAATTGTTCTTTGTAATGTGTGAGGGAATTTTAATTTAACTTCTAAATTTATCGACAAATAAGAGTTTTGCATGTAAAATGTATTTAACATATTCTTAATTTTCTTCAATTGTGTATAAGAACGAATGCCTGATGTGTCGTTTATTTTAGTATTAATATTCATTTCCATACCGTTTGTTGCAGAAATCCTAAAAATAATAGTTTCCCAATCATTAAATTCCTTTGTATTAAGGAGGAAATCTAATAATTGTTCAATATTCTCAAAATTAAAGTTTGTTATGTCTGTCATTGTCATCATCCTCTTCTTCTATTTCGTTTTCTATAAGTTCATAATTTTCATCTAAAAATCCATCTTCAAAATAAAACCTATACATAAGCCACCTCAATCGTTATTATCAGTTAAAAAGAAACTTGTTGCTATTGCTTCATTTACTTTATTCATTGTATATCTACTACACCGACCAACTTTTTCTTGTAGTCTCCTTTTATCAATGGTACGAACTTGTTCTAACATAACTATTGATTCTTTTGGTAAACCACAATATTCATCTAACTCAACATGTGTTGGTAATTCTGGTTTCTCTTGGCTAGTAATAAATGCTACTATTGTAGTAGGTGAATATTTATTACCAACATTATTTTGAATAATTAATACGGGTCGTTTTCCCTTTTGTTCAGAGCCAACTGCATCATTTATCTCAACGTAATAAATTTCACCCTTTCTAATCATTCGATTTTCCCCCCAGTAATAGTATCTGAATCGTTAAATGTGTTTACACTACGTTGTTTCCAACCATCATCTGGTGGTAAATCTCCATCTAATATACGTGCTTGTCTTAATTGATAAGAATCCCACTGTTTTTTAAATTCAGCTGCAAACGCATATTCTAACTTATGATCCATTCCCAAATCAATATCAATTTGTCTGATTACTTGAAGAACTATTTCTGCAAATATTTGAATTTCGTTGCTAAAGAAGTTAATATCAATAGTACCTTCTTGCTTTAAATCACCTGTTAATTTTGCTAATGATTCTATCAAACCCCGTATTTGACTCATATAAGAGATTGTCAATGAATGTTTATCTTTTTCTTTAGGTAAAGTATCAACTTCTTCCATACGTATTAATGCAAGTTCAACCATATGACTAAGAGTTCCAACATTATTAATTATTGTTTGAACACCTTTTTTATAATCATCACGTGATTTTTCAATACGTGATTTTGTTTCTGCAATTTGTCTAATTGCTTCATCTTTAGGGTTAAAGTGATTTTGCATGTGACGTCTAATTGCTGATGGTTTTATATCTTCAGATTGAACAATACTTTTTTCTAATGGATCAGTCAAATTTTGAAGATAATCAAATATTTTTTCAGGGCTCATTCCCCGATTATGTAGGTCTTCTATTACATTTCTAAATTTACTATTGCATACTTTGCACTGGCGGATATAAATTACGTGATCACTCATATAATGTCCACCTCCTAACCCATGATTTATTATAGAAATAAATCCAATAATGGGAATTATGCTATAAAAATAAAAAAAGAGCTAAAAATTAGCCCTTTATATAAATGTTAATCTACGTCTTAACCATTCAGTTTCAATATATTGTTTTTCTAAAACATATCTTTCTCCCATATCTGCACTCATAAACAAATCACGTTTTAATTCCATTGCTCTTAATTCCATTAAAACGGCTTTATCAAAATCACCATCTTTATCAGGAATAAGTTCATAATTTAAAGCTAACATATTATAAGCCCATTCATATTCATTCCATAAGATATCTGGTGGTGGTTCTAATAGTTTTATTCTATATATCCTAGCCCATTCAAGTGGCTTACGTCTCATAGGATCCGCATCAACAACTGGTTCCCATTTTTCGTTTACTTCCATAAATTTTATCCTCCTAGTCTATTTTCAAATTTGGATTATACGGTTTTATATAATCGTATAGTTCTTTAATCCAATTTCTGAGTGCTTGAACAGCCTCCCTATCATTAGCATTGTAATGTATTCTTGCTGTATAGAGTGGTACAGAAGGTTGTTCTCGTTGTTCATCTTCTTTTTCTTCTTCTTGATTATATTTTTCATTTGGTCCAGCAATCATTTCATTAAATGAAATCTTTTTCTGTATATTATTATTACTCTCTAATATAAAAGCCTCTGCTTGTCCAAAATCTCCAAATTTCTTTATACCAGTAATATTAAATTGAGATGTTAAACTGTCCAAGTCATTTACAAATTCTTGGAAACTATATAAAATACCACCTTGCCCATTTGCACCTGATATCCTAATATTTTCTAACTCTTGTTCTGCCTTAGTATTAAAAGATATGAATTGACTGTTGTAATTAATAATAAAACCTTCACAAGATTTTCCAATATCAACATCATCTACATTAGTATAATATGCAGATACTACATTGGAGAGTTGATCTTGGAAATCTCTAATAGTCCCAGAACTTGAAATTTCACCTAAAACATTATAGAAAGAATATGCTATTATCTTTCTTAATCTTGAATGTTTTGCTTGTGCTGGTTCAGGTTCTGGTGCTTTAGGAAATAAACCATAACTATGGATATAATTTTTAGTTGCAAATATATCTAATTGTCCTTGGATTGCAGCTTTTTCATTTTCACTAAAATGAAATTCAATTGTTTTTATTTTTATATCTTTTTCTTTCTTTAATTTTTTTTCTTCCTCCCCAGTATAAAAATCTTCACTTGTGGGAGCAACCTTGTCTTGTTGTTTTTTCTTCCTTTTTTTATATACTTTATCTTCTATTCCTATTAAATATTGAACAGCTTCATCATATAATTTTCTGTTATGAGTAAATCCATAACTACCAATTAAAGCATGGGCTGTATCAACCATATCTTCTAATCCCGCAACAAGAGAAGGATAAGTATCTCCATAAGATTTATAGGTTTCTGTCGGTGAATCAACATCTTCACCAATAATAAGAAAAAATGTATTATTATCAATATCATAAAATATAGTAGCTAATTCATCTTTACCACCTAATATTTTATATAATTGTTTACCATATTGACTAGCTTGAACAAGTCTCTTCAATAAAAACACTCCTTTACATAAACTCACAAACATATATATAATAGATAAATCAATGAAATAATTTAATAATAAGATAGAAAAAATAATGTCATAAATTTATGACATTATTAATTTCAAGGCAACTAAGGCTTTTTCTGCATCTTCTTTATTTTTAAACCCATGTATTACATAACCCTTATGATATTTATTATAATATGGTTTACCATTACACCCTTGTAATATTTCTATGTAATTAGATAATGGTATATGTAATTGTTTTGCTATATATGAATCAATATAACAAGTAAAATCAAAAGTTAAATACCAACCATCAAAGTTTCCCCTTTCAGGATCTACAGCTTTATATAATATGTCTAATTCCATGATCATCACCTTATAATATTGTATAAAAAAACCACTTATTTTTTAATAAGTGGTTTTAATTTTAAATTATTTCATTCTCTTAGCACTATCTTGAGCAAGTTTAGAACGAACACATTCTTCTCCTTCAAGAGTAATTTGTGCACAATATTTTGAATTTTTCATCCTTTCAGCAGCATAACTTAAACCATTAGTACGACTATCCATAAATGGATTATCAATCTGTTCTGGGTCACCAACCATTATGATCTTAGTACCTTCACCAGCACGTGTGATAATTGCTTTAGCTTGTTTTGGAGTAAGGTTTTGTGCTTCATCAATAATAATCCATTGTTTAACTATAGAACGTCCTCTTAAGAATCCTACAGCTTCAGTAGTGATGTATTCTTTCTCAAATAAGTATTGTACTTTATCTGATAAAGCTTTTTCATCATCATATCTCTCTTTAGAATTACTATCAACTAATACTTCAAGGTTATCTTTAATGGGTCTCATATATGGAGCAATTTTTTGTCCTTCATCACCAGGTAAGAATCCTAAATCCTCATCCATTGTAGTTGTTGGACGACAAACTAGAATCTTTCTGTATTCTTTATCTTCAACAACCTTTTGTAAACCGCAAGCTAATGAATAAAATGTCTTAGCTGTTCCCGCAGGTCCTTTAATTATTACAAGTGGAATATCATTTACTGGTGTTAATAATGCTTCTTGCATAAATTTCTGTCCAACATTTTTAGGAGTTACACCATATGGATATATGCTATCATAAAATAATGGTCTTATTGCTTTCATTGATGAATCAACCATACCAAGCAATGTTTGTTTAGGATTAAGGCATGAATGTAAAATTAAAAATTCATTGGGAATTAATTTTTCTTTAAATGGTTTACCCATTTCATTAAATATATCTAATCCCATTAATTCTAAACCATCTTCGTCTTTAAACTTCTGTAATAAATCTGGCATTAAATATATATCTCTACGTCCTTTATATTGATTATCTAATGTAGGGGCCTGTTCATTTTCAAAGTCACTAGCCACAACATCCATAATATCAGCTTTTATTCTTTCCAAAATGTCTTTTGTGATTAATTGTACATTTTCGCCTTCATCTTGTAATGCTTTACATACTTGTAAAATCCTATTGTCTGCTTTTGTTTTATCCCAAGATGCTGGAATTGCTACATCATAGTGATTTGATTCTACTTTTAATATCCCCCCATTTTCCATAACAACTCCATCAATAAGTTTACCTTTTGCACGGAGTTTGTCGAGGAATCTCGAAACGGCTCTTGCATTTGCACCCAGTTCTGAGTTATCCTTTTTAAATTTATCCAATTCTTCGAGGACAGCCTCGGTTAAAACTACTTTATTGTCGCTGAAAGCCAATAAAGAGTTCGGAGATTGTAATAGTACATTAGTGTCCAGAACAAATGTTTTGTTCATATAAAAACCTCCTAAGGTATATTAGTAAACATCACATGGAGTTATGAGCGGTTTACTCTTTATTATAAAAATACAATCAACTGTCCAAAATATATTCTAAATCACTTAAGATGTCTTCTTCGTTAGCCCAATTGAAATTAATTACTGTCGTAAAATAATTTTCTTAAATAATAAATTTGTCTGTAAAAAAAGAATATCTTGAAATGATTGCTATCACCTTCTTCTAAAAAAATAAAAGAACCTCATAAGACAGGTAAGGTTCTCACTTTTTGAAACTTTTTATAAATTTTCTTCTTAATAAAACTTTATCATTCTCTTCTATCAATCTGTATAACTCCTCTTTGGAATGTTTTTTAATCCATGAGTCTAAATCTTCTTTCGGGGGAAAAATACCTGTTCTTAAATTAACTATTAAATCTCCCCATGTTGGGAAATCTTCAATAGCTTGTGTACCAGTCCATCCAGCTTTATCTTCATCATATAAAACATCAACCACTGAAGCATATCTTGATACAATTGCAAAATGATCTAATGAACAATGTGCTCCAAAACTTGATGCAACTATTTTTAAACCATTTTGCCAAGAACTAATAACATCAATTTGTCCTTCAGTAATTATAATTCTACCTTCTTCTAAAATGTCTTCTTTATTTTGATATAAACCAAACAAAATTTTTCTTGCATTGAATGAATAATGATCATATTTAGGAGCATTACCCACTTTTATAACCTGTCTACCAGATATAGAAACCATTACTCCGTTTTGATCAATTACTGGTATAGTTACACGTCCATATAACTTTGACCAAAATTTATTACAATTATTATCAATTTGATCTTTATAGCATTTGGGCGTATATCCAATTGGACAATATCCTAATTTCCAATATTTTATAGTTTCATCATTTATACCCCTCTGATTTAAATATGATCTACCAGGGGCACCAGCATTTGTATTTAATAAAATATAATTATATTCTTCGGCTTCTTGTATAAAATTATTCATATTAATCGCCTTTCAACTTTTTATAATATAATTTTTTATGTTCTTTACAACAATATTTTTGTCTACTGTTATTTATTTTAAATGCTTGCCCACAATATAAACATTGTTTAATACTTTTATTATTTAATTCTTTATAATATAAAATTTGATGTTCTTTACAACAATATTTTTGAATATTACTATTTCTAATAAATTCTTCATTACAATATAAACATTTTATTTTTTTATTTTCATCAACATTTTTTTTGTAATGTAAATCTCTGTGTTCCCCACAACAATATTTTTGTTTACCATGTTCTCTTATAAATTCCTTATTACAAAAAACACATTTGCTAATACTATTTTTAATACCTTTTTGTCCATATAAATAGCCGTGTTTTTTACAACAACATGTTTGCCAGTTCCATATATTTATTTGACGATGCCATTCTACTAAATATGTATGAACATATCTTATAGTTAAACAAAATTTTATGGGCCTTCTTTTTACACATCTCTTCTATAGCTTCATCAATGATAGTTTCAATTATGGTGTCTATAAAAGGATCAGTCATATTTATTCTCCTTAAAATGGTAAATCATCATACCTAGAGTTGGATTTTTTACTTAACTCATTTGCTACCAAGTAACTTTCTAGTTTGTCAATATATTTGGTTGGTAAATCATCACGACATATTGTAACAGACTTAATTAAATCCCATTTCTTAGCAGCAATTAATTCATTAATCATCTTATCCATTAAATATTCAGGAATATCAACCCCTAAACAAAGTATTGCATATATCATATTTTTATCTGTATTATTAGTTATGATGTCATATATTGTCTTTTCTACTTCTTTTTCAGTCATTGTTCTCTTTGAAAGTAAATCATCATACTTGTCTAATACATTTAATTTTGATGTAAGTGACTCCATCTGTTCTTGTACTTTAATGCGTACAGACAATAAATAATTCAATCTGTTATTATTAAGTGACTCCATCTGTTCTTGTACTTTAATTAATTTAATTAAAGTTTCTCTCTTGTTTCTAATTATCGTATCCATTGCGTCTATACGCATTTTCTCACGAATTAACTTTTTATCTGGCACATTTACCACCTCTTGTATAATTCTACATAAAAAAAGAGAAGTTTTTAACTTCTCTTTAATGTTGTTCCATCAATTAAACTATATATACCCTTACAACTATCACAGAGTCTTGGTTTTGAAATATCATACTCAATTATTTGATATGATATTTCTTGGCAATGAGGACAAACAGTAATAAATCTATAATTAATAACTCCGGCAACTTTTAATTTCTCTAAGATATTGTGTACATTCTCCGGTGTTAAAGAATCATTTTCTAAAATATTACTTGCTCTCTTTGTTAAACCACTTAATCTAACAAGTTCTACACCTTCTATTTTAGTAAAAATTTCAATTATATCATTTATCATCAGATCCATTTTAGCATCGCGCCAAAATTCACTCATCTTATCCCTCTTCTCTATTTCTTATTATTTTCTGCTAATTTATTGGCCAGTTCTATAGCAGCTATAAAATCCTTAAATTCATTCTCATCTTTTAAGATACCCTTCATCAATAGAAATTTCATCAAGTAATCTAAGGTCTGATTAAGTTCTATTATTTCATTCAAAAGTTTTTGATTTGAGTCCATCATTGGCCAATAACTCGTAGTTGTAACTGTATCCCTAATATTTGGTGGGTTATATACTGTTAAGTCATTGGGATAAGTGTAATGATTAGGATTCGTATTATGATAATTGTTGGAAATATTCGAATCGTTAAATGCATGTCCTTTTAAATAATCTGATAATCTACTCATTTAAATAACTCCTTTAGACACAGTTTATTACTCTATAATAATACATTTTTATTTTATAATATCTTTCAAATTTATTTTATAATATCTTTCAAATAATTTGAGAAATAAACCCTTGATTTGTTCATTTAATTCATCTACTTCATCATTTAAATTATTTGCCCAATCAATACCTATCCAGTATTTTTCCATTATTGTTGTATTCATTATCTTTCCTCTGCTAATTTGTTAGCAACCTTTTGTGATTCTAAAAATTCATGAAAATCTTCTATAGGAATATTCTTCATTAATAAGAACATTTCTATAGATTGTTTTAAATTCAAATATTTTGCACAGTCAGCTGTCATACCATAATCTTTCGAAATAGGAGTCCAATTATTCCCACCCCATACTTTCATACAGTCATCATTTACATCAAATATTATATCCCCTCGAGATGGGTTGTACCCACTATAAATCATGATTTACTCCTTTGACATTTCATCCATTAAATCTGTTGCATTTATAAGATCTTCTATTTCTTGTTCGGAGAATATCCCCTTTTGAATTAATAATTTATATAAAGCATTAAATTGTTTTTTTATCTTTCTTGCTTCTTGTAATTCTTGTCCAATATCCATATCATCAACAAATAATCTTTGTGGTATAGGTCTAAAGGTGTTATATCCCGCGGTTGTATTAAGATTACTTGTTGTTACTGTATGTGAATTTGTTGTCTTAGCCATTAGATTCACCTTCACTTAATTTATTTGCTAATTTATGTGTATTAATCAATTCTTGTAATTCTTTTTCATCTTCTAATATACCTTTAGTCACTAATAATTTTAATAAAAAATCATTCTGTGTTTGTAAATCTAATAATCTTTGATGATATTCGTTAAGTAATTTTGATAAATCAACACAAGGTTTCATTTGATCTAACTCTATAAAACTTTTTTTTATTAACATGTTGTCTATTGAACCACCCAGGATATTAGGTGACGAGAGATGAGAACTATTAATATGAGCCCCTTGTATACTACATGAACTGATTATTTCAGTACGTTCTATTTGACTCTCACTTATTTTAATTTTTTTTAATTCCGCTTCGGTATAATACATAAAATCCCCCGCTTTCTTAAATATTATATAAAAAGACAGTAATTTTTTTAAATAAAAAAGGGTGGATAATCTCCACCCTTTAATTAGTCAATTATACTTCATCCCAACTTGATTCTTCTTCTGCTTCATTATCTATCTTGCCGTTTTTAATTTTTGCTGCATCCTCAAGTGCCATTCTCTCAAAGTCTTCATCACTTAAATCTCCATCCATGTCTTCGCTATCATATACTGGCACTGATTCTGGATCTTCTATCGCACCCCTTAATATATCAATAAGTTCTTCCTGCATTTTAGGGAATTTCTTTAATTCTTTAGCAACATCATCTTTTTTCTTAGCCTCGAATTTAGGCTCACTTGGCCATTTATAAGTTCTACCAGTTTCAGAAAGATTACCTTGAGCATCATACTTAGGAATTAATCCTTTAAGTAAAGCAACTTGTGCTAATTCTTCAGCTTTATCAACTGGTCTACCATCATAATATATGACAAACTCAGCTTTTCTAAATGGAGGTGCAACTTTGTTCTTCTTAACTGTTGCCCTAATTGAATGCCCAACAACAACATCTTCTCCACCAACTTTTTTAGTGATATTAGAACCACCAACTTTGGATATTTGGCAACGTACTGAAGCATAGAATTTAAGTGCTTTTCCACCAGGAGTAGTGGTAGGATCACCATACATAACTCCAATTGCATCACGGACCTGATTGATAAATACGACAGTCGAACCATTTTGAGCTGTCTTTGGAGTGATTCTTCTAAGGAACTGTGACATATATCTTGCAACTAAACCAATAGTTTGTTTTCCAATTTCACCTTCAAGTTCTTCTTGTGGAACCAAAGCAGCAACTGAGTCAAGTATAATAAAATCAACACCAGCATCAATCATTGCATCTATAACTTTGAATGCGTCTTGCATATGATCTGGTTGTGAAAGAATAAGTTCATCTGTATTTAATCCAAGTTTCCTAGCAAATGATGGATCAAATGCATGTTCCATATCAACTAAAGCAACTACGCCACCAGCCTTTTGACATTCCGCTGCAGCACGTGTAGCTGTTAATGTTTTACCAGATGATTCTGCTCCGAATAATTCAATTATTCTTCCTTTAGGGAAACCACCTACACCTAAAGCTAAATCAAACATCAATGAACCAGTAGAAGTTGCTTCAATAGCCTGTACCGGTTTATCTCCTAACATATAAGCAATGCCTTCTTTTTTGGTGCTCTTTTCGAGTTGTTTCATTGCATTTTGAATGGCTTTTAATTTGGCCTGTTTTGCTTTCATTTGGTCTTTATTTAATGACATTTAAGCATTCCTCCTTATTTTTTTTAATATATTATATGCAAAAACGTTGCAAAATTTAAATAAACTTATTAATATCATCAAATAGTGTTTTATAATTTAAAGGTATATTCTTATCTTTAAAATAATCTCTTACTGTCTTTTCAAAATCACTTAAAAATTGTTGAGTTTCAATAGCTTTAATTGTATCTTTAACTAAGGTATCACAATATCCTTCATAATCTTTGGTATTTTCTTTTATTTCTTCTGCAACGGCTTCACACATAAGTAAATAAAGTTTTTCAATATCAGAAGCATATTTTAATCTTTTCAAAAAATCATCTCCTCATATAATAGGTAATATTATTATATACAATGCATGGCAATTATTTAACTTTATTAAAATAGACAAAATAAAAAGCTTATTTTTACTAAGCTTCCCATTTATACATCTTAAATAATTATTATTTAGAGGCTAGAATTCACTTAAAGTTAAATTTCTGTACCTCTAATATAATTTTATCTATTTCTGTTAAAATATACATTAAAATTAAAATCCAGGCCAATTGTACGGTTCTCTTAAAATATCGTACAATTGGCAGTTTTATTTTTACAGGTAAGGGCCACAATAAACTGACTCCCATGGGTGTAGAAATATCTGTTATTAAATGGCTAGTAATACCTGTCATTGCACCCACTTTTAATTCATATATTCCTATCACACTAAATATTGCATATACAATCATAACAAATAATAAACTATGAGTAAAACCTCTATGCAACGTAAATAATTGTATAGCCCATGAAATCACAGGTAATTTCTTACTTGCTTTTGATTTAATATCAATATCGGGTAAGAAAAAGGCTAGTAAGTACCCAATAATACCTAAAAGCCCTAAGTGTATGTTTTGTTGATTATAATATTCATTTACAATTAAATACATCAAACTTGCATATAATAAATGATATTCAAAGTTGAAAGCAATCACCACCTTTCAACTTTATTATTTCCTAATTATCTTGTTTTTATAACATCAGCAATTATTTCATAAATTGCTAACCAATTCTCACAGTGTATAATATTTGGATGTGATACATATTTATTGTATTCTCTCTCAAATAATAATACTTTTATTCCATTTTCAGCCAATAATATTGCATTTGGTGGAGTATCTTCAATCATATACTCTACATTTAACCATTTACAAGCATCTAATTTATCTCCACAGCTCCAATAGATATTATCATATTGTATTTTGTGTTTATTTAACCAATGTTCTGTTATTGGAGCAGCCTTATAATCTCTAGCTGTGACAATATTAACAGGACATCCTATTTTCCTAAATTGATCTAATGCTACTTTACAACATTTTTCAATTGGCATACGTCTTTCTATTTCATCATTATACTTTATCCAAAACTTCTGAACATCTGGTTCAACTTGAGCAATATAACTGGCCCAATTATATTCATCAGGAGGTAATATAATGTTGAAATCTCTTTTAAGTAAAAATCCCATTTCAGAATGAAAATCATTCATACATCCATCAATGTCAAATCC
>Ga0123335_1001729_pt1 | contig 34537 bp, 26 predicted proteins | sample BiotimSIPDNA_2_FD_89707 | JGI IMG/M metagenome (GOLD analysis project Ga0123335, IMG submission 89707) | Anaerobic biogas reactor microbial communites from Washington, USA - Biogas_R2 time_0 SIP DNA | ecosystem: Engineered > Bioreactor > Anaerobic > Unclassified | place: Washington, USA... | reverse complement strand
TTCGGCCCGGGTCTCGTTAATGCCCGCTATGGTGCTCGAAAGCGCGTCCTCGGCTGCCTGCTGGAGCATTATATCGATGGTCAGAACAACGTTGTCGCCCGGTTCCGGGTCTTTTGTGTACAGAACGGCCGTTACCTCTCCGGAAGAGTCCTTCGTGGTGGCGATCTCCCCGTCCTGCCCGTGAAGATATTCCTCAAAAGCAGACTCAACGCCGCTCTTGCCGATGACCGCGTTCATCGGATAGCCGAGCTTGCCGTATTTTTTATAGTCTTCCTCGTTCATGAGTCCGATATAGCCCAGAAGATGCGCGGCGTAGTCGGTGTGATATTCGCGGACGGAGGTATTGGCAACATATACTCCGGTCATATTGTATCCGCCTATCGAAGATATCATTTCAATACTAACGTCGCTTGCGAAAACATAGTCCGCGCCGCCCCACAGGGTCCGGACCTCAAGCTCGTAACGGATTCCGGCGGCGATGCGCGCTTCCTCGTCGGAAAATGACTCGGGTATCGAATAGTGCATTCGCAGATGACGCATAAGCTCCGGCGCCGTTATTTTCTCGTTCAGGTCAAAGTGGTCTATATAATCGTCAAGGAGCTTTCGTTGCGTTTGGCTCATATCGGGCAGATACTCAAACGGAGGCGCGAAAGTCACCGGGAAGGTGTCGGTATAAGGTGTTGAAAAAGAGTTGGCGCATTCAACCAGCCGGACAAGCACGCCGTTCGGGTCCCTTCCGGAGACAAGGTCGGAACGGTTGATTTTTATGTCGTAGCTGACTCTGTTGGATACAAGCAGCCGTCCGTATCTGTCGGATATCGTGCCCCGGGAGGCTTTGACGGTCTCGGAGGTGACTATGGTGTTCACGGAGCGCTCATAGTAGGCATCACCGTTAATTATCTGAAGGTCATACAAGGCCAGCAGACAGACTGCCGCGAATATGAAAGTCGAGAGCATGACAACGACCATTCGTATCGGCTTAATGTTTTTTGCCATGATAGTATCCTTTCCCCGGAACTCTCGGAGCGCTTATATCCGCACTCGCCTGGAGGCACGGGTGGCGCGGTGTATCGGATAGTAAACGGGAATTATGAAGATTGCGGAATATATTGTTTGAATAAGAGCCGGCTTCCATAAAACAGCGAGCGGCGCTCCCCTGTAAAAGTGCGGTCCCACAAGCTGCAGCAGCACGGAGAGCACGAGCGTAAGAAGGCTCATCGTAAGATAGGAGGGAAAGCCGCGGGCCAGGAAGAACTCAGATAAAAAACCTGTAAAGAAGCCCGCGAAAGTTAAAAAAACGGTAAAGAGCAGGCCCGAATCACCAAGTGAAATGTCGCACAGAACTCCGCAGATGAGACCCCATACGCCTCCCTTGAAGCCGCCCTCAAACAGCCCGAAGCCCACAGCCGCCAAAGGCAGCAGCAGGGGAGCGGCGGTGTTTATCCGAAGGCGTGAAAACACCGCGGTCTGGAGCAGATAAAGCGCCAGAACAATGAGAATATGCGATATTATCCCATAGACCGGACCCTTGCGCAATGCCGCACCTCAATCCGTTGTGTAGTCGTAGTCTTTTATTATAAACACGTGAGTCAGCGAGCTGAGCTCGACTCCGGGTTTAATAATGCCGTAAACGGTGAACCCGCTCTCGTCCGTAGTTACCGACACGATTGTTCCGATAACAAGATCCGGCGGAAAAATTTCGCCTACTCCGGAGGTAAGAACGGTGTCCCCGTTTAAAACCTCCGTTCCGTCAGGCATGTAGGATAGCTTTAAGTTGCCGTCCTGCATCATGAAATAGTCGCCCTCGGCTACTGCCGTTATGCCTGTCCGGCTGATATAGGCTCCTACGCTGGCGGCTGAATCAATAATTGTCTGCACAACGGCTGATGTGCCGGTCACTTCCACGACCTGCCCGACAAGATCGCCTTCTTCCGTTATAACCGGGTCAAACAGCTCGATTCCCGAGCGGGTGCCGCGGTTTATAACGAATGAGGAGGACCACGTGGAGGAGTTCCAGGAGGTGATAGCCGCTATGTCATAGGTGAACTGCGGATGAAGCTCCGATAAATTGAGAAGCTCGCGCAGCACGGCGTTTTCCTTATTCGTGGCTTCCGATTGTCGAACCTCGGCTTCCATTTGCTTTATCCTGGCTTTAAGCTCTTCGTTTTCGGCTTTCAGTTCGTCATACCTGTACATGTAATCGTATATGCCCTCAAGCCGGTCAACGAACCAGCCCAGACCCTTTTCCATCGGCGATGTGATAAAGCGCACAGATCCGGTTACCACGTTGCCGCCGCCCATAATGAGCCGCGAGAGCAATATCACAGCCAGCACGATTACCAGTATGAGGACAACGCGCATCGCTTTTTTGGAAAAAAAATTTTTCATACGCTACTCCAGTATATTAATGCCCATACGCGCGAGCATAAGGCCAAGACGGCACACGGGCAGACCGACAACATTAAAATAATCGCCCTCGATACGCTCGATAAACAGTGAGGCCATGCCCTGCGCCCCGTAAGCCCCGGCCTTGTCCAACGGCTCGCCGGTTGCCGTATATATGTTTATTTCCCGCTCTGTAAGAGGCCGGAAAAAAACCTGCGTTGTTTCGCTAAACACGATATTATCGGGGCCGCGGAGCAAAGCGACGCCGGTGATCACGGTGTGACGCCGCCCCGAGAGAGCCCGGAGCATAGCGGCGGCTTCGGCCCTGTCGCGGGGTTTGCCGAGAAAAGCGCCGTCGAGCAGCACGGAGGTATCAGCCGCTATTATCAGCCTGTCTGTACCGGTCATATCTCGGACGGTCTCGGCTTTTGCCAGCGCGACGGATTCAAGCGCGGCCTGCGGACCGATCGACATATCCGGCTCATTTTCGCAGGGGGAGGGAAGTATATCAAAATCGAGCCCCAGAGAGCGAAGAAGCTCGATACGCCGCGGGGAAGCGGATGCCAGAATGGGTTTTTCGGTCATTGTTTAAGTGTCCTTATATATCGTTTCAGTAACGGCCTCTCGTTTTGGCGACCGGCTCGTAGGGACTCAGATCGAGATAGCGGGCGGCAGCCTGAACGCACTCCTTTGCGTTTTCGGTTGAAAAAGCGAGCCGCGCTCCCCAGAGCCCCAGCTTCTCGTATTCGTTTCTGCGTGAAGCGAGAAAAAGCTTTTCCTCGCTGTATATGACGGTTCGGCAGCCGGGCTGCCGCATCACTGGCAAAGCGCCGCCGCGCCTGTCCCGCAGATGAATTGCATTGTCGCAGCCGCATAGGCCTGTCCCGGCCTTTATGACACATGCCCCGGTAAACATCAGCGGCAGGCGGCCGTAGACCATTATCTCGGTGTCAATGCCCTTGCTCATGGCCTTTATATCTGAATACTCCAGCTCAAAGGATATGCCGGCCGAAAGCATGCCGAGGTCTTTGGCTATCCTGAGAGTATGGGAATTTGTAATATTGAGAGTGAAGTCTCCGCGCACGGAAAATCCGCAGGCCCTTGCGGCGACGGCCGAAGCAAAGCTGCCGCAGAGCACCTGTGAAATATGGATATCCTTTAGACGGGTCAAGTCGTCCATAAGCTTTTCGCCTTCCGCTCCCTGCATTACGGGAGGGAGCGCGGCGCATATCTCTGTATAACCGTTTTCCCAAAAAGGCGTGACGGAGGTGGGGGAGGACAGCAGCTCGGAAACCGGAACGTACAGCACCGCAGGCTTAAGTCCTGACAGCTCCGGTGATAGCTGGGAGGCCTTTTGAACCGAAATCGTAATATCGGGCGGTTCTTTCCGCTCGATATAGCGCACGGGAGCGTGGTATTCCTCATAGCGAAAAGGAGGCTTTTCGCGGCGCTTGAGGCTGAGCATGGATAGTGCGTGTGCTTTCATAGCGGATATATCGGGTATACTCATGTACAGACCCTCGTCTATACTGCTTTTGACGCCCCGGCAGACATAAGGTGTACCGATGGTGTTGTAAAGGGCTGATTGCAATACCACCGCGTTAAGCTCCCGCTCGCCCTGCGCTGCGGGCACGGGACCTCTGACGACAGTCGTGTTGCCGCTCTCGTCCGCAGCGGCCAGCTGCGCGGGTACGCCGCGGTGTATGACAGCATAGAAATTCACCGGTACGCGCGGGTGCTCGGTGCGCATGTACTCCGATCTGACCGAGGAGGGCACATGAGCGCGTTTTCGGCGGATATATCCGAAGAGCTCCGGGCCCGGTTCGCCGCGGAAATAAGCGTCGCTTTTTCCCGCGGAGGGAAAAGCGCGGCTCAAAAGCTCCATGTCGTGCTCGGATGGCGGCTTTTTCGACATGAGAGAACGGTGGCATATATCGGTCAGTATAGCCGTATATTCCGGTCGGCGAAAACGGCCGTCCGTAGTTACGGCGGATACGCCCATAGATTCGAGCTCGTCCAAATGTGACATAAGAGAGTATATCTTCATGCTCAGAGCATGGCAGTCCGACCTTATTCCGAAGCTGTAAGCAGCGCTGCATGGCCTTTCGCAGGTATGCAGATTCGCGCTGCGTTTCCCGGTAAACGAGCCGAGATAACACAGGCCTCCGGCCGCGCAGCACAGCTGCCCGTAGCACAGCGCCTCGGTCCGTACCGTCGCTGAGGAGCAAATGGCACGCATTTCATCGGCCGAAAGCTCCGGTGCGAGCCTTACGCGGGAGGCGCCCAGCGAGGCGAGAAAACGTGCTCCGGAAATATCGCGCACGGAGTTGCGTTCACCTATATAGAAAGGAAGATCGGGCAGACACTGGCGTGCCGCGCGTAAAAGGCCCGGGTCGGATATGAGCGCCGCATCCGCACCAAGCTCACACGCGCGCGCCAAAAGCCTCACGGCATCCTCAATGCCGTCATCCCGGACATATTCCTCGCTTGAAACCGTTACGGAAACTCCGCGGATACGGCAATACTCCGCCGCGGCGGCAAACTGGTTTTCGGTAAAAAAATAGGGTCTGAGAAAGCCGGATGTGTCAAGGCAAAGCACGACAGAGTCCGCGCCGCTCTGCACCGCGGCGCGCACCGCTTCCGGTTTTCCGCAGGGAACGGAAAGCTCCGTCATACTCATACCTGCTTCCTTATAGCTAACTTGAGCGTATACTACCTTGAGCGTATACTACAATATGTTATTATACCACGTCGGCAACGGTCAGTAAATACGAGCGGAAAAAATTTAGAAAGCCAAAAAAACCGTTTCTTCGTTGCGGCACCGCGATTTAACTGTTATACTGTAAAATAATCAGTAAAGGACGGTGACCGTGTGAAAGATAAAAGCTATGTACTGCCGCCCGCGGGAGCCGTTTTCATGAGCGCCGAAGCTGCGGACAGACTTATCGCCGCCGGAGACGGTGAAGCGGCACTGCTGTATATATACATACTCCGGAACAACGGCCGGTTTGACCCCTCCGACGCCGGGAAGCTGCCGCTTCAAGGCGGCTTGGCAAAGGCAATGAACACACTGCGGGCGATGGGCATGGTCGCGGAGGGCCCGGAAGTGCGGGAAAGACCGGACGAGCCTCCGGAGTACACAGCCGACGAAATAGCGGACCATGTTTCCGGGAACAGCCAGTTTGCTACTCTTGTGCGCGAGGTGCAGTCGCGGCTCGGTCGGGTACTTTCCGGCGGAGACCTTAAGATTTTATACGGCTTATACGATTATCTGGGCCTGCCTCCCGAGGTAATACTTCTGCTTGTCGTGTATTGTACGGAACAAACCGAGCAGAAAGCGGGGCCGGGCAGAAAGCCGTCTATGCGTTTCATAGAAAAGGAAGCTTACGTTTGGGCACGAAACGAGATTGTAAATCTTGACTCGGCTGAGGAATACATACGCCGTATCGCGGAAAAACGTCTCGACAGGCAGAAAATATGCGACTGTCTCGGCATCAGGGGCCGGGCGCTGTCCCCGGGCGAGGAAAAATACATCGCTTCCTGGGTGGATATGGGCTTTCCGCCCGAATCTGTCGAGGAGGCCTATGACCGCACGGTGCTTAAAAAAGGAGCTTTGGTGTGGCCTTATATGAACTCTATACTGAAAAGCTGGCATTCGAAGGGTTTGCATACGCCGCAGGAAATAAAAGCGGGCGATGGCAGAGCTCTGACGACGCAGGCGGGCGGCGGCGCGGGTGACGGAGAGCTTGCGCGTCTTAAACGCTCACTGGACAAGCTCAAGAAAAGCGGAGGTTGATTTCTATGTCGCTGGACGGAAAGATTCTGGCGGCGGCGCGAAACAGGCTTGCCGCAAATAAACGCTTGGCGGAAGAGGAGAAAAAGCGCATCACGGAGCGCGTATACAGAGTGCTGCCGAGGGTACAGGAAATCGACAGGCAGCTTGCCCTGTCTGTGATCGAGGCGGCGGCAGCCGCGCTGGACGGAGGGGCGGACCCGGAAAAAGCCGTGCGCAGCATTTCCCTTAAAAACCTTTCCCTGCAGGCCGAGAGAGCCGAACTGATGGTACAGGCGGGCTACGCGCCCGAATTACTGGATTATAAGCCGCTTTGCACGCGATGCGGCGACACGGGCTTTGTTAACGCAAAGCCGTGTTCATGCCTTCTTGAGCTTTACTCGCAGGAACAGAAAAAGGAGCTTTCGGCGCTCTTAAGGCTGGGAAAGGAGAGCTTTGACAGCTTTTCGCTCGACTGGTACGGGGAGCCGGGCGACCCTGCGCGAGAGCATATGGAGATTGTATACGAAATATGTTTGGAATACGCCCGTAAATTCGGGGACAAAAGCGACAACCTGTTTTTAAACGGCGGCCCGGGCCTCGGAAAGACCTTTCTGTCCGCCTGTATAGCCAGAGAAGTCTCTCAAAAGGGCTTTTCGGTAGTTTACGACACGGCCGTGAATATATTTTCTCTTTTTGAGGCATATAAATTTTCTCGTGAGCCGGGTGAATCGGTTCAGAGCAGCATGGAGCGCTATATGCTCTGCGACCTTCTCATTCTCGACGATCTGGGTACGGAAATGACAACAACGTTCACGCAAAGCGCGCTATACGACCTTATCAACACAAGACTCTGCCGCGGGAACAAAACGATAATAAGCAGCAACCTTTCGGCTGCCGAGCTTACGAAAAGATATCTGCCGCAAACCGTATCGCGCATTCTCGGTGAGTATGAAAACCTGCGTTTCGTCGGGAAGGATATCAGGCTGCTTAAAAGAGATAATAACTGAAGAGCTCCTTGAGTTATACCGTTCGGATAAATCCTTTCGGTCCGGCAAAACTGAATATCGGGGGGGTGCTGTGAATAACGGCTGAGACGCGCGGCAGGCGCGAACCCATATACCTGATCCGGATAATGCCGGCGTAGGAAAAAAGCAACGCGCCGCGCCCTTTTCGGGAACGGCGCTTTTTATATATTTATTAATATTAAGAGTTTAACCGGTAACATTTATGTATTTTTACAAATAACAAAGCGGAGATGAATATTATGAAAAATCACACTCAACTGCTCTCTTTGACCGAAGGCGCCGTCTGCGTCGCTTTAGCCGTTGCGCTTTCATTCCTGCGTCTTGACTTCTGGGCAAACGGGGGGAGCATAAGCCTTGTAATGCTGCCGCTTATGATCTATTCAATACGCAGAGGAGGCTGGTGGGGCATAGGAGCCGGACTGGTTTTCGGAATTTTAAAGTGCGTGGTCAGCGGCGGAATAGCTTACGGCTGGCAGTCGCTTATACTTGACTACGGCGTGGCATACGCGCTTACGGGTCTTGCGGGATTTTTCCCGTCAAGACCGCTGCTCGCCGTATTCATCGGAAGTCTTGCCCGATATATCTGCCATGTGCTTTCGGGTGTAATTATCTGGGGGGAGTGGATAGAGGACCTTGTTATAGGAAGCCTGACGCTTCGGATGCATAACGCTTTAATATACTCGCTGCTTTATAACGGCGGATACATGCTCGTGAGTTTTCTGCTAACAGCGCTCATCGTAGTCCTTATAGGCCGCAACACGAAGCTACTTCGCGCGGATTAATTTCTGTTCTCCGATTTTTAGCGGGATGCCGGTATAAAGAGGGCTGCGGCAGGTAATCCTGCCGCAGCCCGCGGACAGCAAAAGACCGCTGCAGTCAGCAGCGGTCTTAAACAATTCAGCCTTTAAAGAAAGCCTCGGCAAAATTGAGAAGAACCTTCACGGAGCCTTCGATGCCGCAGCGGCTGGTGTTGAGCATGATGTCGTGAGTTCTGTGATCTGTCCAGACGGAGCCGGTATAGTATTTGATATAGCCGGCACGGCCTTTGTCGATCTTGTTCATTTCCTCTTCAGCGGTCTGTGGGTCGTATCCGTAATCCTCGATTATCCTCTTGAGGCGATCCTTGCGGTCTCCGTAAAGAAACACGCGCATAAGTTTGGGATAGTCGGAAAGCACGTAGTCGGCGCAGCGGCCGAGGATGACGCAGTTGCCCTTAGCCGCGACCTCTTTAATGACCTCGGATTGGGCAATGAACGCCTTATCGTTTACGGGCATGGTGTACTGAAGGTTAATGGTGGAGCTGACATAAGCCGTAGTCGCTATATTGTAGAGGAAAGAATTGCGGGAAGTCGTTTCATTCTTTTCAATAAAATCGGGTGATAATCCGCTCTTGTCCGCAGCTAATTGAATCAGCGCCCTGTCGTAGTAATCGAAGCCGAGCTCGGTGGCTATTCTAAGGCCGATGAGCCGCGCTCCGGTACCAAACTCCCTGCTTATGGTTATTATTTTGTTGCCGCTCATATCAAGCCCTCCTATATAATAACTGTCACCATAACTGTCACCGTATTTATTATACAGGCAGTTCTACATAAATTCAACTGTAATCGTAAATGCTTCCGCCGATGAATTCGCGGATTATCGAATTTCCGGGAACGGGATAGACCGGTATATCTACGAACTTTTCAAGAGCGAGGACGATTTCCTCAATTTCTTCCGCCGGTCCGGAGCCCTCGGGCAGCGCGCGGAAAAGCGGTTCGGCGAAGTGCTTGAACAGGCAGACCTCATAGGGCATTGCCGAATTTATCAGAACATCTGCCTTGTCTTTGTACGGATCGATATATAAATGCTCTCCGCGCAGGACGTTTTTCCACATCTCTATTGTATAGGCCGCGTCGGAGCCGCGAAAGCTGTTGTCGCGCACGACTCGCCTCATAAGCCGAAGCCAGGTCCTGTCGAATACCTTCGTTCCCACGTCGTCATAAAAATCCGTGCTCGCGCTTATATACAGCCTGGTTGCCAGAGGGTGAGGACCGGAGATCTGATCATTCAGGGCGTGTATGCCCTCAAATATCGCTATCTCGTTTGGCCCGAGACTAAGCTTTGTGCATCTGGAAGCGCTGCGCTCCTTGCGGATGAAATCATAGCGGGGTATTTTAATTTCCTCTCCGCTCTGGAGAGAGTCAAAATGCTCGTTTATAAGTTCTATATCAAGGCACAAAGGGGATTCCAGGTCAAGGTCGCCGTTTGGCGTACGCGGGGCCCTTCGTATGTCCAGAGTATGAAAATAATTGTCCAGCGAGATTGTGTGCGCGGTAATGCCGGTGGCGATGAGCTTTTCTTTGAGGCGGAAAGCCGAGGTGGTTTTTCCCGAACCGGAGGGGCCGGAGAGCATAACGATGGGGCTGCCTTTCATGCGGTCTATAATCGTCTGAACCGCGTTATCAATCTGGAAGCTGTAATCCGCCTCGCTTTGCGTGATAAATCCCTCCGGATCAGCTACAGCGCGGGCGTTGACCTCGGATATCTTTAACTTTTGTGTTTTAATCATCATGAATCTCCTTGAAAGACAAAATTTTCCGTGCCGTGTTCTCGAACTCCCCGACGGAGGCGATATATTCCTCCGGGTATTTTTTGTTGACGAGCCTTGTGATTTTGCCGCTCGAGGCGTTTTTCAGCTTTGTTACTCCGCCTGCTCCCATTGATATTATGCTGTGAAGCTCTTCCATCATACATATGTTATACAAGCATGCAAAGCCGGGTTTCGTCCAGCCGGTGTTCTCAAGGCCGCCCGCTGCGTATTTCTGACGATATAGGTAATACGGTGAATAACTGCTGCCGAAGAGCCGGCTGTGAGCGTAGGAAAGCATTTGGGATACCTCGTCTGAACCGGGCAGCGGTGTTTTCTCAAGATTAAGGCGGGAGCCCCGCTTTAGAGCCAGAGTGTGAATCGTTATGTTTTCCGGTGTAAACGCAAGTACCTCGTCGAGACTTTTTTTAAAGCCGTCGGGCGTATCGGAAGGCAGACCCGCAATGAGGTCCATGTTTATGCTCCAGGCGGCTATGCTTCGGGCAAGCTCAATGCTCTCGCGGACATCCGCCGCGGTATGGCGGCGCCCGACGGCCCGCAGCACATCGTCCGACATTGTCTGTGGGTTTAGGGATATTCTTGTGACACCGGCGTCTTTGAGCGCAAGCAGCTTATCGCGCGTCACCGTATCCGGCCTGCCGGCCTCAACGGTGATCTCGCGGCATCGGTCGAGATCCATGCAGCCGCGCAGTTTTTCCATGAGCGCAGCAAGCTCGAAGGCAGATAGAACAGTGGGCGTTCCGCCGCCGATATAAAGCGAAACGGCAGTCATACCGGTACGGCGCATTGCGCTGCCCGCTGCCTCGATTTCGCGAAAAAGCGCATTCAGATACGGCTCTACGAGTGCGCCGGATTTTTCAACGCTCTGGCTTACAAAGGAACAATATGAGCAGCGCGTGGGGCAAAACGGAATACCCGCGTATAAGGATACATCGTCCGGGTTCAGATTAAGGCGCGCCGCTACGGCCGCGCCTGCCGCTTCGCCGCAGAGACTCGCTCTTTCGGGTGAAACGCCGAACTCACGGCTCAGATAATCGGCGGCCTCATCAGGGGAGACAGCTTCATTAATAATGTGTGCCTCGGCAAGCTTTGCAGGCCTGACCCCCGTAAGAGCGCCCCAGGCGGGAGGCGTTATACCCGAGGCGAGAGCAGCCTCATAAAAGGAGAGCTTTATCAGCTTAGACAGCTCACTTGCCCGGCGTATCGCATCGGCCGCAACGGGTTTATCGGTCCGGCGCCGCGCTATATACGAAGCTCCCTCAAGGCTCAGCTTACTCACGCATTCGGCTCTGCCGTCAGGCAGGACTAGAAGCTCGGAGACAAGAGCCGGGCTGCCGCATGAAGCGTCGTATTCCGGCCTTTCGGATGGGAAGAGCGTGAGCAGCATCTGCTCAACCGCGTATTTATAATCGTGCCCGACAAGCAAAATGCGCATATCAGCCCTCCAGGGCGTATCTCATATAGTAGTTGAAGCGGCGTTCCCTGCTAAGAGATGTGGCCTCCGCATGTCCCGGATATACCTCAAAATCCCCCTCGAGCTCGGAAAGGCGCTTGAGAGAGCCAAGCAGCACCTGCATATTGCCTCCCTCGAAGTCGGTGCGCCCGCAGGAATCCCGAAACAGCGTGTCGCCTGTAAAAAGCGCGTTGTCACAACGCAGCGTAACGCTGCCCTCACTGTGGCCGGGCGTTTCCATTACGGTGAATTCAAGGGAGCCCGCTTTTATTGTGTCGCCCTCCGAATAATAGCTTATGTCATCGGGTGGGAGCCACTTCATTGTATCCCGGCTGCCTTTGGTGCGGGTGTCCTTTTTGTTGATGTAGACCGGTACGGGATATGCCTCCCGCACGGAGGGTACCGCCGTTGTGTGGTCAAAATGACCGTGCGTGAGCATGATACAGCGCAGCCGCATGCCGTTTTCCTCAATGTAGTTGAGTATACGGCCTGATTCCGCTCCCGGATCGATCAGAGCGCAATCCATTGTGGTTTCGTCCGTTACTACATAGCAGTTGGTGGAAAGCTGTCCTACCGTTAGAGTTTTAATGAGCATAATTACCTCCAATGCACCTGTCGGTGCAGATATAATAAAAACCCTCCCCCATTGCGCGGGAGGTGAAATGAGCTCAAAAATCAAAGACCGCCGGGAGGATGTTATTACAGATCGTCGGTATCGAGTATTATCGTAACCGGGCCGTCGTTTACGGAGTGTACGCGCATATCCGCTCCGAACGCGCCTGTCTGCGTATTAAAGCCCTGCCCGCGGCAAAGGGCGATGAAATGCTCGTAGAGAGGTATCGCGGTTTGGGGCCCGGCGGCGGCGAAAAAGTCCGGACGGCGGCCTTTTTTACATGAAGCGTAAAGCGTGAACTGAGATACCACCAGCAGTGAACCCGAGACATCGGCAAGGGAGAGATTCATCTTGCCGTTTTCATCTCCGAAAACACGCATTTGGCAGATTTTCCGTGCCAGCAGCTCGGCATGAACCGGAGTATCTGTGCTTTTCACGGCCAGAAGCACTAAAAAACCCGTTTCGATTTTTCCCAGCTCAACGCCGCCGCATTCAACGCCGGCCGATATAACTCGCGTTACGACAGCTCTCATAAGGCAACCGCTCCTTATTACAACTTTTTCGCTTATGTCTCCGCACCGGACCTGAGCACGCTTGTAACTCCCGAAAGCACTTCCAGCCGCGAGATAAGAGCGCTCAGTTCCTCGAGATCCTTAACGTTGACAGACACATAGGCCAGCGCGTTGCCGTTTCCCAAATCGCGGGCGCTTAATGAATTTATCTTAACCTTGGCCGCGCTTAAAGCGGTAGCCAGGTCGAGCACAAGTCCTCCCCTGTCCCTGGAGAGAACCTTCAGCGAGGTCTCGTAGGTTTCGCCCGCGGTGTCGCCCCAGCTGACATTGATCCAGCGGCCCTCGTCCTCGCCCCGTGCTCTGGCGTTTTTATAGTTCTGGCAGGTTTTGCGGTGAACCGAAACTCCGTAACCCCTGGTGATGAAACCAACCACGGAGTCTCCGGGCACAGGCGTACAGCAGCGCGAGAATTTAATAAGACAGTTGTCAAGTCCCTCGACCATTATGCCGCGTATGGGACGCGTGCTTCTGGCGGCGGGCGCGGCGGAGGCAAGCTTATCTGTCTGTATTTTCTCTCTGTCTTGTTTTTTGACGCGGATGAGTTCCTCGCGCACACGGTTGACGGCCCTCACCGAGGTCAGCCCGCCGTAGCCGATTGCCGCGTACATATCGTCGAGGCTTGAAAAGGAAAGCTTTTTTAGTATAACGGGGAGCAGATCATCCATATCCGGATCAGACAAACGCAGATTGTTGCGTTTCATCTCGGCTTCAAATGACGCTTTGCCGTGTATGATGTTTTCTTCGCGGCGCTCTTTTTTAAACCACTGTTTAATCTTGCCCCGCGCTTCGGAGCTTTTCGCTATGCTCATCCAGTCGCGGCTGGGTCCCTTTGAAGCGCCGGAGGTAAGTATCTCAACGACGTCACCGTTGGATAGGGCCGTATCGATAGTAACGAGCTTGCCGTTGACCTTGGCGCCGGTCATGCGGTTTCCCACTGCGCTGTGTATCGCGTAGGCAAAATCTATCGGCGTCGCGCCGGCCGGCAGATTTATAACGTCGCCCTGAGGAGTGAAAACAAAGACCTCGTCTCCGAACAAATCTATCTTAAGCGCCTGAACAAAGTCCTGCGCGTCGGTATCCTGCTGAGTTTCGAGCAGTGTGCGTATCCAGGCGAACTTTTCCTCGCCGGCGGTTTTAGAGGTAAGGCCTTCTTTGTATTTCCAATGCGCTGCTATTCCGTATTCGGCGGTATGATGCATTTCGCGCGTACGTATCTGAACCTCGAAGGGTATTCCCTCGGTGCCGATAACTGTAGTGTGTATGCTCTGGTAGTTGTTGGCCTTCGGCGTGCTTATATAATCCTTAAATTTGCCGGGCAGCGGCTTAAAAAGGTCGTGTATGTGACCGAGAACATTATAACAGTCCGCGATATCGTCCACTATGACCCGGAAGGCGCATATATCAAAAACCTCGTTGAAGTCCCTGTGCTGACTGTACATTTTGCGGTATATGCTGTAAATGTGCTTAATGCGGCCGAAAACGGCAGCCTTTATGCCGTACTCATCCATGCGGGAGGAAATCTTTCTTTGTATTGAGGTCATGAATCCCTCAAGGGACTTCATTCGCATTTCCAGTTTGGCACTCAGTTCCGAATAACCCAGCGGATCAAGATATATAAGAGCCAGATCTTCAAGCTCCCATTTGATTTTCTGCATTCCGAGCCTGTGTGCGATGGGGGCGTATACCTCCATCGTCTCGCGGGCCTTTTCGCGCTGCTTTTCGGCGCTCTGGTAGTTCATCGTGCGCATGTTGTGGAGGCGGTCGGCAATTTTAATGAGGATGACCCGTATGTCTTTTGCCATAGCGATGAGCATTTTGCGAAGATTCTCGACCTGTTCCTCTTCCTTGCTGGTGTAGGTGACCCGGGTGAGCTTTGTTACTCCCTCCACGATATCGGCTACCGTAGAACCGAAGCGCTTGCTTATGTCCTCATACGTCGCCTTTGTGTCCTCGATGCAGTCGTGCAGCAGACAGGCGACGATGGCGTCCTCGTCAAGCCCCATCTCAGCCGTTATCTCGGCAGAGGCGATCGGATGCGTGATATACGCAGAACCGTCCTTGCGTTTCTGGTTGCCATGCATCTGCCGGGCGTACTCATACGCGGATCTGAGCCGGGAAGCGTTCAGGTCCGGATCGTACTCCCTGATCTTCTCTTCAAGGTCAAGATATGACTGATATACTTCGTCCATCGGTACCACTTATCCTTTTAGTGCTCGCAGAATTCCGGAGTTGTTCAGATCCTTCTTCGCGGGAGACTCGGACACGCTTATATCCATATGCCCGTTATAATCGCGTTTTACTTTTATAAGCCCAAGCTCCTCCAGAACACATATGCATACGTTAACGCAGCCCGGCCTGCCGATGCCGGCGGCGGCGCAAAGCGAGGACATAACATGAGCGTGCTGACCGCTCAGAGCGCCGTGTTTTGAAACAAGCGCGCGCCAGACCGCAGCAAGCTCGATCCGATCGGGAAGGAGATGCGCTTTTTCCTCATCGGATAAAGCATCGGCGCGTCCCGAAACAACCAGACGACAAAGGTCAAAGTCGCGCTCAACGGGAACGGGGGAGGGAATAACGTCTTTTACAAGCAGCTGAGCGCTGCGAACCCCTCGAAAGTCGTTTATATTGGGTTCAAAAGCAAGGCTGCAAAGCGAGCCGGGCTGAAGGCCGAGTTCCTTCACCGTCATTGAAAAATAGATGCAGTCCGCTGTGGAGGAACCCTTTTTAATGCGCATCTTTAAATGCTTGTCACCGCCGATCGAAAATATCTGCTCCACTACCGCGTTTTTTACGCATATCCTTGCCGGAGGATTTCCGTAACCCCAGGGGGCGGTAAGTGTGAGAGCCTCGAAGTTTTCCAGCGTCATCAAAGACAGGTCGTCCGCCTCAAAATCGATGTGCAGTTCGGCCTGTGCGCCTTCCGAGCGCAGAGCGTTATAGTATTCGGTGAGTGCCGCGCGAAAAGAGTCGATGTTTTCCTCGGGTAAAGTCATTCCGGCGGCCAGAGCGTGGCCTCCGTAGCTGCCCAGCAGGCTTTTGAGGGAATCAAGCGCATTGTAGATGGAAAAACCATAGCAGCTCCTGCAGGAGCCGCGCCCCTCGCCGTTTTCGATGCTGATGACAACGGCGGGAACCCCAAAGCGCTCCGCAAGGCGCGAGGCGACAATCCCCGATACTCCCTGATGCCAGCCCGGATCCGCAAGGACTATCGGAGTATCGACATTTTCGGGCAGCATTTCCAGCGCTTCCTTATATATGCGGTTTTCCACCTCACGCCTGGCGGTGTTCAGTGCACACAGCTTTGATGCGAGCGTCCCGGCGGATTCGGAATCGTCTGCCATAAGAAGGTCATACGCAAGACTGACATGACCCATACGTCCCGCCGCGTTAAGCCTGGGCACTATCGAAAAGCTTAAGTCAAGATCTGTGAGCAAGGCGGGCTGCAGATGTATTTCGTTCATCAGAGCGCGCAGACCGATGGATCCCTTGCCCGACCGGCTCACGGATATGCCGCGTTTGATTATCGCGCGGTTCTCTCCGGTTACGGGCATGATATCGGCCACGGTTCCGATAGCGGCAAGCTCCCCGTACTGTTCCATGACCTCCTCGAACTTATCGGAGCCCTCAAGCGCGCAGATAAGCTTAAAAGCCACGCCTACTCCGGCCAGACCCTTGAAAGGATACGGGCAGTCATGTCTGTGCGGATCGACTACCGCCTCCGCCCGCGGAAGAGTATCCATGCATTTGTGGTGGTCTGTTATCACAAAATCCATGCCGAGCGAGTATCCGAATTTTACCTGCTCCGGCGCGGTGACACCGCAGTCGACCGTAACAACCAGAGTGCAGCCCTTTTCGGCCAGCTGCCGAAGCGCTTCTTCAGATAATCCGTAACCCTCGGTGAGCCTCTCGGGTATGTAGGTCTCGCAGCGCAGGCCCTGAGATCTGAACCATCGGGATACTATACATGACGAGGTGATGCCGTCAACGTCATAATCGCCGAATACGGCGACATGCTCGTTTGAAGCGACGGCCTTCCGGATCCGCGCTACCGCTTTATCCATGTCGATAAGTAAAAACGGATCGGAGAGTATACCCAGATCGTCACGAAGGAAATCGGCGGCTTTTTCGGGACTCCCGCAGCCGCGGGACGCCAAAAGAGCAGCGACAAGAGGATTATATCCCGACGCTTCAAGCAAACTCGCTTCGCCGCGGTCATAACCCCTGACATTCCATGCTAAGCTCCATTCATGCCTGCGCAAATCTCTCGCCCCCCGCCGATCTTTCTTGATATTTAATCCGTAATGACTTATTATAGCAGAAATGATGCGCTTTCTCAACCGTTTTAAAGGGAAGCCCCGGCGCAAACTTTTCTCGAGAAACTATTCCCAGACAGGCTGAGTATGTGTTAATATATATCAGCGACTGTGGTGCATACTCTGCGTGCGGACGGAGGTGCCCGATTGATATCGGAAGCGACAACAGCCCAGTGGACGGAGCTCATCAGAAGAGCTCTCAAACTGAGTAAACTGGATCCGTGGAATTATTTCAGGGAAACCGACTTTCTGCGCGTTGAATCGCTCATCAGCAAGGATTCTTATTGGGTAAGCTTCGCAGATGCGGGAGAATCCGGCCGGAGCTTAATATGTGCCGCTGGCCAATACGGGCTATGCAATCTGCTCGAATCGCTGTGCGGTACGGATGCGGGCACGGAGGAGGCGAGGCTTTACGGGCAGGATTCATTGGCCGTGTATTTCGCTTGTCAAGAGGAACTGACACCATATGACATTCAGCTTATGAAGGTTTGCGGCGCGCAGGCGTCTTCGCCGGGAGACATACTGTATTTCCGCCGCCTTGAGCCCGGATATGTCCCCTGGACACTGACGGGAGACGAGGTTATGATCTTAGCGGATCTGCTCGCTAATATAACCTCAGCCGCGGAAGATTACATCTCAGGCAAAGCCGAGGCCTTTTTTCCTTTGGGCAACGTCCTTGCGCGAAGATATGACAAAGAAACAGGAGAGTGGACGACACAGTCCGAGAAGCTTCATATACCTTCGCGCGAATATCATTCCGAACTGCTGCGGGACGAGCTTCTGCTGGCGCGCCTGCGAAGAAAACAGCTTGTGGACGCGCGTTTGGAACTGGACGTTTTCAGGCTCCCCGTACCTCTTGATGACGATGCGGGCAAAAAACCTTTTTATCCGGGAATGGCTCTGATCGCTGATGAGAAAACAGGCCAACTCGTGGAATTTGAAGTATTTACTCCTGACGACAGCGAAATCGACACAGTTGTGTCGCTTATAATGGGCTTCATTGAAAAGTACGGGCGTCCGCTGATATTCTACGTTCAGAACCGAAAGGTTAAAGATATGCTCGGCGAGGTATGCCGGAAAATCGGAATACCCGTGAGAGTTTTAAGCTTTCTTTCAGCGATAAACTCTTTTAAGTACGCTAAGGGAATATCACGCCAGCCGACACAGGAAGACTCGCTGACTAAATGAGGTAATAGTAAATTGTAATGATATAAAAGGAGAGAACTAAGCAGATGACCGAGAAAGAAAACTTTTTAATGCTGGCAAGAGGGCAGCAGCCCGAGTGGGTACCCCGTTACGGTATCGCGCCTCCCGATTCGGGAAGATTTCCTGCGTGTGCAATGGCCATGCCCAGCGCCCTTATGGGAAGCAGGACAAAAGACGGTGGAACCGACATATTCGGGGTGACCTATACGCCGACAGACAGCACGGGCGGTGCCGCGCTGCCTACTCCGAATGAATTCATACTTAAGGATATCACCAAATGGAGGGATGTTATTCACGTCCCGGATATCTCGAACATAGACTGGGAGGCCATGGCCGCAAAGGATACTAAACATATAAACCGTAATGAGAGCGCTTTACAAATGGGCACTCATGTCGGATACTTCCAGCACCTGATGGCGTTTATGGGCTTCACAGAAGGCATGTGCGCCATGATAGAAGAACCGGAGGAGGTCATGGCGCTTTTTGAATATCTTGCCGACTTCTACGACGAGGTTCTCAAAAAGAGCATAAAGTATTACAAGCCGGAGCTGGTATCGATAACAGACGACACCGCTACGGCGAAGAACCCTTTCATATCTCCGAAAATGTACAGAGAGCTTGTTAAACCCTACCACGCCAGACTGGGCGAGATAGCCATGAACGCGAATCTGATAATCGATATGCACAACTGCGGACGCTGCGAGGACTTCATAGAGGACTGGATGGACTTCGGCGTATCAATGTGGAACCCCGCGCAGGTCGTAAACGATCTTGTAGGTATTAAGAAGAAGTACGGAAATAAGCTCGTCCTTGTAGGCTGCTGGGATTCACAGGGCCCCGTGGGCTGGCCGGACGCGACGGAGGAGTTCGTCCGCTCCGAGGTCAGGCGCTGCATGGATACATTCGCGCCGGGCGGCGGCTTCGCATTCTGGGGCAGTGTGCTCGGCTCCCAGGACGACCCGAGCGTAAAAGCCCGCGCAGCCTGGATAGACGATGAGTGCACCAAGTACGGACATGCGTTTTATAAGACGCACTGATATAGATTCGGCAATTGCATAAACCGCTGTATGCGCATAGCGCGCAGCCCCGGCAGCATAAAAACAGTTATCCCGCTAAAACGGGATAACTGTTTTTATCAAGGCGGGCAGGCTTCTCGGGGCAGTCGTGAGGGTCAGATGCCGGTTTTCCCGGAGGATACGATGTTCCTTAGCCAAATACCTTTTTTCAGCAGGATATAACCCACTGCGCATTTTATAAGATCCGCGAGCTGTACTATCAGATAAAGCGGCAGTATATAAAGATTTGTGTAGCGTGAAAGGAAAAAGGCCAGTGGATAACTCACGACCCACAGAAAAACGCTGTCAAACAGAAAGGTAATAAATGTTCTGCCGCCGGAACGCAGCGTAAAATAGGCGGAAAACATAAACGCGTGCAGCGGCATGAAAAAAGCCGACATAAGTATAAAAGCGGACGCAAGATCGCGAACCTCGCCCGGGGTTTTATACAGTAAGGGCAGATAGGGTGAAAGCAGGCCCAGCAATACGCCTACTACGAGGCAGGAGGCTATTGAAAACGCTATCAGCTTGCGTGCGCTGTCCTGCGCCTTTTCCATCTGGCTGGCGCCGAGAAGCTGACCGACGATTATAGCCACGGCGCTTCCCATGGCCATGTAGACGATGGCAAAAAAGTTTGATACGGTTGAGCTTATGTTCAGGGCAGCTACCGCATTAAGGCCGCGAAGCGAGTAGGACTGCATCAATACGGCCATGCCAACTGCCCACAGCACCTCGTTCATAAGAAGCGGCGCGCCTTTAACGGCGATTTGCCCGGCGAGCTTGGCGGGTATGCGCATGCTTTTGTAAAGGCCCTGCATAAAGGGGGTTTTGTGCGAGTTGGTGTGTGTCCATACTATTATCACGGCGCATTCGACAAAACGGGCAATAACCGTAGCTATCGCCGCTCCGCGAACGCCGAGCTGCGGAGCGCCGAATTTACCGAAGATAAGAATATAGTTGCCGCTTAAGTTGACAAACACCGCGGCGACCGATGCTATCATCGGCACGACAGTCCGCCCGGTCTCGCGCAGAGTACTTGAATAAACCTGTCCGGCGGTAAACGGTATAAGCCCCAGGAGTATGACTCCCAAATAGCCCGAACTTTCCGAAAGCGTTAAGGCGACGTTGCCGCTGTCTGTGTCGTTTAAGAAAAGAGATACCAGATCGATACCGCCGAGCCTTAGCACGCAGAGCCCGATAACGAGAATCGCAAAGCTCAGCAGAACCTTAAAGCGGAAAGTATGGCGAAAACCCTCGACATCGCCGTTGCCGTAAAACTGCGCGCCGAAGATCCCGGCACCCGAGGAAGCGCCGAAGATAGCCAGATTGAATACGAAAATAAGCTGGTTTACTATTGCCACACCGGACATGGATTCCGTACCGAGCTGGCCGACCATTACGTTGTCGAGCAGCGATACAAAATTCGTAACGCCGCTTTGTATCATTATCGGGAAAGCCACGGCGATAACGGTCGAGTAAAACGCCCGGTTTCCGATATATCGGTCTTTTATTCGGGAAAGCATAAAAGCAGGACCTAAAAGCGGCAGAGCAGTGCCCCGCCGCTTCCTTTCAAATTAAATAATTCGCTCAGGGTTTCTTATCGAGATCGACTAAAAAATCCGCTATGGGGGAGAACTCCTCAAATTGTATATCCTCTATCGTTCCGGAGTCGCAGGCTTTGGTAACATCCGGACGTATCGGAAGCTTGCCGATAACCTTCAGGCCGTGCTCTTCGGCAACGGAGTCAATGGAACTCTCGCCGAAGATGCTGTGCCGCTTTCCGCACTCGTCACAGGTAAAGTAGCTCATGTTCTCAACTATACCCAGAACCGGAATGTTCATCATCTCGGCCATTTTTACGGCTTTGTGCACTATCATGGACACAAGCTCCTGCGGGGATGTTACGACGATTATTCCGTCCACCTGCACGGACTGGAATACGGTAAGCGGCACATCTCCGGTTCCCGGAGGCATATCTATGAACATATAGTCGAGATCGCCCCATAAAATGTCTGTCCAGAACTGCTTGGCTGTGTTGCCGATGACAACGCCGCGCCACACCACCGGGTCGGTCTCGTTTTCGAGAAAGAGGTTTATTGAGGTAAGCTTGATGCCGGTCTTTGTCTCGGCGGGAAGAATGCCGTATTCGTTTGACATCGCGGGCCCCTTCACACCGAAGCACATGGGAATTGAGGGCCCGGTCATATCGGCGTCCATTATCGCGGTTTTAAAGCCCTGCCTGCTCATCGATACGGCCAGCATGGAAGTGACGAGGGACTTGCCCACGCCGCCCTTGCCGGATACTATTCCGATAACATGCCTGACACTGCTGTAAGCGTTAAAGGGAACGTGCATATCCCCGGGCTCACCGTGAGAGCAGCCGCCGCAGCTGTCGCAGTCGCTGCCGCAGCCTTCGCAGCCATCGTCGCAGTCGCCGTCGTGGTCGTGTTCGTAATCGTAATTTTCGTTTTCGCTCATTTTTTCCGTCCTTAATATTTTTTTATTTTAGTATCGCTATTGTCACGCCGTTGTTGTGCCTTTCAAGGTCCGCGTCGGAGCGCAGACCCCCGCAATGGCGAAAGGCCTCAAGCGTGGCGGTATCGAAAATCGAGAAGTCCTCTCCGCATATATAGCCGCGTATCTTCCCCTGCTTCTTTTGAGAGTCAAGATATCGGCGGACTTCCAGCCGGATTTTACCGCCTTTACCGGTTGAACCGTAGCCGTGAATTATCTTCAGGGCGCCCGCGCCCATAGCTTCCGCCGTGCGCAGCCCGAAGGTGACTCGCTTTATCGCCGTGTCGGAGGTCGGCATGTCGTATTTAACGTTTACCTCCCTGACAAATCGCTCCGACATATTTCAGCAGGCGGAGCCGTGCCGTTTTAAGGCACCGCGGCATAAAGGAGCGATCCGCACACTGCGGCAGATCGCCGGATGGGAAAAAAACTGTCTGCTGCTCATTATTTTCCTCCCCTTGCGCTCTGATTCGGTCTTCTGCAGTTTTTAGCGAGCATACAAGATTATAAACTTACCGATAGTATTATGCAAGCGTATCGTTTCGATGCCCGCAATACGCCTGAAGTCGAGCGAAATCGCCGGCCAAACTCACTTAAAATGAAAGCCTAATAACCCAGCTGCTCAAGAATCGCGACCGCGCTTTTTACAAGCTGTGAGCAAGCGGCCTTAGAAAGGCTGTGATCGTGCACTTCGGGCCCGGAGATATCATAGCCCAGCAAATCGCGGCATGTAAGGTGCTTGTTCGCGTCTTTGAAGGCTTCGATAAACTCGCGGGTTTTGGCGCTGCAGACACTTTTTGAAACCGCATCGCCCGGTATGTTCTGACCGTATTTGAGACCTATGACCAGCGCGGCTCCGGAGGCGGCCCCGCAGATCTCGCCCGAGCGGAAGCCACCGCCCATACCGCCGGCGATTTTCATAGCGCTTTCGGCATCAAGACCGTAATCTTCGCAAAAAGCGGACAGTACGGACTGGGCGCAATTAAAGCCGCTGTTATACAGATCATACGCCGCTTCCTGTTTTTCGCTCATTAGCATCACCCTTATTTATGTTCGGTCCGCGCTCATAAACCGCGAATACCGTCTGTGAACGCAAGTATTTTTAAATCGTTCGGAATTATATCCCCTAAACGCAGGGGTGGGGGCAGTCAAGGCAGTCGCGCAGGTTTTCGGACGCTATGATCCGAAAGCTGTTTTCGTCGTTTAACACAACGGGCTTCTTTTTCCCTTTGCGGCAGATGACCCCGCTGTATGAGACCGATTTTCCGGTGCGGTCTTTTTCCGTAAGCTCAAGATGATTTTTAACGAGCAGCCAGCCCTTTTCGGTCATTATATGCACGGGGATTTTAACGCCGACCTGCGCAATGGCGTTTGGCTCTATGCGCTCCCTGACAACTTTAGAGGCGCAGGACCAAACAAGATCCGCGTGCTTTTCCATCGCTTCGGCGGCATTTTTGTTTATGCCGGTCGAGCAAAGACCGAATTTATAAATCGTGACTCCGTCTCGTTCAAGCTCGCTGATGCCGTTCATCTGAATATTGTCCATCCACGCTATCGAAACGGCGATCTTTTTATACCCCAGCGACAGGGCAAGCCTTACTCCCTCAAGCTGATCAATGCAGGCCGTATGCGGAAAAACGGGGATTATCCCGGACTTATAAGCGGTGTCCCTGAGATGTGCCGAGGGACTCGTAAGGAAAAGTCCCGTCATGCGCTTGACAGCTCCCTGCGTATTGCTGTCGTCCGTGGTTATGATTGTACCGAGATTGTTGGAAACAATAACCGCGGCATCAATAAGGCCGCTCCTGAAGGCCGTGCTCATCGTTTCGGAAGCGCCGAAGAGCACGTTCGCCTCGCATGAGTTGAGCGGACGCGCCGTATCGAAATAACCGCCCCCTATGACGACCTCATCGATGAGCCCGCGCATTAACTCCGTCTGGGAAGCGACGTCTCCTTCCTCGATGGCGGATAGAAATTTACCGGCCGTGTCTCCGCCGACTTCAAGAAGAAGCTGTTTCATAAGCGGGCAGTAACGGATGGGAAGGGGAGTTGCCTTAACCGCGCGCAATATCCCGTTTTCCCGCTTTAAGTATATAAAGCTCCCGAACATTCTGGTTATATGAACTTCGTTTTCTTCGTAAAAACCGGAAAGCGCCTCAAGAAACGCCCCGGCGAAGCTCTCGAGTGCGGACACATCCGATTCTTCGGTAGTCAGCTCGAGCTCTTTACCGATCTTAATTTTACCGAAGGTTATCTTTATTCCGGATTTATTTCCCGCTTCGGTGATAAGGCTGTCCAGAACCGCTTCGGTCAGCGGTTCCTCGTCCGTAAGATCAGCGAAATATCTTGACAGGTTCCGGTTTTGTTTGCGAAAACGAATGGTTTGCGCCGCGCCGGATTTATAAATGTCGTACTCTGTTTTAAGTGTCATTGCGATTTTACCTCGTATTATGTGTATTAGCGGGTTATCATACCCTCAGACCGGCGGACCGGTTTTATCAGGAGCGCGTAAATAATGTGCGGTTTCATATGCAGATAAGCGTTTGCGTGCGTATATCGGAAAACAGCTCCATCCCCTCGGTGCGCGCTATATGTATCACATCCCGAAGGCGGGCGCTCTGGGGCGATATGAGTTCAAGAAGATTATCTTTGTCCAGCACGCGCCCGGGATTGAATATGACTCCCTTTTGACCTTCAAAAACAGCCGCGTAGAATATACCTGTTTCGACAAGGTCCTGGAAAAAGTGGCTGCCGTATGACAGCTCGGGCATGAATCCCGCCTCGGGGGAGGACAGCTCGCATATCACCGCCATATTGCACAGCTCCGAAAAATGCACCGGCACTCCCAGCGACGCTGTAGTGGTACCCCATCTTCCGGGTCCTATCAGCATGACGCTGTGCCCTTTGAGCTGAGTGTTTACAATGCCAATATGCCTGGCGACAGTGTATTTGTCCCTCTCGCTTAAAAGCTGGTACGGCTGTGCTTTTACAAAAACGACATAGTCTATGGGAAGCCGTGTGTTTCCGCCCATAAAGTTGCCCTTTGAAGAGAAAAAGCAATCCTTTGTGTCGGTCGGCTCCGGCATATTTATAGCGCTTCCGAGGCCTCTGGTCTGCAGAGGGCGGCACTGCAGGAGATTTATTTTAAGGCTGCCGCTGTCCGTGAAATTCGCGGTGAACTCAATATCTACGGGATAATCGTAAACAGAGGACAGCAAAGAAAGCATGTCTTTCATAACGGAGGAAAAGACGGTTTTCTTCAGCATTTTTTTAAAGTCGAAAATTCTTGAGGCTCCGGTGTCGGTGTACCCCAGCTCACGCAGCCTCGCTGCCGTCTGTTCATCGCAGCTCGCGAACAGATCTTTGTCCGCTTTGATGTCGTGCGAAATAATATCGGAAAGGTCGCGGCTCATGAGCTTGTTTTCCCTGAGCGATATAACATCGGCACTGTGCTGGGAATACTTCCGCTGCTCCTCGGAATCCATCGGGGGCATGCGCGTCGGATCATCAAGGCAAACGATTTTCGCGTAGTCTCCCACCGTACGGTCGACAGCCCTTGTGCCCAGACCGAATACGATCCGGAGCATTCCGGCCGTCATATCTATGCTTTTATCCCATACATACAGATTAAACGAGTTTCCCACACCCGAAACATGCGGGAAAAAGTATTCCCCGTACTGATCGCCCGATACCCGCTGCACCAAAACCGCCATCTGTTCGTCCCTGTCGAACAGACCTCTGTTTATCCTGTAGGCGAGCGCGTCTTCATTCATCGTGCTGGCGTATACGGTGCGTACGGCCTGCTCAAAGGCCTCGTAGCGCTCCTCCGGAGTGCCCTGGTTCGCGCAGAAAACGCTTTCGTATTTGCCGGCGAAGGCATTGCCGAAGTTGTCCTCAAGCAGAGAGCTTGAGCGGACGATAACGGGTGACTGCCCGAAGTGCTCGAGAAGCTGGACGAACTGTTCCTGTATATCCTTCGGGAATTCACCGTGCAGCAGGTTTTCTCTGAGCTCCTGCGCGTATTTTAAATATCCCTCGCGCGTTTTTTGGAGAGTGCGAAGGCGCCACCAGCCGTTTTGCACGATATATGTGTAGAAGACATCAGAACCAAGATAAAAGGAATCGTGTGCTTCCATATAAGGAGCGAAGCGGCCTTTGCCCTCCCGTTCAAGTATCTTTCTGGCCACCAGCATACCGACGCTCTTTCCGCCGATAAACCCCGTGCCGACCTCTCTGGAGGCAATTTGAAGTATGTCGGCCAGCGTGAAGTAACGCTCGCACAGACTGAGCATTCTTGATTCGCTTCCTATTAGCATGCGCATAAGTTCCTTTTTGACCGCCTCCTGCTGTTCAGGCGGCAGTGCAAGGGAATCTCTGGCCTCGAAAAAAGTTATGTTCCAGTGGTCGGGACGATTACCCTCGCGACTGACAGTGGAAAAAAGCTCGGAAACCTCCGAACTTGCCGTAATGCTCACGGCCTCACGCCCGTCAAGCAGATGCGGGAAGAACATTGTGGGCGAATAACGCTGCCAGACCTTCAAAGGGTGCAGATACATCTTTGAATTCACCTTATAAAGATCAAGCAGAATCTGCGTTGTTTCGCGGATTCCCGCTATTGTCGCGAATGTGTGGGCGTTTCTTATTATCGCGAAGTACGCGATAGTATCCAGCTCATAAAGATAAGGGCAGGTTACCTTGAAAAAATTGCCTATCATCAAATCGGAGTGCCAGTATTTGAGCAGATCGGTAAGGCAGTCGAAAACATAAAAAGCCTTTTTGCCCTCGTTTGTCACAATACCGTAAACCTGCGAGGCAAAGCTTTCAAAGCCCATGCCGGCGTCTATACAATAAAGCCTTATATCAGCGCTTTCCTCAAGAAGCGGCTCGTGGCTGCCGAAACGGACGTAAATCAGGTTTCTTTTTTCCGCGACGGCCTGTCTTGCGAATGAATCGACCATCATCTTATACTCCGCAACCGAGTCCGTTTGCCAGACCACGTTGTCACCCAGACGCAGGTGGTCTATAACCTGGTCTATGCCTGTGATTCCCGTGCTGACCTTATCATTCATCCCCATCTGTCGTGTTCCTTTCAGATATCTTTCCCGCGGGGGTTTTAAACGGTTATAATGTCTTTTCCTCCGCCGGTTACGCACTCGCAGTATCCGTCTTTTACAATATAAGTGTCCTCGACTCCTACCGTTCCGACGCCGGGTATGCCGCACTTGGGCTCGAGGGCTATTACCATATTCTCGGCAAGCGGTTTATCAAAGCCCCTGGCTATAAGGGGCAGCTCGCTCACATGCAGTCCTATGCCGTGTCCGAGAAAACTGACGCTCTGATGGAAGCCCATGAAGCCTTGGGAGAGAGCGGCGGGAAGCGAGGACATTATTTCCTCGTATATTGCCGAGGGCTTAACCCCGGCCGCGAGCCGCCCGGCGCACCTGTTTTCCACTTCGATGCAGGCGCGGTGGATTTTAAGTATCTCCCCGTCGGGAGGTCTGCCGAAGGAGTATACCTGCGTCTTGTCACTGTGATAACCGCCAACTCCGAAGCCTATGTCCGCAAACACGATGTCGCCTGTTTTGAGCTTTCTTTCCATACTTCCGGCCGACGGGGATGCGGCTCCCATTCCTTTCATTCCGCCCGGTCCGTCAAAGTTAGTCGGGTAAACCGAATTCTCCGAGAATCCGAACTGTCCCGCCACCATCTCGGTCTGAAAGAGCGAAAATCGCGAAACTCCGTGATAGCCGAGCTTCATCATGGCGTTGAAAACCTCGCCCTGAAATTCCGCTTCACTCATACCTTCCCTGAGCAGGGAGGGTATGACCTCGTCAATAAGCCGCCTGTGAAGACTGCCCGAGTATGTTATAAGATTAATCTCAAACTGGCTTTTAACAGCCCGAAGGTCCATCATGATGCCGTCAACCGGGTTTACGGCGGTCATGCTGAAATATTTTTTCAAACGCTCGAGCATGGAAACCGGAACGAGATCGGCTTCAATGTATGTGCTGCCGAAGTCCGGTGATATTATACCGGGTATGTCCCGGTACGAGAGCATAGGATATAAGATGTCGAGAGGGCATTCCTGCTTTGCCCTCTCGAAGCTTCTTCTGACGAAATAGTAGGCGCTGCCGTCCTTTTTGAGAACGAACAAGCCGTCCTGCATACTGTTGGTCAAGTAGAGAAGATTGACCCGCCCTAATATAAGCGCGGTATCGAAATTCGGGTCCCGGGCGGTGAGCGCTGTATGCAGCGCGCGTATGCGCCCCTCGAGTTCATCTTTTCCCGGATTAAAAGTCATTATATCACCGCTTTTACATGCTGTTTATCGTTCACGTTGTTTATGCCTGCGTTGTGGCGCGGGCAGTCGGGCGCAGGCATTCCGCTCTCCCAACCGGGCGGATCATCGGTTAAAGAGCGCCTGAAAACACTCCGGTATCCCGGCCTCAAAGCGCATCGCTTCGCCGGAAAACGGGTGATTTAGCTTAAGCAGATGAGCGTGCAGACCCAATCGTCCGAGCGGATCGGCGTTAGCGCCGTATTTGCGGTCACCGACCACACAATGACCCGATTCCTTCATGTGAACGCGAATCTGATTCTTTCGTCCCGTTTCCAGGTTTATTTCAAGCATGGAGTAGTCCGCGTTTTCCTTGATCACCAGATAATCGGTTATGGCTTCCAGGCCGTCTCCCGGCGTTCGGCTCGAGTATACCAGCCTCGTCTTTGTCTCTTTGAGCCATGTCCTTATGCTGCCGCTTTTTTCGGTCATATGCCCCTGAATTATCGCGATGTACGCCCGCCGTGTCACCAGCCGGTTCCAGTTATCCTGCAAGGCAAGCTTATAACGCTCGTTTTTTGCCATCAAAAGGACTCCGGATGTATCGCGATCAAGGCGATGAACTATAAAGACACGGCTTTTGGGATTATGCCCGCGAACATAGTCTGTCAGCAAACGGTACGCGGTCATATCGTCCTGTTTGCCTGTGCCTACGGAAAGAAGGCCCGCGGGCTTGTTGACGGCTATAAGATCACTGTCTTCATATATGATCTTAAGTGATTCGCCCCGCCTGCCCGAGCGTGCCGCGGATCTGATTATTTTAACTGTCTGCCCTTTACCGAGCGGATGGTCGTACTGCGTTACAGTACGGCCATCCACCAATACCTCTCCGTTCTTGAGCAGGGATTTAACGTTGTTCCTGGACAGATCGGAAAGACCGGCCAACAGAAACTCCAACAAACATGAGTCCTCCGTTACGGAAAACTCCATGTCTGACTTCGGTCTGCCGTATTTGCCCGCTCCGCTGTGCTTCAATTATTTACCGACTTTCTTTGATATGATCCTGTTCAGTCCCGCGAAGACGCGGGGTTCAGCAGCTTTAAATGCTTCATTTTCAGATAGGATTGGCCCTGATCATCTCGAGCTCTTCCTCGAAATCCTGCCCCAGATAATACTTCGGCGGAGTGAGACCCTCGCCGCGCTGTTTTTTCTCATAGGCTTCCTTGACCTTGTCCGGGGTTGCCGGCAAAGCGTATACACGAGCGCCGCAGGCGTTGTTTATCGCGTTAATAACAGCCATATGACCCGAGCACTGGAAATTTTCGGAGCAGCCGGCGGAGCCCTGAGGTCCTAGCTTACGCGGTGTTTCCAGATAAATAACATTGAAGTCATCCGGGATCATGTCAATTGTCGGTATACCGCAGCCGACTATGCTGCCGTGCTTTTTCTCCGCGTTGTAGTTTTCGCTCAGAGCAAAACCTATGGAGTGAGACAGCCCGCCGTATGCCTGTCCGTCAACGGCAAGCTTATTGCCTATAACGCCGACGTCCGCTGCCGTAGTGTATCGTAAAACCTTCGTGTTGCCGGTGGTTACGTCGACCTCTACCTGACAAACGTTGACGGCGTACATGAATTCGGTGTTCTTTTCGCCCTCGCCTGTGTTCGGGTCAAGACCCGGATCCGCAAGTCCGAGCTGATCGTAGTGACCGAGGTATCTTGTCGGTATGCCTTCCGACTTCATTTCCTCGTAGCTGCGCAGGGTGCCGTCCGGCTTCGTCATTGCAGCGAGAAGCTTATTGGCCGCGTCAATCGTCGCCTTTCCGCACATGAAGTGGGAGCGGCTGGCCGCCGAAAGGCCTGTGTTCGGGCAGGCGCCGGTGTCGTTCATAACGAGCTTTACCTTGTCGGGCGTCAGATTGAGGGGGGCCAGCGCTCTCAATGTATGAGTGAGTGTGCCGATGTCGCCGCCCTGACCGACGTCCTGCCAGGTGTTATAATGTGTAATCGTATTGTCCGGACCGAGTTCGAGCTCGACTTCGGAGACGTCGAAATTGCCGGTAGTGCAAAGGAAACCGCCCAGACTGAGTCCCACGCCGACGTTGCGGCCTTCTTTCTTTAAAGCCTCCGCCTCCGCCTTATAGCTGTCATATACGGGCTTGATTTTCTCCATAAGCGCGGGATAAATATCGTAGTTGAGATAAGGTCTGCTGTTGATGGTGGTGTCGCCCGGTTTGGCAAGGTTTTTATAACGGAACTCCCACGGATCAATACCGGCCTTTTCGGCGGCCATGTCTATGAGCGCTTCGGTGGTTGTGTAGATCTGCGGCGCCCCGAATCCGCGGTACGCAGTCTGGAATCCGTTATTGGACATGCCCGCGCGCGCCAGCGCCTTAATGTTCGGTATGTTGTAGCCGTGGAACCCGATAGACACGAAATTGTTGAAGATAATGCTCGCCACAACGGTATACGCGCCGTGGTCAAGAGCGACGTCATACTCGGCGGCGGTAATTTTACCGTCCTCGTCGCAGGCCAGGCGGGCGTTTGAGAAGGAAGCTCCTCTTTTGCCCGAGGTGTGGTTGAACTCCTCATAACTGAGCGTCAATGTGCAGGGTATGCCCAGATTCTGCACGGCTGTGGCTACCAGGGAGTATACGTTGGAGGTTACGGAGTTTCCGAAGGAACCGCCCGTAGGATTTTGTATAATACGGAGCTTTTCGATCGGCTGACCGGTGGCGGCCGAGATCTCTCCGCGTGAGTCGTACAGCGCCTGTGACCGGCATTGTATTACCAGAACACCGTCGGCGTCGTAATAGCCCTGGACGGTGTCCGGTTCTATCGGAAGATGCGGCTCTCGCTGTGAATGGAAGCTTCCTTCGACTACGATCGGCGCGTCTTCAAACAGTTCGGACGTATCCTGACCCTTGAATAGGGGCTGTTCCATGTAGAAGTTGGGAAGCGTCTCCTGGAGCTGGATGGCATTAGGCAGCACGGCATCGAGATACGTCATATACTCGGGCAGAGGCTCCAGAATCTGACGAACCTTCGCGGCGGCCGCACGCGCATGTTCCTGCGTGTCGGCGGCTACCAGCGCGACAACATCGCCGCGGCGGTTTATTTTCTTGCCGCAGATGATTGGGAACTCCAGAATGCCGTGCGCTTTCAGACGCGGATGTATTTGAGGAACGGGATGTGCGTTGGTGCCTTTGACGTCCTTAGCCGTCATGATCTTGTATACTCCGGGCATTTTTTCCGCTTCGGAGGTATCGATGTTTATTATTTTCGCGTGATGGACCTCGGAGAGGACAACTGCAAGATGCGCCGTTCCCTCGGGCATTTTAAGCTTAAGGTCGTCGCCGTAGTCGGCAAGTCCGCAAACCTTCGGCAGCGCGGAAGGCCTGGGGAGCGCGGTGCCGTAGTAGTCTTTAAAGCTCGCGGAATTAAAGGTAATCTCCTCTATCCCCGCTTCGCCGCGCATAACCTTCGCCGCGGCCATAACGGCATCTACCAGCGGCTTATAACCCGTACAGCGGCAGACGTTTCTGTGCTGTCTGAACCACTCGCGAACGTCTTCCCGTGTGGGTGAGGGGTTCTTTAAAAGCAGGCCGTAGGCCGAAACAATAAAACCGGGCGTGCAAAAACCGCACTGCACGCCGCCGTAGGTTATCCATGCCTGCTGCAGGGGATGCAGATGAAACGGCGCTCCTATGCCTTCTATTGTGATTATCTCACTGTGTTCGGGAACGCTTTTCATCTTTCTTACGCAGGAACGCACAACCTCGCCGTTTAAAAGAACCGAGCAGGCGCCGCACACGCCGGTTCCGCAGCCGATTTTTGTTCCTGTAAGCCCGATTCTGCGAAGTACGACAGCCAGGCTGTCCTTTTCCGGATCGCAAATCACGGATCGTGGAACGCCGTTCAGGTTCAGGTTTAATCTTGTTACCATTTCAAAACCTCATTTCAATATGATGTAAATCTTACCCGGCGGCGTTTCCGGCCGGGTTCGGACCGGGGTTTCGAGACTATGGATTTTTATAATCATGCCGAGTTTGAGCAAGCGTTGACATATACATGATTATACATGGGTTTTACCGTTCGTTCAATGGATTTATCAGCGGTCGGGCGCCGGGCAAAGCGGGATAGCCGTAAAAAACGATCATATTCGGTATGTCGGACTTTAACAGTCATCGCCGGACAAGCCGAGAAAAAAGCTGAGCCAGTTCCGGATCGAATTTCGTTCCCGCGCCGCGTTCGATTACTTCGACGGCGGCTTCTTTGCTGTCCTCCACGGGGAGTTCGCTTATACGGACCACGCGGTCATAAGTCTCCGCGATCGCGATTATTCTTGAAAGCAGGGGTATTTGCTGTCCTTTAAGGCCTCTGGGATATCCGGTTCCGTTCCAGTTTTCATGGTGTCCGTATACATATTCGGCAAGGTCCAGAGTCTCATCGAAAAGGTTCAGTATCCGGTAGCCTACCGCCGGATGCTGCCGCATTTCCTCCCGCTCTTCCTCTGTGTGAGTACCCTTCGAAAGAATGCTGTCGTCGAGGACTATCTTTCCTATGTCATGATGGTAAGCGGCGCGGAGCAGCTTGCTGATTTCGGTCTCCGACAGTTTGAGCTCGTATCCCATATCGGAGCAAAGAGCGCTGACATTCAGCGAATGCTGCCTTTCAGATAAGCTTTTTGAATGTAAAGTCTCGATGATGCTGCCGATAATGTCCTTGCTTATTGCCTTGCGATTCATGGTTTTATCCTTGTACATAGCGTTTTCCGCGTTTGCTATAATCTCATCCAGAGACTGCTCGGGGCTTGTTTTCACATCAAGGCCCAGTGAAATGCTGCACCTTATGGCCTCTACCCGTGCGTCGGAAAATCCGAGCATAATGCGCTCGAGAACCTTCCCGGCGTTTTCTTCGTTAGTTCTAGGAAGCATTAATATGAACTCGTCACCGCATATTCTGGAAACCGTATCGCTTTCTCTGGCGGATTTGCGCAGGATCTCGGAGGATTTTTTAATAAGCTCGTCCCCCGCGGAATGGCCGAAAATGTCATTGGTCATTTTCAGTCCGTTTATATCGGCAAAAATAACGGACAGCGGCAGATTATCCGGAATGTCGATCAGCGGGCGATTTTCTTCAAAGCGTCTTCTGTTGATAAGCCCGGTGAGATGATCGTACCAACTTAAATATTGTATATCGGCTTCTTTTTGTTTTCGCTCGGTTATGTCCGTGAAGGTTACTACCGCGCCGATGATCTCTCCGTTTTTTATCTTCGGGAACGAATGGTATTCGGTGTAAAAGAAAGTACCGTCAGAACGCCAGAAGACCTCGTCATCCACATGCGAGCCTTCGCCCCTGATATAAGATTTGAATATCCTGCAGTTTTCAATCGGGTTTGGGGTTCCGTCCTTCAGGCTGTGGTGAATACGTTCATGCATGTTCAGCCCGAGGAGCTCCGCTTCGTCATTATAGCCCAGTATGACAAGACAGCTTTTGTTGCAAAAGGTGCAGTTGCCGTCCAGGTCGAGTCCGAATATGGCCTCTCCCGCGGAGTCAAGAATCAGGCGAAGATCATTTTTATTGTTCTCCAGCTGCAGATTCGTATCTTTAAGGGTGTGCCATGCCTCTTTTCTGCTTTTTTCAAAAAAGGCTATTATCAGCACCATGCTAAGCGTAGCCCCGGTAATGTTTGATATAGACTGCAGATTAAACTCCGCCGGAGTCCGGGAGTCCTGGTAAAAGATAAAAAAGAGGAGTATATACACGCAATAAAGACCGACGAGTATCCCCGCGGGCTTGCTGCCAAGTAAAAAATATGCGACGGACGGCAGCACCGCCAGCCAATAGAATGCGTAGTTTTGATTTTGTACAACATGAAAGTAAGCCGTAATGCTGATAAGTATCACTCCGACCGCGATGTAAGCGGCCGGCTTGTAATTATTGGTTTTCTTAAAATATATAAAAGTCGACAGTGATAATATAAACGAAATCACGTTGCCCACCGCGACGATGGTTTTAAAGATAAATATATTAACCAGCGCGAAGTAGGCGCAGACAATCAGCATTATTATAAGTATGAAGTATAAAACATACGATTCCCTGTAATAGAGGTCTGTTTTTTTGATCTTTTCGCTGTTTCTCAAATACTTGTCTATCCAAGCGAAGCGTTTTTTCATCACTTGCTTACCCCCGGCCGCTGCGATTTATTCTCGGATTATCATAGATTCGGTCATCCCGCCGCGATAAACGCAGCTTACAGTTTCTGTGCCCCTGTGAGGATGCATCGGAAAACCTGCCGTGTAATCATCGGAATTACAGTGGTCCTCATTTCCGTTCATTTTATCAGTATAATAAACATATATCAATAATCAACGTGTGGTATCCCCCGGTATTTCGTATCGCGCTCCGTCCGGGGAGCGTTGGGCTCAGCTTATTGACTTCAGGACATAACAACCTGCGGTAAGATATGCCCTGAAGACACTATGGAAGACAGGAAATACCGGGCATAATATTGCAGCTGTTGCAAAAACAACGACCATATCATCCCGAGGTATGATATGGTATGGGCAGATGTACCACCGGGTAGTAAAAAAGGAGGAATATTGTTATGGTCGAAAAGATATTCAGATTGTCAAGAGGGAACGGGAAGGCTGTTGAAAGAGTAGTCTTTGACGAAAATGTGCATTATCTGCACATGGTATTTAACAAAGGCGAAGGTCTGCCCGAGCATATGTCCAATTCGAACGTATATATGACGGTTAT
>Ga0123335_1001724_pt1 | contig 34618 bp, 27 predicted proteins | sample BiotimSIPDNA_2_FD_89707 | JGI IMG/M metagenome (GOLD analysis project Ga0123335, IMG submission 89707) | Anaerobic biogas reactor microbial communites from Washington, USA - Biogas_R2 time_0 SIP DNA | ecosystem: Engineered > Bioreactor > Anaerobic > Unclassified | place: Washington, USA... | reverse complement strand
CCCGCGGTATACCGAGGTTGTAAATAACGGGAAGAAACGTTATGATTACAATATACGTTTGCCTTCGGGTTTAAAATCAACGGGCTGTATAAATATAAACGAAAAGAGCATTAATGAGTATGAAACGATTTTTATGTATATTCTGTATGTTAATACTTCTCGTATTTCTCCCGGCAGGCTGCACAAATGCGGAAGGAACGCCGCCCTCTCCCGCGCAAACCTCTCAGCCAAGCGGCACTCAGCCCCCTGCCGAAAGCCCGGGCGTAACAGCGCCGACTTATGAGCCTGTTGAAACGAAGCCGCCATATGAACCGGTTGAAACAGTGCGTTTTTTGGAGATTTCAGAACTGGACGCGGCAAACGAAGCTCCGTATAAAACCGTAACAGCGGAATTTAACCTGGGAGATAGAGAATATCTGTCCTTAGCCGGAAGAATTATGCCATACAGCATTAAGGGGATCATCGGGGTCCCGGAAGGAGACGGCCCCTTCCCGCTTATCCTCATCACCCACGGGTCTCATTCCAACGATGACGAAAGCAAGAGGTTTGATACAGGCTTTGATTATCTGGTGGAGGCTTTGGCAGCAAACGGCTATATCGCGGTGTCAATGGATATGAGCAAGCCTTACATATGGAAGTACGGAGACAATGACGACAACGAAAAATCCATCCCGGTAGCTAGGGATCATATAGAAAGCCTTATCAGTGCCAATGCGGGAGATAACCGGGGATACACTGTCGATCTTACGGGAAAGATCGATTTCGGTAAAGTCGGATTGATCGGTCACTCCCGAGGCGGAGGGACCATTTTTGACATATCGGCTGACTGGAAGACATACGGGGTCGATGTCGGGGCCCTTCTTTCAATTGCGCCGACAGCTATTTTCGGTCGGGAAGAATGGCCGGACTGTCATGTCGCCGCCCTTATCCCCGAATATGACGGTGATGTCATCTCATTGGACGGTTATAATAATTACAGGTTGTTGGAAGCTGAGGGAAGCGCCTCTTATTATGCGACGCTGCTCCTGAATGCCAATCATAATTATTTCAACAGAAATATCAGCAGAAACGATGCCGCTATGAGCGGTTTTAAGGACATCACGGATCAGCTGACACGAGAGCAGCAGGAAAGCTTTTTAAAAGATTACGCTACAGGGTTTTTCGGTGCCTCTCTTCTTAATAACCGAAACGGCTTTATTGATAAGTACTCGCCGCAGCCGAATAAAATGTACGGCTTCGATGTAAAAACTCTTTTTACTGCACCGGGAGCAGTCGATTTGGCGGACACCGGGACGACGGAGGGGTTTGTGGGAGAAGGCGTCAGCGTTGAGGCCACCGTGGACTCCTGGTTTTTCAGAGACGATAAGATCCTGATTGATACCGTCACATCGTGGATCGAACCATTTAACCTCAGGCCTTTAATACTTGTCAGGTGGGAGAGCAATGGCGGCCTGCTGACTATTTCGCCGAAAGTACGGGATTTGAGTAAGCACACTTCTTTAACCCTTAATCTGGTCGTCGACTCCGCGGATGAGTTAAATCGGCCGGATATGTCTCAGCGTTTTACCGTCGCTCTGACGGATGCCGCCGGGAACATCACAAAGCTTGTACTGCCCGCGAGCCTCAACGCGCTGTCCTGTACTCCGGGTGAGATTGGCTCTACTCCTTTATACGATGAAACCATATACTACTGGTCCGCTCCTTCCCCGATAAGCTGTATTAATCTGCCGCTCAGGGAATTTACGAACGTTGACCTGACGCGGATCCAATCCATACAGCTGATTTTTGATCAATCGGACACCGGTTCCATCTATATAGATTCTATCACCGTACAGTAGGCCTGCATAGAAAAATGTCTGCCGCGCGCTCGACCGCAAAAGGCCAGAAGCGATTTTCTCCGGTCGGAGCGTACACGGCACGCGCCCCCCGCGAAAGAAACATAAACAGAGGTCCGCTATGCAGGTTTGTATAAATGAAAAGCAATATCGATACGAGACCGATGTGAAACGCAGCGAGCCGGTCCGCCGGGCTTTTACGGAGCTCGCAAGGCAAACATTTGGCCTTAATTTTGAGCCGTGGTATCAAAGCGGATACTGGACGGATAACTATATGCCGCACGTCCTGACCGACGGAAACCGCGCCGCCGCGAATGTTTCGGTGAATATATTCCGCACACGGTGGCAGGGAGAAAGTAAACTGTACATTCAGCTCGGAACCGTTATGACCGGTAAAGAATACAGAAACCGCGGCCTGGCGCGTTGGCTTATGGAAGCCGTACTTGCCGAATGGCGTGACCGCTGTGGGGCACTGTTCCTGTTTGCCAATGACGGAGTCCTCGGTTTTTATCCGCGTTTCGGATTTGTTCCGACTTGCGAATATCAATATACGCTGCCGTTTGAGGGCCGCGGCCCGGACGCGCGCAAGCTCGATATGAATAATTCCGAGGATGTCAAATTGCTGCTCAATGCCTACGGGACCGGAAACAGATTTTCCGCTTTCCCGATGACAGACAATCCCGGCTTGTTAATGTTTCACTGCTCGCTGTTTATGAAAGACAATATTTACTACAGCGGCCGCTCCAAAGCGGTGATAATCGCGGACATTGCGGGAGACACCCTCAATTGCCATGATATCTACGGGGGATCGTCGGAATCCATGGAGGGGATACTTTCCTCCGTGGCGGGGAAAAACACAAAGCAGGTTCGGTTCGGCTTTACTCCCGCACATCGTGATTCGATGAAAATATCCGTGCTGAAAGAAGAAGACGCGACTTTATTCATGTTAACCTCAAAAGGAAATCTGTTCGCCGAAAACAAGCTGATGTTCCCGGTTCTCTCGCGCGCATGACAGTTGCACCGGGCCCCGAACCGATATCGAAAAAACAAGAGAGGCAATGCGTTAAAGCGTTGTCTCTCTTTATTTACACCGTAATGATCCGATCACGCCGATCTCTTATATTCTTATCTGTTTAAAGAAACCCTTACTATTTCCTTCAATACAGGCAAAACGTCTTTTTCAAACCACGGGTTTCGTTTCAGCCATCCTATGTTAAGCGGCGAAGGATGAACCAGGGGGAAATATTCCGGTAAATAGGATTTATAATTTTTTATTGTTTCGGTTAAGTCTTTCTTTCTTCGTTTATCCAGATAGTATGCCTGAGCGTAATTTCCGATCAGAAGCATCGTTTCAATATTCGGCATTCCTTCAAGCAATAACGGATGCCACTTTTCAGCGAATCCTTTTCGCGGCGGAATATCGCCGTGTCCGGCTTTGCCGGGATAATAGAAATCCATAGGTATTTGAGCTATAAGGTCCGTTTCATAAAATTCCGTGCGTGAGAGCCCCATCCATTCCCGCAGACGGTCACCGCTTAAATCATTCCAAAACAATTGGGTTTCTTCGGCTTTTCGCCCGGGCGCCTGCCCGACGATGGCAATACGGGCGGCTTCGGATGCTTTAAAAAGAGGGGAGATGCCCCTGCTTGTATAGCATTCGTTCATAGCGTCAGCCATTATTTCATTTTTGATCTCTTCAAATTTCGTCATATTTAAACATCCGTTTATTATTCAGTCAATCTTAATCAGATTTCTTTACAGACATCTACCCAGGCCTTAAAAGCCGAGTAACGGACCAGTTCATCCAGAGTTAATTCAACGACGCTGTTTTCACTGCCCGCTCCCGGATATACCACTTCATTTTGCTTTAAGGAAACGTCAAGATAGATTTGAGCCTCGGGTTTTACGGCAAACGGGCATACACCGCCGGGATCATGTCCTATATATTCTTCCAGCATCTCTCCGGGAATCATCCTGGATTTTTGAAGAAACGCGGCTTTGTATTTTTGATTGTCAATCCTGGCGTTTCCCGCCGCGACAATCACTACCGGCTGCTCACCAACAAGGAAGCACATCGATTTCGCTATCTGCCTGACATCGCATCCGATCGCTTCCGCGGCCAGCTGAACCGTCGCGCTGGACTGCTTAAATACTTTCACACGCTCGACCAAATCAAAGTCCTCAAAGTATTTCTTTACGTTTTCATATGACATTTCTCTTCCACCCCGGTAATATTTCTCTAAGTGACTTAACTTTCCTTGATAAAAAACGCGGCTGTAAAAAGAGGCGGGGCTGAAAGATCCGCCTCGGTTTCGCTTGTATGTTTTTCAGTCATCTAAAAATCTTTTGAGCACCAGAGGATCTTCCTGCCTGTATTTCTCCTCGTATTCTATAACATGGAACGAAAACAGAAGTCTTTCTCTGAGCAGGCCGTTTTCAAGGCTCTGTCCTATAAGCTCCTCAATTTTCTTGATTTTATAATAAAGAGTGTTTCTGTGTATATACATAAGCTTTGCCGTTTTTGCCGTATTGCAGTTGTTATTGAGATATAAATACAAAGTTTCGGTCAGATCGGTTCCGTATTTCTTGTCATAGCGCTCTATTGTTATCAGAGCCGGATGACAAAGATATATCAAATTCCCGCTGTGATAATCGTTATGTACCGCGTCCGCGCAAAGATCTATGGCATGGTATATGCTGACTTCCTCATAATAGAATATCCGCTCATCCGGATTCGTACGAAATACCTTGCCTAAACGCACGGTTGCCTTGGTCTGCACATAAATGGGATGCAGTGATGTAAGCCATTTCGAATAGTTTCCTATCGCCATGTACGCGTCATAGAATCTTAGAATCTCCATAAGCTTTTCCCGGTCGAACTCCAGTTTCGCGTTATGGCTTGTTTTTTTCGCGAGTATTATAATGTCGTTTTTATAAACGGTAATACAGCTCTGCGGGAATATCTGCTCTATCTGGCTGATAGCGTAATTCCACGGAATTGCTTTTTCGCGCTCTTCAAAAGACACTACAAGCGTATGATAATATTTAAATGTCATAGCCGGAATAAGTCTCTGTCTATGCTCGAGTTCCTCCCGGTCCATAAGTCTGCGTTCGATAAGATCCGCGACAAACGCCGCTATCTCGGAATTAACCATGTACCGGCTTGTTGTGGTGCTCAGAAAATAGCGCTGTACATATTGGGCCAGGTCGGTTGCGAGGCATGAATAATACTCCTCGGCATCGGGGCCGGGCAGGGTGACGACCACACGCGCGACAAGATTGCCGTTGTAATAGATACGCCTGATTATAGTGCGGTTGCCGGTACATAAGGACACATATTCCAATTGAGGAGCATACGGATTGGGCAAACGCATTTCCTCCTCAACCAAAGCGCATACACTTTCATAGGAAAGAAAGCCGTTTTTCACCAGCTCCTGCAAAAAGACGTCCTTAAAACCCTCAGGTACGCAGCCCGCGAGCATCTTAAAGCCCATATTCAGTATAACGACCGGATTATTGAGCATTTCATAACCCTTTTCGGCCAGCTTTTGCAATCCCTTTTCCGAATGAGTTTCCAAAAGCTCGTTCGTCCACCTGATGTAACCGTTAAGCGCCTGCTGTACTTTATTGTAAAGCGGTATAAGCGGGAGCGAGAAAACAAAGACATTCGCGTTCTTCTGGTTTAAAAGAGGATTCAAGTCCTCCGAATCACCGGCACTCATCAACGTGACGATACTCTCGTCGGGAAGGCGCTTATATGCCTCCAGTACGGATTCAGGGCTTCCTATATACAAATATTTAGCTGACAGCTCGGTGTCCTCGTCAAGCAGCAGTATTCCCTCCAGGCCTTCAAGTCTCATACTGACGGTATTGGAGCGAATCAGGTGCGAACGAATCGGATATAGCAGGATCGGTACGGTTAGTATTGTGTTTCACCTCCTGAATACGCGGGAAAGCCGGAATATAATCCACTGCCCCGCATTGTGCATAGTGCAGGATTATACTGAGCGTACGCGCAGATCGCCGATGCTCAACTCGCCGGGCTGTTTGACTATATACTCTTTGATTATGTCTTATTTTAATCTTATCTTAATCAAAATGCAATCAGCATCGGCAGTTAAGACGCAGATTCGGATTAAATTTCGTTTGTGCACTGTGCACATATATCATCGTCATAGATATGTTCATACTACATGATGTAATATCCGGCGGCTCGTTGTTATAATTGACCTGAACAGCACAGGCAGGATTCCTTCAATAAATAATTACACATAAAGCATGAATAAACTACCAACACCAAAAGGAAGTGAAGCCTTGAGTATACGAAAATGCGCCGAAAACAATACGGCATTCCGGCGTCTGAACGATGTTTATCGGAACCGGGAGAAGGAACTGCTGATTTTTCGCGAAAACGGAGGGAAGGTCGTCGGAGAGATTGGCTGCGATGTCCCCGATGAGCTGGTAATAGCCGCGGGAATGCTTCCGGTACGTATTTACGCCGACCGGGAGAGTTCGCTGGAAGAGGCGGACAAATATCTTGAATTATCGTTTGATCCCGTTATAAAGGCTCAGTTTGAAAAGCTGGTCAACGGTTCGTACAACGACTTAATTGACTTTCTGGCGGTTTCCAACTCCACCGACGTAATAATACGGACTTATCTGTACCTCCGGGAAATAAAGAGAATCGAGCCGGATAAGCTTCTGCCCCCCGTTGAATTTATTGACTGGCTTTTTACGCGCAAGCCAATGTATAAAATGCAGAACGAAAAAACCGTTAAGCGCTTTTGGGAAACGCTCGAAGAATGGTCGGGCAGAAAGATTACTCAGGAGGATTTTATTGCGGCCGCCGAAATATGCAATAAAGACCGGGCCGCGCTAAGAAGGATATCGGAGCTACGCCGCGCGCACAAGCCCCGCATTACCGGCAGCGAAGCGCTTGTTATCATCGGATCCGCTTTTTTCATGCACCGGAGCGAACACGCGGAGCTTGTTTCACAGCTTGCGGATGACGCGAAAAGCTGGCCGGAAGCGGAAGGCGTCAGATTGTTTTTAACGGGCAGCGCGCAGGAGTCTGCAGAACTGTATACGCTGATTGAAAAATCGGGCGCCGTGGTCGTCGGAGAAGACCACGACTGGGGCGACAGGTTTTCAAGCAGAGACTGTAATCTTTCTTACCCGCCCCTGCAATCGATAGTCGATTGTTATATGCTCAGGGACTTCAGTTCTAAAAAAGCGTTGGTATCCGAGCGTGTTAAGACTCTTGACGAGGCTGTGGACGCTTCCGGCGCCCGGGGCGTGATCTTTTATATAAACGCTTACGAGGAAGCCGCTTCCTGGGATTATCCGTCTGAGAAAAAGTCTCTTGAGTCGCGCGGCATATTAACGAAAGCTTTCGTAAAAATGTCTTATCCGGTTTCCGCAAATGTCGGGCTGGAAGACAAAATCAGGGAGTTTACAAAAGCATTGGGGGGGGTGTAAGCACAATGAACGAGAGAAAAAATACAGCCAACGAACCGCCGCGCGCCCGAAAAGCGTTAAAAGCCACCGCTGTTGTCAGTTCATATCAGAAAGAATGGTTTACCGGTTTAAGAGCCAGAGTCGAAGCCGGGGAGGACTTTGCCTACCTTAACGCGGACGTGCCAATGGAAATACTAAGGGCTATGGATATACCGTTCGTAGTAAACCAGTGGTGGGCGGCTATCTGCTCGGCAAAGCGAATGGCGCCGAAGTATTACGGGCTTTTAAAAGAAGCCGGTTACCGGGATGATCTGTGCTCCTATTGCGCTACTGCTTTAGCGGAAAGCTTAGATCCCGACGATAAACTCAGCGGTCCCTGGGGCGGCCTGCCGAATCCCACTATTGCCATAACCCGTCTCACATGCGACTGTCAAAGCAAAATTTTCGAGCTTTTTGCCGCTAATCACGGCGCCGAGCTCTATGTTATGGAAAACACAGTACCGAGAAGTACACCGTCAAAATGGTGGGAGCTTGCCCCCGACAGGTGGGAGGATCTGTACGACAAAGACAGACTTGACTCTGCCGTAGAGGATCTTAGAGAGCTTATCGCGTTTCTTGAGACAAAAACAGGTAAAAAGTTTGATATGAAAAAATTCATAGAGGTTATGGAGCTGGTAAACGAGCAGGAGTACTGGTACAAGAAGACCAGAGACCTGATAGCCGAAACGCGGCCCGCTCCGGTAACGGTGGTAGATACGATAAACGCCGTTATGCCCGCGCAGTGGCAGAGAGGCACAAGGTGGGCCGCGGACCATGCCGGAAGCCTTTACGAGGAAATTAAGGCTCTGGCAGACGAGGGACGCTTCGCTGTTCCGAACGAGAAGCACCGGCTTATGTGGCTGGGCCGCGGGATCTGGCACGATCTGGCGTTTTATCAGAGATTCGAAGAGAAATACGGCGCGGTTTTTGTTTGGAGCATGTATCTGGCGATGGGCGCGGACGCCTACATACGCAATAACGTACAGTCTGATCCCCTGCGTGCGCTCGCTTCCAGATATATCGGGATGGAAGACTTCCTGCACATGCCGCCATGGAATTCGGAGTGGTTCCTGAGCGAAGCGCGCCGCAATCATATCGACGGAGTTGTTTATATGGTCCCGGAAAACTGTATGCAGGCGGTCGAGGGCTCGTATTTTATTAAAAAGATTATGGAAGACGCCGGTATTCCCGTTCTCATTTTCAAAGCGGATCCCGTAGACGCCAGAGAGTGGAATCGCGAGACGATGACGGGACTGGTAGAAGACTTTATTGAAACAAGAATCATTATGGGAGGTAATAAGTAATGGGTAAAGGTCCTTTCACCGGAATAAAAGTGCTTGACTTCACGCAGTTTGAGGCCGGAACAGCCTGTACGGAGACGCTGGCATGGCTCGGCGCGGAAGTTTGGAAGGTTGAGCGCCCGACAACCGGGGAATTGGGACGTCATTCCGTGGCAAACCCTGATAAGGACTCGGTCGGCTTCGTTATCATGAATATGAATAAGAAGTCCATAACCTGCAACCTTAAGTCTGCCGAGGGAATGGCCGTTATCAAGCGTCTTGTCGAGAAAGCCGATGTTGTAGTGGAAAACATGGGGCCCGGTTCCATTGAACGCCTCGGCCTCGGTTATGAAGACTGCAAAAAAATCAATGACAAGATAATCTTCGCTTCCATTAAGGGCTTCGCGCTTGATAGTCCTTACGCGAACTATCCCGCGTTTGACCCCATAGCGACACATACCGGCGGCCTGGTCGCGGCGACCGGCCTTCCCGAGCAGCCGATTAAGGCCGGCGTCAGCGTCGCCGATTCCGGAAGCGGAATTATCTGCGCGATGTCTATTGCGGCCGCACTCTATCAGCGGGAAACGCAGGGCGTGGGCCAGCGCATCGATGTGGCGATGCAGGACTTTATTATAGGTCTTTCCCGAGCCGGCTGGGAGCCGTTTTATGACACTGGCAAGCCTCCGCGCCGCGTAGGAAACGGTATGCCTCTGGAAGATGTCGGCCCGTCCAATACATATCCCTGCAAGCCCTTCGGGCCAAACGACTACGTGCATATATACTGCTCCAGACATCCGGGCAGCAAGCAGTTTGAAAACCTGTGCAGAATAATCGGCCGCGAGGATCTTTTAAGCGACGAACGTTTTTCCACACCCCGGTCGCGCTTTGAGTACAGGCACATCCTCGACCCGATCATCGCGGAATGGACCTCAAGGCACGAGAAAAAAGAAGCGATGGATATCCTTGCGCAAAACGACATACCCGCAGGCGCTCTTTTGGATACCGCGGATATTACCAATGATCCTCAGTATCTTGAGCGCGGAATGATTGTGGAGGTGGAGCATAAGGAGCTCGGAAAATTAAAAATTCCCGGATTTGCTCCGAGAATGTCTGAAAATCATGTGGAATATAAGGTTTCCCCCGCCCTGGGAGAAAACAACGATGAAATATACCGCGGTATTCTCGGTCTGACAGACGAGGAAATGGAAAAGCTAAAAAATGCTAAAGTAATCTGATCCGACTGATTCGCAGAGCCCCGATCAAAGCCCAAACGGGCTGTCTTATGCCCGAAATAATATTTGAAAAGGAGAATTTGCAGTGAAAAAGGTTTTAGCATTTGTATTTGTGCTGGTAATGATTCTGTCGCTTGCGGCATGTGACAAAACGCCAGCCCCACAGGAAACCGGCTCTCCGGCAGATACCGCAGCTCCTGCTACGCAAAAGCCCACCACGCCCGGCTCGTCAACGCCCGCCGAGGAAACGCAGCGGCCTATAGAAACGCTGGTAGTCGCCCACAAAGGAGACCCCACAAGCCTCTGCCACCTGACGGTGACGTTCGGAAGCGCCAACGGTCCTATTGACTGCTTCATTTATGACCGGCTTCTGGACTACAACGCCGAGACAAATGATGTCGAGCCGATGCTCGCGACCAAGTGGGAGTTTATTGACGACACGCATATCAAATTTACTCTCAGAGACGATGTAGTTGCCCACGACGGATCCCCTTTCACAGCCAGTGACGTAATCTATACGCTCAAAACAGGTCAGGATTCCGGAAAGCTTGCTAACTACTACGGGAACTTTGATTTGGCCGGCTGTGAGGCTGTAGACGATAAAACCGTCATTATCGCGACAAAAAACCTGGATCCCTTCGCGCTCTATAACCTGTCGAACATTCCTCTCGGAATGGTTGTTGAAGAAGCTGTAACGAACAGCGGCACAATTGAAGATCAAAATCTTCTGCCCGACGCCGGAACCGGTCCCTACAAGGTCGTCGAATGGATAACCGGCTCTGCCATTAAGCTCGAACGCAATGAAAATTATTGGGGAGAAACCCCATACTACGATTTTGTTGAGATACGCATTATCACAGACGCTTCTTCCCGTGTAATGAACCTTGAATCGGGCACCGTCGACGTCGCGCTTGACCCCGCGACCGCGCAGGTCGAGCTGTTTGAAGGCAATGATGACTTCCAGATCATAAATTATCCGACATCGCAGATAACGACAATGTATTTTAACTGCACAACGGAACCGTTCAATGATGTTAAGGTCCGGCAGGCTATCGCCCTGGCGCTTGATTACGAATCCATTCTTGAGGTTGCCGCCAGTGCCTACGGCACCACAACCGACAGCGTTTTCTCCAAAGCCAACAGCGCTTATGCCCCTTATGACGGATCATCTGAAAACTACTTCCATTATGATGTAGACGCCGCCAGAGCCTTATTGGCGGAATCCAATTACCCCAACGGGTTCACGTTTGAACTGCTGTACATGGAGGGCGCGACCTTCCAGGCCTCCGCGGAGCTCATTCAGAATCAGCTTTCACAGATAGGCATTAAGGTAGTCCCGGTACCTACCGCTTCCACGGCTTTCTACGAACTGCTCAGCGCGGGCAATTTCCAGGCGGATATAGTCAACAGTTCAAACCCCGACCCCGCCATCCAGGTTAAATTTTTCGACCACCGCGTTTCATTCGCAGATGTGCGCGGAGGCACCGGCTGGCAGGGCCCGGCAGAGCTTGACGCTCTCATCGATCAGGCCAAGTCTACGATTGACAAAACCGAGAGTTTGAAACTCTATGCCAAGATTCAGGCGATAATAAACGCAAACTGCCCGGGTATTCCTCTATATTCCCCGAATAAAACCTGCCTGGCCGATTCGGACATCTTGGGCATCAGACTCACGGAGTTCAACGACATAGACTTATCCAAAGCGTACCGCGGCTGAATATTTCAGTAAAAACCGCGATACCCGGCACTGCCGGATGCATCCCCGAAGGCACCGGTGCCTTCGGGGATGCCCGGAGCGAAATCCGGCTGCATTTATATCCGCGGCAGATGCCGAAATACTGTCTTAGGAGCGCAAAGATATGCTTAAGTATATAATAAAGCGCCTCATATGGATGATACCGGTTATTTTGGGAGTCCTGTGCATCGTATTCATTTTGTCGGAAATAACGCCGGGCGACCCGGTCGACGCTGTTGTGGGATACGATGCACCTGCCGAGGTAAGGGAGGCCATGAAAGAAGAAATGGGTCTCAACAAGCCGGTTATAGTCAGATTCATAATATATGTTTGGAAAATCGTAACCAGGGGCGATCTGGGAAAGTCCTATGCGTCGGGACAGCCCGTTCTTAAAGAGCTGTTGGCACGCTTTCCGAATACTTTGATTCTTACTTTCGCATCTATAATTGTCGCTTTAATAATAGCCATACCCTTGGGGCTTATATCGGCGGTAAAGCAATATTCGATCATTGACAACGCATCCATGGCTCTTGCTCTTTTCGGCGTTTCAATACCGCAATTCTGGTTCGCTCTTTTGACCCTTCTGGTATTCGCAGTCAAATTGAAATGGCTGCCCGCAAGCGGTATTGAAGGTTTTTCCGGATGGGTTCTCCCGGTCGCGATGATCGGAATAGCCAATGTGGGAAACCTCGCGCGAACAACGCGCTCAAGCATGCTTGAGGTCGTCAGGCAGGATTACATCAGAACCGCCCGGGCAAAAGGCCAGAATGAAGTTGTTGTAATTGTAATACACGGGCTAAGGAACGCTTTAATACCGGTTATAGCAAATGTCGGCAACACGATAGGAGTATCGCTGGGCGGAGCGATCATCGCCGAAAGTATTTTTTCTATTTCCGGCGTCGGAAAGTATATGCTCGACTCGATAAACCAGCGAAATTGGCCGTCGGTGCAGGGAGGAATTATTCTTTTGGCACTTGCTTTCAGTATTACCATGCTGATCATGGATCTGCTTTATACTCTCATCGATCCCCGGCTTAAGTCCGAGTTCAGGTCAAAGAACCGCATAAAGGTCAAAAAGAAAACCACTCGGGAGGCGGCGTAAATTATGGCTAAATTATACACGCCGGCTATGGCCGCTATAGACAGAAAACGAGCAAAGCACAAAGGCCCCGTTAAACAGTCTACTCCCGCGCGCGAGGCCTGGAAGCGTTTAAAGCGAAACAGGCTTGCTATCGTCGGAATGGTTATTCTCATCCTGCTGATACTGACGGCGGTTTTTGCCGATGTTCTTGCTCCTTATGAATTTGATGAGCAGATGCTCAAGGAACGAAACCAAACGCCCTCCCGGGCTCATCTGATGGGAACGGATAACTACGGCAGGGACATATTAAGCCGCGTTATTTTCGGTGCTAGAATATCTCTTCCTATAGGTTTTTTAAGTGTTATTATCGCGTTCGCTGTCGGAGGCACCCTCGGAGCCATAGCCGCTTTTAACGGCGGCAAGGTGGACAACTACATAATGCGAATAATGGATATCTTCCAGTCCATACCTCCGATGCTGATGGCGATCGCCATAGCGGCGTCGCTCGGCAACGGCGCAGTGAACCTTGTACTGGCAATATCAATAAGCACAATGCCCGCGAGATCACGTATCGTTCGGGCCGCCATACTTACAGTCAAGCAAAACGACTACATAGAGTCAGCCAGAGCGATGGGCGCGAGCAGCAGAAGGCAGCTTATCAAGTATATGCTCCCCAATGCTATCGGCACGATTCTCACAAGCTTTACTTTCAGTGTTGCCACCGCAATACTGACCGTGTCCTCATTGAGTTATATAGGTCTGGGAATAACCGCGCCCACGCCCGAGTGGGGTTCCATGCTGTCGGCAGGCAAGGAGTTTATGCGGCAGGCCCCGCACGTCCTGATTTTCCCCGGGCTTATGATTATGATCACGGTGCTTGCTCTCAATCTTTTCGGCGACGGACTGCGCGATGCGCTTGATCCTCGCCTGCAGTAAGGGAGGAGCGAGCATGACAGCCCTGGAAATAAAAAATCTGGTAGTCCACTACGAAACGCCCGAAGGCGTTGCCGAAGCGGTAAACAACGTCAGTCTGTCTATATCTTCCGGCGAAACGCTCGGACTTGTCGGAGAGACCGGAGCGGGAAAAACAACGATAGCCCTTACCATTATGGGGCTTCTTCCCAGACCCGCGGGGCGTGTAATAAAAGGAGAAATTCTCGTCAACGGCGAAAACGTTGTTGAGACATCGCGCAGGAAGCGTAAATTACACAGCAAGGACAAAATGCTCAGGAAGCTTCGCGGCAGCAGCATGGGCATGATCTTTCAGGATCCCATGTCCGCGCTAAACCCGGTCATGCGCGTAGGTGACCAGATAACCGAGGTAATCAGGCTTCACGGCAATATGTCAAGATCCCAGTCCGTCAAAAGGGCTAAGGAAATGATGGAATTGGTCGGAATATCAAGCGTTCGCTACAATGACTATCCTCATGAATTCTCAGGAGGAATGAAACAGCGCATTGTAATCGCAATGGCGCTTGCCTGCAACCCCGGCGTGCTCATTGCCGATGAACCCACAACCGCCTTGGATGTCACGATTCAGGCGCAGGTTCTGGAGCTTATGAACGAGCTTAAGCGCAAGTTCAACACAGCGCTTTTAATGATAACTCATGATCTCGGCGTTGTCGCGGATATCTGTGACAAGTGCGCGGTTTTGTACGCCGGCGAAATTATGGAGTACGGTACTGTCGAGCATATATTCAATAACCCCAGGCACCCGTACACTCTTGCGCTTTTTAACGCGCTGCCGAGCCTTGACAAGGATGTCGAGCGTCTTAAATCAATATCCGGCCTTATGAGCGACAATATGAACCTTCCGACTTACTGCACTTTTTACGAGAGGTGTGATAAACGCTGTCAAAGGTGCTCGGAGGGCGACCCCGTGCTGACACAGATTGAGCCCGGTCATTTCGTAAAATGCTTTCATTTAGCGCAGGAACAGGAAGATAAAGCGAATACCCCGGCTTCGGAGGTACTGTTAAATGAATGAGATTCTGCAGGTAAAAAATCTTAAGAAGTACTTTCCGGCCGCCGGCGGAACACTGCACGCGGTTGACGATGTCACGCTATCGATAAACTATGGCGAGACAATGGGAGTTGTCGGTGAATCGGGCTGCGGCAAATCAACTCTCGGAAAAACGATTTTGCGGCTCATTCAGCCCACGGCGGGCGAAATTCTGTTTGAGGGTCAGGATATTACCTTTATAGACCAAAAGAAGTTTAAGGCTCTGCGTCCGAAAATGCAGATGATTTTCCAGGATCCCATGTCCTCGCTGAATCCGAGAATGAGCGTAAGTCAGCAGATAGCGGAACCTCTTTGCATTTTTAAAGTGTTTGACAGCAGGGAGGCGCTCTATAATCGGGTTTTGGAGTTAATGGACACGGTCGGACTTGCGCGTCGATATTTTGATACTTACCCCCACGAGCTGGACGGCGGGCGCCGCCAGAGAATCGGAATCGCACGTGCCCTGGCTCTCAATCCCAAGCTGATAATCTGCGACGAACCGGTCTCCGCGCTCGATGTTCTGATTCAGGCCCAGATACTCAATCTACTGCAGGACCTGCAAAAGGAACACGGCCTGTCTTACATGTTTATTACGCATAACCTGTCGGTTGTCAAACATATCTCAAATACAATATGCGTAATGTATTTAGGTCAGATAGTGGAGCTGTGCAATACAAAGGAGCTTTTCGGCAAGACGCTCCACCCTTACACACAAGCGCTTTTATCCGCTATACCGATACCTTCGCTTAAAAACCGCAGGGAAAAGATGCTGCTCAAGGGAGAGCTCTCTTCCCCTGTCAATCCGAAAGACGCCTGCCGTTTCGCCCCGCGCTGCCCGTACGCCAAAGAGGCATGCCATAACAGCTCTCCGGAGCTTGTTGATGTCGGCGGCAGCCATAAAGTGGCCTGCCATTTCGTAAAGGAAATAAACGGCATATAAGCGAAACCAAATCGTCTTCGTATACCGAAAAAAACGGCGTGCAGTTAACCGCGGACTTATGTCCGCTGAAACTGCACGCTTTAGTCTGTATGTGATACCGGAACGATTACAACTCGGAGATCTCCCAAACAAACGCGGCGGTTTCGCTTATATTAATGTCATCAGGCTCGATTTCTATGGACCTCGCCTTCATAGGAGCGGCGAGGCAATCCTCGGCCACATTGTACCTCGTGCCGGAGTAAAAATTCAGCTCGCCCCAGTTGTAGTCGATGGACAGGAGGTCTTTGAGCGCCACTCCGGATGCCTTACAGAGAATCTCCGCTTTGCGCCCGGCATTTTCCGCTGCGGAGCGCAGTACTTCTTCATAAACGGCAGCAGTTTCCTTTACGGTGAATGCGACATTCAGCTGCGGATGCGCCGGGCAGGACCCTACCGCCGAAAGCGTCTTTGAAAGACGGACGGAATCAAAATCAAACTCCGCCTTCAGATTGTGCGTGACAATATAACCTTTGAAGACACGCTTGAAGCTGCCGTCCTTATGGAGTTCATCATCATATTCGGTGCGTACATTGAAGTTTGTTGTCTTAACGGCGTCTTTTTCAAAATCCGCGCCTGAAAGGGCTTTGTTTAAAAGTTCAATACTCTCCGCTGCAGTCTCCATAGCCTCTTCGTAATTCATGCTGCGCGACTCCAGCGCCATGGACAGCACAACGTAATCGGGCCTTAACGAAACTTTTCCGATACCTTTGACCGTTATTGTTCTCGGCATATTATCTGCCCCCTTCCGCAAGCACTGCGTAAAATATAACCGCACTCATAATAAGTTGATTATAACACTGTTTAAATCAATCTTTAAGTAATACTTGCAGATTGAGCGTTCATATGGCGCAGTAACGCAAATCAGGAATCCGATCTTTTGATTTCACTTATCACCGCTGATTAATAAATAATCACCGTTCTTCAATTGAACCACGTCTGCCCGCAGCGCCCGTCCCAGCTGGACTGTAATGCTCTTTTGTTCTTCCTCTTCTTTAATAAGCAAGGTCAGGGGATCGCCGCTTATGACTCTATTTTCGTCAGCCGTAATATAAACAAGTATATTCTTACCCATATCATCCTCCAAGCGATGTCTTCATAATGCGTTTGATTTTTCGGCTGTTTTCAAGAATCGGCGTATTGATAATCGCTTTGATCAGTTTCTCCGAATCGTTAACGATGGGAACAAATGCGATTACCACCTTTCCGGTTGAAAAGCTCCGGTGCACAAATTTATACCTCTTCACACCAAGCGTTCTTACTGCCTCAAACAGGATGGCTTGTCTCTGTCCGGAATTTTCAAGCGTTACCCGACTGTTTGGGTCAGACGGCTCGAGCACTGCGGCGATACCCTCATTGATAAACAGTTCACGGCTGCGGTCTGTTCCGAGATAATTGGTAACAAATATATCGTCAACATAAAGCTCTGAGCCTCTGACATTGATTTTACCTGTTGTTACATTACAAATGTGGCCTATGTTTTTCCCTTTGGTGAAACGATAGCAGAGGTATATAACCGCCAGCCCCGCAATCAGGCCTAATATCACGTTGACAATCATTTCGGGACAATTTACTGCTCTCATGGCAAGCACGGTCAGAAACGCCGTAACCAGCGAAATATAATTTCTTGATTCAAAGGTTTTCGCTATACCGTCGATATAAGCTTCTCCTCTGCGCACAAATTCGGTATGTTCGAGCTTTTCCAGACTTTCGCACTCTGCAGTTCTTACTTCTCGAAACTGCTGAACGGCTAAGGCTAAAAAGGTTACCGCAACAAAATCTTTAGCGAGAATTGCCGGAACCGCAACAGCACCGAGAGCGGATGCGATAAGACCTAAAATTATATTATTAAAATAAGCGCTCGGATAAGACGGTATCTGCCTGAAATCCACTTTTAACGTAATAAGTCTGGCAGTGGTGCCCATGACAATACCGGTGACAATTACAATGATATCGTTTGTACTTAAGGATTTTACCGTTTCCAGTTGTCTCATCTCCGATCGGTTGATAATTCGTACATCCGGCGAACTGCGCGGCGGATTTCCTGATAACTTGTACAGCGGCATATATTTGATTGCAGCCACTCTTCAATCACACATTCTTCAGGCATGACCGGGTAGCGTATCATCATCGCATGGCAGACCATCAAGAAACCCGAGGTACAGTAGCCGCATTGAAACGCATCCGCGTCAATAAACGCTTTTTGGATCGGAGCCGTACCGCCCAGCCCCTCCACGGTTAAAATTTCATGACCCTGCGCTTCTACCGCCAGCATCAGGCATGATTTCATCGGCCGGCCGTCCACAATTACAGTACAGGCTCCGCAGTCCCCGTTCAGGCAGCCCGGCTTTGCCGCCGTCAATCCCAGTTGCTCTCTGAGCACATCCAGCAGCAAATCCGAAGGACGCGCCATAACCTCATGAGTTTCGCCGTTTATCTGAAGCGATATAACGGCTTTTCTTTCATGTCTGAGCATTTTCCCCGCCCTCCAAGAGCTCGGTAAGCGTATTTTCAAATAAAAATAAACGGTATTCGCCGGATCCCTCAACACCTGCATATGCCGATTCAGGCAGCATTTTGGCCGCTTGTTTTACTCTTTCCGCAATAGTTTTCGTTTTATCGCTCAGAACGCTTTCTATCTGCTCGCTCCGGAAAGGATATGAACACACACCTGAAAAAGCGATTCTTAAGATGCCATCCTTCCACAGCGCCGCGGCGCTTGTCAACGGGTAGTCGATCTTCTCGTTCGCGGTTTTCTTTATGTGGCAATGGCGGGCTGAAAGCGCTCAACGGGGGACGTGGATCTGCACCATCATCTCGCCGGGTTTTAACCGCATCCGTATATTGAACACGCTTCTAAAGGGTATGCGGCGTTCTCCTTGAGGCCCGTACAGCGATACGTCGGCGTCGGACAGCAGCAGCGGCAGGCTTGTTTCTCTGTAAATAATAGAGCCGCACAGGTTTCCGCCGAGTGTGATCCTGCATTGATTTGTATGATCCGCGATTCTCCCGCAGGCCAGCCCCAAGAGCGCAAACAGATTAGATTCGCGGATCCGGCTCAATGTGCATGCGGAGCCGATATGCAGCCTTTCTTTATCTACCGTTAATAACCCGCATTCGGGAATACTCTTGATGTCGATTAAGGCATCCGGATGTACGGACCCGGTTCGGGACATGGAAATGATTTCACTGCCGCCCGCATAATAAACGGCTGATTTTCCCTGAGATTGAAGCTCGGAAAAAATATCCGCCGCCTCTTTGAGTGTATCAGGACGGTAATAAGCAAAATTAAACGGTATCACTGGCATCCTCCGCAGGCGTGCGCCATATTGTTTCGGGAGTAAGCGGCAGGGTCATAAGCTGCTTTCCGAACGCCGCGGACAAGGCGTTTCCAAATGCCGCCGGAATGCCGATTATCCCATGTTCCGAAAAGCCCCGCACACCGTAAGGAGACCGAGTTTCCGGCGTTTCTACAAATCCCACGCGATAATCCGGTTCCTGTCCGATATGCATGAGCTTATATGTGCGAAGATTCGGCAGCTTCGGTATGCCGTCGTGATCATAAGCGAACCCTTCACGGCTCGACAAGCTGATTCCCATCGCCATACCGCCGGCAATCATCGCGCGCATAGCCTCAGGATTGATGACCTTCCCTACATCAATTACGGTAGAGGCATTGATTACGCGGTATGCTGATGTTTTTAAATCCGCCTCCACCTCAACGACCTGCGCACCAAGGGTCCAATCAGGGCCTGTTCTGCCATGTCCTGTCTGCGGTTCGAGCATACTCAGGCCTTTAAGCATAAATCCGCCCCTCCCCAAAACGGGTTCCCCGACAGATTCCCCCGTGTTCGATTTATAGCCGCCGGCGATATCTTTAAAAGCAATAAACTGTTCGGGATTCTTTCTTGAATAGACGCGGCTATAAGCAATCTCAATATCATCTGGAGAACAGCCAAGTGCCTGAGCGCCGTTGCTGCGAAGCTGATTTAGCAAATCATCCGCAGCGCGCATAACGGCGTGTCCCGCCATGTATTCTGTCATGCTTGCAACCGTTTTCCAGTGTTCGGGGGCTGTTTTTGTATCCACGGGTATCACGACATGTACCTGATCCGCGTCAATTTTCAATTTTTCCGCAAGCATTTGCGCCAGATGTGTCTGTCCGTTAGAGCCCATTTCCACAACACCCGTTTGCAGATTTAGGCTCCCATCCGGGTTAAAGGTAATAAACGCTCCCGATATGGCGTCGGTAGGCGGATTGGGTGTTTTCCAAAAGCATGCCGCGCCTTTTGCGCGTACTGTATTTTTTTTGATAGGAACGGCTTTCCCGCCATCCCATCCCGAAAGCTCCTTAATGTTATTCAGACATTGTTTAAGATCACCTGTGAGACTTGCCGTGCATTCCACCCGCGATGGGGTCTTGCTGCCCGAACGGATCGCGTTGCGAATGCGAAATTCCAGAGGGTCAACCGAACACCTGCGAGCCAGAATATCCAATGCCCGTTCTATACAGAAAGTGAACGACTCATGGGAAAACCCCCGGAAAGACGTGGCGTAAGTGTGATTCGTATAGACGCAAATGGCTTCACATGACAGGTTTTCGATATGGTAAGGGCCTGTACAGTCCATTGCAATCGCTTTCGTCATATAAGGCGATATATCCGTGTAAGCTCCGCAGTCCAGCAGAAAAGATAATTCCGCTGCCTTAATAAGGCCGTTTTCATCCGCTCCAACCTTGATTTGCGCCTCCAAACCCATGCGGCAAGGGGCCGAGGCCATATCCTGTTCTCTGGGTATCGTAAGCCTAACCGCTTTTCCCCCGACGCTGCGTGATGCCAAAAAGGCCAGTATCTCAAGCATAACAGGCGCCTTTCCCCCAAAGCCCCCTCCTACGAACGGGACCCGGACCTGAATTTTACCGGAAGGAATTGAAAATGCTTCGGCAAGCTGCTTTCGAACGGAATAGGGAGCCTGAGAGGAGGCAGTAATGAGCACATCGCCGTCGGAAGAAATTTGAGCCCTTGCCGTTCTTATTTCCATTGCAAGGTGATCTGACGGCGGCAGATAAAAGCGCTGCTCGACAATGGCGCTGCAGCGTTTCCATGCTTCCTCCATATTGCCTTTTCGCATACTGTAGCGGCTGGCGATATTGGTTCCGGCTTCCGGATAAATATCGGCCAGCACCTTTTTATACTCGCTTACCCTCTCATGAACCAGAGGCGCACCCTCGGCCATCGCCTGTGAAGGGGTAATAACGAAGGGAAGCGGTTCATATTCGATCCTTATCAATCGCAGCGCGTTCTCGGCTGTCGGGTTGTCAATAGCTACGACAAGCGCCACAGGCTCCCCGGCGTAGCGTACTGCGTCCCCGGCAAGGGCCGGGCGATCCTGTAACAGAGGTCCGAGCAATTCCGGACAGTCCTTACCGGTCAGAACCGCTTTTACTCCGCTCAAGCCTAAGGCTCCGGATACATCAATATTATTTATGCGGGCATGTGCGCAGGTGCTCGTCAGCAGACGGGCGGCAAGAATCCCTGCATCCGGCAAATCATCGGTATATTGGGCCTTACCCGTGACTTTGTCCCATGCGTCTTTGCGTCGGACGCTTTTTCCTACGGCGGTATTCATACAGACGCATCCTCCCGTCCGGTATCATACCGTGTACTGTAAAAAAACGAAGTAGGAAATCACGGCAGCCGACAGTGAGCCGATTACGTCCGAAACCATATCCATGTCCGTGTCTTTTAGACCTCTCTGCATTTTCCTCTCATTTTTCAAGTCACTGACGAACTCGATTATTTCATATATCGTACCCCAAAAAACGCCTAAAAGCAGAATGTAGAAGGCCCGGAACAGTCCCGAGCCTCCGTATTCAAAAAGATTCGAAAGAAGGAAATAGAAAAATATCGCAAACGAAAACGAGCCAATCACATGCTGAACTCTGTCATATTTTTTAGACTTATAATACAGACGTCTGTAATGCCCGAAATATGAGTCTGAAAACAGCGTGATTACGACCAGGATATAAGCCGTGTCGGGCATGGCAAGATCGAACAGATCGCAGGCGGCATAAACACACGCTGAAAATACTATTGATACAACCGCCGATTTTACGGCATTCTTATTCTTCCTTTTTTTAAACTCCTTTAAAAAGAACAGCTCCGCTAAGATGAAAACGACTGAAAAGGCGAGGAGAATTAAGTTCATAACACTTAAACCATACTTTACTTAAACTGTGAAAATCTTCGCATTAAACGCGATCTGACCCGGCTTTTCCTGAGCCGCGCAGACAGGATATTACTTTTAAAACAGATACCGGCTCAACATCTCCGCGGAGTCAGGCGGGTATGGAGTCTTTATAATTCTCTCTTTGCCAATGGCGATGCTGTGAAACGGCACCCAGGAATTCATTGCAGAATTCGGTCAAATCCGCCGTATTCCTTGTCATAACAACTCCGGCATCCGATGCTGCGCCCAAATCAGACATGACAATACTGATGCCCTTAATCTGAGTTGATGCCAGCACATCGATACCCTCGCCCGCGGCTCCGATGGGCTTTGCGTGTTTGTATGCCTCGTTAATAAAGTGAATCGCATCTCCCTGCCCGGCTATGGCGCCTGCGCAGTCTTTTCCTCCGGCGATATAAACGGCATCATAATTGACGGAAGCGGTAGTGAGGTAACTCTTTCCGACGGTGAGCTCCTTGTTATCCGTGCTTCTGATAGTTCCCAAATCCTTGCTGACGATTTCAAAACAAACTTTTGCGCCTTTCAGGAAATCCATAATCTTTGTAAGCTCAGCATGGTTAAATCCGTTTTCCGCAAGAATCGCTATTTTTCTGCTCTCAGCCGTCTTAATTGTGTTCTCCTGGCTTAAAGCGGGCGATCGCGCGGTATTGCCGGAAGCTCCGGCAGGAGGTGACTCGGCGCCTATACCCGCGGCAATCTGCTGAGCAAGAGTATTATCCACATTGTTGAACATATCCACCACGCGCTGTCTGATTTGTTTATCCGTCACGCTGCCGACTTCAAAACGAAACGCATCGACAATATGCTTTTTCTCGGCCGAAGACATACTGTTCCAGAACAAAGCCGCCTGTGAAAAGTGGTCTCTGAAGCTGTCGCTCCTTGACCTGGTTTTTTCACCGTTTACTTTTTCTGCGTAATGCTCATATCCGTTTTCCTCAACCGAAGCGGGCATCGGGCAGCTGCCCGCCAGAGAGTTCGGAAAATAGCTTACCTTACCGGGATTAATGCTCATCCTGTGAAACCCGTCGCGCTGGTTATTGTGAACAGGAGCTACAGGCCGGTTGATCGGAATTTCGTGAAAGTTGGGACCGCCCAACCTAGTAAGCTGCGTATCAAGATAAGAAAACAGGCGTCCCTGCAGCAAAGAATCGCTGCTCAGGTCGATTCCCGGTACCAGATTAGCCGGGCAAAAAGCAACCTGTTCGGTTTCGGAAAAGAAATTATCTACATTTCGGTTCAGGGTCATTTTGCCTATGATCTTAACTGGAATAACTTCCTCAGGCCAGATTTTTGTCGGGTCGAGGATATCAAAGCCGAGATTGAATTCATCTTTCTCTTCAATCATCTGGATGCCCAGCTCGTATTGCGGATATTCCCCGTTATTGATGGCTTCCCATATGTCGCGCCTGTGAAAATCCGGATTTTTACCCGCGAGCTTCTGCGCTTCATCCCAAACTAACGAGTGTACGCCGAGCAGCGGCTTCCAGTGAAATTTCACAAATCTGGACACGCCCTGTTCGTTTACAAACCGAAACGTGTTAACCCCGAAGCCCTCCATCATTCTGAAACTGCGCGGGATGGCGCGGTCCGACATTAACCACATGACAGTATGCGCTGTTTCCGGGGTATTGACGACGAAGTCCCAGAATGTATCGTGCGCGGAGGACGCCTGAGGAACTTCCCTGTCAGGCTCGGGTTTAATAGCGTGAACCAAATCGGGGAACTTAATGGCGTCCTGTATAAAAAACACGGGAATGTTGTTGCCCACCAGATCATAGTTTCCGTCCTCGGTGTAAAACTTAGTCGCGAATCCGCGTATATCCCTGACCGTATCGGCCGAGCCTCTTGAGCCGACAACTGTGGAAAAACGTACGAAAACAGGTGTTATTGCGGAAGGAACCTGCAAAAACTTTGCTTTCGTGTATTCTTTCATACACTCATATACCTGAAAGAAGCCGTGCACGCCAAACCCTCTGGCGTGTACAACGCGTTCAGGTATTCTCTCGTGGTCGAAATGGGTCAGTTTCTCACGGAAATGAAAATCCTCAAGCAGCGTGGGGCCCCGCTCACCTGCCTTCAGGGAATCATCCGTATTGGTAAGCTTCACTCCCAGATCGGTAGTCAGCTTTTCGTCTTGATTTTCCGTTATGAATTTGCAGAGCCGGTCACTTTTTGAATTTTGATTGATTGTTTGTTCATCCATAGCTTTTCTCCCTCGTAATGGCTTTGTTTCCGCTTAAGCTCTTGCCGCGTCGGAATAATATCGCCATATAGCATAGCCGGATAAGCCGAAAATATGTTGCGGGGAAACAAAAACGGGGAGATCAGCGTTACCGGCCGCATATATCTTCGAAATCGTTGTAAAATCGGCAAATATAGAGTACGCTTATAGAATGAAAAGATGCATATAGACCGGGTGTAACGAAAGCGCATCAACCCGGCCTTATTTCACACCGGGCTTTTAATATCCGCTGAAAGAGTTGGAGGTAAACATGCGAAAAACAAAAATAGTCTGTACCATAGGTCCCGCAAGTCAAACTGAGGAAATTCTCACGGAAATGTGCCTTGCGGGAATGAATGTCGCGAGGCTTAACTTTTCCCACGGAACTTATCGGGAGCATCAGGAAAAAATCGATATGCTCAAGAGAGTCCGTGAAAAGCTGGATTTGCCGATCGCTATTATCCTTGACACAAAAGGACCGGAATACCGCATCGGGACATTTAAGGACGGCAGAGTTTATTTAAACGACGGGGACACGTTTGCGTTTACCGTTGAAGATATAGAGGGATCCCGGGAAAGAGTATCGGTGAGCTACAAAGGCTTAATACGGTCACTCGCGATCGGCGACAGGATCCTTGTCAATAACGGTCTTGTAATTTGCGAGGTAAAAGAACTTACCGATACGGATGCCGTATGCAATGTAGTGGCCGGCGGAGAACTTTCCGACCGTAAGAGCATGAACTTTCCGAACAAGGTGTTAAGCGGGGTTTACTTAAGCGATCAGGATAAGTCGGACCTGCTGTTCGGTATTAAAAATAAAGTCGACTTCATAGCGGCATCCTTCGTTTCTTCGAAAGAAGATCTGGTTGAGCTCAAGACCTTCTTAAAAGAAAACGGCGGAGAAGATATCGATATCATCGCGAAAATCGAAAACCGCGCGGGTGTCAACAACATTGAAGAAATATCCGAGGAATGTGACGGAATCATGATCGGCAGGGGCGATCTCGGTGTCGAGATCCCCTTTGAGGAATTGCCGTACATTCAAAAATATCTGATCACAAAATGCAGGCTGCTCGGAAAGCGCGTGATTACGGCGACTGAAATGCTCGAGTCGATGATCTATAGCCCCAGACCCACCAGAGCGGAAATTTCCGATGTCGCCAACGCGGTGTATGACGGTACAAGCGCCATTATGCTCTCCGGAGAAACCGCTTCCGGGAAATACCCTGTGCAGACGGTGGAAATCATGGCTAAAATCGCTGAGGAAACGGAAAAGCATATTCATTACAATCACCGGTTCGCTTCATCGGAGTTTCGGATTAAAAACAAAGTGGATGCGATTTCCCACGCGACCTGCGGTATGGCAATCGATATTGAAGCGAAAGGAATCGTTGCCTGTACGCTTTCCGGTATAACCGCGAGAATGGTATCCCGTTTTCGTTCGCCGGTCGATATTATCGGTATGACAACCGACAAAAAGGTATGGTACAAGCTTTCGCTCTCATGGGGCGTAATACCCGTTATGAGCGAGGCATTTACTTCGGTGGACGCTCTTTTCAGTCATGCCCGTGAAACAGCGAAGAGGACGCTCGAGCTGCAGGAAGGGGACAGCATTATCATCACCGGCGGTCTGGTAAACAGAATTTCGGGAAATACCAATTTAATAAAAGTCGATACAATTTAGTCAAAAAATCCATAAGAAACGCCCGCCGAGATTCACATGTTCTCAGCGGGCATTTTCTGTTAACAGCTATGTGCGCGATTACTGGTAACTGTCGTAAATATCCTCCAGAATGCCGTGGGCAACCTCCGGGGTTATCTTAACCGGGCAATAGCTTGACAGGTGGCTTGAGACGACGTCGGGCACGAAGCTTAAAACATCTTCTCTCCGGAATCCCATTTCCTTGAGCGGTTTGATGTGTACGGCACGCATAATGTCATATATTTTCCCGGAGACAAGCCGTCCGAGCTCTTCGCCGCTCTCCGAGCCGCTCAGTTCAAGTCCGATCGCGCATCCGATTACATGCATCTTTTCGGGAACGGCGGGGGCTATGACTTTTACCGCGGCAGGCAGGCACACGCCGCAGTTGTAGCCGTGAGGCGTATGAAAATGACCGGAAAGCGCGTCCGCCGCGGCATGACCCACATGCGTTATTGGATCATTGAACGCAAAGCCCGCGAAGTTGGCGGCGAGCATCATCTCCGTACGCGCCTGCTTGTTGTCGGGCTCGTTATACGCCGTCACGAGGTTTTTTGAAATTTTTCGGATTGCAGACTCCCCGAACACATCGCTGTGAGGACCCCACATTATTGTGGTCATACCCTCGATCGCATGTGAAAGCGCGTCGAGGCCGGTGTTTGCCGTTGCCGCTTTCGGAAGCGATACCGTAAGTTCCGGGTCGACTATGGCGTATGTCGTATTGACAAATACGCTCCACTTCGCGTTTATTTCAGGTCTTGAAATGATGGCTACTTTTGTAACCTCGCTGCCTGTGCCCGCGGTTGTCGGAACGAGAATAACGGGAGTTTTGGTGTTGATGTAAATCGGTTTGGAAAGGATGTAGTCTTTGGCCGTTCCCGGCATTGTCAGCAAAACGGAGATGGCTTTTGCGGTATCCATGCTGCTGCCCCCGCCGATACCAATCAGGCAGTCCACGCCTTCACTTTTCGCGAAAGCGCCGCCCTTGTCAACGATATCTATGGGAGGATCCGAGAGCACCTCGTTGAATACCACTACATTAACGCCGGCGTCCTGCAGGCTTTTTACCGCCTTGGCCAGGGTATCCGTACTCTCGACGCCTTTGTCCGTGACAATCATTGCCTTCTTGCAGTCGAGCTCACTGACTTTTTCTCCAAGCACGGAAAAGGCACCCCATCCGAACACAACGGATGCCGAATGTGAAAACTGATGATACATTTAAATCCCCCTCAAATTCCTTTGCGATTCAAATTCCTACTGCTCGCATTGTATCACATACAGCCTGTTTTTCACAGTCTGTTTTTCCGTAAACGGCCGAATGCGTCGTCAGTCCGCGGCAAGCAGCTGCTCGCATCGCTTTTCGAATGCCGCTATAACGGCCGCTGCCGTTTCCTCCTTAAGCTGCCCCGTCATGGACGGCGTTTGAAAAAAGCGCTTTGGCAGCTTCACGTTTCCCAGTTTAAACCCGAGTTTTTGCTTAATGCGGAGTTTTGTTTTAAAGATCCGCAGCGCCGCCCGGTCGAGCTCCTCATTTGTCATAGGTTTCCCTACACAGTCAAGCACCTTCATTATTCTGTCTCTGTCGTAGACCTTGCGCGCAAAAAGACAGATTGTAAGCGAGTTTAAAAGGCAGCGTTCGACCTCTTCGGCATACAGATAATCAACCAGCGCTTCGATATCAAACGGTTTGCTCTGGTCGAAGGAATAGCCGGCATTGCATAAATGCGAATGCCTCGCCCCGACCGCGGCGCCGGTCAGCGCGCCGTATCCGGTATGATAACCGGGCATTTCGTTGCCTGCTATCTGCATGCCGAAATCATATCCGCCGTATTTTAAGGAGGCATGCTTAACGCCTTTGGCCAGATCCGCGTAAAATTCGTTTTCGGCATACGCCAGATAACGCGCGGCTTCTAGGTAATTGTCAAGGCTGCCGAAATCAAGCGGTACTATCGTCATATCCTCACTGATAATACCCTTTTTCAAAGCTTCGGTTGCCCAGCCGAGAACAACTCCGCAGCTCATGGCGTCTAAACCCAGCTCTTCGACCGCCTCAATAAGTTCAAGCACCCCGTCGCTGTTTTTAATGCCTAAAAATGTCCCCAGGGCAAAGATCAGTTCGTAATCATAGCTGACCGAGACCGCTTCATATTCGTAACCATGGTCGAATTCCCTGCGAAATTGCCCTATGTGTATACAGCCGACCGGACAACCGGTGCAGGCTACTTTCCTTACAAGATGCTTTTTTGCAAAAGTATTGCCGGACAACTCCTCTATATTATCTGTTGAGGCAGCATTCAGATTCTCAACCGGCAGGCCGCCTCCCTCGTTTAGAACCACAACATTGACGGGCGTTCCGAGATCGTGGTATTTGGACATTATCTCTGTTGACGTCACCGTTTTATATAATTCGGAATACACCGATCCGTACTTCTTGAAATCCGGGATCGGTATGCTTCGATCCCCGGCGATCTGAAGCGCTTTTAAGTTTTTGCTTCCGAACACCGCGCCGAGTCCCAGTCTGCCGAAGTGGCGGTACGTATCCACACAGACGCTGGCAAAGCTGCAAAGATTCTCGCCCGCCGGACCGATCCTGAGAATCGACCGCTTCCCGCTGAAAGCTTCGCGCATGCGTATATACTGGCCGACCCCGTCGGCGTTCATACCCCAAAAGGCCCGGGCGTCTTTAATTTCAGCCAGCATCTCCCTGACGGAAATATATGAGGGATTTTTAGCTCTCCCGGTTATAAGGACAGCATCGTATCCCGCGTGAAACATAGTCAGGGCCAGCCTTCCTCCGGCGTAAGACTCACCCAGCTCGCCCGTAAGAGGGGAAATAAACATCGCCGTCGTCTTGGTGATTACGGGAAATATGGTTGAAGCCGCGCCGATTGCAAGGACAATCGGCTGCTCGGGCGCCAGCGGCGGCAGCTCCGGGCGCATGTACTCCTCAAGCAGCTTCGCCGCGACTCCTACGCCGCCCAGATAATCATTTAAATCCTCTCGTTTATATATGTGTACTCTTTCACTTGTCAGATCGATATGCAGGACACGAATAAAATTTTCGTTAATCATCGGAATCCTCCATCACAAGGCAGCTGTGCGGACAATAACGCGTACAGACCCCGCAATGCCTGCAGATTATCGGCAGATGGGTCTCCTCGTCAAAATTCACCGCGTTTGCTATACAGGCTGTCTGGCATTTCCGGCAGCCGATGCAAAGGTCTTTTTTCAGTATAACCCCGCCGCCCCGGCGGCTGACAAGCGCGCCAGACGGGCATGCTTCCGCGCAGGCGCGCGAACCCTTGCAGGCAAGGCATACTGTCGCCTGAAAACCGCTGGACATGCCGCCTCTGGTAGCGACCTTAATGGCACTTTTTGATATTGAATGATTTTGCTGATTATAAGCCGAACACATAAGCATACATGTAAAGCAGCCTATGCATTTTTTCATACCGGACGCCCGCATAGCCTTTGGCATGATAAATATCCTCCGGATGTCATATATCCTGTTATTTCGCTTTTTTACATGAATTATGTCGTTAATCGGCAATTATGCCTTATAACGCTTTGTACGCCAAAACCCGCAAACTCCGCTAGATATCAAGAGCGGCAAGAAAACCTTCTCTTACTGCCGAGTCTACTTTCGCCGGCCGCAGGCAATCTCCGACCTTGTAAACTTTGGCGTTCGCAATTACTTTTTCAAGCTCATCCGCGGAGTTTGATTTCATGCCCAGAGCGTAAAATACCGAATCGGCACCGATCACTGTTTCGGCCCCGTCTTTATCGGCAATACGAACCGAACAGGTTGTAACCTCAAGGCAGCGCGTATTCGTGTACGTGCGGATCGCTTCCCTGCTCATTTGCCTTATAAGCGCTTCCCTGTACATACCGTATGAATCATCGGCTACGCGGGGCAGCATTTCGATAATCGTGACATCATGGCCCGATTTTGCAAGGTGAAGGGCAACCTCGCACCCGACAAGGCCGCCGCCGACCATAATAACGCTTTTGCCCGGCTTACAGCCGTAATATACATCCATGGCGTGTCTTATTTTATCAATGCCGGGTATGGGAGGCATTGCCGGACGCGAGCCTAAAGCCAGGATAACCGCGTCCGGTTTGAGCCGCTCGATCAGCTCAGCATCCGCGGCCGTATTGAGTAAAACCGTCACGCCGCGCCGATACGTCACCCTTATAAGCAGATCCTTAAAATTTCTCAGGTCTTCCTTGTCGACATCCGTATCCGTAAAACACAGAAGTCCGCCGAGCCTGTCTTCCTTCTCGGCGAGGGTTACTTTATGCCCGCGTTCGGCCGCGGTTATCGCCGCCTGCATACCGGCCGGACCTCCTCCTACGACAAGAACGATTTCAGACGCGCCGGGAAGCGGATGCTCCGACAGGTCGAAGGGCAGGTTTGATACAGGATTAATAGTACATGAACCGACTCTTTTGGCAAGCTCCGAACTGGGCCACGGAATGTCCGTGTATCCCTCTTCGGGCGAGCCGGGAAAGCAGTTGAAGCAGCGTATGCATCTGCGGATCTCATCCGCTTTACCGCTGAATGCTTTCTGCGGAAAATACGGATCGGACAGCATCTGACGGCCGAGAATAACATAATCCGCCTTGCCTTCCGCTACTATCGTCTCGGCCTGCTCCGGTGAGTTAATACCGCCGACGACGCCTACCGGCAGGGACGTATATTTTTTGATTTCCGCGGCCAGATCCGCGTTGCACGCGTGCGGAACATACATTGACGAAAACTGCCGCGTTTCGATCGGATCCGTATACAGTCCCGTGGATACATGTATCAAATCCGCGATTTTATCCAGCATACCGCAGAAAATACCTGTTTCCCGGGGCGTAATGCCGCCCTCAACGCCCTCTTGCGCGCTTACCCGCACCTCAATTAAGAAATCCGGTCCGACACGGTCACGAATGCCCTGAAGTATTCTGATGGGAAACCGCGCCCTGTTTTCAAGATTCCCGCCGTACTCGTCGGTCCTCTTATTCAAACGCGCGGAAAGAAATTGCGTAAAAATAAAACCGTGACCGGCATGTATAAGCACTCCGTCAAATCCGGCGGCCTTCATAAAATCGGCGGTTTCGGCAAAATCATTTATCACGCCGGCCATGTCCTCTTCATTCATCGCCCTGACTCTAACCCCGTCGGGCCTTACAAGCGCGCAGGGACCTATAGGGTCCTTTTGCCCCTCAAACGGCGTTTTTTCGGCGCCCGGGTGCGCGAGCTCTATCATAGCCAAAGCGCCGTTTTCCTTAATAAGCGATGCATGGCGGCCTATCGCCTCGAACGCCCTGCCCGAATGGACCGAAAAATCGACCGGCGGAAACGGAATGCGGTTGGCGTCGGTGAAGTTGACATCGGTCTCGCCTACACATACCGCCGCCGCTCCGCCTTTGGCAATCGATTCAATTTTGCGGTAAGCGCGGGGGCCCGCGTCCGGATCGAGCGCTATCATGCCGAAAGCCATCGGCGCGTTTACGATCCTGTTCTTAAATACCCTTCCTCCGGCCTTCATCGGTCTCATCAGATTAGGAAATATCCGTTCCTTTTCCACCATCGAAATACTCCTTATATATCATTATCCGGCACTATCCGTTTAAACACTCTCATCGCAAATCTTATATCACAATAATTACCGCGGGACAATACCGTAACCGTCGGCTTTATCCCTTTTTTAATTCGCTGCCGCATTGAAATACAATAACTAACATGTTATCCTGTTGCTATAGATTTACATACGGCCGGACCCGGGATAAGCATACCTGAGGCAAAACCGGTACCGGCTTATTGACAACACAAAACCTGAATGTGAAAGAGAGGAATATTTCAAATGACTGCCGAGAACCGGAAAAAACATGATGAAAAAGAAAAGCGTATCAAAGATGCCGTAGCTCTAAAAGAGCCTGACAGAGTGCCGATGACCCCCGGCCCGCAGCTTTATCCCGTCTTTCATTCCGGATATACGGTTGCGGAGGTCGTCTACGACACCTCTCTGGAAAAAATCCGGAACGCGCTTATAAAATACCATCTGGATTTCGACCCGGACGCCGGAACCGATGTCGGCCAGCTGTATGCCGGTGAAGGTCCTATAATGGAAACGATCAGGCCGAAAAATATGCGCCTTGCGGGCATGCCCGGCGAAGGGGCCATCGGCGATAATTCTCTCCAGCAGTTCATTGAGTACCCGCTTTTGCTGGATGACGAATTTGACGAATTCTTCAAAGACCGTATGAGCTGGGCTTTCAGAAAAGCGCTCCCGAGGATCGCGGGGATATTTGAGCCTTTGGCAAAAATGCGCTACAGCTTCGGAGACGCCAATATGGCCGCCCGCCAGATGGCTCATATCTTTTCGGATCCCGAGTTTCAGGCCATGATAGAGGATTTCAAAAAGATAGATGCGTTTTATAACGAACGTCAGTCAAAAGTGAACAAGATACGCGAGGATATTCAGGACCTGGGATTTCCTATGATGAGAGCAATGGGCGGAGGCCTGGTTCCGTTTGACGGCTACAGCGACTTTCTGCGCGGCTCCGTACTCGCTATGGAAGACTTTTACGAAAGGCCGGAGGATATAGAAAGATATATCGACGAATCCTGGGCAGAGGCAGAGCCGAGGATTCTGGCAAGCAAGGGCAAGGATGAGGGAAAGCATATTTTTGTTCCCCTGCATAAAGGATTCGACGGGTTTATGAGCGGAGAGTTTTACAGGAAGTATTACTGGAAGCACCTGCAAAAACTCATCCTGGCGATTATCGAAAGCGGCAAGGTTCCTTATATATACACCGAAGGCAAGTACGACTCAAGGCTTGATTTCCTCACCGAGGTGCCGCCCGGCAAGGTTCTTTACCATTTTGAAACCGTTGATATGGCGGTCGCGAAGAAAAAGCTCGGCGGTATCGCGTGCATAGCGGGCGGATTCCCCGCGGCGCTGCTCGACTGGGGCAAGCCCGAGCAGGTGCGCGATGAGGTTAAAAAGCTTCTGGACGTCTGCGCTCCCGGCGGAGGATTCATATTTGAAACCTCCTGCGGCATGGGGAACGCGAAACGCGAGAATGTTGAAATAATGTTTGAAACCGTGAGAGAATTCGGGGTTTACTAAGCGGCGGCGCCGACAGCCGGGCCGCGCCGCGGACGATTTGACCATCGGCCCGATGATATCGGGCGTTGACCCGGCCGTTCGTGACGCTTCGGAATACATACGGAATCTTAGGAGGCACCAATGGTAGAAGGCAAAAGGTTCATTGATCTGCACTGCTCGCCGTTCGGGCGAAAAGGCTCTTTTTTCATAATACAGCAAAGCGATGTCGGACACGATCATTTCGGAGCAAGTGACCTGTGGATCGGCACGACACGCTCGACCGGGTACGGTTACTCCGGGATCGAGACTACGAACCGCGTCATGAAAATCCGTCTTTTAAAAGACGGCCGCCCCCTCCCCTTCGCGGTTTCGAACACTCCTGCCGAGGTCATCCTGGAAACGGATTTCGGGTCAATGCGCATTTGCATTTCCGAGCACAGACTGCTCCGGTTTTACGGAACAGACGGTCTCACGCTTTCGTTGTCGGCGCCTCTGAGCGCTTTTCACTCCGCCGTTAAGGATATGCTCGACGGCACCTGGCAGCTGCTGACCTGCACCAGTCAGGTTATCTGGCTTTTTGTCCCCGTGCGCGGAACCTGCGTCATGGACGCGCCGTATGACTGGCGCGCCATGCGTACGCCGTATATGAACGGAACCTGGATCCCGGACGAAAACGGCGTTGTCGACCTTTGTGTGGAGGAATTCGATACCGAGCCGAAAAAACGCTCCGCCTATCCGGATTACCGCGACTCCGCCGCGGCTGTTTTAAAGGACTTTGAAACTTATCGCGACACATGCATACCTCAGTTTGCGGGTGACTTAAATAAAAGCCGCGATCTCGCGGCGTGGATGATCTGGTCGCATACGCGCATGCCTGCCCCGGGCAGCCTTATAAAACGCGAGATGGTTATAATGATGCATCAGCTTTTCGGGCAGTGTTACTGCTGGCAGCAGGCGTTCCAGGCAATGGCCAACTGTAAGAACGCGGATTTCGCCTGGGACCTTCTGCAGTCGGTCTTTGACTACCAGATCCCCGAGACCGGCCAGATCCCGGACCATATAGACGAGATAAACAAAACGTACTTTTCATTTAAGCCCCCGATTTACGGCGTGGCTTTAAACTGGCTTCTTGACCACAGCGATCTGTCCGTTATCAGCGCGGAGCGAAAGGAGCTTTTATATAACGAGCTGCGCGGACTGTACGGCTTCTATTTGAATTACCGCGACGCGGACGCGGACGGCCTTCCGGAGTACCACCAGTGCGACGAGACAGGCTGTGAGGACAGCACGATGTGCATCAGGGGCTTTCCGGTCGCGAGTCCCGAGCTCTCGGCGTATGTCGTCAACATATCAGACGCGCTCTCCCGTCTTGCGGCCTTGCTCGGCAGACACGACGAGGCAAAAAAGTGGGACGACGAGGCCGACGCGCTTACAGACAGAGCGCTAAAAGCCTTCTGGAACGGCGAGCGCTTCATCGCTTTCAGAGCAGGGACGCGGGAACCTATTGAAACAGGTTCGATTTCGTTTTACACTCCTCTGCTCTTCGGCAAAAGGCTGCCCAAGGAGACAGCCGATAGGGTCGCTGCGGATCTGTTTAGGGAAAACGTCAGCGTCACGCCTTACGGTGTGCCTTCGGAAGCGCTCGACAGCCCGTATTTTGAACACGGCTGGTCAAAGGGCACAATCCAGTCGCCTACAACCTGTCTGGTCAT
>Ga0123335_1001721_pt1 | contig 34674 bp, 38 predicted proteins | sample BiotimSIPDNA_2_FD_89707 | JGI IMG/M metagenome (GOLD analysis project Ga0123335, IMG submission 89707) | Anaerobic biogas reactor microbial communites from Washington, USA - Biogas_R2 time_0 SIP DNA | ecosystem: Engineered > Bioreactor > Anaerobic > Unclassified | place: Washington, USA... | reverse complement strand
AATAACAAGCGCGACCTGCACACAACCCTGATTGGATAGTCATTTCTACGTTTGGGCAAAAAACGTATTGATTGCTTCTTCAAGCTGAACGAAAATACTGATGATACCCATCTTTATATTCTGACATCACGCGAAGGTAATTGCCTTTGGATAGCTTTTCTTTTATATATCAACGCAATAAATAGCGCTACGATTATGCCGCTAAATAAGGCAAACAAACCAATCTCTGTCCATGGTATGCCTGAATGAGTTACAGCAGATTGAGCACCGAATTGGTTTTGGGTCGAGCTCTGGGCTGGGTCGACTGGAGATTGCTCGGGAACCTCAACACTGCCCTCATCTACGGTTATGGTTTGTGTGTTACTCCATTCGCTTTCTTCACCGGTGAAGATCCATCCAAGGGCTAGTGGGTCTCGATGGACATATCCTATCATTGCCTTTACTTGAAAATCCACTTGTCCACTGGGAGGAAATGTTGCTATCAGGCCAGGGTAGTGCAGTTTCAACCCCTCTGTGGCAGAGTATTCTCCTTCAAATGAAATCACAGTATATTCGGATTCTAGATGCGCTCCGGCAAATCCATTTGTAGGAATGTAAATCTCATGCCAGTCTTGTTCAAAACTGCCCTTCCATCGAATGTTATATTGAAGATTAGCAGTCCAGTTCGCGGTCGCTTCTTCAACCAAAAAGGGTGTGAAGGGCTGGTTTTTGATTGAAAGTTTGATGGTTCTTGATTCTATATGGCGCTCAACCTGAGTCGCGGTCAGCCCTGTGTAAGGGTCTACCGAAGAAGTAGGAGGAATGTTATAGGAAGAATCGATAAGCTGAACAGTAAACTCTGGGCTGGATGGTTTGGTTATTTCGATTTCAGCACCTACCATGCCAAAATGTGTCATGTTGACAGATACCAAGCCGCCAATTAGCATAGCTATCAAGAATACGTTTAATCTTTTTCTCATAGCTATCCCTCTGATAATATAACTAATGCTTGGCAAAAATTAAACATTTCTGTATATTACACCTTTGTAAACTCAATTTTTAATCAGCTTATTTTCCATGATGCATGCCTTATTTAGGATAATGGTATGTTACTGAAACATCCCGTCCTTCCTTAATACTTGCTCGTATAATGATTTAGTAGATGATTGAAATGATTAGGCAATGCTCAAACGGAAAACAACTGGAACGCATCACCTGCGAGCTTCTATGGGGCAATGTGAAGACCAACCCGATATTTCTCAAATACTTGCAAAATGATGTAGCCCTCGGGCAAATGAGGGTTATCTAAAATTACGCCAAAAATTGAAACAGCAAAAATAATGGGATCATCAGTCATGGAGTAAAGGAGGTGAAAAATTGGTTGAGAATTTAACTATTAGTGACTATTTAGAAATGCAGGCAACAGACCAACAGAATTACGTTAGACTTAAGTCTCACATAGTAACAATCCCTACATCAGCTCCTATTCTCAGAATTGATCAAGGCCTATGGGTATACAAAGATCTCTTTTCACTAGGCTATCTCGCTTCTGCGAGCAAAACTGATATTCCAATTCAATCAGGCGGGTATACCCCTTGTGTACCATCTGACATCGGCAAACAAGTTAGAGACGACGGAGTCATCATTCCAGATGTAGTCTTAGCTAGCTATGATAATAGCGACCCCCCAAATAGAAAATGGTTCCTCACAGGACCAACCTCGGTAGCAAGTGGTTCTGCAATGACAGTGGTGAATGGGACAGGAGCAGGTACATCAAGCGGTGCCTCTTCCGTCTATGGTGGCGGTGCCATAATGATAGGACATGGTTTAACTGGTAGTACCGATCCAGCCAAAATAATCTTGATGGACTCCGCTCAAGGGTATGACACGTTGTTCCTTAAGAAGAGAGACGGAACGGCCGCGAAACTAAATGTCGGGAAATTGGAAATACAATCCACGAATAACGTGTTTGCGATAACTGCTGGTGATAACGGAGTAAACCAAGATACGTATATCGTTCCGCAGAACCCAAGCCAAGGTGGACTCGGATTGGGAACTTCAACGTATCCATTCAAATGGGTCGACGCAACCTATGTGTTCACAAACGCGATAACTAGTCTTAGCGGCGGCGCAATCAGCATATCTGTGTCTTTAGACTGCAACACTGTCATCCATGGCGGCGGAAGCAGCGGAGACGCATTCAAAGTGGGCGACGACATCTTCCTAGTTGACGTCAACAACGCTAACAGGCTAGCATTACAAGGCGCACAAGACAGAACTCAAGCAGGCATACAATTTGGCTCTGGGGGCATGTGGCTATACCGCGATAGTGCTTACTTAAGATGCTCATCTGGTTCTGGTTTTGTAGTAGACGGCTATATCGTTGCTGCATCATGGGCTAACACTACACAATACGGACCGCTCTACAGAAACTCTAGCGGGCAAATAGGGTATAACATCTCTTCTGAAAGATTCAAAGACAACATCAACACAGTCGACGACTGCTCATGGATCTACAACCTTAGGCCAGTAACCTTTGACTGGAAAGAAAAAGAACGCGCAAAAGCTGAAGGCACACAACTAGGCTTGATTGCAGAAGAAGTCCACAAACAATACCCACAATTAACCTGGCTTGACAGTGAAGGCAAACCAGAAGGCGTACACTACGAATGGCTCGGCGTTCCCTTGATCGTCGAAATTAAAAAACTACACAAACGAATTGAGACACTAGAAGACCAGTTCAAGAAAAAACAAGCTGCAACTTAACAGCCAAGAAACGAGGTGGATGAGGTTGTCTGAATCTGCAATGCAACCAGTTTCTGAAGCATCGCCTGTTATACAACAAATAGGTATGCTGAACCTGCGAATCAATGACATGATGATACAGCTTAACACAGTCATTAAAACTATAATGGATGAGAACGCCGCTTTAAAGAAGGAAAACGCTGATTTGAAGGCAAAACAAGAAAAAACAAATAAACATTAGACGCGACCGCAGGCTTACTTATCTAATCCCCATTTTTATGATTTTACGATTTATCTAATCACCATCTTCTGTCTTTTCCCGCCTTTTTAAGGCTACCTTAGTAACCATTTCAGGTGAAACTAAATTGTTTGAAGTAGAGATTACCATCCAAAACGTCGTATTGATTGGTTCCTTTAATGAGCCTGTCGACCTTATGGATGCTAATGTAAATTTGGACGGCTCAAAGTGTAAATGGCGAAGATTTCCCGGTTTGTCCTATAAACTAAAAGTGCCCCCTGCTACCTTTCTACTGTTTAGGAATGGAAAATTTGTCTGTACAGGAATAAAATCAGAAGCCAAAGGCAAAGAAGCACTTGTTACTTTCCTAAGTATGCTGAAAACGAAGGGTTTAGTTTCAAACGACTGCACATTCGAATGCTGTGTGAAGAATCTTGTCGCCTCCGTGAACATAAACGGGGCCTCAGCCTCCTTAGAAGAGTTCACTAAACAGTTCGAAAGAGCAATCTATGAGCAACTGAAGAATTACCTGAAGCATCAACCTACAGAAAAAGAATTCCTAAATTACGTTGAAACCTTAGAAACAGACTTGCCTTCATGGCTACAAACCAAAACATTAGACATACAAACATAGACGCCCTAAATTTAGAAAAAAGAAGAGGATTTTTCAGAAACAGAGATCCGTATCTATTCCGAGTGAACACTGGCGCCCTCTTTTCTCAAAGGGCAGTTCATTCGATGTATTCCGGAAGAAGCTTTGGCTTCCTCCGATGAGCTGGTAAACTCTCCTGAAGATGTCAACGGCAAACGCCTGCTGACTGCTCCTCAGTTATTGTGCTGGGGGGTGGCTTGTCGCGCCAGCCACTGGAACATATCCAGTGTATGCGGCAAAGCCGAAACATGGACAGCCAACAAGGCCTCCATGTTGAGAGCACATAACCAACCAAAGTTTAGATATGTGATTTCAAAATTTGACAGAGGCAATTCTTGAAAGCCCTGCCTGATATGTATAGTTGCTTTTAGCACGCGTCAGGTGATAAATTTGAGGGAAGCCGAATTCACGCTTGAAAAACCTTATTCAGAAAAGGCCCAGAAATGAAGAAACCATTGCGAGAAAAAGCACTAATACATTATTAGCCCAAACATGATAGTACCCTAAAGGGGACACGTATATGACTAAGTATGTGATAGAGGGCTGGGTAAGGGCCCGATTAATCTATCTTACAAATGACAACATTGGGATAGACCAGTTCACATATTTTTCCTCAAAATGCACTGACTTGGTGACACTACAGAGCGTAAGAAAGCGAGAATCAAATTCTTCGATTTCAAAGATGAAAACACAAAAACAACTTTCAGAGCAACCTTTGCTTATAGCGAATTAGGGATAAAGTTTTGTGTCTCAACAGAAGACATTCCCGACAAAATGAAAGCATTCCAAGCGCTAGTCGATAGAGGTGTTAAAGGCTATAAGTCGTTTAAAGAGTACTTTTTAAAGAAAATTTGTCCCTCCAATATCAAGGTAACATTTGTTTGGGAAGGCCTTTTGCTCTCGATATATAATTTTAATCGAGATGGCGGGTCAATAACTCAGCAAAAAGCAAATCTCAACTGCTTCATTGACTTTCTAAAAAAGTATACCGCTAACCCCAAAAAGGCTTTTTTCACCAAAGGATTAACTGACCCGATACCGCCTCCTTCTATTGAGCAAATAAAAATTCAAAGCATGGCTGATATACAAGAGGCTCAAAAAAGCGACTTTGACAATGTAATACTTACTATAGGTGAAGAAAATGAATTTGATGTCAAGCACCACATGTTTGCTTCTTCCTTTTTCTTGCATGATATGGCAAGTAGCCTTAGTAGAGTGGCGGAGTGGGGCTTCAAGTCGTCATTAATTTTAACCGATTTTCATTTTGAGAACGAGGAGTTCCACGACAAAATAGAGCAACTTGAAAAGTCAGTAAAGGAAGTTAAAGAAAAACGATTTTCGTTTGGCTCAGACGTACTACAGGAGAAATTTATAAACCTCGAGAAAAAAAGCCGATTTCTAGACGAAGAACTTGAAGAATTTGAGAACTTAGCCAATCAAATTTATTCTGCGCTAAGGGAGAACAAAAATTCGGGTAAAATATTTGATGTACTAGAAGATATTAAATCACTCCCTCACTCGCTTGACTTAGCCTATGGTGTTTTGAAACTGCGTCGGCTTGGAGTTTTTAAAGGGTACAAGAGCAGACTTGAGGATATTAGGTCCGATTTTAATATTGTAGATATTAAGCTTCGACATTTTGAGCTGTACACTGTTATTTTATTACTGGTTTTGTCGTTAGTTATAGTATTCAGTGGCTATGCTTGGAACAAAGGTGTAACTGAAGGTCTTCTTAATCCAATAGCGAATATACTGCAAGTTTTAACATTCGTTGTAGCTGTCATGCTTTTGGCTCTCCGACAGAGAAAAAGATGAGTGCCAACTCGTCCTTTAGTACAAGCAAGTTTTTTCCATGCCTAACTAAAGGTCTTCACCACTAAGCATGGGATAGCACCTTGCGCCAACAACCCTCAAGTGTTAAAGAATATAACTGCAAAGGCACGCCTGACATGGCATGGAAAAGGTCCAAGAGTAAGTGAACTTATCTGCCCGCCCTTCATTATATATATTTATATATTTTTTGTTGGCTGGCGTTTTTTCAAGTGTACTTACTTGCTGGTGCTTCGTTGCCCGGTTGGTGGGTTGGCTGGTCTTGGTGCTTCGGATGGTTTGGCTTTGTGGGGTGGTGGGCATGTGTGGTGTTGTGGTTTGGTGGCTTTGAGGCGTTTTTGTGGCTGGGCTTGCGGCTGGTTTGTGGGTTGGGTTTGCCTTCAGTGTTTTTTGGGCATTCTCTTTTAGGGCTGCTGGTTTAGAAGTGTTTGGTTGCATTGTGTTTGGGGTTGTGGTTGCTGGCTCTGTGCTTGTGTGCCGGTTTTGGGTTGTGAGGTTCCGGGGTTGGTGAAAGTTGCCTGTTTACAAAAATAGTTGAGGTTCATCGCTCATATCCACCAGTCAATCAGTCAGGTATAGTATTCGTCCCTTGAGTCAGCAGTTTCCTGGCAAACAGACTCTTCCAGCGCCCGCATCAGCACAGAGTCCTCACTGACCAGATCTCACCAGCAGACCACCACCAGAGCAACCAGAAACCCGGACCACCCAGCCGCAACAGCCATAGACCACCAAGGAAACCGGCACAGAGCCGTCCAACGCCTGCCTCAACAACTAGAAGCCGCGCCAAGCCGAATCTGCTTTTTTGGGGAGGGGCGTGAGTGGGGGCACTTAGGTATCCTTTTAGAATCTTATGCAGGCATGCGGTTCAAGTATTAGGTTAGAGATAAAACTACGCATATGCGTCTAATCTTAGAACATGTATATTGACGCTTGCCCCGGCGAAATCATGCCTCATGTAAATAGACCCTGATAAGTGAGGGGAAAAAATAATTTATCCAGTAAAAAACGGTATGGCCTGAGGGCAGTTAGGGGATTCAAAATGATATTAAACGGTGATAAATGCGTGAAATGTCAACACTATTAAGATAATTCTGTATAAAGGAAGATGTAGTAGGTTTGGTTGTTTTGTATGTTTTTGATGAAACCGGAGAAGCCAGCTCTGTTCATGCATGCAATGAATATTGAGCGTCGTCTACTTTGGGTCATGTAGGTTACGTCTATGCATTCTCTTATTTTGCTGGCTTGCTTTTCTTTTATTTCACTGACTATTTTACTCACCGCCTGAATATTTTTTGTAGTACATTGTACTATTTATAATGTATTATACTTTTGATAATGAGCACCTTTTCTCTTCTCTGTGATCGATTTGTCAAGCAAGTTACGGTTCCTATTTGGAAAAGGAGTTATCGAAACAATATTTTATATCGCAGAATTTAAAAAAGCAGGATACTACGAATTGTACAGACAAGGGTTTGTTGTAAGCAGACAAGCTTTCTCAGGGATACTGAAAGTTCTTGAAGAAAACGGAATAGCAGAAAGAAAACTGATCGAGAACCGGCCACCTAGAGTTGAATACAGCCTCACAGGTAAGGGTAAAGAAATTGCGGCATCACTAAAACATCTAAACGGAATCGTTTGATGAAGAGTAAAGGTTCTAGACGATATACTAACAAGTGCTTTTTAGGTATTGCTTGAGTGATTTAACTGTCATTAGCTGATACCGATTTTTGAGTTTTTTGGACAAAATATGAAATCTGCTTTTTCGAGAGCTGTATCCCAAATGGCAATTTATGAGTAAACTTCTATTGCAAGCTAAGCCCTTGTTTGTTTGGGAGACGCCTGAGACTGGTAGCCTTTTAGGGCATAGATGAGTTGTTTTTCTGTTAGGTTATGCGTTCTAGCGCCTTGATAAGCTGGAGATGTATCATTTGACTTAGGCAAGTACTAGAGTATGGGACAGAGGAGCGATTGAATGGCAATATGTATTCTCTTAGATTAGTTAAGTTGATGTTTAGGTTTAGGTTTTAATCAAAAAAGGAAGGGGATATCTAACGAAGTTAGCCCGTGTTTGTCTTAGGGTTTATTTGGTTTTTCTTGTTTAGCTTTCAACTCAGCGTTTTCTTTCTTTAAAGCGGCGTTCTCATCCATCATGGTCTTCATTACAGTGTTGAGTTGTATCATCATATCGTTGATGCGCAGGTTCAACAGACCTATTTGATGCATAACAGGCGGTGTTTCAGGAACAGTTTGAGCTGTAGTTTCCGTCACGCTCCAAGTCACCTCATTACATTTGAATTTTATGTTAAGCTGCTGTAGGATTTTGTTTAAGCTGATTTTCTAACGCTTCAACGCGATTACGTAGTTTTTTCATTTCCACGATTAACGGTACGCCAAGCCACTCATAGTGAACACCTTCAGGTTTACCTTCACTATCGTAGTATACAAGCCCCGGGTATAGTTCGTTGACTTCTTCAGCAATCAAGCCTAACTGTCTGCCTTCTTCTTGTTTGCGTTGTTCATCTTTCCAGTCAAAGGTTATGGGTCGAAGGTTATAGAGCCATGAGCAATCTTCTACGTTACTGATGTTGTCCTTGAATCTTAGCGCTGAAATGTTGTATCCTATCTGTCCGCTTGCATTTCTGTAGAGTGGTCCGTACTGTGTGGTGTTAGCCCATGATGCGGCAACGATGTAGCCATCGACTACAAAGCCAGATGAGCATCGTAAGTAAGCGCTATCACGGTATAGCCACATGCCTCCAGATCCAAATTGTATGCCTGCCTGGGTTCTACTCTGTGCACCTTGCAACGATAATCTGTTGGCGTTATTAACGTCAACTATGTAGATATCGTCGCCGACTTGGAATGCGTCACCGCTGCCTCCACCACCATGAATTACGCCTGAAGAGCTTATTGAGCTAGCAGAGAGAGCACCTGTAATTCCTGCATTGTTGTTTACGGCTAAAGCATTGCACCATAAATTTTGTGATACGATCAAGCTATCGTCAGTCATCAGAACATTTGCTGACTCCCTGAATAGATTCGTATCTGCGCCGAATTGTATCTTTAACGCATTAACGATATTACAAGCTAAATGCCCCAAGTCAGAATAATTAATCGGAATGCCGGGTGTGGTCGGCGGAATCTGCAACGTGTATCCAGCACGGCGAATATAGAAGGTATCAAACATATAGTTATAGCTGCTTGTATGTCCTTTGTCAACCCATTCAGAACCGACCCTTTGGTATAGACGACTATTGCCACTGTTAATGTAGTACTGCTTATTTTTTGGGTTGCCGGGGGGCGAAGCCAAAGTTGCAATATCATGCAATGCATGCATTTCGCTATGGTGTAGCCAGGCACCTGGAGGTTCAAACTGCTCCCACATACCACTGCCCAGTGCTATTAGGCCTTGATTGGCTGAAACGAATCCACCTACTGACAAGTCCTTCTTTATGACCATGCCTTGGCTCCAAGTTAGAATAGGATTATAGCCAACTTGAGCCTGCACTGCTACAAGCGCCAAGTCCCCATAGTTTTCTGTCGCTGTATCTTTAAATCTAACATAGTTATCTCCGGTAGGAATCGTAAGATCAACTGGCTTCCAAAGTCCATTCTCCCAGCCCCATATATAATTGATTAGCGTCTGTGGAGTCATAGATGTTGCAACAGAGGGAAGTCTAAGACTTTTGCTTATTTGCAGAGTTAGTTTTTGAGAAGTATCGGGGTCAAAGATCGTTTGAAGATCAATGTAATCTAGGTCATTGGATTCTTTAATGGTTAGTTTTGGTTTACATGTTAGATTGTCAAAAATTCCATCTGCCAATTATTTTCACCTCCTATTAATTGTTTTTCCATTATATTCCCGATTTTTAGGTGTAATTTCAAACAAATTGTAGCTTGTTTGATTTTTTTCACCAAGAGTACTATCTAGCGAAAAAAAACTATTAAGAGAGACGGGTTGTTCCAGAAACAACCCATTTGCTTTAAAAATGGTTTAATTTAAATAAGCGAGCTCTCTAATGAGATAAAATCGGTAAAAGGCATGACTGTTAGCAACTTTTAATTTCTAGTATGCACTAATATGTTAACTAGGGATTGGCAATGAGGGTGAGATTAAATGCATTTCTAATTTCTATAATGATTACTGTATTGATTTTTACAAGCATTGCAGGTATAGGCACTGCACAATCCTCTATACCTAAACCGTCTGTTCCAGAGTTTACTGTTAAACTCGTTTCTTACCCTTATGATGTGCCGCCGACCACTACCACAACCGTTGATCCGTATACAGGAAAAGAAACTGTAACCACTCAGCCGGGATACCATGTAGAAAACAAGTCCATAGAACTCATAATTAAGAACCAGCCGGTTACTCCTCACACTGATGCAGAGGGTCATATGATTAATTTGTACTATAATGTCCGTGTTAAAGGTCATTTTGAAGATCCTTGGAGAGAACTTTACTCTATCGATGAACTGATGAGAGAGGAAAGAGGCGCACATAAACAGGGTCCTGTCCAATCAAGTTTTGAATATACAGTAATATCTTGTTCCGCAGACTACCCAGATGATGGAGAAGTGGACTTTCAAGTTCAGGCACTGGCGGGGTATTATACTGAATGGTGGCCCGCCCTAGGCGGACCGGTCAAATGGTACTTTACTGGCCAGACCAGCGATTGGAGTAACACACAAACAATACGCATGTCTGATGGCACGGTTTCAGTTTCCACTTCACCAAACCCTACGGAATCACCAACTGCAACACCCTCACAGGAACCAGCTGTAATAAAGGATCAAACGGGCGCTCAATCTGCTGTAACGCAATCAGGCATAGATTGGACAGAGATTAGCTTGTTTGCCGCATTAGGCGTAATAGTTGCATTGCTCGCTGTTATTGCACTTGTTCATAGGAATAGGAAACGTGGTTCAAGGTCGGATTTACTAAGCGCTAAATATACAAACCGGCGATAATCGATAATCCTTATTTTTTAGTAACCTATTTTTCTGATTCCCTGTAAGTTTTGCTATTTGGTGTGACAGCTATTGTTTTGCCTTTGTTGGTTTGAATGTCACACTAGCCCTCTCTACTTGTGGTAGACATTTAACGTATTACAGGTTTAGGGGAACATTGCTGGTCCGCTATTCTTCTAGCATTTTTAACGCTTTTAGCAGTTTTTCTGCTCGGGGGTTTTCTCTGTTTAACTTGATTATTCTGACCCTTGCACGCTTGACTTGCTTTCTATACTCGCTTGTTATGATGCCCTCTGACTCCAAGATTTTGAGGTTTCTGTTCACTTCACTGTATTTGCCACCAGTCTTGCGGACAAGTTGCATCACGTTCATTTCTCGGTATTGCACTATTATTTCTAGGATCCTCTGCCTGCCTTTGGAAGCAAGCAACTCTTTAAGATCCAAAACAAATACACATCTTTCAAAACCGAAACTGTGCCTCTTATTATGACACAATAGATATGGAAGCAAGAAACCACTCTTAAGTCAAACGGGTAGTTTCAGGAACAACCCGTCTGGTTAATAACCAAAAAATGTTTGTTAAATCTTGGTGATTTCTGTAAATTCAATTCAAAGGTTTATTCTGACAGGAGGCATGGTCTTATGGCAAAACCAACCTTAACTATAAAGGGTAGATTTCAAAACTGCATAAGCAAAATTGCTCACCACAAAAGTCTAACTCTGACAGTTAGGGGATTTGTAGTCTGCTGTGCAAACGAAAAAACTAAAGTTATAGAGCAAAAGTTCGATTGGGGCAACGCCCTCATAGACGCCATTATTACAAGCGCTATTACCTTTTTCACCGCTTTAGCCGGAGGGGCAGTATCGGGAATCAACACCATCAACATGATAGAATCAGCCACAGTAGCAGCGCTCTCCCAATTCTTCATCTTCCTAGCACTAAAAAGAGGATTAATACAGCACAAAGAAGCTTAAAGTTATAGAGAACAAAGGTAAAACAACCATGATGCAGATAGGTCATTTGCCTACATATCGTATTTTGATATTAACCTATTTAGGCTCTCTATCTATTATGCTTAGTTTTAGAATCCAAATACATATGGCATTGCTGGAAAATAACATCATTTTTTCTATAGAAAGGGTTTAAGCTCTGATTCTTAGGTTCTTGTGTGTTCTAAGAGGGTTTTTTCTGAGATAACCAAATGATTTCACTGTGGAATTCTTTTATGTTCCATAGGTATCCTTCTTTAGAAACGTTCCAACCACAAGGATAATCATACCAACGAACACCACACCCAGCAACCAGAATGCCATAACGCCGGCACCCATATAGAGTGCAAGAGCTGCAGCGCCTAAGCCGCTAAAAAGAACAACCGCGCCTATCATTGAAACTATAAAGTAATTAGGACCGGAGATATGCACTTCGCTCCTCGCCCTCTAACACCCTTCATTTAAGCCTTTCTTTGTACCTAATGCCAGACATTAAAAGGACCATACCGCCAATAAAAACGGTTGAAGAAATGATAAACTCCACAGCTAATAGATGGAGATAAATGTCTAAAGGTATTAAGAATAAACCGACGATTATAAAGCAAAGTTGGTAGCTTCTGTTTTTATCCACAGCTACCTTATACCCTCTTAGGATATAATATTTTGTTAACGTATTTATTGATTTGAACAAAAAAGTGGTAGTTCCCGAGCTCAAATTTAGGGCAATTCTGCGTTTCATAGATTATCGTCTCTTGAGAGAATAGCGAATTAAGGTTGTTAGTTTTTTCTAATCATTTAAGGTGAAACCGAACTTGCACAAATTAAATTTGCGGAAAGTCGTTAGCGCTGCTGAAGCCGCTAAGAATCCTGAAGAACGTTGGCGTCTCATAAGCTGGGCATAACGTTTGAGGGTTCAATAATGCTAAGAGTTCTTTTGCAGCCTGAAATAAATTAACCAATACCGAGATGGATGTCTTAGTAAGCTGGCAAGCCGTCTGTTCCGATGCCTTCAGCGACGAATTATACCGTTAAACTCATAAGCATTATACAAAGTTTGGCAACATATGAAATGTGCAGATACACCTGGCTCTAAGCCAAAGTGGGCTTTGAAAGTTACAAGTCTAAACGAGTGTAACTGTGCTCAGTTGTTGCCATTTATCGCTGACTCCGGAAAGTAGGATTTCAATCGTTTTTTGGCGAATAAGGCGGGCTGAGATCGGTACAAACGCAGGTCTAAACAATCAGCAACTCGCTGAGCTCATGGGTGTAGCAGAAGATGGGCTTGCTGAGGCATTGAAAAGGGCATCTGAAGACAAAGTTAGAGCGGCATTATGGACAACATTGTTGGGTTTCAAAGGTCTTTTCTCGAGCAAATCCGCACTAGACATACAAGAACCAGCTTACAAGAGATGGAAGCCGTATTCAAAGCGACTGGATCCTTCAAGCACTATCAAATCACCAGACGACCCTCGAAAATGGCGTGAGCAAAATCTTGCGACGACGTTGACAATCGAATCGGAAGGAGAATCGGGGGGCTTCACAAAGCTTATTATACTGATCGACTGCTCAGGAAGCACCATAAAACCTTATGGTAGCAAAACGGTTTTGGGCTATATCAAAGATGCAGCCTATAGCCTCATAGCTTACGCCAAAAAGCTCAACCTTTCGGTGGCTTTAATCGGGTTTAGCAGTAACGCTTGGATCATAGCTAACGAATCAAAAGACTACCTCAAACACGCTCGACAGGTTTTCATTCTAAAACCACTTGGAACAACAAACCTTGGAAACGCAGTACAACTAACGGCTAGGCTTAGACCTGACAGAGCCCTTATCGCTCTGCTAACGGATGGATATGTAGCCCCTGAAGATCTTTTGCAGCTTTCTGAACAAACACAGGCAAACAAGGTCATAGCAGCCATTGTCAGCGTAGAAGCGCGAGGTGTAGAAAACATGAAAGCGGTCTCAAAAAGAGCAGATCTCTTTGAAGTCAGGCCGGATAAAACCGGCAAAACAATAATTTCAATGCTGCCAAAGTCCACTTAAAACAAAGCAACGCAACTTGCTTTCCTTAAGTCCTAACCATTGTGTTTAGGGCTCCTTCAAACGTGTGAGAGGTGAATTTCTATGGCTAAAGTATCATTTAGATTTAATGATCGATTTGTTGCGTATTTAAAGAGCATTGCTGGGAGATGGGACCCACAAGCTAAGGTTTGGGTTGTGCCGGAAACGAAGATATTAGAGGTTGAAGCTAAAGCCAAAGAGCTTGACGTTCAAAAACTCAAAATCGAAACTGGTCAGAGAGCAACCAGTTCTTCTTCAAAGCCTGTTGAAGGCGTTATAAAGATGAGAAAAAGCAGAGACTGCCGATTTGTCCTAATCTCGGTCGATCTAATAGCATTCACTGATGACGTAAAAGAAATGCTCTACGGCGAAAGAGAGACAGTGCGCTTCAAAGTTTTGCAACCTAAACCTCTGCTTCAACCGCAACCGTCTTAGGCATTTGCTTGGAAACTTGGCTTGGTTTACTAATTTCCCCTTTTGTTTGGTTTGTAGTTAAATTAGCGTAGTTTTCAATTTGGAGGTGTTTTGATGAATTATTTAGAGGATAGAGTAAATGTTAGAAAACCCTTAGTTAGGGAAATCTTCGGAATTTGCCTGTTTAATTCTCAAACGAGTAATAGAGGTGAGTTATATGTCGTTAGATAGGGATTTTTGGGAATCGAACCCATGCTGCAAAGGCTGTACTAAATGGAGTCCTAGAGACAAAGTAGTTGTTGAGGGTGATGAAGTCAGGTATCTTTTATGGGGAAGCCAAGTCGCAACTTGGAACAAAACGAAAGAAACCTTGATGGTTGACGATTGCGGTTGGAAGACAAAGCTTACTTTCAACAGACTGAATGCCATTCTATCAGAACTACGCATCTCTATCTATAGTATACGAGGTAAAACCTACATATGGAACCCTAAACGGCAAGTAGAATACCTCTGGGAAGGAACCCACACAATAAAATTAAACCCACTTAAAATTACGCCCTGCACGCCACGCAAGACTAACAAAAAAGTTTCGGCTGCGTTAAGAAACTACTACGCAATGGCGTCAGAGCGTATTGAAGAACGTAAGCAGCTGGTCACAAAGACATTAGATGGCTTTGTTTGTCTGTTCCCAAGACGATACTATAGTAGAGAATTTTCGATGTTAGTTCTTGGCCTGTATGCAAGTGGTGATACCATCAAAGCCTACATGGGTAGAGTAGCTAGCTCAAAGGTTTACTCGGCCTTTATGAGAAACGATGCAACATCCTTGACAGGTTACCTTGTTCAAACCGGAGAGGAACTCAACGACCGCGAAATGTTGTCGGAGTTAAATTATTTTAGGGTTGACACTCCCTTTTTGCCTCAACCGATTTTGCAGCACCTTGCTTTGATGAAAATATTGGAGGCATAACAAGTGACAGCCCAAGAAATAATCACAGTGTCCTTTGACTTTAATGGCGAAACAATTTCAAGCGGCAATGTGAAGTTCAGCGTTGATAGTTGTGGCTTTCAAGGCATCAGCTTCTATATCCCATCGCAGTATGCCCTACTGCTCCTGAAAGAAGAAACAAGAGCAGAGGCTGAAAGATTAATTCAAGAAATCTCTAAAGCCTCGCTAGTTAGTTATACTCAAAAGAGGCTATTTAAGCAAGCATGCGAAAAAGGATTCAAACCTGTCTGGTCAGAGTTGCAGGAGTTAAAACGTAGGTATCCAACAAGTGAACCAAAATTCTATGCTTATGTCTCCTACGATAGTACTATAGACAAAGGTCGAATAGTTCTTCTAACATCGGAAAAAGCGATGATCTTTTACGCTCGAGATAACCTTGACGTTGTAAGCTTGAACTTGCCGTTAAACATCTATACTTGCCCCCAAACCTATACAGGCTTTGACTTGGATCCAGAGAAATACCGCCTCCTTAAGGGTCATGAAAAAGAGCTGATGGACTTAATAGAGGAGCTAAATCAATATAGCAACTACCTTCGCGGTAATCAAATAGATGTCTGCTTCGAAAAATTCTTCGTTAACAGAGAAGAAGCCTTGGAATTGTTAAAGGATATAAAAGCAAAAGTAGGCAACAAGGAAAGTAGAGACCATCTGTTTAATACTCTTACAAGTAAAAAGTTTTTGGAGTTCTCTGAGGGGCTGTTTGTTCATGACTATTGGTCGACCTATTATGTTTCAAAGAACGGTGAAGTGCACAAGCTTTGTTACAGTAAGAAAGTGGATATGCGAGAAGCAGTCTTGAGGGCATATGAAAAGGGGACGATACCAACAAAACTAGAAGAAGTAAAAGAAGAGCGCTTACTAAGAGAGATAGCTGAAATCGTCGGAAAAGCCAGACCGGACATAGCCTTTGTAATTCTCCCATAGCTAGGAGGCATTGATTTTGAGTTTGAAAAGCGAAACCATCTATAGAATCCTTACCCCATACATAGACAAACTCTGTCAATTTCTACTTAGCGAAGACATAGACTTTGAAGAAGCTTCGATTGAAAGTTTTGCGGACCTTATCTGTCTAAAGACTGAATTAACCATCAGAGAAATGACCCATGAACTTAACACCAGAATGCAGAACGGCGAACTAAGTTCTTTACGACAACTTATTTTAGAAAATCCAAAAAACGCCAAGAAAGCTGCACGGTATGCATCTAAAATACTCAAACATCGCATACGAAGAATTCTCGAGGAAGAACTCATCCGATCAACAACTTGCTTAGAGAAGAACCCGGGAGGTGAAAAATATGAACACAATAAATGAATACCCAAGGCCTGGCGACTTAGTTTTTGTAAATGCCACTGATGATGTCCTGATCGCTGTCGGTTCATACGGTATAATCATAGGTGAAGTTAACGACAAGGAGCAGCAGCAAACAGTGAGCGTTGTCTTCAATTTTACGGTTCCATGGTGGCTGAAAGCAAACGGTGATTCTGAGGTTATAAATGCTTCCGGAGGACCACAGAGAGGAATTAGAACAGCACTTCTAAAGAGCAGCCAAAAGCTAAGGCGCCAAGAATTTCGTTGCTCTGAAAACTCCACTCAAGTAAAGCAGTAAGAGTTTGGAAGATTGATCTCAATAAGCGTTAATTTTTGGAGGTGTTGACTTGAATAAACGAGAAGTTTTACAATTGATTGCTAGGTTCAAAATTGATCGCTGTCCTGACTGCGGCGGTGAAGAAATCCAAGTGCATACTGACAGGTTTTTCATCGTTAATACTACGAAAAAGGAAGCCTATGAGCCCGTAAAAGAAGCAAATTCAGAAGATGCAGACGTGACGGAAATTGTGTGCAGGAAATGCGGTAGTAGAATTACGGCACTCCAGGATATCATTATCTTCAAAACGGCAATTATGGAGCAATTGAAAAATCATCTAAAGCGGCAACCAATAAACAAAGAATTCCTAAACTACGTTGAAATCTTGGAAACAAACCTTCCCTCATGGTTGCAATCCAGAACCTTAGACATATCAACCGAGTCGACGCAGCAATTTTCGTAAGAAATCATAACATGCAACAGAGTATCGTTAATTCCGAGTGGACACTGGCGCCCTTTTTCTTCAAGGGCAGTTCACTTGATGTTTTCCGGATGGAGCTTTTGGCTCTGTTCGATGAGCTGGTAAACTCTCCTGAAGATGTCAGCGGCTAACGCCTGCTGACTGCTCCTCAGCTAAGAACTGAGGGGTTGGCTTTCCGCGCCAGCCACTGGAAACATATCCAGTGTATGCGGCAAAGCCGAAATATGGAAAACTAACTAAGCTTTCCATATTGAGAGGCGTTGATCAACCAAGATAGTTGAAAACAGCCATCCTCACGAAGCCTTCGTACAAATAATAATCAACTTCTCATTTTCTCTACCGAGTCATCAACATGTAAGCATAGCACATACAAGTCATTGTATATGGCGAGGCATATATTAATGGGATAAACAAAAAAATTATCGTGGTCTAGTAGCCCAATTGTAACTTCACCGATGATGGCTTACTCTTTAATGATTGACTTCACCGTTGATAATTCAACAATCCATCTTCTGAATAAACCGGAATACCTAGATGGCTTAATCGGCATCTTAAGCGGTGAATCGGTCAGCTCTCAATAGTGTTAGCCACTATAAGTAGCCGGATTAAAGTGATATTACATTCAGCTTTGAAGGAACAGCTTCAACAAAAAAAGAGAGAGGTTTTGCTGTATTTTTGTTTTGCTTATGGGTTAGGTAGCGGAGGAAGCACTAGAACTGTATCTAAGTATATGTCATTGCTATAGTCACCTGAGCTTTGACGGTATACTGCAAAAGAGATATACCTAAAGTTGGTCGCATAGCTCCCGCAGTCAATCCAGTGTGCCCCGCCGGGACCCACATAAACGTCGCGAATTGGTTGCCAGCCAGAGTCACTGTAGTAGGAAGCGTACATTCGAAGACGACTTGTATATCCAGAAGAATAGCCATAGATCCATATGTGCCCGTTTGCAAGATTAGCCCCGCTGTAGCCCATACTGCCTATGATGCCTGCTTGATCGTTTACGTTTACTGCACGCAAGCGTGTGTAACTACCATCGGGCTGTGCGCCTGTGAAGCCATTTTGGTTGCTGACTGACCCTGAACCGTATGAGCTAGAGCTGACGTAGGGGGAATGAACAAAGTACTCGTACAAACGTATATTGCCATTTCCATATACCGCCATAGTACTATCGGGAAATCCATCGTCATCCCACTGTTGAGTCTCCGTGTTCCACATGGGCCATATTGCGTCAAAGTTTGTGTAAAGATCGGTTTCTCCGAAACTTCTGCTGTAGCGATTCTGTGAGGCGTAATCCAAAGCTTGGTTGATAGTTATCTCAAAGGAGAGGGCACGATAGAGGAAGTCTTGAACCCATAACCAGTATTTTACAGCACTGCCTTCTTGTACGGTCTGGTCAAGAGCCGCCGAACCGTATGGAAAGCCAATGTAACAGAAGGCACCGTTGTCAGCACCATTAGCACCGCCTGCATAACCAAACAAGCTTATATGATTGTTAGTGTTGAAGTCTTGATAACCCTTCCAATAGACAGTTCTATGGGTCCATGCATACGGCATTCCTCGTGCACGGTCTGTAGGTTGTCCTTGAGCATCATTAACCATGCCCTGAGGGGGGTCCAATTGATAAGTCCCCACAGTAGCGTTTATTCCTGCAGATAAGCAAGTGTTGATAAATACAAAGAATGCTTTTCCGTTGGCTGTTCTAGGGAAAATCTCATTGTCGTAAACGCCATTTTGGACATTCCACTGCGTCCCATCCCAAGTACCAATGTTATCCTCGAACATGTAATGGAACTCGTTTAGTGTGCCTCCACTGAAGTTAAAGGTATTGCCTACGCCATGGTTGAAATCAATAACTGCTGTTTTACTGTAATATTGCTGGCTATTTGTTATATTGTTCAGGATTTGCGCCTTAATCGATCCGGTGCCCTGATAGTTACTAGCTGTGTAGCCATCATTTCTGAAATAGTCGCTAATATACTGGGAAAGCTGTCGCTGCAGATTAACCTCGCCCTGAGTTTTACGCGTACTGGAACCCAAGCCGGCATCGTATGCCCCTGTGCTTTCAGACCCCCAGACTAGTGCACGCCTAGTTGGTTCAGCACTGACCGCTGAGATAGAAAAGAACATTGTTGCCGTTAGCAGCAGACATAGAAGCGCTCCACTAATTTTGAAGTGCCGCCTTTTTGCAAAGTTTTTCTTCTTTATCAAGAGCATAGGCACAGTTCCTAGCATGATAATAGCGGTAGCAGGTAGCAGCATCTGCATGATTGGTGAGTTTGCTTGTGAGCCTGTTGCTGCCTGATAAGTTAAAGACTTATCGCGTTCGTCATTAAAACTAGCGACTAATTGAGGATCAATTGTAGATACTCTTTCTTGTATATGGCAGACTTCTTGAGTATCAGCCCATATGTAAACCTCTATACCGTAAACGTTGCCAGGATAAAACTTGTCCAAACTAACCCAGACATGCCGAATAGGATATAGCGTTAGAGGGTCTTGATCACGCGCAGTTTCTGTGTATATTGGACTTATGAAGACTGTTTGTCGAACCATTGCTTGAGTAACATTAAAGTCCTTTACTTCGAACGCATTTTCGCCTGTTCCTATTTTCCATGAAAACTTGGCAGCGGCTTTCATTGCTATCTCTATTGCTTGGTCTTCAGAAAGGCTGAGGTCTGTGCTTCCAATGTTGTAGATGCTCCAGTTGTCAATGAAATATCCAAGAAAACCATCCTGGTAATGTAAAACGACGCATTTGTCGGGAGCTTCAACGCCATTCGCTATGTAAGTCCATCTAAAAGTTGAGGTATTGTCTATTGTAGTTATCTCAAGTTTTGTGTTTTCGGATATGATGGTTGAATTTTCGTTGGATTTAGTATCTTCTATCATTGAGAGTAGTTCTGTATAGTATTGGCTTTTAGAATAACCCTCGTATTTATTGAGGATGCTCTTAGTCATTTCAAGTACATCAGAGGTTGTTTTTGCCAAATAGGGGGTTCCTTTGTTTTCAAGAACTTGTATCATTCGTGGTCGTCCATCAGCGAAAGTATACAGAACATCCATTGTATTCGATGGGGCCTCAAGGCGGTAACGAATAATCTCCTGAGGAATTACTCCTAAGTAGGAATCTGTTGGATAGATCTGCACAGTAGTATTGTAATCTGCAAGGGTAAGACCGAGAACATCACTTAGAACCGTTAATCCCTTTTGTTGATTCGATACTTCAGCTGCATTTACACTAGGCATTAGCGCATAGCTACTCGAACTGATAAGTACTATCAAAGCAAATATCGTTAAAATTTTTCTCATTTTCTTTACTCCATATTTTTTGGAGAGCAATTGCCTGGTCTCTCCAAGTGATTGTTTTCAATCCTTATTGTTTTTAAGCTTTTTAGCAAAGACAGGTTGGCTGCTTTAGTGAAGAGACCTTAGCAAGTTGTGAAGCCAGTTTGACAAAATTCTTAAGGAGCAAAACACATATATTTAATTAGCATGTCATTTACAAAGACAAAAACCGTTTGTTTAACATTAATCGGTCTATTAGCTTTGGGAATACCGCTTGCTAATTTAACAACTGTGACAGGTACAGTTTCAGCCGTTCCCATTGTGAGTGTTGATTCGCCCATCCAAAATCACATGTATGAGGAGAGAGAAGTTTGGCTAAATTTTACGATAATCAGACCTGACAGCTGGACTGAACCAACCATAGGAAACCCAATATTACTAAGGAATTTAGGAAAAATTACTCATTTAACATACATTGTGGATGGAATAAGAAGTGAGAACGTCACAGTCGATGACAATGACGTCCACACCATCCCCCTAAGCATTAAAAAAACCTTCAATTTCTCATCTCCGCTGACCGATTTATCAACAGGTGGGCATAGCATACAGGTCATCGTCTATGGCGAGGTATACGTTAGCGGAGGAACGCACAAAAACTATGACGACCCAGCTAGCCCAGTTGTAACCTCACCGGTGATAGCTAACTCTTCAATAATTAACTTCACCCTTGACAGTTCAACAAAGCCATCTTCCGAACAAAACCACGCAACATCAGCAGACAACTTAATCAGCATTATAAGTGGTGCAGTGATTAGCATCTCAATCCTAACGGCCCTGACCATTTACCTAAAAAAACACAAACAGACAAAAGATACACACCTCATTCGAAGCCCACCTGCCGATAATACAATATAGCACTTCAAAAAGCAAATACGAAACCCCACGCCAACCTGATGGCCCACCGTCCATGTAAGTGCACTTACCTGCCCCCCTTCCATTATATAATTATTATATTTTTTTGTCCGTTGTTGTTTTTGTAAGTGTACTTACTTGTTTGCTTGTTGGTGTTTGGTTGTGTGGTTGTTGGTTGGTTTTCTGCTGCCCAGTTGGTTTGTGCCTCGTTGGTTGTGTGCTGCCTTTGTTTTGGGGTTGATGTGTTGTAACGGGGTTGTGGCTTTGTCAGGCTGGTTGTTGGTGATGAAGGATGGGTGAATGTGCCCTGTGGTCGGTATGGCGTCTAAAAGGTTTTTTGCGTTGAACGCTATTTACAAAGAGCAGCTATAGAATAATACAGGCAACACGGTATACCAAACAATTGCTGGCTTAGATGCCCTGTCCTATTGCTTCATACACTTCGTTCTAGTGTATCATACACTTTGTTCTAGTGTATAGCATTAATTACTTCTTTTAGATAATGAGTAGTTTGGTGACTGGTTGAATGACGAAGAAGCTTTTTATCGTCTATACCCCCCATGGCATCCAATTTGAGGTTAACCCCTTCATAGTCTTAGCGGACAATGAGCAAGAAGCTAAACAGTTAGTCGAGGATAACGAGGAATACCAAGAAACAGATAATTGGTGCAGAAGACAAAACCAAACGCCACCTTTACCCAAAAAATCTTGGGGACTAATACGGAAGCATACTTTGAAACCAAAAAAACCCTATCCTGTGGGGATAAGCGAAGTTAAAGAAATCCCCATCAACGACAGCAAAATAGTGTGGAAGGTCCTAAACGTGGAATAACCCACAAGCCGCTAACGCTTTAAGAATTCGATCATTTCCTCAAGGTGGACCGTTCCTGCTTCGGTTATTGAAAATTCTTTAATTACCTGCCCGTCTTTTCGTGCTTTAGAGCTTTGCGCATGCCCATCTCGTTCCAGAGCCCACAGACAGTAGTAAACCGCACTGTACTTAACTTCCAAGTTGAAAGTCTTCTTTAACTGCTCCCTCAGTTTAGACGCATACGAAGGTTGAGCAGAGAGGAAATAAAGCACATATGCAGATAGAAATCTCCTATCAACACAGCCTAAAACAGTTGGAAACTTTTTCCTCATGCATCCCTGTATGGTTACTGGTGATTAATTAGCTTTTTTATCATTAGTCGGAACATTACAAATTTGAAATTTTATGACCTCTATCGTTGGACAGTAGAAAGGTCATCAAACATAGAATAAACCAGCAACCCCTCTCTATCAATCAGGCTATACCACCATAATACCAACAAACAAACAGAAAGCAAACAACTAGACCCAGCAACCCTCACTCCTCAGTAATCAGTAGTAGCATCCAATTCTGCCCCATCACGCTTGCCACTGGAAAAAACACAGAAGAACATACACCATTTTTTGGGAGGAGAAGCGAGTGGGGGCGAATTTTCGCCTTCAGAAGAAGTTGTTTTTCTTCGGTCAGTCCAGTTGACTCATTTGCGTAATCTATTCGTTAAGCCATTGAATTCAAAAGAACCCTGTTTACGCATCTGCGTACTTACCATTGACTTTTTTGCTTTAAAACATAGAAACCAATCTCTTCGATAGCAATGTAAAGTTCGCAAGAGCAGGGGACGTTTATAAAATATAAAAAATGATCCTGTTCTGTTACTGCTTTGTTGTTTTTTTAATAAGACCATCTGTAGTGCAAAGTCTAAAATACTCAAACGAGTAAGCTATCCTATCGGCGACTAATTGATGGCTATAAACCAAGAACTAAAAACCGAGCCGAGAAATTACAAAATAGCATTTATAACAACGCCCTTATATAGAGAAAATCGTACAGTAGACTTAATAGAATTTATTTGCAGCCACATGTTTTCTATTTGCAAAAATTTTGACGTAATATCAACTGGGCAAACGCGCGCATTTATAGCTGATCTAGTCAGCTCTGGGTCATATAGTGATTTCCAAAACAATATTATGGTGAACCCTAAATTTCTGCAGAAAGTTAATCTGACTCCAAAAGATGAAACTAGGGTCAGGTTACTTATTAAAAGGATAATGGCTGATACACATCAACCCAGTGCTGATTTAGCATATGAGGAATGGAGTCAAACAATTCGTAACAGCATAACCGAAGGCGAAAAAATCGATGCGGGCCTGTTAGGAATGGTCGATATTATTTGTGAAGTAATAGGTGAACGATTGAATGCAGTAATCCATCTTACAGATTGGCAGGATAAAGCAAGCAAGATGGACAGTGCCGTATTGTCGAGAGAAGCGAACGTCCATAACGTACCAATAGCGACAAATATCGAGACTGCCTCAAATCTTTTGAAGTTATGGTGCAGGGATATAACATCTGGTCGAGACCCTTTCGAAAATTCAGAGAGAGCCCCTAAAGCAATTGACGTTGCTGACCCATTGAATGGGATAACTACAAACGATCGTGTTCTCGCGATAATTTCTCACGACGGAAAAAAACTTGAAATGTCTAAATTCGTGGTTAAACACGCCAGAGATATTCTAAAATATCATTTTATTCTTGCTACTGGCACGACTGGTTCATACATCAAGAAATTTTTAGAAGCGAAGGGCTTCGGCGAACAAGCTAAAAATCAAGTCCGGTGCTGTAACTCAGGTCCAGAAGGAGGAGATTTACAGATTGCATATGCAGTTGTGCATGGAAAGTGTCAAGATATAATATTTTTTCAAGATCCCAAGGTAAGCCACCCGCATGACGCTGATATTCGGTTGCTTGAGCAAGCTGTCTTAACTTCTGGTGTACATGCGAGAATAGCCACAAATCAAGCTACTGCTGCAATGCTAATCAGAAGATAAAACCACTATAAAAAAAGTTAAAGAAATCAAGTATTGCTAAACCCGAAAAGCAATAAATACATGGGTTGCGAAGAAGACTAAAATTATAGACCCATTTGTCACTACCTCTTAAGCCGAGTGTATTCAGAAACGTCTGATAAGCAGTTTATGGGTGAGCCTGTTCCTACTCGACGGTTTCATGACTTATTTCTACCGACAAATTGAGTGTGTGGGTAGAAAAAACCGTTTTCACAGGCGCTCCTCACCCACGGTAACTATGGTCTAAGAAGCTATTAACTTTTTAGAATCTTTCTTTTGAGCAAATTTACGCCCTCGAAGTACATATCTAAATATTAAACCACGCCTGAGAGTGATGAGGTGAAGCTTAAGCTCCAAATCTACGGCCGGCTACTCGGGAGTTCGTCTTGTCTGGTAAGACAAATGTTTATCATAAACTCAAACTATCTTCCTTTTTTTGTTTAAGGTCAAGATTCCAGTTTTAGCGAGCCTTAGTCAAGAAAGTTTGACGAATAGACTTATCAAATGGGTGAGGTGGGTATTTTTGAGTGTGCTTGACATGAACAAAAGCAGGACGGCAACTACCTTTTTTTCGGTTGTTCTTCTAGTATGCATCATCTTTGCATATACCTTGCCTGAACCAGTTGCAGGTAACCCTCTCTGGGAGGATGCTCCGCCTAAACCTGAGCAAATCTATATCCAAAGCGATGGAGCAATTGAACCTTCAACGGTACCCATTCAGCGATCAGGAAGCACATATACGTTTACAAGCAGTATTTTTAACGCGTCTTTAATTATTAAAGCAAATGACATAGTGATCGATGGAGCAGGCTTTGTACTTCAGGGGACGGGACAGAATAACGGGTTTCAAAATATTTTCTTTGAAGGTATCTCTATAGCCAATGTCCAAAATGTAACTGTAAAGCAATTGGAGATCAGAGACTTTGACTTTGGACTGATGATAACTGAAAGTTCAAAAATAAGTCTTGTTGAGAGTGAGGTTTTTGAAACCATACGTATTGGCAGTTCCTCTGCTGAATGCAAGATAACTGGAAACAGTCTCTCAAGAGTTGAAGTTCAAGGTACACAAAACACCATTTCCAATAACGATTTTACTCTTCCAAATAGCCACCTTCACGTTGAGAATGATGGTAACACAATCGATGGAAACCTCATTTATGGCTCTATTCGACTGGCCTTATCACGCAACAACGTTGTGTCCAACAATAACTTATCACTTGGTCTTATGGGTATAGAGATCAGCGCAAGCTCTTCTCACAACGAAATCTTTGGAAACCAGATCGCTCACACAGACGGCTATGGCTTGTTAATTAGTAATTCATTCGAAAATACCATATATAACAACAAAATCAGCAACACACCTATCGGCATTTACTTAACCGAAATGTCGTCAAATTATGGGTATTCAAACACAACTAACAACCTATTTTACAGGAATACTTTAACGGAAAATGCTCAAAATATCCGAATAAACGGTGAGTTTGGTAATCTTTGGGATAATGGGGAAGAAGGCAACCATTGGAGTGATTACAACGGCACTGATCTAAATAATGACGGGATAGGCGACACGCCATACGTCATAGGAACACATAACACAGGTAATTATCCACTCATGCAACCCCTTATCAATCAGGAATTGCCTAATAATAACAGCGCGCAGGACACCGGACTTTTTTCATTAGGGCCAATACTGGCTGCTTTGGGGATTGCGTTTACTGTGGTGATCGTTGGTTTGCTAGTTTACTTCAAGAGACGTCTTCCCTAAACCTAAGAATTATACTCCTAACATACCTATTCATTTTTAATAGCTATCGGCTAGTTAAGTATCTTTAAGAAGGTAGCGTCAACCTACTATAATCAACTGTTATGTCTTTTAACTAATTACTTACGCAACCGCGTATTTCCTCTTATTTTTGCTTTTTAAAATTAGAAGACAAACCATTTTGATAGCTATGTATCAGCACTTTAGAAGAAGCATATTTGGCATAAGCCACTTGTACTCAGTTCTAATAACTATCGTAATCGTTCTTGTCGCCAGTATTCTTACTGCGTTTGTACTCATAGATAGCAATAAAGTACTCGGTGCCAGCGAGCAGTTCAATATTCAATCCGCAAACTTAATTAAAGATACAAACGGCAATGCCGTTTTCTCAATAACCATAAAAAACATAGGTAGCAACTCAATCAACAGCTTAACGGTTCAACTCTCAAAAGAACAGCCAATAGCAATATCTGTTCCAATCAATGGATTAGAACCAGGCAAATCCATATCCGCCAATTTCTCGCCTGAAAACACCTTCATATCTGGGCAATCATACCTAATCAGGATTACAGCCGCTTTTAACGGAGGCGGTTCTGCAGTTCAATCTACATCTGTTGTATGTCAAGGTAGCGGGGCAATATCCCCAATTCCTACGATAAGCCCGTCAGCATCTCCAAGTCCTGACCCCGCACCTACGCCTTCGCCTGCAACTCCTCAAAGTCAAACCTTATACTTTAGCAGCACCCAAACCACAATAAACACCAAAACAGCAAAGACACTGCTTACGGATCAGCCCAACCAGCAAGGCTCAGCCAACTACGATCACTCCAATGGCTGGGCTTACTACTGGGGCATAAGAGTGTTCAAGCTAACTGCTGATGGCTCAGAAACAGAGCTCACCGCTGGATCGCCAGTTGCTATAGCGACCATTGGAACCGATTCCAAAGGAGACCTCATCGGCGGAAACTATTTAAAAACCGCAACATGGACCCCACCTCAAACACCTTTGGAACCAACCGATGCTATATTAATTAGAGTATACTATCAATGCTCAGGAATCACTTGGCGACAGGCAGACCAATGGGGTACTTCACAATTAGGAGCAACTAGCCTTGAGGGCCAAACTTGGACAGTAAGTTATTATCTTTCACAAAACTGGTACTACGGCTACGACTATACCTACCATTATACAGGCAGATTCTACTGGGGAACACAAACTTATGACAGCCATATCTCGAACTTCACCTATGTCCCTGCCTGAGGACAACCTGCGGTCTCTTTAAACGAATTCACAGAACTGAACCATCCATTCTTATTAGCTTTTTTCATATTACAGGTCGGAACGCTGTAAACCTGATATTTATACCTGCCATCTTTTTCGATAATTGCAGTAGTTGCAGCCACGATCCATCACTAGAATTAATCCGTACAGCTTCTCTATCGGTCAGCTATACCATCGCAATACCGCCAAACAATCAGAAGCAAACCACACAACCCACCAACCACAAACCATCAGCAATCAGCAGGTGACATCTAATTCATTACAACTGACCCCATAAAATACCGAAAACCCGATTAATTTTTCGAGGGACGACATGAGTGGGGGCAGTTTTTTTACGGTTCGCTATGCTTAATCCTGTGTGGTTCAGAAGCTGCCTTTGATTGGTAATTGAGCTAAAAGGCCATTATTTAAAGTCATTCCAAGCTGAAGCTTCACTAACGCTTCATACATTTCAAAGAACAAATATAAACCCATAAACCGGCAACATTTTTCTTACGCAAATGCGTGTGCAAACCGCTTTCATCTTTCCAGCAATATTTAAAATTTATTTCGAACACTTTTTTGCAGGCAGCTTGTTTGGATGGTTTGGCTGCTGTCTTAACGGTAAAAGAGAACGAAAGCTCAGATTGGCCGTGTAGCCTGTAGCGACGCCTGCAATGACTTTCGACCCCAAGACAAACGTATACATAGCTATAGAGGTTCGCCGTTGAGAAAATATCCAACTTGGGCATGCTTGAATGCTCAAGGCAAAGCAGTCATAGTCGATACAACTCATGGCGATTTACTGGAGGACCTTACGCGAAGAGTGCTTGTGCATAAACGGTTTGGCGAAGAAATCAAATCCACCACTGCCCAAGCGAGGCAACGCCTGAATGTAGTCTTATCCTGGAGATGGAAATTAAAGAAGGAAACAAGCAAGGCTGGCAAAAGCTTTGTCCTTTCCAATATCGAGGGCATAAGGTTGCTGTTCATCGAAAAATCTATTGACTAATAAGAGGTGAAGAACTTTGGAGTTATCGTTTACAGTTACCCGCCGCCAGCATATACTACTAGCCAAGCTTTACTAGCGGTTTATAGAGAATCACTAGCTGGCCTTCTTTTACCATAGCCAATTCATTGCCAATAGCAACCTTTTCTAGACAATCCATTAAAATGTCATCGTCTTTTGCATCTATGTGTATTTGGCAACCTTTCGATAGAACGTCGTCTGCGTTTGGCGGCATCAACTTTATGTTTTTGCCCTCGATAAACCTGCAACACTCAAATATCTCTTTAACGACACTAACCGCTTGTTGCCGTTCCATTATGACTCATACTACAAGGAAAGAAGCTACTTAATTAGTGTTTAATAATTCTAAACGTGTGAGGGCAATAACGCGCTCATCTTGCTTTTAACAGGCCGGTTTCTTTCTTGATTGCCCTTTGTGTTCTTTCATTCGGTGCTCCCTTAGCATGTTTGGGTCTTGGAATTCAATTTTGCATATGGGGCAAATAAAACGTTCATACATCATGTGTCCCTGTGATATTATAATATAGCTAATATCTATTCTGTTCAAGGCTGCCTTTTACCTATTCTTCTTTTTAAGGGAAATTGTCAATGCAATTCTTATATTGACAGGCAAGAAACAGTTTATAGGGATAAGATGGAAAGAAATGGCGCAATGAGTTATCTTAAAGAACTTTTGGGAACAGATATCGGTATTTCGCCTGATTCGGTTTCTATTGAGCCACAACAGGATAGAGTTGTTAAAATTCGCATAAAAACTCAGGACAGGGTGTCCATAAGAGATATTGCTAAAAAGCGCGGCTTAAAGGTTTCAGAGGAAGGGGAAAGCGTAGTTATCTACGAACCATAGCTAACCGGCAGACTCTTTTTTTATACTATTCTCGAATCCAAACACATCTTTCGATTTAAGACTATAAAGATTGACTAACCTGGTTTTGCTGTCTTAGCATGAAATAAAAGACCAAAATGAAAAGCGGTATATCAGCGGCCACTGTTAGTCCAATTAACGTTGAATGGATAGTTATGAAATAGTTCACGAAATAATATGCATCTGGGCCATAATTTGTTGCGAGAACAGCTATCAACCAAAGAATTAGGAACTCAGCAAGGACTATAACTATGCAAATAGCCAAAGCTTTTACTGTTTTTCTCTTTCTTTTTTCGTTCATATCTCTTCACTTATTGAGGCACTATTACTTATTAAAATAAAGAAAAAGGAAGGGAGGTATTATGCGTAGACGTTTCCGTTGTGATCAGTGTAGAGAAGTGGGTTTGTATCCTGATGAGGTTGCGCCCAGATTGAATCTGAGTATGCTGACCAAGAGTCCCAACCCCAGTAAAGCCAGCGATCGCCCCATTCTCGGACGAAATCTGGAGAGTAATAAACGACGTCTTGAGGTCCTATGAATCCGCTACTATGTGTCTTTGGTGGATAGTCGTAGGTGCAGAAGGGCATTTCAAACCCTAAATTGTATGTGTCACCCCAGCTGTAGCAGAAGTGGAAAACACCCATTCTAAGCGAGCTATAGTCATAGTTACTGCTATAACCGTACATTATTGTGTCTGGCGTAAAGAAGTTAAAGTAATTGATTATTCCGGGGATGCCTGTTTGGACATCCCAACTAGCGTAAGCTGAGCAGTAAATAGTAATTGAGGAGAATATTCTTGCTCCGTGTCCTTCCATGAAGACATCGACACTCTCATACTCAGAGCATGCCCAAGTAATCCAAGCCCAGATGTAGTAGCGGGTTGCCTCTTCATTTGTTAATGTATGCCAATAGTCATATTTACCTGAGTTTACGACGTGGTTGTAGAACTGGTCGTATTCACCGCTTCCAAAAGCGGGCAACTCCTGTTGGTAATAGTTCCAGATTGCTATTATTATGGCCGCTTTACCAGAACCCGTGCCTGACACGGTATATTGCTGGCTTATTGAGCCATCACTGTTAGTTTTTTGAGAAATGCTAGTCAAGTTGAATACCGGTTCAGTAAAATTAGCTTTGTTCTCAATTGTAGGTACAACATGATAACTGCCATCAGGTCCCAGTTCTGCCTGCGTTGGGTACTCTCTCATAAGCTGGAGTTGTGTTTTCAAATCAATACTTTTAATTTGTTCGTCGCTATAACCCAGTTGCCTTCCTAAGGTAGTTAAGTCGACGTAGACATCCGGAATCTTTAAGGCTTGTCCTGTCTGGTTTGCTGGCGTTTGGGCGCTGACCGATTGTGCAACCAACGAAGTGCATAAGGCTGCAATTATGACAAGCACCAGAAATCTCGAAGTGAACTGCTTCCCATTCAATATTTTCACCTCCTAACCATGTTATCTCTATTGAAACAAGAAATACTTAATACTACACTTTAGGACAGTCTTAGACGAGTTTGTTGTCAAAAGCCCTTAAATAACTGCAAACGATAATAAAACTAGTAAGTCTGCCCTAAAATAGCAAAAGAAGAATTGCATACCTACTTTGTTTAGTTCTTTGTCTTGGGCCAATAGCATACTTTTATTCACTAAGCGCTTTATACGAGTCGTAATTCAACCGTAAATCAGGGATTTTGTTATCTTTTGGGGATTGTATCTATACACCATTGAATATCCAGTTTCCTGCGAGCGATAATTAATGATAGGTAGTGCTTGACCTCTAGACAGATAGTGGATATGGCTAAAGAAAACTGGAACACCTGTTATCATAAACTCAATTCCTTTATCTTGCAGTATCTTTTTCACTGGCATTGGTGACCCTGGAATCAGTTTAACGGTCAAGTGGTCAGAAATTGTCAACCTGCCGCTGAATTCTTTGTTTGTAACTCGATTAATCTTCACTTTTCCTTGCCTAAAATTTCTAAATTTTTTCCCCTGCCAAATCATGAAATACAAACTAAATTGCAAACAAGCTGGCTTTAGTTTTAAATAGACGCTGTTTCTGGTTTTAAAATTTTGGTGATTAAGGGTGTTAGTCCAATGTTGTGTGGAGTAGAAAAATAGGTATGTCATGGGTAACACGCATATGCGTTCTCTTCAATTTTTTGGGTGATTGATTTGTCAGAGCCAACGCAAACTTTGTGGTTTGAGGACGTAGGTTTTCTTAATGAGCAAATGCTTGATACTCCCGTTGGACGGTTTTCTATACGCCAAACTGGAATCTTTCTAGTCTTCGGGCTTCTAGCGTGGGCTGTTTCTTTCATCTCTGAAGATCTAATAATCAAAATCGTAGCTGCAGGCGCAGTATTCTTTACTGGTGCGGCAATTTTTACTCGGAAGATAAGGACGGTATCCCCAGAAGCACACATACTTTACATGATATTGGGAAGTCCGCTCAAAACAAAGCAAAAAAACCACGACAAAGTTAACATTCAGAGCTCGGTTGAGATACCTGTTCCTTTGAAATCGATGACGCTTTCGGCAACATTAGGTATACCCGTTAAAGTTGTCGGGTTTCTTAAAGACCCTGCAGTGGGAAAAACGCTTTCTGGTCGAAATTTTGAGGTAAATATTGATGGCGCACCCTACTCTAAGGGTTTCACTGATGAAGAGGGCTTTTTTTGCGCCTATTTCGTTCCAGAACATTATGGAACTTTCAAAATAGATGTGAAGCCTGAAGGCTTCGCTGAATCAGTTCAACAAATAATAGTAGAAGTTAAACCAAAGGAAGTGGCAGAGATTGCAAAGACTTAAGCAAAAAACTGAAAAACAACCTGATTGCGTCTATGAGGTTTTTCCAGTAAACTTTGTCATGCTCCCTAAGCAGAAGCGGGATGAGACGCTGTGGCGGTTTCAGAGATTGCTCAACAGCCTCCCATGTGAGATAAAGCTTTATGCGGTCAAGACTCAGAAGGCTCTCGAGATTGCAGAAAACCAACTTATAACAACATATTACCGCTTTTTTGTTGAAAGTTCAGGCGAACCAATAGACTGGTTGTTGGAGCAATGTGGTTTCAAGCAACAACCGCTTACTGAATTGCCTAAACCGATACCGGTCAAAACCTTCCCAAAGTATATGGCCTTAGAGAATGGAAAGCTCATGCGTTCCTTAACGGTGTATCAGCTTCCAGGAACGCTCCTGCCTGGTTTTGTTAGCGACCTGTATGGCTTGTGTGAAAGGGTGTTGATTTGCGTTAAGCCGCTTGCTCCCGAAGTGGCCACTTCGCGAATGGGAAAATACATGCGCTTCCTTAAGAGCCTCATTCTTGCAGACCAAACGAAGGGCCGCATAATCAAAGATGAGGTAAAGTTAAAACATGCAATGGCTGAGGCAACCTACCAGGGCTTGATAGCGGGCACCACGCGACTTTTTGAACTCAAAGTTACCGTTTCCATTATGGGAGAAACCCTCGAGGAACTCAAAACGAACACCAAGAAGCTCAAGGATACGCTTCAGTCGAGGTTCATAAGACTTGATTACCCTGCCTATCTCCAGCAAGAATTAGCGCTCGGCGTAATAGGCAAAAAGCTTGTGGTCGATACAGGCACCGCAAGCACCTTCTTTCCCTTCGTATCTGCTGATTTAATTGAGTCCCTGGGGGGCGTTTTTCTAGGCGTAAATCGGCTTACCGGAGCGCCAGTGATGTTTGACCCGCATCTGCGTATGAACCAAAACATAGTCATCATAGGGAAGAGCGGAAGCGGCAAAAGCTTTACCTCGAAGATCTTCCTTACTCGTCTCTTACAGAAACATACGGACTTAGCTTTCTTTGTCGTCGACCCAGAGAACGAATACGGCGAGGTTGGCCGCCTTTCAGGTGCTGATGTTTTAGATATAACGACGGAGAAAAAGCTGGGGCTGGACCCTGTCCAAATATTTGCTGATAACAAGGATACCGCTGCTGGAATAATTGCTGACTTATCAGGAATAGAAGATAACCGAAGCTATCAGGAACTGCGGACCATCGTAGGTACAAGTCAGGATCTATTGGATGTCTACCAAAACAGCCCTAGCGACTTGAAGGATCGTCTGGCATCTTTCGTTACAGGTCCCGATAGTTTTCTAACTATGGGTAAGCCGCAGAAATTCTCTACGCGTATGGTCTTCAACCTTAGTGCCCTGCACCGCCAACTTGCACCCACCCAGCGCAGAAGCCTCACTTTTCAAGCCGCAAACGTACTAGTTTTTAGCAAAATCTGGCAAATGCTCGACAACACCCATTTCCTACCTCTAAATGTACCCAAACTCGTGGTGGTCGATGAACTTTGGCTCTACACTTCGATGCCTGCCTCAGCCAGCTTCTTAGAAGGGGTCTCGCGGAGAGGAAGAAAAAGAAATGTAATCCTGCTACTCAATTCCCAGCGGTTAGCCGATGTCATAGAAAATCGCTCGGGAAAGGCTGTGATTGAAAACTGTGCCACTAAGGCTCTGCTTCGGCAAGATGAATCAGCAATCCGTCTTGCAAGCGAAACAATCGGCTTATCCACCGCAGAGATGGATGCACTCCTTGAATTAAATGCTGGACAGGGGCTAATCGTAACAGATGACATACATGTTCCAGTAGATTTCATCTCAACAAAAGACGAGTACTCTGTATTTACAACTAAACCAACTGAAAGATTAGATAAGATTTGATCGTTCTCAGGTTCCATTATTTTACGGTTTTTTCCTAAAGTATAGTGTAATCGCCAATAATGATACTGCTATGACGGCTGTGATTATGAACGTTATGAGGTTTGGGGGGTCAGATATTACTCGTTAAGTTTCTTTGGGCTGTATTAATCCTCTTTTCAGTGCTAGGAAGATAAAAAATTGTGAAAGCGCTGCTATTGTGGCCGATTCTATCATGTTGATTATGTTTATTCCTGTTACTGCCGCTCCGCCTAAAGCACTGAAGAAGGTGATAGCGCTGGTTATGGTTGCGTCTATGAGGGCGTTGCCCCAATCGAATTTTCGTTCTATACTGTTTTTTTCGTTTGCACAGCAGACTATAAATCCCCTAACCGTTAGGGTTAGAATTTTGCGGTGAAAAATTCTGCTTAGGCAGTTTTGGAATCTGCCCTTGATGGTCAAAGTGGCTTTTGCCAACGACTAAGCCTTCTTCTGTATGGATCAGGTATAACTGTTGTCGTACTAGTTACCCAACAAGAGTCGTCCCAAAGGAAAATAGGAATTTTTTGCTTATTAGCCAGATGGGCTGTTTCTGAAACTACCCATCGCCTTTAACGAGCGGTTACTTGTTTGTATTATTATGTATCTCCGTACTGGATACAAATTAAAGGCTGTTCTTTTATGGTTGAACACACTTGAAAAATTGATTGCTTCAACTGCGAGAATAAAAATCCTGAAAGTACTAGTGAAACAACCAGATATGCGAATGAAGGATTTTCTGCGCAATGTCGGCGGTAAATCTGGCGAAGTCTACAGAAACCTCGCTTGCTTTGAGAAAACCGGCGTGATAACAACGGAATATGGATGGAAAGGAAACAGGCAAACTAGAACTTTGCACTTGATGGTAGAAAGACAGCAAACGCAAATACTGCTTAGAGTCATAAAGATACTTGCAGAAGCAGAGAACGGTGAGGAAACTTCGCTGAAGACAAAGATCTTCAGAAAATAACAAGCGCGACCTGCACACAACCCTGATTGGATAGTCATTTCTACGTTT
>Ga0123335_1001720_pt1 | contig 34675 bp, 31 predicted proteins | sample BiotimSIPDNA_2_FD_89707 | JGI IMG/M metagenome (GOLD analysis project Ga0123335, IMG submission 89707) | Anaerobic biogas reactor microbial communites from Washington, USA - Biogas_R2 time_0 SIP DNA | ecosystem: Engineered > Bioreactor > Anaerobic > Unclassified | place: Washington, USA... | reverse complement strand
TCGGCTGCCAGGGCGGCAGGCAGGAGGCTCACGACCATAATGACCGCGAAAACGGCCGCGGCCAGCTTTTTGAAAGCGGATCTTTTCATTAATAAATGCTCCTTTCATCTTGGCGGGAACGGCGCGCCGCATTTTTTCTCAACAATCGTTAGTGTCGCGGACAGTGGAAAAGTTCCCCGCTTTTATCAAATTTTTCAGGTTTCACGCGGGGAAATCATCCTTCTCAGGCAATTCTATCATATCGCGGAAATTTCTTCAACCGGATATCAGACTCTGCAGAATAATTTTGTGAAAACCTGTATGTGCAAAGCCTGAGCGCAAACCCGGGATTCAAAACGCGCGCCCCGCGGCTTGCCGCGGGGCGGTCAGTGACTGTGGACGTATTACTCTGCTTTTTTGACAGCAGGCTTTGCCTACGCTGTCATCGCCGTTTCGGTAAACAGCGCCTCGTTTTTCGCAAATGCCTTCTTCCTTATCACAAAATACATTGTGACGTTCGCGACCGCCGTTATGGCCCATGAGATCGGGTAACACAAATATAAAACGAGGAGCGTCGGGTACGCCGCAAACGCCGTGTATACCCACACTATGCGCACGGCGCACGCTCCGAGCAGCGACGTAACGGTCGGTAGAACACCGTAACCGTGCCCCCTTACGGTGCCCGCCGCCATGTTCTGCAGCCCGTTTGCAAAGAACAGGCTCTGCGCCACAAGGATCCTTACGGAGCCCGCTTCTATTGCCGTTGCGTCTGTCGTATATATGCCGAGCAGCTGCCGCCTGAAGATGATGCAAAGACCCGACAGCACAAAGCTTATCGCGAGTACGATCCCGGCGCAATCCCGGAAAGCCTGCTTCGTGCGCTCATACTGCCGCGCGCCCATATTCTGGCTCACCGAGGCGATAGCTGCCTGCCCGACGGAATCCTGGGCGCAGAAGATGAAGCTCTCGATATTCATCGCGGCCGAGGCCCCCGCCATCACGCTCGCGCCGAAGGAATTCAGCGCGGCCTGCACGACGAGGTTGGATACCGAAAACAGCGAGCCCTGTATGCCGGCAGGCACCCCGATCTTCAAAAGAAGTCTGCACTGCAGGCCGGAAAAGCGAATACGGCGCAGATCGAGCCTGTAATCGGCGTCCGTCCTGACAAGGCATCTCAGCGTCAGAAAACAGGACAAAACCATTGACAGCACCGCGGCGAACGCGACGCCCGCGACGTCGAGGCGGCAGACTATCACAAAAAACAGGTTGAGTCCGACGTGCAGCAGGCCGCCTATCACGAGGTACAGGAGAGGCCTCCTGGTATCTCCCACGGCTCATAAAACGGCGCTTGAAAAATTATACAGCGTTATAACGGGCAGCCCGCTGAAATATATCCTCAGGTATATCGACGCGAGCGATACCACCTCTTCGGGCGTGCCGAGAAGCCTCAGCAGCGGTTTTGAGGCGACGATGCCGATGAGCCCGACCGCGACGCCGCCCACGAGAGCGATTATCATGCTCGTCTGAACGGTCTCGCTCAGGGATTTGGTGTCTTTTGCGCCGAAATATCTGGCCACCAGCACGCTGACGCCGACCCCCACACCCATGAGCACGTTGACTATGAACATCGTGAGCATGCCGTTTGAGCCGACGGCGGCAAGAGAGTTCTGTCCCGAGAAGCGGCCGACGACGATCAGATCCACCGCGTTGAACGTCAGCTGCAGCTCCCCGGAAAGGATCAGGGGCAGGGAAAATCGCAGCAGTTTTGTCAAAAGCCTGCCGCGGCTCATATCTATTTCGTGCGATTTCTTCATATTGTCCGACTTCACTCCCGCTGCGGTCCGTTATGTAGCTTCATGTAGAATATCCCCGCCGGCAAGGATAGTCAAGCGACAATATTTCATCCCCGGGGCAGGCGGCCCGGTCTTCTTTCCGGCCCGCCGCCCGATGACCGTTCAGCCGTCCGTGAACGTGATATCTATGCTGCCGTTCGAGGTCCTCACAACGAGCCTCTTTTCCCCGTCGGTGCCGTTGGGCAGGTTGTTAGAGGCGTTGCTCGTCCCGCTGATTATGGCGTAATCCGACATTCTGCCCCGGATACTGCCGCTGACGCGGCTGTTGCTCGTCGAGAGCTCTATCTCGCTGCCGTCAATGTTCTCCACTTTGATATCCCCGTTGGAGCTGTCTATCAGCAGCCGTTCGGACGCTGCGGTGTCGACTGCGGTGACGGAGCCGTTGGAGCTTTCAAGCCGTATATCCTCCGCGCCGACGTTCTCCGCGCCGACTCTCCCGTTTGAGGTGACGGCGAAAATATTCCCCGCCGCAGTGACGGCCTCCAGAGTTATCGATCCGTTCGACGTGGTCAGATAGATATTGCCGCCCGCTGTGAGATCCTCCGCTCTGATCCTCCCGTTCGAGCTCGTCAGCCTGAGCGAGCCGCTCAGTTCGATCGCGCCGTATGATATGCTCCCGTTGGAGGTGTCCGCGGTGATATCCTCAAGCATGCCGGAGGGCACGTATACGGTCAGGTCGTCGTCCCCTACATTGAGGTCGAACAGACTTATGCCAAAGGGCCAGCGCTTCTTCTCCACCCGGATGATCTCAAGGAGCCCGTCGTCAGACAAAGAGATGTCGTAGTAGTCGTCTTTTGCTTCATAACAGCAGGCTTTGATATTCCTGTCGTCCGCCGGCAGCAGCTTCAGTGCCCTGTTGCTGTCTTTTACCCTGATGTCCCGCACGAGCGATGCGTCGAAGACGTATTTTTCATACGTATATGCGCGGCCTCTGTAATCCTTCAGATCTTCATGTGAAAAAATGATCACAGCCGCGCACAGTATGACTCCCAGCGCGATGATAGCCGCGGCAACGATCAGGACCGTTTTTACACCTTTATTCATTTTCCGTCCTCCTTTTTAACAAATGCACGCTTGATCCCGCGCCACGCACGGCGTATAAGGCGCACGTACAGCCTCGCCAGCGCGGCGGCCCCGAAGAACGCGAGCGCCGCAAGACCGATGCAGACCAACCCGGCGCCGACGAGGAAGATTCCTCTCGCAAAATTTCCCGATACCGACGCAAAACCCACGACCGCCGCCGCTATCCCCGAGACTCCCACGGAAAAAACCGCGGCAAAGATGCTTACGACTACAGACCACAACGCTATGAAGACCGAAAAAACTACGGATACGACCGATATGAGCAGAGGCAGCCAAACGGGGGCCCCGATTATCAGCAGCACGATAACGAGCGGGGTTATATACGGCCGCGGCTTACGCATCCTTTCTTTGACAAGCACCTGCATCGGAGTGTCGCATATTATCCGGCTCGCGATCGTCTTGACATCCTCAAGCGAGGCCACGGCCTCGGCCTCCGTCATGCCGTCTTCACACCTGTCGTCGATGATCTCGGAGTAGTAGGCGACGGTTTTTTCCGCTTCGGACTGCGGCAGCGCGCCCAGCTCAGCGGCCAGACGTTCAAGAAATTCAGACTTGCTCATTTCGGCCCCCTCCCTCTTTAATAAACGTGTAGACTTTCAAAACGGACTCCCAATCTCTTAAAAACTCCTCTATCCTGAGCCTGCCGGTCTTTGTGATCCGGTAGTACTTCCTGAGGCGGCCGTTGTGCTCCACGGTATATACGCTCAGGCAGTCGGAGGCCTCCAGCCGCTTCAGTATCGGGTACAGCGTGGATTCGGAGAGCTCGACCACCTCGGACAGGTCCTTGACGATCTTATACCCGTAGGAATCCTCCCGGTCGAGGACCGAGAGCACACAGGCTTCCGTGAGGCCGCGCTTCAGTTGTGCATCCATCAAAGCATCATACCTCCTCTCGCACTATACTATATGCAGCATAGTATTATGTGTCAAGAGGGTATTGCCGTTTTGCGGAAATTTTTTTATAATTCCATCAATATACGGCCCGGAACAACGGAGCGATGCGGATGGAATACACACTTGTTCGCTCAAAGCGGCGCAGCGCCGCTCTTGAGATAACAAAAGACGCGAAGCTGATCGTCAGGGTGCCCCTCGGTATGCCGGCAAAGGATATCGAGGAGTTCATATACAGGCACAGAAAATGGATCGGCACACACATTGAGGCGGCCGGCATCAGGGCCGAGCGGCGTCCGGAACCCTCCGCGCAGGAACAGGAGAGGTTAAAGGCGCTCGCCCGGGCGGTGATACCCGCCCGCGTTGAGTACTACTCGAATATAATGGGTCTTCGCCCAGCGGGAATTTCTATAACGGGCGCGCAAAAGCGGTTCGGCAGCTGCAGCGCAAAAAACAGGATCTGTTTTTCCTGGCGGCTCATGCAGTACCCCGGGGACGCGATAGATTACGTCGTCGTGCACGAGATAGCGCACATCGCCCACAAAAACCACGGCGCGGATTTCTACGCGCTTGTAAGCTCCGTTCTTCCCGACTACAGGAAGCGTATCGGGCTTCTGAAAGAATGAAACAACCCCGTTTATCGCACAAAACGCCGCCCTGCTGCTTTATGGCAGCGGGCGGCGCTGAGCGGACGCGCAACACGATTCATAAATTTCGCCGCCCTGCTGCCTCAAGGCAGCGGGCGGCGTTAAATATCCGTATTTGCGGCGGCACAAGAGCCGTTATTCGTCTTCTTTTTTCTTCAGGGGCGAGATTGCTGCGTTGCGGAAACGGGCCCTCGACTGCCTGATGTCGTTGAGCGCGTTGCTGACGACCTCCTCCGCCCTCTTGAGCGCTTCATCGACGTACTCGTTTGATACGCGGCGCATCTCTTTCGCCTTCGCCTCGGCCGCCGCGATCATCTCGTTCGCTTTTTTGCGGGCGGCGTTGACGATTTCCTGCTCGCTCATCATCTGCTTCGCGTGCGCTTCGGCTTTCTGCTTGATTATCTCGGCCTCTTTTTTCGCAGCTTCTTCATATTCCTCTTTTTTAGCCAGTATCTCCTGGGCACGTTTCAGCTCGGTCGGAAGCTGATAGTTGATCTCGTCAAGAAGGTCGAGGGCCTTGTCGCGTGTGATCACACATTTATCCGAACTGAGCGGGACGCCCCACGCATCCTGAATCATCTCATAAAGCTGGTTTATAAGTGAATCCACGCCACTTGCCATAGCTCTATCCTCCATTTTTTATTCTTGCTGCTATATCCGGAATAATGACCTCGGGTACAAACTCCCTCAGGTCCCGCCCGTAGCGCGCCATCTCCCTGACAACACTGGAGCTCAGATACACGAACTCGGGATCGGACGGCAGGAACATCGTCTCAAGCGCCGGGTTTATTTTCTTGTTCACTGTCGCCATCTGGCATTCTTTTTCAAAATCGGTCATCGTCCTGATGCCTTTGATGAGCACGCAGTCACCCTTGCCCATCGCGTATTCGGCGATCAGTTCCGACGAGTGTTCCACTTCAACGTTCGGTATACCGGAGACGGCTCGGCGGATCATATCGACCCGCTCGGCTGCGGAAAAAAGCGGGTTCTTGCCTGAATTTACAAAGACGCAGATTATGAGTCTGTCAAATATCGAGGAGGCCCTTTTAATGATGTTCATATGTCCCAGCGTGAGTGGGTCGAAACTCCCCGGATATATAGCAAGCTTCAAACAGAAACCGCTCCTCTCTTTATAAAGAGCGTCAACTTGACCTGCCCGTAACGGTGTTCGCTGAGTTTTTCGTACGGCGGAGCAAGGTCTGGCAGCGAAGTATCTGCCCTGCTTTCGCAAACGATTATACCATTATGCGATAAAATGTCAATCTCCGCCACTGTTTTGAGCGCGTTTTTAAGAAACGTACCGTCGTACGGCGGGTCGAGAAGAATGATATCAAAAGGCATCCTCTCCCGTCTCAGAGCGTCTTTCCAGTCGGAACGGAGCACCGCTGCCTTGTCCTCAAGCTTTGTGCGCTCGAGGTTCTCACGGATAAGCGCCACGGCCTTCGGCGAGCTGTCAACAAACACGGCGCTGCTCGCTCCGCGGCTGAGAGCCTCGATGCCGAGCTGCCCCGTCCCTGCGAACAGGTCCAGCACCCGCCGCCCCTCCAGATCAAACTGAATGATGTTGAACATGCTCTCTTTGACTTTATCAGTCGTGGGGCGCTGCTCCATCGTGTCGGGTTCCTTGAGCCTGCGCCCCTTAGCGGAACCGGTTATCACCCTCATTTTTCTTCCTCCCCCCCGTCGTGAAACAGATCATAGACAGCCTTAGCGACGTTGCGCGGCACGACGGCCGCGAGCTCGTCCGGATCCGCCTCTTTGATGGCTTTTATACTTTTAAAGTGTCTCATTAAGTCGGCAGCCCGCTTCCGGCCGACGCCTTCGGCCTTTGTAAGGACTGTGGCCCCGACAGCCTTTCCCCTCGCTTTGCGGTGGCTCCCTATCGCGAAACGGTGCGTCTCTTCCTGTATTGTACCCACGAGAGTAAATACAGCCGGAATGGAAAATATGGTAATCTCTTCGCCTTTCGCACTGACGAGCGCCCTCGTTCTGTGGCGGTCGTCCTTGACCATGCCGAAGACCGGAACATCGTATCCGCACTTTCTGACCGCTTCCAGCGCTGACGCGACCTGCGCGCGGCCGCCGTCGATGAGCATCAGATCGGGCATATTCTCAAAGCCCTCGCTGCCCGAGCGCATCCGCTCAAAACGGCGCGTCACGGCCTCGGCCACAGAGGCGCAGTCGTCCTGTCCTTCGAATCCTTTTATCTTAAACAGGCGGTAGTCCCGTTTGAGCGGCTTGCCGGATTCGAAAACAGTCATCGCCGCAACATTCTCTTCTCCGCCGGTATTCGATACGTCATACGCTTCAATCCTCCGGGGGTATTCCCGCAGCTGCAAAAACCTGCCGAGCGCCTCCAGAGCTTTCAGCCTCTTTTCATCCCGGTCCCGGGCTTTTTGCGCCGCCTCGGCGGCGTTTGCCTGCGCGAGGCGCACATAGGCCAGCTTCTCCCCCATTTTCGGTACCGTCAGCGCAACTTTATGGCCGCTCTTTTCCGACAGGAGCCGCTCTATATTCCCGCTGTCCTCCGGCATCACGCCCACGAGGATAGTGCGGGGGGCGAATCCACGCGAGAGGTAGAACCTGCAAAGCAGGTCCCCCAGGACCACGCTCTCCTCCTCGTCAAGCACGTTCTCGGCTTCCAGCACGTCCCTCCCGTTCAGTAATCCGCCGCTGTAATGCAGGACCGTAAAGCAGCCCTGTGTGGGGCCGTTGCTCCAGGCCACGGCGTCCATATCGGTCAGCGCCCCGCAGGCGAGGCGCTGCCTGTCGCCCAGTTTCAGGATGGAATTATATCTGTCCCTGTACTCCGCGGCGCGCTCAAACTCCAGCCGCTCCGCAGCCGCCTCCATCAGCTCTTTCACGTGTTCGGCGACCTCCGCGTAATTCCCGCGGAGCATGTTCCCCGCCTGTTTTATCGTTTCAAGATACGCGTCATTGTCGGGCTCGCCGCGGCACCAGCCCTCGCATCTGCCCATATCGAAGTTCAGGCAGGTGCGGTCTTTGCCGATGTCCCTCGGAAAAGTTTTCGAGCAGGTCGGCAACTTAAGGCTGCTGCTTAATGCGTCAATAATGCTCCGGGCGATCGTCCTGCCGTTATACGGCCCGAAATACGCGGCGCCGTCGCGGCCGGGGGCGGAGACTACGCTCAGCCGCGGATACGGGTCCTTCACACCCAACCTGATATAGGGGTATCCCTTATCGTCTTTCAGGCGGATATTGTATTTGGGCATATGCTGCTTTATCAGCTTGTTCTCAAGCGTGAGCGACTCAAACTCGCTGCCTGCGATTATAAAATCAAAATCATGCACCTGCGAGACCATGCGCCGGGTCTTCGTATTGTGTGACGCGAGGTTGGAAAAATACTGGCTCACCCTGTTAGGCAGGCATTTGGCCTTGCCCACGTAGATGATCTTTCCGCTCTTGTCCTTCATGATGTATACGCCCGGTTTTTGCGGCAGCATCAGCGCTTTTTCCTTGAGCTCAGTCATACGTGTCTCCGTCGCGGCACGTGCCGCGGGTCATTTTATCCGATAAAATACAGTGCGCTTACATAAAAGCAGCGGCAAGGGCTCCCGCCCGCCGCTGCTTTCTACATTTTTTGTCAATCAGCCGTATCGGTAACGGGAACCTCGGTGATCTCCAGATAGTTGGCGTTTACGTATGCGACCCCGTCTTCATACTCAATTTTATGCCACTCCGAAGTATAGAAAGCTTTCAGGACCTTAAACTGCGTACCGAGCTCCGCGATGAACAATACGTCGCTCTCGGTGCTGGGCCCGCTGCGGATATTAACGCCGTTCGTTACGTCGACGACAGTTCCGATAAGCTGGGTCTTGGGGGCTTCGGTTGTGTTTACCGGCGGGGGCTCGGAAGGAGTCGGTGTTGGCGTCGGGTTGGGAGATGCGGTCACCAGGGAGCTTTCGTCGGCCTTTCCTTTTTCCTTTTTGCCGCACCCCGATAAGACCAAGCAAAGAACCAGGCAAATTATTCCCGCAACAACGAATACTCTTCTTGTCCCTTTCATTATTCCGCCTCCTGTACAGCTGTTAATTCAAAATCATCTTATCACAGAGCAGGCGGTTTTACCAGAGCGAATTTCTGCATTTTCCCTTATTTTTCGTCAAAAGCCAGCTTCGTTATGACAGCCGGGTCCGGCGGCCCCATGCCGGTTTTCCGGTGCGGAATCCGCCGAGAAAGACTCCCGTGCAAAACGGGCATACTCTTCACGGGCGGCCGCTTCTTCCGCACGGATGCCTATCGGACCGGAGCGTCAGGTGAAGGTGATCGCACCCCCCTCGGCGGAGATAGTCACGCTCTGTCCGCTTCCGAGCGACCCGTCCAGGATCTTTTCGGCTATACAGTCCTCCAGTTTGTGCCGTATCGCCCTTCTGAGAGGCCTCGCGCCGTATACAGAATCAAATCCCTCCTGCGCGAGCAGCTCAACGGCGCTGTCTTCCACAACAGCGCTTATGCCCATCGCCCCCAGACGTTTGACAACGGCGTCTACCATCCTGCGGGTGATCTCGGTTATTTCATCCCGGCCCAGCTTCGTGAAAACCACGATCTCATCGACCCTGTTCAGAAATTCCGGCTTGAACGTGCGTTTCAGCTCCTCCATCACCGACTGCCTGATCGCTTCGGTGCTGCCGCTGTCGTCCGGACTGCTGTCAAACCCGAGCTTTTTCTGCTTTGAGACGATCCTCTGCGCCCCCAGGTTCGACGTCATGACTATTATCGTGTTCCTGAAATCCACGTGCCTGCCCTGGGCGTCCGTCAACATCCCGTCTTCCATTATCTGGAGAAGTATGTTATATACGTCCGAGTCCGCCTTTTCGATCTCGTCAAACAGGACCAGGCTGTACGGGCGGCGCCGTACCCGCTCCGTGAGCTGGCCGCCCTCCTCATAGCCGACATACCCGGGCGGCGAGCCGATCAGTTTTGAGACCGTGTGCTTTTCCATATATTCCGACATATCTATGCGCACCATGGAGTTTTCATCGCCGAACATGACCTCGGCGAGAGCTTTGCAGACCTCTGTCTTTCCGACGCCCGTCGGCCCAATGAAGATGAACGAGCCCAGAGGGCGTTTCGGGTCCTTGAGGCCGACTCTTCCGCGCCTTATCGCCCGCGCTACGGCGCTCACCGCCTCATCCTGTCCTATCACCCGCTTGTGAAGGACGTCCTCCATTTGAAGCAGCCTTTCGCTCTCTGCCTGCGTGATGCGCGTGACGGGGATGCCCGTCCAGCCGGATACGACGTTCGCAACGTCCTGCTCGCTGACTCTGCCGTTTCTCGAATGGGCGTCCTGCCAACGCTCTTTGTGTCTGTTCATCCTCTCGCGCAGTTTCTTCTCCTCGTCCCGGATTCCTGCCGCGGTCTCGAATTCCTGGGCGCGCACGGCCTCCTCTTTCTCCTGCGCCAGCTTCAGGACCCGCTCCTCCATCTCTCTGAGCTCCTGAGGCGACGTCATGGCGGCCATGCGTACCCGGGACGCCGCCTCGTCGATCAGGTCTATGGCTTTATCCGGCAAAAACCGGTCGCTGATATAGCGGGCCGACATCGAAACGGCGGCCTCGATGGCGCTGTCGGTGATGATAAGCCTGTGGTGCGCCTCATAGCGGTCGCGCAGCCCCTTGAGGATCTCAAGAGCCATCTCCTGAGTCGGTTCCCCGACGGTCACCGGCTGAAACCGCCGCTCAAGGGCGGAGTCCTTTTCTATATACTTTTTATACTCGCCCAGAGTAGTGGCCCCGATGACCTGGAGCTCGCCGCGGCCGAGAGCCGGTTTTATGATATTCGCGGCGTCGATGGCACCCTCGGCGGCGCCCGCGCCGACAATGATATGCATCTCGTCGATAAAAAGGATCACGTCTCCGGCGTTCCTGGCCTCGTCGATGGCGGCCTTTATGCGCTCTTCGAATTCACCCCTGTACTTTGTCCCCGCTATCATCCCCGTAAGGTCGAGCGCGACGAGGCGTTTTCCTTCGATGATCTCGGGCACGTCGCCCTTCACGATCTTCTGCGCGAGCGCTTCGACTATGGCCGTCTTGCCTACTCCTGGCTCCCCTATCAGGCAGGGATTATTTTTTTGCCTGCGGCTGAGTATCTGCATCACGCGCTGGATCTCGTTCTCCCTGCCTATAACGGGGTCGAGCTTGCCCGCTCTGGCCTGCGCCGTCAGGTCGTGACTGTACTCGTCAAGCGTTTTTGTGACCGACTTCGACGCCCGGGAGCGGATCTTCCCCTGCGACTCCGGGCGTTCGGGGGGCGTATTTGAAAACATGCCCACAAGCTGAGTGAACAGCATATTTGCGCTCACGCCCGAGGAATCAATGATGCGAAAAGCTATACACTCGCTCTCTCTGAGTATCCCGATGAGAAGGTGCTCCGTTCCCACGTAGGAACTGCCGAGCCTCGCGGCCTCCGAGATGGCGATCTCAATTATCCGCTTTGAGCGCGGGGTAAGCCCCTGGGACGGCAGAGCCCCGACTTCCCCCCTGCCGACGGAGCGGGAAATGAAGTCCTTGACCATATCCGCGCTCAGTCCGGCGTCGCGCAGCGCCCGTGAAGCTGCGGAATCATTTTCCCGTATCAGACCCAGGAGAAGATGCTCGCTGCCCACATAGCTGTGCCCCAGCTCACAGGCCGCGTGCTGCGCCTGTTTGAGCGCTCTCCGGGCCTTCTCGGTAAATTTGTTCTCATTCATCAGACAAACTCCTTTCGGCGCGCCCGCCCGTGTGACAAACTGCGGCACCGCACCGGAAAACCTGTCGCGGCCCGCGGTCTCACACCGCGGCTCTGCTACACCAGTATATTAGCCGGCGGCAGGTATTACCCATCATCTGCCGCAGGCAATACGCCGACAAACATATTCTATCTGAGTTGAAGAACAATTAAACCCGGCGCCCCCGGCGCCGCGGGAGTTTCGGCGCCACGCGCCGCTACGGCACAAAACAGGCCGGGCCCGCGTCTGCCCGGCAGGGTCACTCCGGATATCCGGACAAAAAAACAGCGCCCGTTAAACAGGCGCTGCCGCGCGGTCCTTAGCAAGCTTATTCAGCCCTGAATTATCGCGCTCACGGGGCACGTATCGGCGCAGGCGCCGCAATCAACGCAGAGACTTGCGTCGATAACGTACTGGGTATCTCCCGCGCTGATAGCTTCCACCGGGCAGCCGGACTCGCAGGAGCCGCAGCTCACACAACTGTTGGTAATAACGTACGCCATTTTTATGTATTCCTCCATACCGCAATTCGTTTTGAACGGTTTATTCCCGCTCCCTGATGAGTAATTTTATCACGTATTTGCTCAAATGCAATATCATAAAATTCGCCGCTGCCCCGTAAATCAACAATTTTTCCCTTATCCGGCCCTTATCCGGCAGTCTCTCCCTCCCCGAATGTTACATTTACGTAAAATCGGCTCCCGTGCTATTGACCCGTCCCCATACAGATAATAATATAAGAATCACGCAGGCGCTATGATCGGCGCCCGATTTTTTCGGAAAGGACTTCGACTATGAAACGTTTGCTTGCGACGTGTATTGCGATAGCTCTGTTTCTTTGTCTTCTCCCGGCTGCGCAGGCGAATGTTGTCTTCGGTGACGATTCCGACATCATTAACTCCGATGCCGCCGCGATGCTCACGTCAATGGGCATCATTCAGGGTTTTCCCGACGGGAAGTTCCACCCGGCAGAGGACGTCACGCGGGCGCAGCTCGCAAAAATGATATACTATATCCTGAACGGCGTAAAGGATAAAAGCGAGGACCGGAGCAGGTTCTACACCGGAACCGAGTTTTCGGACGTTAACGGCCACTGGGCCAGCGGATATGTCTACTATTGTTACAGAAAAGGCATTATCGCGGGCTATACCGACGGCACTTTCCGTCCGGACAGGAGCGTGTCCGCTTACGAAGCCTGCAAGATGCTGCTGACTGCGGCAGGCTATGAACCCTCCAGATACGTCGGCAGGACATGGGACGTGAATACGGCCGAGGACGCGCGTCTCTCCGGAATTTCGCACAACTACAACTACCCTATGGATTCGATTCTTGACAGGGACAGCGCCGCGCTCCTGATCTATAACGCTCTGTTTTGTGAAACGAAGGCAAACGGCAAACCGTCGGGAACGACGATGCTGCAGACGGGCTACGGCGCTCAAAAGCGAACGGTCACCGTTATCTCCAACGAGACAGGGTCGCTCGACGGGTCCCTGTGCTCCGAAGGATACACTCGGGTCAGGGCGGCTGACACAGGCGAGACGCTGCTGCTGGAAGAGAGTTCGGGCGTGGACCATCTCGGCCGCACATACACTATTTACATGAGAAGCCGGGGCGGCGGGGGCATCTGGACCCTGTACGGCAACTTCTTCTCGAGCCGCGACAATAAGACCCTGATCGACACATCCCCCGAACTGGGATTTGGCGACTTGGTCGGAAAAGGCAAGGCATTCACTGCTCTTGCGGAGAACGCGTCTTTCTTCGTAAACTATTTCACGGGCGTTGATCAGTTGAGTTTTCTGACCATTCTCTCGGCCCATCCGGACTGGAAAGTGATCTACATCAGCAACGACGGCGACGATCTGCTCGATTACGCAATTGTGCTGAACACATGGGTCTGCCGTATCGAGCTGTCCGGCCCGGGAGGCGGCGTCAGATTGTCCGGCCACAGCACATCTATACCGCCGGAGAGCATCGTATATGACGGCAGCCTGATCGACGGTAACTTCTACACCGTCACAAAGGTGGATTCAAAATATCTATTTGAAGACGCGATCTCCTTCACGGCCTCGGTAAGCAGCTTCAGATCCGGAAAGTCCGTCACTGTCGGCGCGGCCGAGTATATGCTGTCAACGGCAGTGTGCTATATGTCCTCCGGGACCGGCGATTTCATATCGGCATCGTCGCTGGCATCGGGCGAATACACGGGCAGAGCTATGACGTTTGTACTTGATTCAAACGGCCACGTCGCCGGCGCTTATTTGGACGGCGGCAAGAATTCGGGCTTCGCTCTGCTGCTCGGCAGCAGTTATTCACCGTATAAGCCGGAGTCGGCCGGGCAGCCGGCCTCATCACAGACAGTATCTCTGGCGCTGCCGGGCAAGACCGGAGCGGACGAATACCGGGTGATACTCAGCGGCGGCGACCTCCATCCGATGGCGGCGAACGCAATGGAGCCCGGCCTTTACTCCTATTCCGCGATCAACGGCGACGGCACCGTTTACGGCCTTGAACGCGCGGGTACACAGGCTGAACGCGGCACCGCCATAGAGATAATCAACGGTTCGAGAACTGTTGCCGGTCTTCCTTATCCGGCCGACGAGAATACGGTGTTCTTCTTCTGGACGGGCATAGAGGGCGATACGCCGGTCTCATACCGGGGAATATACGCTGTCCCCACCTCGAACCTGACTGTGTCCGACAAGGCCGGGGTGTGGTATTACGTCAGAAACAACGTTATCGCAGCGGTCTATGCGGCTGTCGCGGATCCGGGCACGACCGGCGGAAACGGCTACGTCTATATTTTCAATCCTGTTCCCGAGGTGACGCCGCAGGGCGGAGGAACAGGCTCCGGCGCGTATTTCTACACGTATGAAGGGTACAGCGGCGGTCTGAAGATACGCCTCAGGACCACTCAGAAATCGATAAGGCCCGGCCTTTTCGCCTTCACCACATCGGGCGACGCCTCAACACTGTATATGATGGGCTCATCCAACTGCGTCAAGACAAAGATCAGCGATATATATTCCGGTTTTATCTACCTTTCCGGCAACACCTCACCCGGCTCGATACACAATTGGGCGGAGTCCGAGATATACCGTATCGACACAAAGGCGCGGACGATGGTGCCCACGGATTCCCTGGAGACGAATACGGACGTGATAATCGTGTACAATCGTACGAGCGAGTATTCAGCGGACGCGGCTTATATTTTCATCGGGAACGGCGTGGATTTCGGCGTGCTGAACAGCTGAAGACCGTCCCCGCGCCGGATTATATGCTAATAAAAGCGCCTGAAGAGTCCGTTGATTCTTCAGGCGCTTCGGCGTTTCAAAGAACATGCGTTCTTTTAAGCGTACCGGTCCGCGCGGGATCAGATGCTATGATTCAAATGCTCTTCACCGTCCGTAAGCCTGTCAAACGGTCCTGAGGCGCGCTTCAAGATAGCAGATAAGGATGCCGCGCGACGAGAATTTCTCTTCATATTCCGTCATTACACCGCCGCCTCCCGTGCTGTGGAGGTCGCGTGTCACGGCACTCAGGTCCCACCCGTCCTTTTGAAAGCGCATAAGTGAATATTCGAAAAACGGCAGGTTGTCCGTCTTTAAAAAGATCTCCCCTCCGGGCGCGAGGATCTGCCTGTAGATCCGCAGAAAGCCCTCGCTCGTCAGTCTTTTTTTCATATGCCTGTTGGACGGCCAGGGGTCGGAAAAATTCAGATAGATCCGCCCGACCTCCCCGGGGGCGAAAAAATCGGTACAGCTTTCCGCGTTCGCGTGAATAAAAATCACGTTTTCGACCCCGTCCCTGACGGCTCTCTCCATCGCCATCACGAGTGCGTCCGGCACAAGTTCCAGCCCGACAATAAAGACGTCCGGCGCGTTCCTGGCCGTCTCCACTGCAAACCTCCCCTTGCCGCACCCTATCTCAAGGTGCAGCGTTCTGCCGTTCGTGATCTTTTCATGCCAAACGCCCCGGTATTCCTCCGGCCTCTTGATCAACCGGTCGGCGCAGGCTTCCATTCTCGGCCCGAGATTGGGCTTTTTTCTCATCCGCATGAGGCATTGTCTCCCCCTTCGGAGGTTTTCGTGCCGCACGGTTCAACCCGCGGCACCGCGATGATTATAACAGCTATGGCCGGCACGGACAAGCCTCTGCAGTGCTGCGGCTATCCGAACTGCGGCTGAGCGGGCGGTTGACAACGGGACTTCGGCGTATTATACTTGTTTAGCTCTCAGGGGCATGTTTTATTAACGGGGTGTAGCGCAGCTGGTAGCGCGCCAGCTTTGGGAGCTGGATGCCGCGAGTTCGAGTCTCGCCACTCCGACCAATTTCCCTTGAAAACCGCTTATTTAAGCGGTTTTTTGCATCTCAGGCCCGGGATCTGCGGTATGATCGGGTCACAGAGATTCGATCGCATATCCCAGAATCGTCCCTCACGGGGCCTGATATGAAGCCTGGACTCCGCGATATGAAGTCCGGTTTTTTCTTTTATTACGGTGCGTCCCCTTCGTCCGATATATCGGGTCCCGTCGAAAAAACGAAATTGTCCGAAGGGATCACCGGAACGTACCTCGCACTCACGTCGGCAAACAGCGGTACGTTCGATGAACGGAATATCAGGGCGTTATCCACCTGCGTAACGTAACAGGCAGTGTCGCCCCGGATCAGCTTCATATCTTTCAGAAACGAAGCCGGATTTTCTTCATAGATTATTTTCATGCTTACCGGCCGCGCAATAACGGTCTTGTATTAAACGAACATGGCGATAATCACAGCGCCGGCGCAGCCGCAGCGACAACGACGGCACCCGACGATCTTTTAAAATCCATCATCATTTCCCTCTTCTAAAAACGCGAGCCGGCAGAGGCCGTGCTGCCTTCCCGGTCAGAGCTCCCATGACGATCGCGAAGCCTGCGCAGTATCTCCTCGTCTGCGGGGCAGAAAGCGTATTCCGGTATTTCGTCGACAGTTATCCAGCGTATATCCTCATGTTCCAGCTTTTGCGGTACGCCCTCCGCGATAGAGGCGCTCAGCAGTGTGAGGCGGGCGGTCAGATCCGGGTATTCGTGTACTACCTCCATGAATACTCCGCCCACGGATACCGTTATGCCGAGTTCCTCCCGGCACTCTCTTATCAGCGCCTGCGTTTTCGTTTCACCCGGCTCCAGCTTGCCTCCCGGGAACTCCCATAACAACCCCCGGGCCTTGTGTGCAGGCCGCCGGCAGATCATGAACCTGTCATTATCCCATATAAGAGCCGCTACAACTTCTGTCATCAGCACACCACCGGCTTTTTTCGATATTTCGAGGGAACAGGGCGCAGCATATGCGGCGCCCCAAACGGATAGAGCGGAGCTTCGGGGATCCGTGCCGCCGCGCCTGCGCCAGACAGAGCCGGCAGCTTGAAAGGGAGCGCGGCGGACAGGGAGCAGTCCCCGCAGCCCGCCGCGGATATACGATATTGTATCACCCGCAATAATGTTAATCAACGCCATACGACAAAAACCATGTAATTATATACTCCTTCCCCGGGCGACGAGGCGGCGCAGCTGAACTGCCCGTTCAGAGATGCTTTCGGGCACGTACTTTCCGGACATAAGACAAAAAATCGTACGAGGTGGACTGTTCTGTCCAAACGTGGTATAATTCATCGGAAATGTCAGGCGGCAAAGCGCCAAAAACTCACAGGATCTGATCCCGGGCGGAAATACGGTCCCGGGCGGAAAAGAGGAAACGTGAATATTTCTATAGGGCATTTTCTGTCGATGCTCTCAGCGAATCCCTCGCTTATCGTCACTTCTGTTTTGACTATCGGAGTAATTCTCGTTAACGGCTGGACCGACGCGCCGAATGCGATCGCTACCTGCGTTTCAACCCGGTCTATAAGGCCGGGCAGGGCTATAATCATGGCGGCGGTATTCAATCTGCTGGGGACAGTCGTTATGTCACTGTTTAATCAGAGCGTCGCCAAAACGATCTTTCATATGGTCGATTTCGGGGGAAACGCGCAGGAAGCACTTATAGCGCTTTGCGCGGCAATGGTCGCAATAGTTTTGTGGGCCGTCCTCGCATGGCGATTCGGGATCCCGACAAGCGAGAGCCACGCCCTGATAGCCGGCCTCTCCGGAGCGGCGGTAGCGCTCCACGGCAGTTTCGGCGGCATCAACGGGAGCGAATGGCTCAAGGTCATATACGGGCTTATTCTTTCAACGTTTATGGGTTTCGGCCTCGGCTTTATCACGACCAAGGGTGTCGAACTTCTGTTCAGGCATTCAAACAGGCGAAAGGCGGACTCTTTTTTCAGGAAAGCTCAGGTCGCGGGCGGCGCGGCCATGGCTTTTATGCACGGCGCTCAGGACGGACAGAAATTCATCAGCGTATTCCTGATAGGCATGTTCCTGGCCCAGGGGCAGAGCGATGCCGGAGCGGTAGGTATCCCCGTATGGCTTATGATACTCTGCGCGGTCGTGATGGGTCTGGGTACGTCGATAGGCGGGTACCGGATAATAAAGGCCGTCGGGATGGATATGGTGAGACTCAGCTGCTATCAGGGCTTTTCGTCCGATCTGTCGGCGGCTGTATGTTTGCTGATATCCTCCGTAACAGGGATCCCCGTATCGACAACGCACACAAAAACCACCGCGATCATGGGCGTCGGGGCGTCGGGGGGCCTTAAAAAGGTAAACTGGAGCATTGTCAGGGAGATGGTCCTGACGTGGGTCCTCACGTTCCCCGGATGCGGCGCACTGGGATTCGTGATGGCCAAACTGTTCATACTGGTTTTCAGTTTTTAGATTGGACGTGGTTAAATGAAAATGAAAAGAGGAAATTCTTTCGACTACTTCGGCTTTTTCAACGATATGATCGACGTCGGCTGCAGAAGCTCCGAGACCCTTCTCGAGATACTCAAAGACTTCGATAACGCAAAACTTGAAGAGTACAAAGAGCGGATGCATGAAGTCGAGAACGGGGCGGACAAGCTGAAGCACAAGATGACCGAACATCTGATGAGCGAGTTCCTGCCGCCTATCGACAGAGCGGATATATCCACAATCTCCAACAAGCTTGACGACATTTGCGACTTCACGGAAGACGTAGTGCTCTATTTGTATATAAATGACGTCAAGACCTGCCGTGCTGAAGCCGTACAGCTGTGCGAGGTCATTATAAAGATGTGCGGGATCCTGAAAGAGTGTTTGTCGGATTTCAGGAACTTCAGAAAGAACGCAAAGCTCAAAAGATACATCGTGTCGCTCAACGACATGGAGGAGGAAGGCGACAGGATATATATCCGGGCCATGCGAAAGCTCATGACCGACGGATCGGACCTCACGGAAGTCATCGCCTGGCGTGAGATTTTCTTGCGGCTTGAAGACTGCTGCGACGCAATAGAAGACGTCGCGGACTCCCTTGAGGAGGTAATCCTGAAAAACTCCTGAACACCTGTGCCGACACACCGCGCCGGGCAGCTGCGCCGCAGCCGCCCGGCTTTTGTTTTGCTTTTCGGTTAAAGTCGAATATCCTGACAAATACTACTGAAAACTGTTCCGGGACGGGAGATGCGATGTTTAACAAATTCGAACAGAAAACAATACCGGGGTGCGCCGGGTACGAAGAACAGGCCGTGACTTGCGAAGGTTTGAAAAAAGAGCTGGGCGGCAGCGATGATATCGTTTTCAACAGGATAGCCGTGAATAACGCCGGCAAGCTCCGTATTACGGTCGTCTTCGTTGACGGAACGGTCGACACCGACCTCGCGGATAACGTCGTATTGAAGCCGCTGGCGATTTCGGACGTTTTTCATGAAGCGCGCTCGGAACAGGACGTCATCGACCTCATAATGAGCGGCCGCATCTATCATTACAAACACCGGAAAAGAAAAAAACTCTGCGACTGTATTGACGATATCCTGAGCGGCTGCATAGCGCTTATATTTGATGAGACGCAACAGGCCGTCACCTTCGAAATGAAGGGTTACGAGAAGAGGGCCGTTACGGAACCGACAAACGAGAACGTCCTGAAAGGCTCGAAGGAATCGTTTGTCGAGTCTTTCAGCGTAAACACGGCGCTCGTGCGCAGGAGACTGCAGACAAAGGACCTCAGGGTCGTCCGGATGGACATCGGAGAGCGGGCAAAAACAGCGATCGGCATAATATACCTCGACGGCGTTGCAAACCGGAACACTCTGTCCGAGATCAGGCAAAGGCTCGGCGGGATCAAAATGGACGGCATCATATCTTCCGGTCAGATCGAAGCTTTCCTGATCGACAAGCCGAAATCGTTCTTTCCGCAGATCCTGTTTACCGAGCGGGCGGATAAATTCTGCGCAAGCATCCTTGAAGGCCGCATCGGAATCATAATCGAAGGCATCCCGCAGGCCTATATAACGCCGGTGGATATCAACTCGTTTCTTCAGGCTCCGGAAGACTATGCTCTCACATTCACCGCAAGCTCCGTCTTTCGCCTCCTTCGCTACATCTGCGCGTTTGTCGCGCTGGTCACTCCCGCGGTCTACGTCTCGATACTGACGTTTCATCAGGAGATGCTGCCCTCAAAACTCGTAAACTCCATAGTCGCTAGCAAGCAGGGCGTCCCTTTCCCTTCTTTTATTGAGGTCATGCTGATGCTTCTGGCTTTTGAGGTCCTGCTGGAGGCGGGGCTTCGATTGCCGCGCGCCATTGGCCAGACAGTGTCGATTGTCGGCGCGGTAGTAGTCGGTCAGGCGGCTATTTCGGCGAAAATACTCTCGCCCTCCGTCGTGATCACTATCGCGGCCGCCGGTATCTCAGGCTTCGTCGTACCTTCTCAGGACCTCTCGAATGCCATACGGTTCTGCAGGGTCTTTCTGGTCCTGTGCTCGATCGTGGCAGGACTGTACGGCGTCGTCGCGGGGCTTATCGCTATCTTGTACCATTTGTGCTCGATCGAGTTGTTCGGTACCCCGTATATGTCTCCGTTCGTCGCAAGCGAAGGCAAAGAGATGTTCAACGACACCATGATCAGACGCTACTGGAGAAAGCTGAAAAAGCGGCCGGGAAACATCGACCCGGCCGACAACGTAAGGCAGGGCAGCTGAATGCGCAGGGTATCGTTGCTGGCCTGTATCCTGGTATCCGCACTTCTGTGCGGCTGCAAAAAGGATTTTTTTCCCGAGCGCCACGAGATACAGGAAATCGAAATTATCAACGTCATCGGTGTCGACGTGTGCCGGGACGATCCTTCGATGGTAGAAGTCACGTTTCTGAGCTCCAGGCAGCGGGAGAGCTCGGTAGAGTCCGGCGGAGGTACCAGGATCGCGCAGGTATCCACCATGAAAGGTCTGACGGTCTATGACGCCAAACTCAAGCTCAGAAAGCACTCCGACCACGTCCCGGAGTTCAGCCACGTGCAGTACACTATTTTTGGCGAGGACGCCTTAAAAGAGGGTCTGGTAAAATTTATAGACTGCTTCGTACGTGACGCCGAATTCCGCTTTACGACTGAAGTTTACGTGGCCAGAGGCTGCACGGCCAAAGAAATGCTGCAAAAAACGAGCACAGGCGACAGATTCCTGGCCGATCGTCTTGAAAACCTGGATTACGACTCGCATCTGCTCAGCAGGATCACGCCGGTTTCCCTGACAGAAATCGTGGGCATGCTCGACAGCGATACATCCGCGGCCATAGTCCCCGCTCTTCGGCTGCGGAACATGGAGCATGAGCTCGTCTATACTGGCGAGCTTCCCGAAAGCGAGGTCGCCACATACGGGTACGCCGTTCTGAAGGATACGCGCCTGGTAGGTTTTTTTGACGAGAACATTTCCCGCGGATACAGTCTTCTCACGAATGAATTCGGGCATTCGCTGATTGTGGTCGAAGACGACAAAGGAATGAAAGTCACCCTTAGTATAAATGATGCAAAGACCGACACGGAAGCATCATTTGACGGCGACACTCTCAATCATATCACCTATCGGGCAGATCTGAGCTGTGTGATCCTCGAACAGCAGTCAAGAGAGAACATCCTGAAACCCGAATCGTTGAAACACATTGAACAAAGTTTGACGGAAACCATAAAAAACGAGATGATCGCGGTCATCAACAGATCAAAGGCTCTCGGCGTGGACGCCATCGGTCTCGGCCGGAAAATGCGTCTGACGCACCCCTTAAGGTGGAACAAGCTGAAAAACGACTGGAGCGAGACATTTACCGATCTTGACATCAGCGTAGAGGTTTGTTCCAGGGTCCTGAATTCAATGATCATCGATGAACCCCAGGGTCACCGGGAAGGGAACTGAGCATGATCGAACTGGTCTTTATCCTCGTACCGTTTTTCGGGCTGGCTGTATATGATATGAAAAAGATGGCGAAAGCGAAACTGAAAAGAGAGTTCATCCCATATATCGTTTTGTCATTTCTTGCCTTGGGTGTGACGCTCGTTTATATTCTGGATCCTTACGGGCCCAGCCTTGTTAAGATGATCATGACGCTCTTTGGGATTAAGGAGTGATCTAATGCTTGCCAATAAGGGGAAAATCACCGTCCGCCAGGCGCTCATCCTTTTCGTGCTCGCGACTTTCTCACCTTCGATCAGACTGTTCACCGCGGGGACCGCCAGAGGTGCGGAGAGCGCCGCCTGGCTTACGCCGATACTCAGCGCCCTCGTCATGATCGTGGTATTCAAAATCCTGAGCTCGATATTTCGCAACAGAAACATCACGAATCTCGGCGTTTTTTTTGATCGTGCGCTCGGGAAGGCTCTCGGGCGCACAGTGCTCGTTCTGTTTCTTTTATGGCTGGTCGTGCTTTATTTCGTCTATATCCGCTACTACACAGAGCGGCTCATCATGACGATATTCACGGGATCCGAAACGAAGCTGTTTATCATCGTGCTGATGCTGCTCGTTTTTATGGCCACACGGGGCAAGATAGAGTCTTTTGCGAGGTTCGGTGAGTTCTCATTCATCGTGTTCACGGTCGTTTTCATTACGTTCTTTTTGTTTCTTATACCGGGAGTCAGGATCGATAATATCTGGCCGGTCACTCACTTTGACGCGATCCCGGTCGTAAAGAGCTCGTACAACATACTGAGCATCTGGGGCTACGTCACGTTTAGCTTTTTCCTCGGCGACAGGATCGCTGATAAAGAAAAACTGGGGAAGTACACCGCAAAAACGATAATATACCTCGCTTCTATCGCGACTTTGACCATCGTTACGGTTATCGGGACGCTGGGGCCTTCGCTTGTGGCCCGCATGCCTATACCTTTTTTCAGCGCTCTTACGACCATATCCATCATGGAGACGCTCGACAGGCTTGAGCCCTTCCTGCTTTCAACCTACGTAATGTCCGATTTCATCGTGGTGGTTTTTTTCGCTCAAATAATCATCGCCGTACTGAAAGAGCTCTTCAAGGTCTCTGAGACGCGCTACCTCTCGACCCCGATCGCTTTCGCGGGGTATGCGGGCAGCCAGTTCCTCGCCTCATCCAGGTTTGAGCTGGGAAAGTTTTCTACCGTCCTCGGCCTGTGGGTCAACGTTGTTCTGTGCATTGCGGCGCCCGCAGTCATTTTCATCGTGGGAAAAATAAGAAAGAAAATATGACTCCGCGCGGGAATATTCCGGATCGCCCCGCGGAGACCCGCAGTTCATTCCGCGCGATCACCGCGCCGCGGTCAGGGGCTGACCTTGTCCCGGGAGCCGGGTTTTCGGGCCCCACAGCGGCGGCTCCGGCGGCTTGACTTCTTAGCGCGGATGTGTTATTTTAACTGTTGAAGAGAACCGTCATAATATGAGATATGAAGGGCTTTTGTTTCTTACGACAGATTGTAGTAAAAAATGAAAGGACCTTTTTTTTGTACTGAAATACGATAAGAAACCGCGTCAGTCAAAAATCGTCCGAATAATTCACAGGAGAGCAGCTATGTCGACAAACATCTACATATCCAACCTAGATAAAAACAGGATCCGGAAGATCATAGAGGATATGTACCTTGACGGACGGATCCCCGACAAAACAGTTAAAAAACTTGAAGATGAGCTCGAAAGGGCCATAACGGTGAATCCGCAGAAGATGCCCCACGACATCGTTACGATGAACTCGAGAGTACTGCTGCACCTTGATGACGAGGACATTGAGGTCTCTTTGACATACCCTGACGAGGCGGATCTGAGTTCAATGAAACTCTCTGTGTTTTCCCCGATCGGGACGGCGATCCTGGGCTACAGGGAAGGATGCACTGTTGAGTGGGATGTCCCGTCAGGCAAAGCCACGATAGACATCAAGAAGATCCTGTATCAGCCCGAGGCGTCCGGAGATTACCACCTCTAGAGCCGATACCGGTATCAACCGGAGCTTTCGCTTACACTCCGCGCGGAGTATAAGCGAAAGCTCTTTTTTCATTTGCGGCGCGCTGTTAGCCGCCGCTGAACGCGAACGGAAGGCCTGGGATAATATTTTTTTGAAAATCCAACATAATAATATTTATTCGCCTTCAGAGCGCCAGAGGCGGGAAGCGAAATACAGAGGCGACCGTTTACGAAGTGAGAACGAATATGAAAAAAATCGTGATCATCGGAGCCGGATTCTCCGGCGTACTCACCGCTAAGAAGCTTTCGAAAAAACTTACAAAGAACCGGGAAGCCGAAATTACGATCATCGACAAGAACCCTTTTCACACGATGCTGACTGAGCTCCACGAGGTGGCGGCCGGCAGAGTAAAAGAAGACAGCATCAGGATCGACCTCCGAAAAGTATTCGAGGGGCGAAAAGTAAACGTTGTCCATGACGTTGTCGAGTCGGTGGATTTTCAGGCCAGGAAGATACGCTGCAAAAACAGCGTCCACGAATACGACTATATCGTTATCGCGGCGGGATCGCGGCCGACTTTTTTCGGAATACCGGGAGCGGAGGAAAACTCCTTTCCTCTCTGGTCATATGAGGATGCCGTCAGGCTGAAAGAGCGGATAGAAAACTGTTTCCGCATGGCCGCGATAGAGACGGACGAGAACGAAAAGCGAAAGCTTTTATCTTTTTTCGTAATCGGTGCCGGTCTGACGGGCGTAGAGATGGCGGGAGAACTGGCCGAGTACGTGCCTATCCTGTGCCGATTGCACGGAATAGATCCCGGCTATGTGTCAATGTCGACAGCGGATGCTCTGGAGCGTGTCGTGCCGACACTGCCCGGGAAGCTCTCGGCAAAAATACAGAAACGCCTTGAGAAGATGGGTGTGAACGTGTATCTGGGCAGGACCGTCGTCGAGGTAAAAAAAGACGGCGTCAGATGTGAATACGGCGGCAGTGTTACGCTGTACAGCGCCGGGACGATCATCTGGGTGGCGGGTATCGAGAGCTCACGCCTGACGCAGAATGCCGCCGGGGCTCTTGCCGGTGCGGGCAGAGGCCGCCTGACAACGGACAAATACCTTCGCTCGACAAAGGACGAGAGCGTGTATGTGACAGGCGACAACATATTCTATATCCCGGAGGGTGAAAAGGCCCCTGTGCCCCAGATGGTTGAAAATTGCGAGCAGAGCGCCCACACGGCGGCGCACAATATCTGCTGCTCGATAACGGGAGAGGGCGAACTCGAGCAATACAGGCCGAAATTCCACGGCGTCATGGTCAGCGTGGGCGGACGATTCGGCGCCGCCCGTGTGGGTACAGCCGGGCATATGGTAAATCTCCCGTCCTTTTTCGCTATGCTGGCAAAACATTTCATAAATATCGTCTATTTCGCGCAGGTACTGGGCTGGAACAAGATCTTCAGCTACCTGAAGCACGAGTTTTTCACGATCAGAAACAGGCGGAGCTTCCTCGGCGGCCACTTCTCCAACAGAACGCCGAGCTTTCTGCTGGTACCGCTGCGGGTCTGGCTGGGAGCCGTGTGGGTCTTCGAAGGCGTGATGAAAATCGTCGGGGGCTGGCTGAGATCGGCGCAGCTCAGCGGTTTTTTCGGTTCGGCAGAGAGCTGGTTTTCCTCAATACTGAGCGGCGCCGATGTATCGGGCGGCGCGACCGCCGCAGCGCCGAACGCCGCCGCCGGTGCCACCGCTCAGGCTGCTTCGGCTGCGGGCAGGGCTTTGATCAACCGGAACGTCCTCGATATATTCAGGATCATTTTCGTGAGCGCAAAACCGGTCTCGCAGGCAACGCTGTCCGATTACGCGTTTAAAATCGATATTCCGCTCCTCAACTCTTTCATTGACAAGGTCGTATTGGCCGGCACCGGAGTTCAGACGGCAATGCAGACCATCATTGTCGCCGCTGAAATACTGATCGGCCTTTCTTTGATAGGCGGCCTGTTTTCGACGCTCTCAAGCGCCGTCTCGATCGTTCTTATGGCCATGTTCGTTACAACGACAGGCCTCTACCTTACGACTTTCTGGATGTTTTTCGGTGCTATCGCCGTCCTGTTCGGAGCCGGGACCGTCTTTGGCCTCGACTACTACGCGGCTCCGCTCCTGAAAAGGCTGTGGACGCGGCTGGGTTGGGTCAGGCGTTTGTATATCTACCATGACTGAATCACAGGGGCCGTCGTCGAACGGACGCGACTACGAGAGCGCTTTTCATTCCGCGCGGGAAGAGGTCAGGCGGTTCCTCATCGATGCCCCCGGGATCATAAGGGCTCAGACAAGGTATCTCGCCGGGGCCGAAGGCAAAAACATTCGCGCATGTTCCGTGCTCGCCTGTGCGGAACGCGAGGACGGATCGATAGACGCCGGCTCGATCACGGCCGCCGCCGCAGTCGAACTGCTTCATCTGGCCACACTTGTCCATGACGACATCATTGACGGCGCCGAAAAGCGCAGGGGTATCCGGACCCTGCACAGGAAATTCGGAGAAAAAACCGCCGTGCTGTGCGGGGATTATCTGTTCAGCGCGGCATTCACGCTCGCCGCGGGCATCAAACCGCCCGTGCCCCGCGGCGGGGTCTATGACAGGTTCCCGGCTTACCTGAGCAGGATCTGTCTCGGCGAACTGCTGCAAGATCAGAATTGCCGCAACTACAAGCTGTCCGAGAGTAAATACTTCAGAATAATCCAAGGCAAGACAGCGGCCTTATTTGAAGCTTCATTCCATATCGGTTTTCTTTTTTCCGACGAACCCGAATCTGAGGAGAGCTCATACGTGAAGCTTGGAGAAAAAATCGGGCTGATCTTTCAGCTCTGCGACGATTGTGCCGATTACGAATCGACGCAGCGGGAGGAGAAAAAGCCCGTGCTTTCAGACTACAAACACGGCGTTGTCACTTTGCCGCTTATTTTCTCCCTGAAAAACGACAGCCGCCTTCGGGAGAAAATAAAAGGCGGAATGAAGCCGGGCGAGCTGAGGGCCGCGGTGAAAAAAGCCGGCGGTATCGAGTATACGCGCAAAAAGATCTCCGCGCTGTTTTCGGAGTCAGAGCAGCTTATAGGATCGATCGATACGACGCAAAAAAAGAAGGATCGCCTGATGATGATACTGCAAATGTCGGCGGGGGCCACAGGAGCCGACAGCGGGCAGCAGGGGAAGCGGCATGGATCAGGTTAAAAAGTTCCTCAGTTACGTTGAGATAAAAACAAAGATCACCAGCGTTTTCCCCTTTCTGATGATGATGGCGTACCTCCCCGCCTCAGGATACGGGATCGACGCGCTTCGCTCAGCCGTCTTTTTTTGCGGCATGATCATGTTTGATCTCACAGCGACAACGATAAACAACTATTTTGACACAATGAAAAACAGCCGGACGCTGCAATTTGAGCGAAGAACAGCCGGAGCGATCACTATTGTTCTGCTTGCAGCAAGCGCAGCTTTCGGCGTATGGCTCGTCATTCTGACCGATATCGTGGTTTTGCTCCTGGGCGGTCTGTGTTTCCTTTTCGGGATCGGCTACTCCTTCGGCCCCGCACCCGTTTCACACGGGCCTTACGGCGAGTTTATCTCAGGATTTTTTTACGGCATCGTCATACCGGCCATAATCATGTATATAAACGTCCCGGGTGAACTGCTGCGCTTTAGCGTTTCGCCGCAATATCTCTCCGGAACCGTGTATATCGCCCCCGCCATACGGCTGCTGCTTGTTTCGGCAGTCCCTTTTTGTCTCACCGCCAACATCATGCTCGCGAACAATATATGTGATAAAAAGAGCGACGTCGAAGTCGGCCGATATACCTTGCCGTATTATCTCGGAGAGTTCTCGCTGTATCTGTTCGCCATTCTCTACTATACCGCTTATATCTCGGTCCTTGTCATGGTCGCTCTGAATCTTTTGTCACCCGTCAGCATCTTCCTCACTTTGACGATAGTGCCTGTTCAGAAGAACATATCGTTATTTTTTAAAAAGCAGGACAAAGAGGAGACGTTTCCTCTGGCGATAAAAAACTTCATAATAATTTATGCGGCCCACTGTTTTCTGATTTTTTCGGGCCGGTATTTATCGGACCGGATGTGGTAAACAACTGAAAGCGGGGCATAATAGCCGGTGACAGCCCCCCCGAACGCCCGTGTGCCGTCCCCGACGGCAATCCCGACGGGCGATTTCAGACGGTTCCGTCAGACCGCTTAAACATGCATTACGAAAAGTAAGAAACCGGCTTCTATTATTCAAGGGAGATCAGCATATGAAAAAGCTTTTGACCGTACTGCTCACCGCAATGACGGCGCTCTGCCTTCTGGCAGGCTGCGCCGAAAAAGCAGAGCCCTCCGCATCGCCTTCGCCTTCACCCACTGCACCGGCCGTGAGCCCGACTCCGACTGTTTCTGCGGCAACGGAGCCCGACACCGCAAAGACAGGTCTGGGAGTCGTAAACTCCATAGCCAAATCAAAAGATGCCGGCGACAGCGACGGCATTGCTCAGGTGGATTCCTCTGCGGCTGCCGTTTTAATCGGCCCCGACGGCAAGATCATAAGCTGCGTGATCGATCAGGTTCAGACAAAGATAACTTTCGATAAAACAGGCAGCATAACGACACCGCTCGATACCGGGTTCAAAACGAAAAACGAACTCGCAGACGAATACGGCATGAAGAAAGCGTCCGATATAGGCAAAGAATGGTATGAACAGGCGGCCGCTTTTGCAGGTTACGTTGAAGGCAAAACTATAGATGAGATCAAAGGGATCGCAGTCGACGAATCGGGCCACCCGGAGGCCGCGGACCTGACGTCGTCGGTGACGATAGCGATAGGAGATCTCGTATCGGTCATTGAGAAGGCGGTAAACAACGCATCCGACAAGGGCGCGGGTGCGGCCGATAAACTCAGCCTCTCGATCGTAACAAACATCAACAAATCTTCCGGCGCTTCTGAGAAAGAGGGGCTGGCGCAGGCCTACTCGACGTACGTCGCCGTGACGACGGACGACTCGGGCAAGATCACCTCCTGCGCGATCGACGCCTCACAGAGCAACGTGAACTTCGACGCATCCGGAAAGATCACTTCGGACCTCAGCTTCACCCCGCCGACAAAAAATGAGCTGGGCGACGAATACGGTATGAAGAAAGCATCCGATATAGGCAAAGAGTGGTATGAACAGGCCGAGGCCTTCGCGGATTATGTTGTCGGGAAAACGGCGGATGACGTCCGGAATATTGCCGTCGACGAGGCCGGCCACCCGACGGGGCCTGATATCACCTCGTCTGTGACCGTTTCGATCGGCGATTTTAAGGCGGCTATAAGCAAGATAATGCAGTGACCGCAGCTTTCTGCAGGCGCGTGCCGCAAATGCTTCTGCGAGCATTATGCGGCACGCACCATTGTGAGATCCTGAGCTATTGTTGTATGAACACGTTAAAAAGAGCGGCAGCAACTCTGCTGATCATGTCGGCGCTCGTATTGCACGGATGCAGCCGCGCCGCGGATACGAGGTATGAAGCTTCATTCCTTGACGTATTCGATACAGTGACTACGATCACAGGTTACAGCCCCACGCGCGGGGAGTTCACGGCGCTGGCCAGGCATACGCACGATCTGCTCGCCCGATACCACAAACTATACGACATTTATTGCGACTATGATGGCATTAATAACATAAAGACGATCAACGACAACGCGGGCGTCCGACCTGTGCGGGTCGACTCCGAGATCATATCGCTGCTGTTATTTGCAAAACGGGAGTACGAGGCGACCTCAGGCGCGGTCAATGCCGCAATGGGGTCCGTATTGAGCATAGCGCGCGAATACCGCGAAGCCGGGATCATCGATCCCGAACACGCGGAGCTCCCGCCAATGGATATGCTGATCAAAGCGTCACAACACTGCGATATCGACGACGTCGTCATCGACGAGGGCTCCTCCACGGTCTTCCTGGCTGACCCCCTGATGAAACTGGACGTAGGAGCAATAGGCAAAGGATACGCCGTCGAACGTGTGGCGGCTGCGCTTGAGAGCGAAGGCGTCACCTCCCTGCTCCTGTGTGTAGGGGGGAACATCCGGGCTATAGGAGGCAAGCCTTCAGGCACAGGCGGCACAGCGTGCTGGAACATAGGGATCAGAGATCCGGATCCCGAATCGGAAAATCAGCAGCTTTTATGCGTGGAAATAAAAGACGGCTCGGTGGTCTCCAGCGGCATATACGAGAGGTACTATACGGTAGACGGGGTGCAGTACCACCACATTATTGATCCCGATACGCTCATGCCGTCCCGGTATTTCACACAGGTGACAATAATCTGCCGTGATTCCGGGGTCGCGGACGCCCTGTCAACAGCGGTTTTCAACATGCCCCTCGAAGAGGGTATGGAGCTTATCGAAAACCTCAAAGGCACCGAGTCTCTGTGGGTTCTCCGGGGAGGAGGCCTTGTGTATTCAAGCGGTTTCGGCGGCTATATCACCGGCACTTGATATTGCGTTTTTGCCCGCCGGATCAGGTTTCGTAGAGCGCCGCCACTTTGCTCAGAATATCGGAGATCTCAATATGCTGAGGACAATGCCCCTCACAGACACGGCACACGATGCATGACGAGGGTTTTCCCCCGTCTTTTGTGGCATGCATAAACCGGAAACCGCTGTTGGCCGTTGTCTGCCAAACGAGGTAGCTGCTGTACAGATCCATCATTGCTGGGATGTTTATCTTTTGCGGGCAGTCCTCCACGCAGTATTTGCAGCCGGTACACGGCACCCCGGGGGTGCTCCTCAATGCCCTGACAGCCTCGTCGACCGCGGCCTTTTCAGATTCCGAAAACGGCTTCAGATCCTTCACCGACGCGATATTGTCTTTGAGCTGATCCACGCTGCTCATTCCGCTCAGAACGGTGATCAGCCCTTCGAGCGAGGCGGCGAATCGGATAGCCCAGGAGGCGACCGAGGCCCCCGGATTTGCCGCCGCCAAAACCTTGCCGGCCGGAGAATCCGCGCTCGCAAGCAGCCCGCCCTTGACGGGTTCCATGATTATGACCGGCTTTTTGTGGCTCCGGGCAACTTCATAGCACCTCCGCGACTGTACGTCCTCGCTGTCCCAGTCGAGATAGTTTATCTGCAGCTGGACAAACTCGGCGTCAGGATGGCGAGAAAGTATCGTATCAAGAGTCTCGGGGCTGTCGTGGAAAGAGAAGCCGTAATGCCTGATCCTGCCCTCCTCCTTCAATGACCTCACGAACTCCCAGGCTCCGAGCTCCTCCGCTTTTTTGGCGGTTGCCTCCCCGAGTCCGTGCAAAAGGTAGAAATCAACGTAATCCGTACCGAGACGCCGGAGAGTAGTCTCGAACATCTCACGCATATCTTCAGGCTTCTTGGCACCCATCAGATTCAGCTTTGAAGCGATCTGGTAGTTTTTGCGCTCATGGCGTTTCACAAGAGTCTCGCGCATCGCCTCTTCCGAACCTGTATAGACGTATGCCGTGTCAAAATACGTGAAACCCGCCTCGAGGAACATATCGACCATCAGATTGATGGTTTCATAGTCAAACTCATTGGCGGTTTTTGGCAGTCTCATAAAGCCAAACCCCAGCTTACCGATAGATTCACCCAGATAATTCTCAGCCATATTACACTCTCCCATATTCAGATTTCGCTCTATTATAACTTATTATCCGGCTTGTTAAAAGAATAATCATCGGAAAGACAGCTTCTCTGCGGAGATCTCAGGTATTTTGCGCTTTTCTGACAGATGCGTTGTAATGCGTTATTTTGTAATACCGCGGACAGTCTCTGAAAAACCGCCCGCAGCCGCGCCCTTGAGCGGGCAGCTGGCAAAGCGGGCGGTTTGTTGCCTCAAATAATTTCTTTTTTATATTTATACAATCAGTCCGGCATTTTTCATCTGTGCTTTGAGCGCCGTATTATGGGCCTTTGGCTTTACAACAGGGGCAGCCTGAGGCGCCGCCGTCGGAGCGGGCTGAGCGGCTGGCGCAGGTACCGCCGCCGGTGCGGCCGCTGCAGGCACCGACTGTTCAGCTGCGGCAGGTGAGGCCGCAGCCGGTGCCGAGGATGCGGTCTGCGTGCTGTTTTGCGCAGGTTCCGCGGCATCAGTCGGAGTGTAAAACAGCTGAGAGCAATGGATCTTTCCTGCCGTATCTTCATAGTAGCCGATCCCTATGTACGAAAATTCAGGATCAAGTATATTGGCCTTGTGTGTACTGGAATTCATCCATGCGCTCACAACTTTTTCCGGTTTCTTGTACCCGGATGCAAGATTCTCACCCGCGGCCTTGTAAGTAAGACCATATTCACCGAATATTGTAAAGCAGCGTGTCCCGTTCGGTCTTGTATGTCCGAAAGATACTGCCGATTCCCCGGCACGCACGTCAGCCATAGTAAAAAGAACGTCCATCTGTTGAAGCGGCGCAACATTTGCCTTCTCACGCTCGACATTGACAAGGCTAATGACCTCGGCCTTGAAATCGCTTACGGAGTCTGTTTCGGCAAACGCATCAGGCATCAGTGAAAACACGACGGCAAAAATAAACACGAACGCCGCCAGTTTCTTATACGCTGCTTTTTTCATGGAAATACCCCCCTATTCTTTCGACCGACAATGAAAGCATAAGCGGGGCATATTCCCTGCAAATACTTTCGGCAACCGGCTGTCATGGCCGCGATGCGGCTTTAGACCCCTGGCTTTGCGTCCCTGCCTTTCGACAGGTTTGCCTTTTCGAGTTTTATTCAGTATTAAGTTTTTATGTAATAAATTAAAAACAAAAGCTGCCGCTCAGTTGCCTGAACAGCAGCCACTAACCTCAGAAAGATCTGTGAAAAGTTCGGCAACCGGCTGTCATAACCGCAAAGCGGCCTTAGACCCTTGGTTTTGCGCCCCTGCCTTTCGACAGGTTTGCCTTTTCGCACGTTATTTATATAATACTTTTCATATTCTGTCAAGAAAAGATTAAAAATACCTCGAAAAATATCGATATTCATTCATAATGTACAAGGATCGCTCTGTTAATTATGTCTAAAGCACTCATTAAAAGGCCTGAAATATATATTTATCATTTTTCAGGACACGAGATCCGCGCCGCCGAAAAACTCGTCAGGTGCAACCCCGTTTATTTCGGTAAGTTCCGCCCTGACGATGAGCCTTTGGTTATATATCAGATACGGCGTGCATGTGATCAGTGTAAGAGTATATGCGTGATCGCCGACGTCCTCAAGGACCCGGACTTCATTCGGGGAAACGGTAAAGCTTTCGTAGACGGAGTAAGTGTACGTATTGTCGTTGTATTTGATTATCACTTTATCTCCGGTGCCGAGCAGATCCACGTATCGGAACGGACCGGACCGGTGGCCGGCGACCGCGCAATTGCCTGTTTCTCCAGGCAGCGCAGTTGAAACAACATGCCCGACACCGTATTTCAGCTGTTTTTCCGTACCCTGCAATAAGTTCTGTGAGACTTTAAGAGCAGGTATCTTGAGATAACCCATAACGTTATAGTTGACCGGACTTTGAGCCTTATCAGCATCAGCCTTGTCGCCCGGCAGCTCAGTCACGGCCGAGGGTTCCGTTTCCTGCGCTGCAGCGCCCTCTTCCGACAAATCCGCACTGCTGCCCGGTGCCTGTTCCGAACCCGGATATATTACCCCGAGGTCCCTGTCCTTTTTATCCAGGATTATCGGGGACGGGTCAGGAATGTCTTCGGCTCCCCGGACATTGCCAAAAAGTATCCCCCACGGAAAACCGGCCGCCGTTATCAAAACGGCTGCGAGAATCATGGCCAGTCCGAGACCGGCAAATACCGCCGGAATAAGCATGCCCCTTTTCTTATTCCCGTTTTCCATCTTCCGCACTTTTCCCATCCCGTCCTTTCATTAGAACCCCAACTTGCGTGCGCCCGGCTTGAGGGCCGACCGGGCTCACTGAAACTGTGTTTCCGCAAAACGCACTTTTGCCTTCAATGACAAAAGTGCGTTTTGAATCATCCGGGGCTTTTTCCCGACAACAGCCTTCGCTCAATACCGTACACATACCTGTTGTTCTGTACGGTATATGCAGGGACCAGCTGTCAGAAAATGCGGCTATTCCATCTCCCCCAAATGCCATTGCGCGCATTATCTTTGCAGGGATCTCGCAGCTTTATAACGCACCGTCAGCGTTCAGCCCCGCCCTGCCCTCTTTTTTTCGAGATCACAAACGCAATTGCTCCGGCCGCGATGAGTGCCGAACCCGCAACAAGCATAAAGAAGACAGGGCCGTATCCGCCGACATACGGCAAATCATCGGGTTTATCAACATCGCCCGCGACTTCTCCGGATTCGGTATATGTATTCTGAATCGTGACACCGACGAGCGCAGTACCTGATATCGTTCCTGTAAAGGCCCCCGCAGGCCCGCTCCAGCCGTCGTCCTCCTGGTCGGCTGTCAGGATTTCAGTCACTGCGTATGCAGTTCCCAGGGGGATGTTGGTGAAGTGAGCGCTCTCCCCGCCGGCAAGCGACACAACATATGTGCCGTAACCGGTTGCGGTCCCGCCGCTGAACCCGATGTCATTCAGGCTGCCGTACCGGCCGGGCGTGAACTGTACCGTAACGGTAAACCTTTCAGTCGTTGACGGGTCGTCTCCCGATACGATTTTTTCAACGTACAGCGAACCGTAGCGCGGAGCAAACACGTTCTCTACTGTTTCGAACCTGGGCGCCGTACCCGTGATCGTTCCGCTGATGTTCTCGGGTGCTATCCAGCCGGCGTTTTCCTGAGCAGGCGTCAGTGATTCCGTTATTACGTAACTCGTACCGAAGGGAATATTCGTGAACGTTACATACTCACCGTCGGAAAGCGACAGTACATATCTCCCCGAGCCTCTGGCCGGGCCGCCGCTGTACACTATGTCGTTCAGGCTGCCATACCGGCCGGGCGTGAACTGTACAATAACGGTAAACCTTTCAGTCGTTGACGCTCCGGTGCCGGATACGTTCTTTGCAACGGAAAGTGATCCGTACCTCGGAGCAAACACGTTCTCGACTGTCTCGTATACCATCTGCGTTCCGGTTATCGTTCCGGCTTTGCTGCCCGGCGCGGCCCAGCCCGCACCTGTCTGGGCAGAAGTCAGTGTCTCTGTGATAACGTAGCCCGTGCCCATGGGAATATGCGTAAAAACGGCGGACTCGTC
>Ga0123335_1001719_pt1 | contig 34720 bp, 23 predicted proteins | sample BiotimSIPDNA_2_FD_89707 | JGI IMG/M metagenome (GOLD analysis project Ga0123335, IMG submission 89707) | Anaerobic biogas reactor microbial communites from Washington, USA - Biogas_R2 time_0 SIP DNA | ecosystem: Engineered > Bioreactor > Anaerobic > Unclassified | place: Washington, USA... | reverse complement strand
TTCGCGGCCGGCTTCTTCGCGGCGGCTTTCTTCGCGGCCGGCTTCTTCGCGGCGGCTTTCTTCACTGCAGGTTTCGTTGCGGCCATTTGATGTTTCTCCTAATTGTTGTGGCCATCTCCCAGTATCAACTATTGCCGGTCACCCATTCCTTCATGAGCAACCGAGGCCATTGCCTGCCATCCTGGCAGGCGTTGCCTATAACAGGCACATGCCTGGTTATGCCGACAAAAGCAACCTCGCCGGTGCAAACCACAACATCGGCAATGCCATAAAAACACACCGAAAAAATAAATATTCAAATTGCAACTAACATAGTTTTACCAAACTTTTTCAAAAAATACAAGTAAAATTTTTTTTGGATTTTTTTTTGCAGCTTTTTTGTGCGTCAAGGTGAAAAGTTTTCAAGGGTGAACGGTTGTTTTTTTCTCGCCGCGGCCGCACGATATTCACAACGTCTTGTTTCACATAATCATCGAACACCACTGCGGAGAGCCTGTTTTATCACGTCTCCGCATATGCGTGGGCGTTCGCGTAAACGTACGATTGTCACACTGAAGAACACTGCCGAGCACGTGGCGCACCGTGATCGACATTGCGCGCAGGAAGGGAAGCATACGGGGATGATGTCCTGGTTCATGCGGACGGCGTCGCGCAAAAGATCCACGAAAAGAGATCGGAACGTTTCTCACAGATGAAAGAAAGATCCAAAGACAGCTGTCACATAAGACTTACTTCAGAGGAGTCATCGAAAAGATACACAACAAAATCCATGAGAAGTTCTTCCACTGGGATACGCTGCCCGTGATGCAACGTATGGGGATCGTCATCATAGATGAAATAGAACTGGTACATTCCCCGACCGACACGCGCGGAAGCGCTGCCGTTGGGAGCCACGGTCATTTCAAGACCGCCTTCATTGGAAATGATGGCAACATGAGCCCTGCTCTTCGTCGTGTTTTGGACCCGTATTTCGTATGAGCCCGTACGAAGGCTTCGCTTGTATTCCGGCAGCTTGGTTTTTGGACGGTAGGATCGTCCGGCATTGGGAGAATCATCTCCGGCAATTTCACGTTCACGGCGTTTCGCACCCACCACATGAACCCGCGGTTTCTGTGCGCCTTCCTGTGGAACATCTGGTTGCACTTCTTCCGGATATTCTTCCTCTTCGGCGGCGGGCATGGGCAACATTCCGTCGGCGCCGGCCTTACCGGTATCCTGAACAGGCGGCTGTTCGTCCGTTTCAACGGTTTCAATGGTTTCAACGCCTTCGTCTTGATCCGTTTCCCTCAATTGTTCCGGTTTCGCCGTGATAATGGTTCCGGATTTCCTGGTAAGCACCTGGTTTTCAAAACGCGCGGTGATGCTGGAGCCGGTGGCATCGGTCCATTTGTATATTCTGACCCCCGAGCTGCCCGAAGTCAGCGGTTGCGCGTCCATGCCGATGAGCATAAGAACGTCATCGAAGTTCATGCCGGGCTGAATCGTGTCAAACAGCTCCTGGTCAAACTGCCTCGTTTCCTCGTCCACCGCGTTCTCGAGCGGCTCGTTGGCCACGATGCTTTTGCGGAGCAACTGACCGTTTTCAAAGCGGCCCATGAAACTTATGCCGGAATAACTCCAGCGATAGACAAGATTCTTCTCTTCTGTTCCCGCAACCACCACACCCGGGTCTCCTAAAATCCGCTGCACTTCCTCGTAAGACATCCCGGGTTTGATGCCTAAGAGCAGGTCCGCACTGTATTCCGAGGGGGGGCCGGACGTCTCATCCTCTTCCGGCGGGACTTCGCCCTCACCCTCCTCCGGAGGCAGGGCCGGCAGCGCTGCCGGTGATTCCGGGGTCTGTACCCGGGGCGGAGACAGGGGCGTCGCGGGTGATTGCACGCCCGGCGTGGCCGGAGCGGGCTTTCTGCCCAAACAGGAATCACAGCCGCCAAGGCAGAGCAGAATGGCCGCAACCACGACGGCAACCTGATAGGGCTTTTTAAAATGCCTTGGTTGGATATGGGGCACTCTTGCACTCATAATCGCATTCCTTTGCGCGTGAAAATAACTACCCGCCGCTTCCACGGTTCAAAAACACCTGACACCGTCCGGAACCGACAGAACCACCCAGAGCAACGGGTGAAACCGGGCTCGATTGACATAACTGGCGGCAATATGGCATACTACGTATATTAAGGTAAGGTATATCACCCCGTTAAAGCAAGAATTTCTCACAGGGGTGCATAGGGGAGACGGTACCACTCGCAGGATTTTTCCCGCGGTTAGACTTCTCCGGGCTTTACCCCTTTTTCCCAGGTGTATTGTCGGGGTCAGAGGTCTATATATTTGTTAACGTTGCAACACTTCCGTTGGTATACAAAAAATAGCGTGCTTCAAAGGCGTTGTGTAGAAAATAACCCGTACAATTGAAAGGAAAATCTGATTATGGCAACAAAGGTTGGTATTAATGGTTTTGGGCGCATCGGAAGAAATGTATTCAAGCTGCTCATGAATGAATCCGCGTTTGAAGTGGCGGCAATCAATGATCTGACCGACGCGAAAACACTGGCGCACCTGCTCAAGTATGATAGTGTCATGGGCGTGTACAACAAAGAGGTGAAGGCCGACGGCGATTCCATTATCGTGGACGGGAAAAAGGTGCTGGTAAGCGCTGAAAAAGATCCCGCCGCCCTGAATTGGGGTGATAAAGGCGTGGAGCTGGTCCTGGAATCCACAGGTGTTTTCCGCTCCCAGGAAAAATGCGAGCTCCATATCAAAGCCGGCGCGAAAAAAGTCCTGCTCAGCGTGCCGCCCAAGGGCGCCCTGGATGCCATCATCGTATACGGCGTCAATCACGAAACGCTGAAACCGGAACACAAGGTCGTTTCCAATGCCAGCTGCACCACAAACTGCCTGGCCCCGGTCGCCAAGGTCCTTCACGAAAACTTCGGTATCAAGCGCGGTTTAATGACCACGATCCACGCATATACGAACGACCAGAAAGTGATTGACATGCCCCACAGCGATCTGCGCCGCGCGCGCGCCGCTGCCTACTCGATTATCCCGACTTCCACCGGCGCCGCCAAGGCGGTTGGCGAAGTGCTTCCCGAACTCAACAAGAAATTGCACGGCATGGCCATGCGCGTGCCCGTCATCGACGGCAGCGTAGTGGACCTGGTCGCCGAAATGTCCCGCACAGTAACAGTGGAAGAAGTGAATGGCGCCATCAAGGACGCCGCAGAAGGCCCCCTCAAAGGCATCCTGCAATACATGGAAGACGAAATTGTTTCCTGCGACGTCGTCGGCAACCCCCACTCCTCCATTTTCGATTCCAAACTGACCATGGTACTGGAAGGCAATCTTGTCAAGATCATATCCTGGTACGACAATGAATGGGGATATTCCAACCGCTGCATCGACTTGTTCAAGTTGATGGCTGGTTAAGCAACCCATGTTTTTCTTCGGGGCCGCCCAGAATGGGCGGCCCCGATTGTCTGTAAAACCGGTAAGAGGATGTTCCAAATGAAAAAACTCACACTTGACCAGGTGGATGTTAACGGCAAGCGCGTGCTGATGCGCGTGGATTTCAATGTGCCCCAGCATGAGGACGGCACCGTGCGGGATGATACGCGAATCCGCGCGGCTCTTAAAAGCATTCAATACGTCCGCGACAACGGCGGCAAACTAATACTTATGTCGCACTTGGGCCGGCCAAAGGATCTCGCCAAGGCGGCCAATGAAGAAGAACGCGCCGCCATGGAGAAGAAGAACGCTTCCTTGAAAATGGATCCAGTCGCGGCCAAACTCAGCGAACTGGCCGGGGCGCCTGTCAAAAAGATGGACGCCTGCATCGGACCGGAAGTGGAAGCCGCAGTCGCCGCCATGAAAGCGGGCGACATTATCCTCCTGGAAAACACACGTTTTTACAAGGGCGAAACGAAGAACGATCCCGAATTTTCAAAGCAATTGGCCGCACTTAGTGATGTGTACGTTTCCGATGCCTTCGGCACGGTGCATCGCGCCCATGCCTCCACGGAAGGCGTCACCCACTTTATCGCGCAAAGCGCGGCCGGTTTTCTGGTAAGCAAGGAAATGGAGTATTTCGACAAGGTTCTGGAAAGCCCGGAACGCCCCCTGGCGGCCCTGCTGGGCGGCGCCAAAGTCTCGGACAAAATCAGCGTCATCGAACATCTCCTTGACCTGGTGGACACGCTGATCATCGGCGGCGGCATGGCCTATACCTTTCTGAAAGCCAAGGGTTATGAAATCGGCAAGTCCCTGCTGGATGAGCCCGGCATTGCCGTGGCGGAAAAAGCGATGAAACTTGCCGAAGAAAAGGGCGTCAAACTGCTGCTTCCCGTCGATATCGTGGTGGCCGACGCCTTCGACAATAACGCCAACGCGAAAGTGGCCAAAATTAACGCCATTCCCGCGGATTGGCAAGGTCTTGATATCGGCCCGGAGACCATTGATCTCTTTGTAGCGACGATAAAAAGCATGCGAACGGTTGTCTGGAACGGGCCTCTGGGCGTATTTGAAATGGAAAACTTCGCCAAGGGCACGCATGCCATAGCGCAGACGCTTGCCGAAAGCGATGTCATCAGCATCATTGGCGGCGGAGACACCGCGGCGGCTGTAATCCAGTTTGGGCTTGCCGACAAGATGTCGCATGTCTCCACGGGCGGCGGCGCCTCCCTCGAAATGCTCGAAGGAAAAGTGCTGCCCGGACTCGCCGCGCTGACGGACGCGCCTGAAACGGGCGGATGTTGTTGCGGCTGTCGCTAGCCGCGAATCTTTCCATTTAGTATGTTTTTTTTGTTATACTATCGTTAAGTGTAAGTGTCTACCCGTGATTCGGCCAAGCGGTTCACCGTCGCTGTGCTGGGCGCGGGCGTATACCATGAAAGGTGAAAGAAAATGTCACTGGCAAGAGAAGAAAAAGAAAAAATCGTTCTGGCTCACGGAAGTGATAACAAGGATACCGGTTCCGTGGAGGTACAGGTAGCCTTGTTTACTGAGCGTATCAACCAGCTTACCGAGCATTTGCGGCAACACCCGAAGGATTTCGCCTGTCGGCGCGGCCTCTTGCGCCTTGTCGGCAAACGCCGGAATCTGTTGAACTATGTCCATAAACAGGACGTGGAACGGTATCGTACGCTTATCGGCAAGCTCGGTCTCCGCAAGTAACTTTGCATGGGGAGGTTCGGAATCAGGAGGCGTATGCCGCCTGCATTTCTCTCCGGCCTGTTCCGGAGTGGAGAGGTGTCGGTCTGTGGACCGACACGGCAACCAGGCGGACACGGCAGGCGTGCTGCTTATCGTAAGGTGTAAAGGAAAAGTACTATGGTAGAGAAAATTTCGGTTCAAATTGGCGCGGATGAAATACAGTTTGAAACGGGACGTATTGCCAAACAGGCGCATGGCGCTGTAATATGCAAAAGCGGAGACACCATGGTGCTGTCCGCGGTGACTGTTGCGCCGGAAGCGCGGGAAGATGCGGATTTTTTCCCGATGACTGTGGATTACCGGGAAAAGTTCTATTCCGTTGGCCAGATTCCGGGTAATTTTTTCAGGCGCGAATCGCGTCCCTCTGAACGCGAAATTCTGGTCTGCCGCATGACGGACCGGCCGCTGCGGCCCCTGTTCCCCAAAAAGTTTCACAACGAGTTGATGATCTGCCAGACCGTTTTTTCGGCGGACAATATCCATAATCCCGACGTGTTGTCCATCAACGCAGCCTCCGCGGCCCTGCATATTTCCAAGGCCCCCCTCACCGAACCCATAGGCGCGGTGCGGTTCGGCTGTTTCGACGGCGAACTCGTGGTTAACCCGCACATGGACACAATGGAATCTAGCACGCTTGACATTATTGTCGCGGGCACCAAAGATTCCATCTGCATGGTGGAAGGCCAGGCGCATGAACTGCCCGAAAGCCTGATGGTGGAGGCCCTTCAATTCGCCCAAACGCATATTCGTACGATCGTCGGCTGCATTGAGGAACTGCGCGCCCGCGCGGGCGTTGAAAAAATGCCTGTCGATGCCGTGGAACCAGACCCGCAAATCGTAACCGATATCGAAGCCTTGGCCTCCGCACGAATCAAGGAAGCGTTCAGCATCCGCGAAAAACAGAACCGGCTGGATACACTCGACACAGTCAAAACAGACACCCTGCAGGCCTTGCAGGAACGTTACGGTGAAGAGCGCTACACCGCCTGCGCCACCGAAATCTCGAACGTATTTGCCGATCTCAAGAAACGCATCATGCGCAAAGCCGTCGTTGAAACGAATATCCGCATGGACGGCAGGCGTCTCGACCAGGTCCGTGACATCTCCATCGAGGTGGGCATTCTGCCCCGCGTTCACGGAAGCGCTTTGTTCACCCGCGGGGAAACGCAAGTAATTGTGGCCGCCACCCTGGGAACCAGTCGTGATGAAATGCGGTTGGATGAACTTACCGGCGATGAGTTTAGACGGTTCTTCCTTCACTACAACTTTCCCGCGTGGTCGGTCGGCGAGGTGCGCCGTATTTCCGGTCCGGGACGCCGCGAAGTCGGTCACGGAAAACTGGCTGAACGCGCCCTCGAATGCATGCTTCCCTTTCTTCACCCGGAGCGCTACGATGAGGGAGATGAAACGAATTTCCCCTATACCGTGCGTATTGTATCGGATGTCACGGAAAGCAACGGCTCCAGCTCCATGGCCACCGTTTGCGGCGGCTCCCTGAGCATGATGGATGCCGGCATTCCCATCAAAGCGCCCGTGGCCGGCATCGCCATGGGCCTCATTAAAGAGGAAGATGAAGTCCGCATTCTAACCGACATCCTCGGCGATGAGGACCATCTCGGCGACATGGATTTCAAGGTGTGCGGCACCGCCAATGGCATTACCGCATTCCAGATGGACACCAAGGTAAAGGGACTTTCCAGGAAAGTGATGGAAGACGCCCTTGAACAGGCACGGCAGGGACGCGAGCATATTCTCGGTGAAATGAACAAGGCCCTTGACAAGCCGCGTCCTGAGCTCTCCCCGTATGCGCCGCGTATTTTCACCATTAAGATCAACCCCGACAAGATACGTGAAGTCATCGGACCCGGAGGCAAGGTCATTCGGCAGATCCAGGCGGAAACCGGCGCGGAAATTGAAATCGAAGATGACGGCACCATCAATATCGCCGCCACCGACAAAGAAGCCGCGGATGCCGCCATCGAACTGATCCAAGAAATCGTCGCCGATGTCGAAGTCGGCAAAATATACACCGGCCGCGTCACCCGTATCATGAATTTCGGCGCCTTCTGCACCGTGGTAGGCAACAAGGAAGGCATGATACACATTTCCGAACTGGCCGATTATCGCGTGAACAACGTTACCGACATCCTCAATATCGGGGATGAAGTCACGATCAAGGTCATCGAAATCGACCAGATGGGCCGTATCAACCTGTCAAAAATCGCCGCGGACCGTGAACTGGGCCAGGTACAGCCGCCTCCGGCAGGGTACAAGGAAGCCCCCCCGCAGGGCGATGGCGGACGGCCGAGACGGGACGACCGGCGGGGCGGACGCAACGACCGCAACGACCGCAATCATAATCGTTCCCGGCGGGACAATGATCGCGGCCGTGACAGGTAATCCATAGTTTGTTATACTGGCAATGGGTTGCCGCGCAAACAGCGGCAACCTTTTTTTATTGTCACACCGGCAAAGGAGCCAAGATTGATCCACATGGCAGATTCGACAACCACAGTACACCGGCTTGACAACGGCTTCACCATCGCCATGGAACCGCTCCCCTATGTGCATTCCGCCACCTTCGGACTCTGGATCAAAACAGGGTCAGCCGCGGAAGACCCCCGGGAGGCCGGACTGGCCCACTTCCTGGAGCATCTCTTTTTCAAGGGAACAAAAACACGAACTGTTCATGAGATTATGGACGCCATTGAAAGCCGCGGCGGATACATAAACGCCAGCACCTCGCGCGAATACACTACCCTCTATGTGCGTATGCTCGAGGAGCACATAGGCGCCGGCATAGAAATCCTTTTCGATATCCTGAACAATTCCCTCTTCACCGATATTGAAAAAGAACGCGGGGTGATTCTGGAGGAAATCGCTTCCATTGAAGACACCCCCGACGAACTGTCCCATGACCTGTTATCCGAATTTCACTGGCCGAACCACCCGCTTGGCAGGCCAATTTCCGGCTATGCCAACACGGTGTCAGGATTCACACGGCAGGATTTCCTTCGGTTTTATTCCACCTGGTACACCCCCTCAAACATGGTATTTTCTATCGCAGGCAAATTTAATCCGGAAGAGGTGTTGCGTCAGGTGGAAGCCGCCATGGCCAACATCAACTCCCAAGATCCTCCTCAAATGGCGGGCATGCCCCGATTTCAACCAGGCATCAAAACCGTGCATCGCCCCATATCGCAGGCGCATATCGGCATCGCGTTCCCCGGATCCTCCGCGACCGACGCAGACCGCTTTCAATGCAGCATGCTGACAGGCATTCTCGGCGGCGGCAGCACCGCGCGCCTCTTCGAGTGCATTCGTGAACGGGAGGGGCTCGCCTACAGTGTCTACGCCTATCACACCAACCATATAAACACCGGCATGATGGGCATCTACGAAGCCGTAGCTCCTAATAATTGCGAGCGGGCCGTCGCGCTGACGCTTGATGAATTGAGCCGCATCCGCCGCGAGCCGGTCAAGGCGGAAGAACTGGAATGCGCGCGGCAGCAATTGAAGGGGTCCATGCTTATGGCCTTTGAAGGCACCTATGCCCGCGTGTCTCACATGGCCAAAGGATTGCTGTTCAAGGGGCGCGTGACGCCTGTGGAAGAAATCGTGGCGGATATCGATGCGGTGACCATTGACGGGCTGCTCGAATACGCGGCCGCTCACCTTACACAGGAGTCCTGCGCCATGCTGGTACTCGGTCCAGAAGAAATTAAAATTCCCGTGGAGATAGTGCTTTGACCATGCTTCCGGTTCGCATATCGATACAACGGCTTCCCGGCAACGACGACCTGGCGCTGCCCGCATACGAAACCGAACATGCCAGCGGCATGGACCTCCGCGCCGCCGTAACGGAAACTACCGTGATTCAACCCGGTGCCCGGCTTGCCGTCCCCACCGGAATCTGCATCGCCATCCCCCCGGGTTATGAGGGACAGGTGCGCCCCCGCAGTGGCCTGGCCTTTAGAGAGGGGATCTCCATGATCAACACCCCGGGCACCATAGACGCCGATTACCGCGGCGAAATAAAAGTACTCCTGATAAACCTCGGTGAGAAGCCTTTTCTCATCCGCCGGGGCGACCGTATCGGCCAGCTAATCGTGGCGCCGGTCGCGCGCGTTGAATGGCAGGAACTACAGTCGCTTGACATAACGCTCCGCGGGGAAGGGGGCTTCGGCCATACGGGGATATGACCCGTCAACGTTCCCGGATCAGGATACGATCGGCCTGAACTTCCCAGCCGAACCGGGCGAGCGGCCACTGGCGGATGAGTAAGTCCAGGGCCGTTGAAAGCCTTACCTTGTTGATGACACACGGGTTGATGGGAATGTCCGCCAACTGACGCCGGGCTACGATTTCCACGCCAAGTTGTTCGGTCAGGGGAAACAACGCCTCATGCAGCGGCACGGGCTGCGAGACAAGCACCACTTCCTCCTTCTTTTCGGGATTTGCCGGCAGGACCAGTGATACCTGGCGATCCAACAATGCCTGCAGGGCGTCATTTGGGGAACCCGTTTCCAGGCGCACGGTGGACGGACCGTTATTTTGAGGCGCGCGCAGGAAAATATACTCCGGCGTGCTTTCCACTTCGAACGCGTCGCGGGCAATCCTGGCGGACTGTAGAATCGCTTCCAGAACAGTGGCAAGGGGGAGATCCGGCAAATACAGCTCGCCGCAACGGGATTCGGCAATATAGTTGTCCGCCACGATGGTGATATCAAGACTCTTGCTCAACGCGGAAAAGAGCACATACAGATTTGTCTTCGCGCCAAACACGGCGCCGACACGCATTTCCCGGTATCGTTCGTCAAGTTTATCCAATAAGGACACGCCCATCAGGGGCTCATAACGTTGCGGAAGTATCAGGTAGTAATTTGAAGTATGGCTGTAGGTGGCGTCTGCGGCCGAAGCAAAATCGGCGATGACTTGTTCATAAGACGCCCCCTTGTAGTTCACCGCGGCCATAGCATGTTCTTCCAGCCCGCTCATCAAAACGAAACCGCCGCCCACCGTAGTGCCAAAAGTCCGCATCATGTCGCCCACCGGCGCCATGGGATGGCTAAAGCTAACCGGACCAAACTTGGGCTTTGGGGAATCGGGAGCGCTATCGGGAGATAAATTAGGGCGTTCTCTTGCACTATCCCGGGCACAGGCGGCAATCACCAACACCGCCGCCATACATGCAAGGGCGGACAGGAATGGGGTGCGTTCGACTTTTAATAAACGTTTCATGGCTTCACAGAAAAATATCCGGGCGTTGAAAACAGTTCGGCGGCTTCACCTGAATGAACGCGGACGTGGTCGCAGCATAAAGCCATTCAAATAGCCCAGGCAAAAAAATGGGACTCCGACTGAAGCGCCGAAACGGTCTTTTCACGCTTTGCCCGCTCCGTTTGCGGTCTCCCCTTCTTGAGGATACGTCACAACGAAGTACAGATACACTAGCACACTCTGTTTGGAAGAATCATCCCGGGAAAAAAACAGCGGACTCCGGTTTTCTGGAATGACGCCGTGTCTCTTAACGCCACCGTGCTAATAACTGACAAAATCCTGGGTCAGATAAAAGGCGCCCTTGTCATCCTGCGCTATACCCACACCAGTGTGGGTATACCTGGGGTTTAAGAGGTTAACGCGATGGCCGTAGCTGGCCATCCATCCCTCAACCGCCACGATGGCGGGATCGCTATAGCCGTAATTGTACGACAGGTTCTCCCCATAGCGCATCCAGGCAATTCCGGCATTATCCAGGCGGTCACCTGGAGAGTCCCCTTCAAGGTTGTTGTGGGCAAAGAAGTCGTTGTCCGCCATATCCTGACTGTGTTCCCTGGCAACAACGGCAACATGACGATCCTGGAACAGCTCCGGTACGCCCGCGGCGACGCGTTCGGCATTGATCAGCTCATACACTTCCTGTTCCAACTCGGAAATATAGTCGGTAGGCGCTTCGCCTTCGACCTCCCCCTCTACCTTCCCCTCGGGTTCCCCTTCCACTATGCCTTCAGGCGCTTCACCTTCGATAGAAATTTCGCCTTCGCCTTCTGGTCCCTCTTCCGGAATTGGAATCAAGAGGGGACACCCCATGAGGCTGAGGGAAACGAAAAAAAGAACCAGCCAGAATTTTAGTTTGACCATATATAAAAAGATTCCCGAATACATTTTCATGTATCGACGCAGGGCAATTATAGCATATGGTGCAAAATTGTGCAATAGAAATTTTATTTAGGAAATAACTGCGAAGCTCCAGAAAAAATATTTTCATTCCCTCCAAAAAGCGGGTATTGTTGGTCTATTTCCCTGAATATGACCTGTATTAATTGAAATAAGACATGCCAGCCGAAAAACATGGTGCCAAGCAATGTACTAAGAAAGAAATGGATGTCAATAAATAAAGATCAAAAAACACAAGGGGATATGGCAGAAAAAATAAAAATAGCCGTTTAGATCACTTATTGTCAAGTGTTTTCCCAAGGGGATCCTGCAGTGCCTGCTGCAGGGTTTCAAGGCGCGCGCACAGCCCATGAACCTGTGCCGTATAGCCGGAAGCCACGGCAAGGGAACGCTGTTCATGGGGACCCATGGAGAGGTCAAATAAGTCGGCCTGTTCCACTGCCGGATACTAAATCATCTTAATCGAATCCGCACGAATCATAAGTTGCAGGTCCTGGCAAGCCCCATAAACCTAAAAAAAGCAGTTGAACGGGACTGACACCGTATTTTGCGGCATGAAATAGAGCAAGCAGGTCGGTCTGTCCCCCACCCGATGGCTGCATCGAATACCCACAAAAAAAACGCGGGCTATGGGCCATATCAAAGACATGGCATGCTTCAATTGCTTTTTTTTGTTGATTTTTACAATCAGCGACCCCCGGCGATGCCGGTGGTATGAGGATGACCACTAAAAGGGGCCCGAATTCCAGCCTGTTGTAGGTTGCCCAACTATCGCTTAACAACAGCGACCTGATGCACGTCATTCCGTCTTTTTCGCGTGGAAATGTCTTATCCTGCGATGGATGCCATAGCGCGCGAATCAGACTAAAGCAGTAATCGTCAGCAAAAAGCAACAGGATGTTGGGCCGCTTATTGTCGGCCCATGCTTCGTCGCTTACCGAAAGATACCGGAAATGCCACACAACCCGTCGTGCAAATAACAGTAGTGGATGGTTTTAGTAAATCACGCCTGCTGAATCTTCTGGAATCATAGTTCATAGTCGCTTTGCTGTCCTGTGAAGGAAGAATATAACCGGAACCATCAGTATCGCAGCCCCTTACAGGTTCTACGAAACGTACCCGGAGGAATTTTGTTACGATATAAGTGTATACTATCCATACTATACACGTTTTCCCAGGAAAATCGAATTACCGGAAACAGATACAAGGAACTGCGGGATTATGACCAAAAAAGTACTCTCCATTGCCGGCGGCATGGTGGTGATCCTTTTCACCCTCTTGTTCATCCTGTACAGTCTATTTACCGGCCCGGATGACCTGTCCGTGTTTATGCCGCGGGAAACCTCCCCCTATGTACTTCCCTACCCAAAGGGTGTGTCCAGATTCTGCGTTCAGGGGGTGCGCGGTATAGTAAGCCATCGCGGCAAAAGCCGGTACGCCTATGATTTCTATATGCCCGTCGGCTCCGACATCTGCGCAGCGCGGGCGGGTGAAGTAACCAAGGTCGTTGACAGCTATGACGGCAATGGGGTAAATTGGCCCAATAACGTTATCTGGGTGCTTCATGAAGATGGCACACGTGCCTGTTACGCCCATATTCGTAAAGGTGGCGCCAAGGTCAAAACAGGGCAGCAGGTCGTGCAAGGGGAAGTTATTGCCGCCAGCGGGAACGTGGGCAACAGCATGATGCCGCACCTGCATTTTCATGTTTTCGACCCTGAGAGCGCCATGACCCAGCCGATTAGTTTTTATGATGTTCAGCGCCATGCGGGTGTGCCGCGCATGTTTCACTGGTACATTTCCCAAGAGTCAGAAAAGCGGTAACAGTCCAGTATGAGCCTATGGCAACAGGGCGTATGGGAAGTGGATGTTCCACGTGGAACATTACGCAGGTTTCTGGTGGGTAATGATGTACAACTCTCCGCGGCGCAACGCCGCTTGCCGCCACGCATCCTCCACATGTTCCACGTGGAACGTTTTCAGGCTGGGAAGCGGGGTCAATTCACCCTGGCATAGAAACGCACACCGCTGCGGCATTCGTTTTAGTAGCGAAGGATGGAAATGGCGCGGCCGCTCTACGGCCCGTGCCGTAATACACCGCGCGTCCACCTTGGGCACCGCTTCCGGAAAACCGCCATGGATAATCTCGATGCCTTTCAGTCCCAAAGTTGCCGCCACGCGCTGCAAAAATCCCGCCTTGCGCATACTGCGCTCCACCAACACCATGGGAATTTCCGGAAGCAGACACTTGATCGGAATGGCCGGAAACCCGCCACCCGAACCAACATCCAGCAAACCACCCTCGTGCCCACAATGACGTACTACATAGGGAATCAGGCTGAGCGAATCAATGAGGTGCCGCTCCTCTAAAAAGGCAACATCCCCTTCTGACACAAGGCTGATCATGGGGTTCCACTGGCGTACCAACGATAGATGGCCTTGGACCCGTTGCAGCGCTTCCTTGCCCGGTTCCTTCCCAAAAAGGGGACAGAGCAATGCATAGGCCTGTTCTAATGCCTCAACAGTCATGGGGCAACTCCTTCAATACGGCTCGTTATCCGGGCCTGTCGTGTTCGACCTTCTTTCTGTTGTCCGGGCATGGACCCGGGTACAGCGCACATGGATCCAAATGCGCGCATAGCGCCAATGCCCAACAACCGTATTAACCGCCGTATGATAAATACCGGAAAGCAGGGTCAATCGCACGGGAAGCTCACGCCCGTCCACAAGCCGGCACCGCCGCTCTTTTGCGCCGCTGATTGTCGATAACAGTTGCAACCGGGGGCTATTAAATAGCACCACAAAAATGTCGAGGTGCTCCTTTCGGATAGCGCGGATAATTGTCACAACCTTTTTAATCGCACGTCCTCGGCCAGTATCGGGCAACAACGGCTGACTTGAGATGTTCAAGCCGGACAGCAGCTCCACAGGGAAATGCTCTGGAACGAAGGCGGTTATGTCCGCTTGGGGGTGGGTTTCCCGCAAGGACCGCACCGTCTTGATAAAATGCGGCCCGTAACTATAAAAAAGGCCTATACGGGTTCTTTGTGTCATGGCACCAGGGATTCTATAAGAGGCAGGTAATGTGAGTCAATCACGGTATCCCAGATATAGTGTGAAAGAACGCGCTGACGTCCCGATGTTCCCATGCCTCGTCTGAGAGCATCATCGTCCAACAGCCGGTTCAGACAGTACACCAACGAATCCACATCCGACCTGGAAAACAACAAGCCGGTTTCTCCATGCAACACGATGTCATGCAGCCCGCCACAGTCCGCCGCGCAAACAGGCACCCCGGCCATCATGGCCTCCACCGCCACCAGGCCAAAAGGCTCCTGCCATAGGGAAGGCACCACGCAGATGTCCGCCCGTTCGTATAAAGCCCGGACTTGGTCGTGGGAAAGCCAGCCCGTGGACGAGAAAAAGGGCCCCCGCCACATGGGGTCGAAATGGGTGGCCAAAATATGAAAGTCATTCCGCCTCGCCAGCAACCGTGCTCCCGCTTCAATCAACAACGACAAGCCCTTTGCCGGATCCTCCACACGGCCTGGCATAAAGAGAAGTTTCTTGTCCGAGTCAACGGAAATCTGCGGTAGTGGCCCTGAACTCTCCGCAACGGGGGAGACACCGCCTGGAATTACCCGCACCTTATCCTTGTAAGAAGGCAGCGCTTCCTTCAAGGCTGTATTATATACAACAATGGCGCTCATGACATCCAACGCCTCCAGGACGGCGCAGTGATACCGCGTATCGTACGCGTTCGCAAGCAAATACTCCTGCGACCAGGCATGCCATCTGCCTGATTTGATTTCCGGGGCAAGGGTTGTAAATGCACATCGCCTGCAATGGTCCGGATGGTCGAGATAATTATAGGGACAGGGCTCGCCGTCTTTAAAGCGGTATGCGTCCCGCGCACAGAGCAATTCATGGGCGTAGTATCGGCTAATCAGGGGATATTTCCGCAAAGCAAGCGCCAGCAACGGCTTCAGGCCATAGCCATGCGCAAGAAAAACGATGTCAGGTTTCCAGGCATCCACGGCACCACAAATCTTGCCAATAATTTTATCCGCCTGGTACTCTCGCTGAACTATGGGAATCACAGAACAGGAAAAGGGTAAGACGCTGATATCCACAACCCCCCGTCCCGTTACGCCTTCAAAATGGGGAACAAACAATTTCAGGTCAATTCCGGATCTGCGAAGTCCTTCAAGCACATGGAAAACATCCACATCGGCACCGCCTTGAGGCGGCCAGCAGAACAATAAATCCACACAGGCTAACCGTATGGGCATACCGTTTTGCTTTTGTTTATCCCTCATTTATTTTTCTAGCTTCCTGTTTTTCTTATTCTTTCTGAAGAAGTGTGTGAACGGCATCCATGAGTACCGTCTCCACCTGTGGCGCCACCTTGCTGGCCTTTCCGCTGGTCTCGTAACCACCCTCTTCATACCCTTTGGCGGTACCGATATATCCGGTTCCATAATCCCCGTATGCGGCCATGGTCACAAACAGGTCCGGCCGGGCCTTCTTCGCCGCCAGCTGATATTCCACAAACAACTCACCGGGCATATGAATGACCCTGGCTTTTCCAAGGCTCAGGCAGCTGATATCCAAGGGCCGGCCGGCCTTACAACGTTCCACCCATGCGAGGCCCGCTGCATTACTCAGTATGCCAACCGCATCAGCGCCTTTTTCCAATTCAGCTTGCAGTGACTCGCCGTTTAAAAGAGGAGAAACCGGCAAAAGGGCAGGCACCACACCCCAGTCGACATCTTCCGGAGAGACCGGCATCCGTTCCGTGCTTTCCCAGGCCCGTCGCATGCCGTCAGCCAAACGCTCCGCGAGTCGCAGCCTGTTTTCTTTGGATCCGTCGTTATATTTTCCCGCGCCCAGATTGCCGCCTGCGCCGTTGAAATGTATATGCAATGCTTCCGGCACCGCCAATTGCCTCATAAAACGCGCAAGCCCAGGAAAATCCGGATTAGGGATGCCGGTACGATAATAACTTTGGGGATGGCACGCATAATAACTCAGGACGGCCACTGGTGCATCGTCATTCCATAGGCTGATCAGCGATACTTCCGGATCGATCAGGCCTTCTGGTTCAGCCCGTAAAACCGGATCCTTGCACGTTGTGTATCGAACAGCGCGCACTTTTCCCGCCTCATCCAGAATGCGGCGATTGGAGGCGACTTCTTTCACTTCCGCCGATCCCGTGCCGATATGGGTGACCGGTTGCGCCGATATCAGTGCATCCCGTACAGCCCACTCCAATTTTTCGATCACTTCTCTGGCGAAACTCCCTTCGTAACATCCGGGATCCGCATTATACTGTTTCGCTATGGCCTCTACCGAAAAATCACAGGCAGGGGCGTCATGCTGATGCACCGTGTGCACCGCGACCCTTTCGGGAACCGTACCAGCTCCCCGCGCAAGACCTGCGCGAAACGCTGCATGCCCATCGTTGCCAATGCCTATCCAGTCCAAGGCGCACAACACAATGGGTTGACCCGCACCGATAAGGACCACCCCTTTTGCCCGCAACCCCATGTCCCAAGTGTTCACTACCGGGTCATAGGCCATTTGCGATCCAATGGGAGGCGTGACATCCACATCAAACACCGCCGCGGTCAATGATTCTCCATAGGCAATCGGATAAATCACTACGGCAACCACAAACACTATTAACAAGCCGTCCATCTTTGTTCTTAATAACTTCATCATTCCTTTTCTTTTTGCTCCTGGCTTATTGTTGTCAAAAAGCCCCTTGCTTATTTCAGAGGCACGGTACTCAAAGACAATACCATATCCACCGCATCGTCCTATAACCGGTTTGAAACGGCATCCTATTCCTTCTTGTTTTCGACGCACATACTGCAGTGCCGGTTTCCAACAAAAAGCCCGGCCATGAAGGCCGGGCTTGCGGTGCTTTTTTCTTTGTTTTGTTAACGCTGTTCCGCCGCCAGTTGTTGCGCCGCCGCACAAGGGATCATGACCCTGAACCCTACGTTGTATACCGCCTGCCAGGGTTGGTACGGTACCCTGAACGCCGCCCGCGCACGGACGGGTTTGTCACTCCAGGAACCACCACGCACCACCCGCTTCACGTCTTCCTTCACATCGTTTCTGCCGTCCTGGTCCGCATACGGATAGGGGCGGTAGGCGGACAGCGTCCATTCGCAGACGTTGCCATGCATATCCTTAAGTCCCCAGGAATTGGCGGCATACCGGCCTGCATCACACATGAGCCGTTCGCCGTCATCAAAGCGCGCGTCTTTGGGCAGGAAATCCATGAACGGGGACGGGTTCGGGATGGGCTGGGGATTGATGCCAGCCACGGCCAAACGTTGAACCGACGCATCGGCAAGATTGGCGAAGCCCGCGAAGTCGGTATCCAAACCGCCGTAGGACATCGCTTCGGCGCTGCCCGCCCGGCACGCCCATTCCCATTGCGCCTCCGTGGGCAGGGAACAGGCCTCGCCCGATTGCCCCGCCAACCATTCGCTGAAGGCCCGGGCTTCATGCCAAGAGATCCGGATAACAGGCTGATTCGGTTCATTCGCGGGATAGCCCGGTGTCGTGTGGTCCTTGTTGTGCTGGTCAATAAATCGGCTGTCATGCTCCGGATCGAAGCGCGCGTATTGCGCGTTGGTGACTTCCGTCACGCCCATCCAAAAAGGCGTTTCAATCGTGACAGAGGTCAGCGGCAACTCGTCCGCGAACGCGCCGCCGCCCATGACAAAGGTGCCGGGCGGCACCAGCGCGAATTCCATGGTCACCCCTTCACCCAGGTCCAGGGTACGTCTGATTTCCGGGCCGGCCGCCGCTTGACGTGCCATGGCCTCTTCAGCTGCAAAAGGCCAGCCGTTTGTTTCAGGCGGGTCCAGCGCAAGCACGGGCTCTACTGGGACAAGATATTCCCTGGGATAGGCTGCCGGCGACAACTCCTCCTCTGAAGGATCTTCGGGTAGCAGAGAATACAGCGCGCGCATCTCCGCGCGGCGTTCGCAGCCCGTGTCCGGGATCGTGGTATGATCGCTCCAGCGGCCATGGTCCGGCGCGTTCAAGTCTATCCAGGTAATCAGCCGGTCCCACGCTTCCCCATCCAGTTGAACCCCTTTGTGCCCTTTACCAAGCAATTGAATCAACTCGCTGGTATCCGCGTGCCACTCCATGGGCTTCTGGAGATGATAGTCACTCTCCGGCCCGGGCCGCCGCACGTAGGGATGCAGCGCCAGGTAGGACCTGTTAAAGTTGGATTCGCCCCGTTCCTCGTGATCCCTGAAATCGGGACGCCCGTCCGTGATGGGTTCCGCCCCGTGACAGCCGACGCAATGACGGTCTAGCACCGGCTGTACTTCATGCTTGAAACTGAAGCCCCGCGCCTTGCCGTACCAGGGCGCAATATCATCCGGAACACGACGCGCCGCCAGGGTAAACTGCGCGGGCGGCGCGGTATTTTGTGGCTCGTGACATCCCACACAGGAAAGCACCTCGCCCGGCATGGCGGTAAACCAGCTGCGCATGACCTGCAGGGCCTTGCCTTCCTGATCCAGGGGTTGCACGGCAATGGGCGTGTTGGCTGGCACCCGGAAATACGCGGATCCGTCTTCCGATACAGGCACTGTCCCCAAAATACGGCGCACGTCCCAAGGCCCCTCCATACCTATATGCTGATGGCCGCCGATGCGCTGATACCCATAGTGGAACGAATACAGTCGAAGCGCTTTTACGGTGCCCCGGGGCACATTGCGCAACCCCGGACCTTCATACACGTCCATCAGGTAAACGGTGGCGTCTTTTTGGGCCAGGTTGACCCGGTCAGGAATGACTGGCGGCACGGGCTGCTTTCGCAGCGGCAAAGGCTCGAGCATGGCGTATCCGGGCTCTTCATGCAAAAGCAGCATATTGTCGAAGGTATCCACGAGGTATAGACCCACGGGCTTGTCCGGCGTGGGTTTGCAGGAAACCAGGAAAAAATGCTCACTGAGCGGATAGGGGTGCAGAAACCGTGGCCAGCTGTTTTCCACCAGCTGGTCCGCAATCACCGGCTCCACCGCTTGCCCGTGGCCCGGAATCCGCTGCACCACCCCGTCGGACTCGTGGCGGCCTTTTGAAGGATCGAGAATCACGAGTTCACCGAAGCGGGCCACCCCGTGATGACCAGAAACGATGGTAACCACTTTGGTCGGATCGTTGGGGATGGGCCGTGTGTAAAACATGGAATTCGGCCAGTAGGAGTTGCTACCGTAAAATTCCACCTGGTTCGTGCCGTCGGGATTCATATGGAACAGCAGGCGCGAAAAATAGTGCGGCGTGTCGGAGTATTCCCATCGTGAATAAAGCACGCGCCCGTTGTTCAGCACGGTGGGACACCAATTGTGGTCCTGGTCAAAACAAAGTTGCCGGATGCCAGTGCCGTCGGCGTTCATGATATACAGGTTCGCTACGGCGTCGCTGCCGCCCACACAGGGAATGCCTTGAAAACAGCGGGTGGAATCGAAAATTATACGCCCATCCGGCAGATAACAGGCATCGTAGTTGTCCACATCCGGTTCCGTTCCCGGCGTTACCTGGCGCAGACCGCCACCATCGACGACCATCTCCCAGATCTGCCAGCGGTTATGGGAGCCAGGCATGGAAAACAGGATCTTGTCCGCGTCAAAATGCAGATCGACATCCGCAAGGAGCACATCCTGCTCCGGCCGGTATATCCGGACCGGTGTGCTGTCTTTTTTAAAGGGCGTCAATACGACAAGCTCATTGTCATATCCCCGACGCGGCAGGGAACAATTGCCCTGCCAATTCTGAGGCAGGCCGAGATTGGCTTCCGAACGGCGAATCAACATGACTGTGTCAAAATTAAGCAGCGGGTTCGCCAGCAAGGCCTCGCGCTGCAGAGCGATCAGTTCGTCGATCGCAGCCAGTGCGGCCGCATCCGCCTTGTTTATCCCCTCCCGGATCGCGTCCATCCGCCCCGTGAAGCTGTCCAGGCGGGCCAGATAAGACGCGCCCCCGGTATAGTCCTCAGGGTAGGCCACACTGAGGTGGTTGATAGCCCGGCGCAACGCTTCCACATCCACCAGGTCCAGGCGGTTCACCCCGTCCCGGGCCGCGCACGCCCGCGTATATAAGTCGAGTCGGCGCGAAGAATCACCCCCGACCCCGGAGAGTTCCTGAAATTCAAGGCCCAGCGGGGCGCCCGCGTCAGCGCGGGGACCCAGCGCTTGGACAATCATGGCCTCTTCCAGTTTTGCGGGGTCCGGCAGGGAAAACCAGGCCAACGGGCTCTCCACGCCCAAATCACCTTCCATCCGGTGGCTTTCAGCGGGAAAATCCGCCCGGACCTGGTTCCATAGGGCCTGTACCGGGTCGCCGGCCGGCCCAAAATAGAATCCACAGCCGCCGCTGATATTGTAAATCCGGATAAGCAACATGTTTTCGCCCGCCTGCAACGGCAATTCCACGATATCCTGGTCCGGCGCCGCACCTCGCGGCACATTTCGGGACAGCAACAGCGCGCCGTTCAACCACACCTTGATGCCATCATCACTACCGAACCCGGCCTTAAATACGGCCGGGGCGTCTGAAGTAATCACACGCGCCAGGTAGATTGCGGATTTGTCCGGACAGTTCATAGCGTTTGGAACACCATCCTTGAATTCATTGCGCCGCAGCCACAGCCGCTTGTCCACCTCGTTGCGCGCGTTTAAATCCACACCCTGCTCGGGAAACGCGGCATCATCAAAACTGGGGGCAGGCACAGGCTCGATGCCGTTCCACGGACCGAAGCGGAGCCCGTCCATACCCGGACGCGACGACCGCCAGGCCTGGTAATTCGCCCGCATCGCCAGCATGGTTTCCTGCCAGGAAGCGCCCCTGGCATAAAGGGAAGCCTCCTCACCCCGCGACGGCGGAGCAGGGAATATCAAGGAGAACACAAACACCGTCGACAAGCATAAAACCACATTTTTTCCATAATAGGTGCGCATAAAAGCCCTTTCTGCAGGATGATTTCGTGAAGGGAAAAGTATAACAGTATGACCACCCCCGGCGCACAGGAGTGTCACACATGGTGATTATTTTTGGACTTATCCCCGGACAGGTTTCCTGCGCCGGCCACCAAACCAGGGCAACACAAGCGTCAGCAAGCCAAGCGCTACGATACTGGAAACGGGCATACTTGCCTCTGTTATCACCTCGAGTACAAATGGCGGACTCTCATACAGGCCCTTGCTTTCATCCGTAACGAGAAGCTGGTATTCTCCCGCATCGTCAGGCGTCACATTGCTGATGTGGTATTCCGTGCCGGCCTGCCCCTCCAACACAACACCGTCCTTGTACCAGGCGATCGTCACCGTACCTACCATATAAGACAGGAACGCGCTCAGCGTAACTGCATCCCCCTCTTTCACTTTCTGGCTGCCGAGGATAATTGCCTGGCCGGAGCCGGTGCTGCCCGGGAAAACGGAGGGATTCAGCGCGTAGGTGACATAGGCATCAGGCCCGTATTGATAGTACGCCTCATACTCCTCGCGATTGGTGGCGCCGTCACCATCGGCGTCCCCCTCGGCGGACAGGAATTCCGGCAGGCGCACGTACAGCGCAAGATTCAGGTCGCCCACATATTGCACTTCGTTGATAATGTCCATCAAGCCCACAATAAAACCTGTGGAGCCTTCATCGCCCAGGGTAATATAAGCGGCGGCCACTTCCAGCAGACCGGGAGCGATGCCGTTGACGATGGCCGCGTTACTCGCACCGATGTCCGCGACCAGCTGCAGACGGTTGTTCCTGTTCGCCTCATAGACCTGTTCATACTGCACGCCGCCCGTACTGCTTAGATCAAGCGTCTCCGTATCCAGAATTCTCCGGAACACGCCCAGCTCGTACCCGCAATCCAGCATGCCGTTACCGTTGAACGTCATGGTTTCCGGGTCCGCCCCGCCGTTCAAATCCGCCGTTTCGGGATCGAGCAGATCGAACAGGGCGATGGCGAAAGGCGGCAGCAGGCTGCGCAGCAGCTCGTTCGTATAGATGCCGCCAAGCAGCTCACAGTAATACCCTTCGTACACCACAGGAGCTTCGCCTTCGGTTTCACCCTCCGCGATTTGGGGGCGGTTCTGGGCGAGATAGGGCGCGCTCTGGGTGATGGTCAAGGCGCAGTGCGCTTCGTCCGGAAGGCCTACGGGCACGCCGGTTGGCGTACCCTTGTAATTGATGTCCGGGTTGGAAAAATAAGGTATCCGCGTGCCGGGCGCGTAGGACATAACCGTCCGATACAGTTTGCTGTCTTCCGCTCCGTAAAAGCGCCAGCCACGGGCATAGCTGAAAAGCCGGTAACCGTCAGCGGTAATGTTTTCCTGGTCATGGTCGCAGCCCATGTTATGGCCCAGTTCGTGCGGGAAAGTAAGGCTGCCCAGGGAATAGTAAGTGGTGATGCTGAAAGCGCGCTGCGCCATAGTGGCATCCAACGCGGTCAATATCCAGCCGATGCCCGCCACATCACCGCCGGACGCGATGAGAGACACCATATCGGCCTCATGGGCGTCACGCAGGTCATGCACTTCATCCATAACACCGTCATTGTCAAAGGTGAGTTTCGCCAACGCCAGCGCCAGCTGATAATCCTCAACATAGTCCACCTCAGCCATCTGCACCGCAGTAAGGGTCAGGGGAATAAGGCTGTTCGCATAAGATACATTCGCCATATCGACTGCGTTGAGAATCATCGTTTCCATGGCAGCCGTACTCCCCGCAAGCGTCCTGGAGGCCGGCGTATAAACCACCATCACGTCGATAATAGCGGGATCTTCCTTGTCTGCCTTGCCTCGTATCGCTGCCGGTTGCCCGCCGGAAACGCGAAACGCTTCCGGATGCCGGCACGCGCCGCATTCAGGGCGGGCGGTCTCATCGATCTCCTCCAGCACATAGCCCTCCGGCGAATTGGACACACGAAGCCAGCCCCGCTTGGTGTCATGGACGGAAATGGTGACATGGCCCGCGTGGACTGTCAAAATAAAATGCCCGCTGTTTTCCCCGGTCAGCGCGCCCGCCACGGAAAACGTGCCGGAGCCGTGTTCGCGTTCCCAGGATACTTCTCCGAAGACATCTCCGGAAAACGTGGGAAAACAAAGCGGGTCTCTGTCCGTCTTGGCGCCCAATGCGAACAAGTCAGAAGCAAGGCGAACCTCGGCGCTGCGCACGACCACTCCATCGCTCTTTGGATTCTCCCGCACCGGCGAAACCACCTGATATAACGGCGCCGCAATCTCCTGCGCTCCGGCCGGAAACAGTGGGGTTAATATGCCGATTCCCAAAACCAAAATAAACACTACCGGCAACGATATTTTTCTAAACATGATCCGGGATTCCTTTGTGAATATGAGATTCAAGCTATCTCCATGACACTGATATTTTAGCAGATATTGCGGGATTACTATATCGTTGGGCTATTTATGTTCCACAGAAACGGCAACCCGATATTCAATGCGACATACGGTATCGGCTGTCGTACCTTCAGAGCGAGACGGCACACCCTCCCTTTAGTGTACTCTCTGAAAAGAAATGGGGTCAATAAAATCCTAACGCGGGCGTTACATGCACCCTTGCAGGGTATGGCAAGTACGGTTGCAATAATGCAACGGCCTCCGGCACGCGCCATAAGCGTTGTACCTGATCTTAAACCGCGCCGGGCACTATCTAAGATTTTCTGATCGCCGGACCTTGTCAGAATTCTGGCTCGGGCGGAAACAGCGCATCCCGATACGCCATCAGTTCTTCACAGGTATCGATGTCATCGGGAATGGGAATGAGGATGATTGGATTCAGGCCGGGGTCGTCCAATTGGTCGGGATTGTTGGGCGCATTCAAAATACCAAGCGATGCGCCAACGACCAACTGCTCCGAATCATCGATTACAGTGCCCCGCAAACTGCCATCGGAATACAGGGTCATGTCATTTTGAAATATCTCCCGACGGGCAATATAGATCTCGCCCCGGATCAAACCGAAGAGGTTCACGAATACCGTAACACCGGGCTTACCATCATTATCATCATCTCGTATCAAGGGATCATCAGGATCCATGGACAACGGCACATCGGGATCGCCGCCGATGCCAATCAGCGTAGGTGTGGCGGGGCGCCATAGTTTCCAAACGCCGTCTTCTTCATAAACATCCACCACGGCGCTTCGCGGCAGGATCGCCTGGGTAGCCTCGTCGGGGAAAGACGTGGTCATATTCTGGTTGGCCTTATGCTCCGCATGGCAGAAGGAATCATATTCGACAAGTTCTCCGTCTTCAATGACCAAATCCGTAAAACCATAGGAAATAATGAACGTGGACAGAGGCCCGTTAGGCGTTTCGCCTTGATAAGCCACCACGTCATAATGGGCATAATGTCCCGCCATGGCGGCCAGGGCTTCTTCCTGGTTCGCGGGAGCCTCCCAATCCGGATTCTCAGCCGGCGCTTCATAGAGCGGGCTTTCCGGCCAGGGTTTCGGACTCGAACACCCGGCAAGCATGAAACTGACGAGAAAAACCGCGTCAAGCGTTAATTTAGGGGCAGATACCTTCACCATCTGAACCTCCTTCAACAGTTCGCACAAAATGGGACTTCGCCCGGAAGAAGAGGAGCCTTCGTCAAAACCCAAAAGTCTGAATACCTGGGATCGCCGCTCCCCAGAGCGGCAAAACACAGGAATAAGACCCCTGAACTGCAATCGTCCAAATCTTTGACTGAGTCTTTTTGTGACTTCTCCTCTATACCCATGGTCGTGCCGCTCTGGGGAGCGGCGATCCCAGGAAAGTTAAACTCATAATTAATTGTCAACCAAATCGAATTAAGCGCCTAAATTCCAGGATCAAGCGCTTTTAAACTGGTCTACCAACGCCGTAATGCTTGCCTTGGCGTCACCGAAAAGCATACGGGTGTTTTCCTTGTAAAACAGGGGATTTTCCACTCCCGCAAAACCGGACCGCAAGGACCGTTTGAGAACAAAGCAGGAACGCGCCAGGTCCACATTGATGATGGGCATGCCGTAAATCGGGCTGGTTTCGTCTTCCCGGGCCGCGGGATTCACCACGTCGTTTGCACCGATCACGACGCAGACGTCCACACTTTCAATAATGGGGTTGATATCGTCCATCTCAACCAGCTGCTCATAAGGCACGTTCGCCTCGGCAAGCAACACATTCATGTGACCGGGCATGCGGCCCGCCACCGGGTGCACCGCATACTTGACTTCCGCCCCGTTTGCGGCAAGCAGGTCGCCCAGTTCGCGCACCACGTGCTGCGCCTGGGCCACCGCCATGCCGTACCCGGGCACAAAGACGACAGAACTTGCCGCTTCGAGCACATAATAGGCGTCTTCAGCGGTAATAGCCTTCACTTCGCCGGTCGCCGTTTTGCCGGTTCCGACGGCGCCCGCTCCAGCGCCAAAACCGCTGAAAAGCACATTGGTCAGGGAGCGGTTCATGGCTTTGCACATGATGCTAGTCAGAATGATACCGCTCGCGCCCACGAGTGAACCCGCAACAATGAGAACCGTATTGGAGATAACGAAACCGGCGGCGCAGGCGGCAAGGCCCGAATAACTGTTTAACAAGGAAATTACCACCGGCATGTCCGCCCCGCCGATGGGAATCGTGACCAACACACCCAGCACCAGCGAAAGTAAGACAGCGAGATAGAACAGGGGCTGTGCCAGCGCCGCTCCCGGATCGGCAATGTACACGAGGCCGCAAAGCAGCAGGACTACAAGCAGCACGCCATTGACAATCTGCTGCCCTTTATAGAGCACAGGCTTGCCGTCGATACGCTCCGCCAACTTGGCGTAGGCGATCATGCTGCCGGTAAAGGTGACACCGCCTATGAGCACCGCCAGGAAAATGGCAATGACAGGCACCAGTTCAAGCGTTCCGTCCGGCGTGTTCAGAAACTTGTTATATTCCGCCCAGCCGACCAGCAGGCTGGCCAGGCCGCCCGTGCCGTTAAAGAGAGCAACGAATTCGGGCATGGAAGTCATGGGAACCCGAATGGCGGCTACTGTGCCTATGCCACCGCCGATGACCATCCCGAGAAAAATCCACTTATAATCCATGCCGCCGTATAACAGTGTGGCCACCACGGCAATGAGCATGCCGAGAGCGGATATCTTGTTGCCGCGCACCGCGGTCGCGGGTTTGCTCAGCATTTTCAAGCCCATAATGAACAGAACAGCGGACGCGATATAGGCAAGTGTAATAACGGTTTCCACTTAGTTGCCTCCTTCTTTCGACTTGAACATGCTGAGCATGCGGTCGGTGACCACATAACCGCCGAATACATTGATGCTGGCGCAAATGACCGCTACCAGGCCCAGCACAATTCCCAGGACCGAGTCGGCGGAAAGGCCCGCCGCAAGCAGGGCGCCCACAATGCTGATGCCCGAAATGGCGTTGGAACCGGACATCAGCGGCGTGTGCAATTGGGAAGGCACCTTGCTGATGAGCTCGAAGCCAAGAAAAATGGCCAGCACGAAAGTGAAAAGAAGCAGTAACATATCCATATCAGCTTTGCCTCGCTTTCTTAAGGAGTTCGTTGCGCAGTTCGCCCGATTGAATAATCAGACAGCCGTTCATGATTTCATCGTCCAAATTCAGACGAAGGGTTTTGTTTTCGGTGTCCCAGAAATGGGAAACCAGGTTTACCACGTTGGCGCCGTACATCTGGCTGGCATGGGCGGGCACGCGCCCGGCGAAATTCTCCGCGCCGATGAGCCGCACGCCGTTCATGTCCTGTTCGACGCCGGCTTGCACGCCCTCCACGTTGCCGCCCGTTTCAGCGGCGAGGTCCACCACCACGCTGCCGGGCTTCATGGCGGCCACCATTTCACGGGTGACAATGACCGGCGCCTTCCGGCCAAACACCTGTGCCGTGGTAATCACGATATCCGACTGGGCAATAACCTTGGCCATGGCCGCTTTCTGCCGTTCCTTCTGTTCTGCGGTCAGTTCGGTGGCATAACCGTCCCGGGTCTGCCCCGTTTCACCCAGGTCGATCTTGACAAATTTCGCGCCCAGCGAGTGGACCTGTTCTTCGACGACCGGGCGCGTGTCAAAGGCCTCCACTCGCGCGCCCAGCCGTTTGGCCGTGGCAATGGCCTGAAGCCCCGCAACGCCTACGCCGATGACGAATACCCGGGCCGGCTTCAAAGTCCCGGCCGGAGTCATCATCATGGGCAGCACCTGGTTCAGCCGGCCCGCGGCAACCAGCACCGCCACATAGCCGGCCAGGTTGGCCTGGGAACTGAGCACGTCCATTTTCTGGGCAAGGGTGGTCCGGGGAATCATCTCCATGGCGATGGCGTCCACCCCGCGCGCTATGAACGCGTCCAGCACGTCATGGGCGGTGAACGGTTCCAGGTGGCTGATATGCAGGGCGCCCGCCTTCATAACGCCGATTTCGTCCAGGGGCGGCTTGCGCACCCGAATCACCGCATCGGCCCCGGCAAGGAGCCCGCCGCGATCGGCGCTCACAGAAGCCCCCGCCTGCGCGTACAGGTCGTCCGGAAAACCGCTCGCCGCGCCGAGCCCCGTTTCCACGGAAACGTCCGCCCCCAGTTTCACCAGGCGGGATACCGTCTCCGGCGTGGCCGCCGCGCGTGTTTCACCGGGGGCTGTTTCTTTCGGAATAAATAATTGCATGGCCGGTTCCTCTCTGGCAACGTTTTAAGAAGGGTCTCGAAATCTGCTAAAGTCTGCGCTTCCGCATAAAATCATGGCAACAACCGATGTTCCGTGTTCAATAGCCAGTCTTCCCGAAGACACAATGAATTAGTTGTGCGCAGACCACATTATATAAACCGCTGGACCTACTCACCTTATTTCCGTAAAGGAGGAATAAACCTAAAAACAGCTGTTGAATTCTGAAGCGGTTTTCAAACCAAAGGACTTAAAGGACATAAACGACCAAAAGGACAGTAAAACGTTCTCCCGTTTGTGCGTCCTTTACGTCCTTTAAGTCTTTTCGGTCCTTTCTTTTAAGAGGTTTCCCCGGCGTTAACAGCCGTTTTTAGGATAAACATTCTACAAACAGTACTGCTCTTGTCAATGATAGTGATTTGGGGGTATTTTGGGGGTGCCACTGAGCTATTTTTTTGCAGTACAAAGGTTCAAGGCCGAACAATTCGGGAACTGTGCTACAGTGAGGATGCTAAAATCCCTGTGGGTTACGGCACGCATTCGCCCGTGTCATCTTCCTTTGGCGTCACCATGTCAATACGGGGGTTGGTCTTGAGCAGTTCATGTATGGGCACGAAGGTGCTCACGAGCGCTTTATAGTCCGGGTCGTCCCTGGATTGGAATATCTCAGCGCCGCAGGTCTCCATGCCGCCTTCTGCCTTCGCGAGTGGGGCGCGTAGGAACGTGTTTTTCTCCGGTTCATTAATGCGCAGATACCATTTCCGGACAGGCGTATTTGCCGCTGTACCGCCAGACTGGTGACAGGAAGCACACCGTCTTTCCACCACGCCGTTGAAGACCGCGTCAAAATCGTCGGGCCACATGCGGCGGCAACCGCGCCTGTCACGGTGGTTTGAATCGCTGCTGCCGTAGTAAGGCACATTCAGATCGATCCAAGCGAAGATGCGCCGCTTCTCTTCATCCGAAAGAGCGGTCCGCTTCATGCCGGTATCATCAGGATGATCTTCAAGTACAATGTCCGCGAGACGACTGGCGGGCGAACCCCACTGCAGTGGTGTGATTTCCAGAATGTTACTCTCCGAGCCGTTGTACGTGGAAATCCATTTGGTGTAGGGGTTCCGGAAGGCGTCTTGTGCCGCGCCGCCAAGCATGCAGTCTTCGGCGGGAGTGTTCATGCGCGCCAGTGTTTCATAGGAGACATTGAAAAAATCCGTCAGATCGCCCGACAAATCCAGGCCCCCTTCCGTAAGCGTTTCGTTGTGACATGTGACACAGTGCCGGTCCAGCACCGGCTGCACAACATGGGCGTAACTGAACCCGGCGCGTCCCCATTCCGGCGTTTCGAGGGCTTGAGGCTGTTGCCGGAATGCCTTCGGTAGGACATTAAGTTCGGCTGTGGCGATACGGTCCTCGTGGCAACCTATGCAGCTTTGCGATTCACCCGGCATGAAGTGGGTAAAACTGCGCATCCGTTGCAATGCCCTGCCATGTTTGTCCAGCGCCATGAAGTACAACGGTTTTTCGGCCGGCACCTGAAAACAGGCGGAACCATCCGGACCGACCGTTGCTTCGCCCCAGACGCGTTTGGGCGCATAGGTGGCGCCCGCGGATACCACGGGAAACTGAAAGCCGAAGGCGCGCAGTTCGGGACTGATCTGGACGGGTTTCGCCACTTCTTCAACCACCCGAATGGCGGTCACCTCGCCGCGCTTTACCTGCGGTTCCAAGCCCGCGTACACATCCTGCAGATAAATCGTGGCATAGTCCTTCGGTTCAGCAGCATCTTCCACGTCATAAATCCCGGAGGGAAGCACGGGAGGAATAGGCGTGGCGCGCACCGGCTTTGGATTGTAGAAACCCAATCCGTTTTCAGGTTCAAGCAGTGTGGCCTGTTCCGTGACGGCATAGTCGCGAACAACGATCGTGCCGCCAACAGACACCACGTAATGGCTACCATTCAGGGGGAAGGGATTTTCATAAGATCCGGGGATACGATTGCCGTCGCCCTCATCCACCTTGCCAATGAATACCTCCGGTGTAATATTGGTTATGGCGTCCTGGGCGTTGACGCCTTTGCGCCGGTCCAGAATGCCGATAGCGCCCCGGCATGGGCCGTTGTGCGCGGTAAGCAGGCACAACACCTGTTCCGTGCCCGGTATGGAGCGTGCCTCCATAAACGTGGCCGGACTTAATACACGGTTGCCGAAGAACACGCGCAACCCGGTGCCATCCGGATGAATCGTCCACAGGCTCTGGATGGGGATGGCGGGACGATCCACATACTCCCAGCGGCTGTAGATGAGCCTTCCGTCTTCAAGCACCGCCGGTGTGAAGTCATTGAGATAATTCGATGAGAGACGCTGCACCCGCGAGCCGTCCCGTTCCATGCGGTACAAAACACCCACGGGCGAATTCCAGCAGTAGGCATAGGAACTTTTACGGGTGGACAGGAATGCAATGCCCCCATCAGGCAGCCAGCAGGCATTAAAGTTGTAGTCGTCGCCGTCCGTAAGCTGGACCAGGCCGCTGCCGTCGATGTTCATGCGGTATACCTGGTAGTTCGCATCGGCATTTCTGCGCCAGCTGAACACCATCTCGCCGCCGTCATAGGAAAGTTCCACATCCAGCATCTGGCCCTCGGGGGAATCCATCAGGAGTTGCGGTTTCTCGCCGGGACGGAATTTGTACAGTCCACCACCGGGATGAAAATCTTCGTTGTGATAGGTATACACGTGGGATGGATTCAGTTCTTCCCTTTCGATGACAACCAGTTCATTGAAACCAAACGCCCCGCTGGTCACTTTTTTCTTTAACTCATCGGATTCTTTCAGGGACGCAGGCATGTTTGCCTGGGCGATGAATTTCCCAAGAACTTCCTGTGGAGGCGATGAAGCGTAAATGCGGATTTCCGAAGCGCCGGGATTGGGGCCACCGTCGGCTTTTGGAAACCGCAGCGTGAGCGTTTTTACAGATACCGGACGCTTCAGCGTAATCCGTTGGGGACCGTGACCGGGCTGCAGCCCTGTTGCAACGATGGGGCGTGTATCCGTGTCGGCATAGGCCTGAATGGCAAGAAAGTTTTCATTCCATAACCATGCGGTACGGCCGTAATATACAATCTCACTGATGGTGACAGGTTCCGGCCACTGGTACTGCAATTCAGCGTCCCGCGCCTGGGCTTGCGGCACACACCACGCAGCATTTATGTCCGCCTTGCAGTCAGGTTCGGGGATGAGCCCGTCTGCGGTAAATTGCGGCCCATAAGACTCGTTGAGACAGCCGCTGGCGGTAATCACCGCTTCCGGCGCAAGGTTGCGCGGCGGCTCGCCGCCAAAAAGATTGGCTGATAGGCCTGTCAGCAAAATCACAAGCCAGAAGAACGTTTTTGTCATTATAGTCAAGTCTCCCTTTTTGGGGGGGATCAAGGGGGATATTGTTGTCTCTGGATTCCACTGGTATTGTTATCCCGTAAATCGCCAGTCGCTTGCCAAATCACTGTTATCTTATCATAGAGACAGCATCCGGAAGCATGTTTACGACAGAATATTGATAATCCTGAATGCGCCGTGATACGGTTATTTTCCAAGGATGCAATTTCCCTCTACCGTACTCTTTTGAAAGGAACATGCTTTATGAACAAACACGTTGCAGTTATTTTTGTCGTCCTTATTACCGCTTGTGTCGCCGCATACGGCGCGGAGGTCACTGTGGAGGCGGACGGCATGCTGAACGTCAACGGTGCCCGCCTCTTTGTGGTGGGTTTATATGAGAACCCGGCGGAAGATGCGGAACTGGCGCGCGCGGCGGAGGCCGGGTTCAACCTGATACGTGCCGGTGCCGACATCGCGTCCCTTGACCGGCTTCAGGGACACAATGTGTACGCGTGGGTCAACACCGGCGGCGACATTGATTTGTCAGAAGACACGGAAACACGTCGCGCGGCCCTGCAGTCCATGGCCGAAACACTCAACGCCCATCCCGCGCTGCTGGTTTGGGAGGTTCCGGACGAAGCACTCTGGAACTGCTGGTACGGCGCGCAAACCTGGCGGCGCGGCACCGAACCCGCGGAACAGCACAAGCACATCAATACCCTTGTCGACGAGGCGCTTCGTACAACCCTGCGCGCACAGCGTGCGGAGGTGGACGCGCTGTACCATAAGGGCAGATACGCCGAAGCAGAAGCCCTCTCCGATGACCTGTGGCGCCGGATGCAACTGGAGCCGCCCCGGCCCGGGTACGGCCTTGCCGATGCTGCGGCACGGGCCGACAAAATGTGTGCCGGCATGCTGGAAGGCTACGGACTCTTGAAAGCGCTTTCCGGGCGCCCCGTATGGATGAACCACGCCCCGCGCAACCAGCTGGCACAGCTCGCCGCTTTCAATAAGGCGGCCGACATCGTGGGTTGTGACATTTACCCCGTGCCCGCAAACGGCAAGGTAGGCCACTCCGACCTGTCGAACCGGCATCTTTCTTGTGTGGGCGACTACACACAGCGTATGGGCCAGGCCGCACCGGGCAAACCCGTATGGATGGTGCTGCAGGGATTCGGCTGGGGCGACATCCAACCTGACCGACCCGAGGCTGAAAGAAAAGAAATGCGCCGGCCTACCTTGCCAGAAACCCGGTTCATGGCCTACGACGCGATTGTGCGCGGCGCGCGCGGCATCCTGTACTGGGGATCCCATGCCGTGGAAAAGGACTCCCCCTTCTACGGCGAGCTGCTTGCACTGGTGTCCGAATTGCGCGACCTCCAGTCGGTGCTGGCCGCCCCGGACGCCGACCTGAATATCACAACCGCCTATGAACCCACCCTGGGCTCCGTGGACCGGGACATTATCGTATTGGCAAAGGACCATGGAAACAAACCGTGGCTCTTTGTGGTCAATGAATGGTCGGATTCGCTCGCCGGCACCTTGAGTGGCCTGGAATCCCTGAACGGAACAAGCTACCGCGAGCGCGACTCGGGTGAAGTGGTTGAAGTGACGGACGGCAAGATCACCCTGCACATTCCCGGCCACTCCGCGCACATTCTGGAACCTGTCGACTAAGATTGACGACAGTGGTTGCCCATAAGAAGGAACAACAATGATGAACAGAGCCCTATGGTGTCTGGTGCTGATCACCTGTATCCCCTGCACGCTTTCGGCAACCATTGATGAAGCCATGCCTTGGCTCACGCAAACGGATTCCAAGGCTGCGGCGGGAGCCTGCGCTGGCGCACGGGATACAGCCAGCGCCGCGTGGTGGGGCTTTGACAACGAAGATGCCACGGACTGCCTGCAGCACGCCATTGATTCCGGCGCTCCCAAGATTGTAGTGCCTTTCATGGGAACGCCCTGGGTTATCCGGCCCGTCACCTTGCGCGGCAACCTTGAACTGGAATTGGAGCCGGGCGTGGTAATCCTGGCCAAGAAGGAAGCGTTCAAGGGCAAAGGCGACAGCCTGTTCAGCGCAAGCGATTGCGAGAACATCACGCTCCGAGGGTACAACGCCCACATGCGCATGCGCAAGGCGGACTACCAGGGATCCGGCTATGAAAAGGCGGAGTGGCGCATGGCCCTCGACTTCGCCGGATGCACCAACCTCCACATTGAAGGGCTCACCCTGGAGAGCAGCGGCGGCGACGGCATCTACATCGGCGCGACAGAAAAGCAGCCCTTCTGCAAGGATGTCCTCATTCGTGACGTGGCCTGCTTGAACCATCACCGCCAGGGCATCAGCGTTATCAGCGCGGTCAACCTGTTGATCGAAAACTGTGTCCTGTCGGGCACCCGGGGCACTGCGCCCCAGGCGGGCATCGATCTCGAACCGAACCGAGAGAACGAAAAACTGGTCAACGTGGTTGTGCGCAACTGCACCATGGCCGGCAATAACGGTTCGGGAATCCTGGTGTACCTGAAGCCTATGCGCGCCGCCACGGAACCCGTATCCATCCTCTTTGAAAACTGCCATGTGCGAAGCGGCCGCGACCAGGGCATCGCCGTCGGCGCCGTGGGCGATGACGGGCCCGCCGGGCTTATCGAGTTCCGTAACTGCACCGTGGAAAACACGCGCAACGGCGGAGCCTTTGTCTATGACAAATCCGCGACGGCTGCCGAAGTCCGCTTCGTCAACTGCAAATGGCGCAATGTCGCCGTGAAACATAAAAAAGCCACGCCCCTGCTGATCACCCTCATGCGCGACAGCATCACGAAAAAACACGGCGGCATCTTCTTTGAAAACTGCGTTGTTTATGACACCCTTGATCGGCCCGTGTTGAAAACGGAAGAAGACAAGGGTGAAAAAGGCGCGCGCCATATCCGGGGCGCCATCCTGCGCGAGGGCCCGGGAAACGCCCGTGCCGCGCTCTCTCCGGAAAGCACCGATTGCCTGCTGGAGCTTCATTCCCTCACCTCGAGAACCAAGGACGACACCTCGCCCACCCTCAAATAATTACGGTAATACCCGTCTTCTGCCGTTGTTGTCACCCCACCGCTGAAAAACAGTTTTGCCCCTTTTCATTTTCTACATGAATTTTAGAAAATTTTTCAGAGTCATCCCATAGCGATGCGAATCGCTCGTGTCTGAGCGCGTAAGTCATTATCTGGCAAGGCCATCTGTCCTTTCAACTCCGAACCGTCATTCGTGAATTTGAGCGCGTCGCCGCGA
>Ga0123335_1001715_pt1 | contig 34784 bp, 34 predicted proteins | sample BiotimSIPDNA_2_FD_89707 | JGI IMG/M metagenome (GOLD analysis project Ga0123335, IMG submission 89707) | Anaerobic biogas reactor microbial communites from Washington, USA - Biogas_R2 time_0 SIP DNA | ecosystem: Engineered > Bioreactor > Anaerobic > Unclassified | place: Washington, USA... | reverse complement strand
TGGCAGCCTTGCAGGCCCCTAAAGAAGGGAGTTGCTGCGGATGAAGCTCTTCGTCATTGATGGCAACAACGTTTACCACGCCATTTCTGCAGTACGCGGTGCCGCGGATCAGCGCAGGGCTTTCATGGATTATCTCTCCGGTACGAATTACTTCAGCGCAAAAAAGAAGGCGACCGTCGTCTTTGACGGCAGCGCCGACGAATCGCACACCGCAGGTTCTGTACCATTCATCAAGGTCATCTATAGCGACCAGAAAAAGGCCGACGATGTAATCAGGAAGATCGTCGAAAGGGAGTCGAAAAAAAACCGCGACCGCCTTGTCGTTATTTCCGATGACCGTGAAGTCCTGCTTGTGGCCAAGGAATCGCGCGTCGCAACCATGCGCAACGCCGATTTTCTTAAAGAACTCCGCTCCGTGCGTGATGACAACGAAAGCCTGACGCTTGAGCAGAAGGAAAGGATTACGGAGGAATTGCGGAAGGTATGGGGATAATGATATTTCGTTAGTATGCTGTCTCAATAGGGAGGAACTATGAAAAAACTTAAGGATGCGCTGGAACAAATGCAGGCAAGGAAAGTCAAATGTACCCTCAACACTTTAAACACCGTGGTTGGTAAGGAGTATCAGTGGGATGAGGTCAGCACCTGCGGTGCCACGGAAACGGCGCAGGCACACCTGACGATGTCGGATGGCGCAACGACCAGGCGATGGAGCGCACCAAAATATCAAGCGGTCAGGGACATTGTTTCACATGCCCAACTTGTCCGCTCGGCAAGTGAACTAAAAAAGCTCCTAGGAATGGGATAACCCTCTCATGTCCACCTGGTTATACTTTGCGACAATCGCAAGGGCATCGGAAAGAGATACTCTGGACCTTGTGCGTTCGGGCTATTTGTGGAGGTCTGTTTATAACAGCGTCGGGCTGGCAATAGCCAATACAAGAAATGTTGTGCCAGGCGACGATATTGTTCTTTTGTATCAGAGTGTAGGAATCGAGATATTACGGGTTCTCCATCCCGGGAAATCCCGAATAGCGGACTTCCCTGCCGCCGGCATCTTTCCTGATGCGTTTGATGGGTATATGAGAAGTATGAACTATCAACCAGACGCCCATCTCGGAAAGTTCACCGGGTTTATGGTCGAAACTGGCGGTAATGAAGAACTGGCAGGGCTTCTTGGAAAACGTTTCGCGCAAAAGAGCCGTAATGCACTTCAGTTGTTCGATCCATCATCTCTCGATTTATCGGCTGTTCAAGGGGCAAGGAAATCTGTCACAGGACTCGTGTCCGAATTTGGCAGCCAGATCAAATATTCCGAGAATAAAGACGACGTTAAGTTACCCAGGCAGGAAACTTTATTTCTAGGTGTAGACGTGGGATACGCAAGAAAGCGAGAGTCGCTAGGTTATTGCCTGCTTCATGTGGGGCCGGAGGGGCTGCAACCGCTTATGAAGCTTGGCAATGTCAGGGGACAAGGCCTTAAGACACTAGTTGAATTTGAAGAACGGACGTTGCCTGAAATACTCTCACACCCGGATGCAAAAAATCTCGCCACGATAGCGCTTGATGGCCCGATGATGCCTCGAGAGCTTGGAGGCGACGATTTCTATCGACCACAGGAACGGGTTATGCTGCAGGGAGTATTCCCAACGAGGATCAGGGCGCAGGCGTGTTCAAGTGGTATCGGTAACGCCCTAACGGAAGCAACAAGCCGATTGCGACGTGTCTGCGAGAGGCATGGATTTTCATACCAGCCTTTTTCTAGTATTGAGTCCGGCAAGAAAGGGGCTGTGCTAGAGGCATTTCCGAAGGTTTTTCTTGCAACCATGTTCGATCCGACTCACATCGATTCCAACCTCAATAGATTCGGCACGGAGCGATTTGCCGCTGACTGGGCGATGGCATCGTGGTTGTTCCAGGGGCTTCCGGAAGGATTCCGGGGAACTATTGAAAATCCAATGAAGCGCCTGAGTGATATCAGGCTGCATGTGCCCACAGATGCGCTAGGAATAGAATATATTTTCAGTAACAAGGACGTCACAGCAGCATATATCTCCGCTCTGAGCGGGGCACTGGCCTTTTCAGGATGTGCATCGGTGTTAGGGTCCGACAGGCATGGTTCGTTTCTGCTTCCGGCTTCATGGCTGTGGCATGACGCGTGGAAGGAACGCTTCAGGCGAATCCGTACTGCCTGGGATTTATCCTTCAAGGATAGTGTATAAATTATTCCTGTTTGTTTTAGGGGGATTGATGGACTGGTTCTGGATTAAGGAATATCTCGCGCGCGAACGCGCAGCCGAACTCAAGAAATGGGAAAAGATGAAGGGCAGCCCTATTGCCAGTCTCGTAGCGGAAGGACATGTCGTGCCGGGCAGCGTGTCTGGAAATACGTTCTTCGCGAAGGATTGTAATGCATCAATTCGTTTTCGCGATGATGACCGGCCTCAACTCATCCCTCCTTGTGAAGCCGGAACGCTTGGCGAGGCCTTGCTCGCCTTCAAGGAACGAAGGGAGCTAGTCGAGATAATTGCATCTGCCGAGGATAACGTCTTTAAATTGTCAAGGCGAGGCCATTGTGTGAACGACGGTGATGCGCTCCTGTGTCCGGGGAAGCCCCTCGAGGAGGAATATGATGCGCTGGAATATGTGCTGGATCAGTGTATCGACGGCGCACTTCCTGAATGGACGCAGTTGCTTGCCGGTTCAGAAGAACGCGACATCCCGGTAGATAGCGATTCACTTTTCGAAAAACTCAAAATCATGCGGGACGATGATTCCCTTCTTGAATTGATACAAGGCCCGCCAGGGACGGGGAAAACCCATCTCATCGGCAAGTTTGTGAACGAGTGGTCTTATCAGGGGAAATCGGTACTTCTTACGGCCTTCACCAACCGGGCAGTGGATGTCATGCTTCGAAAGGCCGTAGAGGTTGCTACCGAAAAACCCGCACCACTCTTCAGGGCTGGCAGGGATAAAATATGCGAGGAACTATCATCGGTAAGAAAGAGCAAAGAGGTCATTCCTTATCCATCGGGTGTGCTGGGAACCACCCTTTTCAAGTGCGCTACAGCGGCAGTGAAGAACCCGGCAGACCGGTTTGATGTGGCCGTCATAGACGAGGCGAGCCAGGTGAAAATACCATCGCTTTTCGCGGTCGCAATGCTTGCAAAAAGGGTAGTCGTCGTAGGGGACCATAAACAGCTACCGCCAGTTATCGTTCAGGATGAGGCCAGGCGTAAAGAGATCGACGAATACAGGTGTTCGGCCTTTGAATATCTTGAAAAAAGAAGAGCGCATTTCATGCTCCGTGAAACGTTCAGACTTAACCGCCATGTCTGTGAATATATCAGTAACCGCTATTACGATGGAAAGCTGCAGAGCCGACCAGAAAAGGCCGAAATTGCCTGGCCCGTCGGCAATTATCCTGAAATGTTGAAACCGATGCCAGGGATTTGCCACATAGTGGTATCTGGGGATAGGCCCGATAATAGCGTTTCCAGCACGGAGGCCGAAACGGTTGCAAAATTGATTTCGGATCTTGAATGTACCCATGGAGCGTGGTTCAAGGGATATGATGGTCTGGACCCCGATGTTATGCCTGAAGAGAATAAACCTTACGATACGCGCTACATGATTTCGTGTCTGTTCAGGAAACAGGCCTCACTCGTCAGGCAGGCCATAAGGCAGCTTCGTATTCCACATCATCTGTGGCACGTCGACACCGTTGAACGGAACCAGGGGCAGACCGCATCTGTGGCCATTTTGTGTGTGGGCGCAAAAAGCGCAGAGACGGCAGGCAGAAACCCGTCATGGGTTCTGGACCCACGAAGGTGGAACGTAGCTTTATCTAGAGGGAAGTATAAGGCTTACATTGTGAGCAGTGCGAATTTCGCCGCATAGTAGGCAATGACAATGATTATACTCCTGATATCCGTTTGTAAGCTCAACGCGTAAATCGGTTCTAGTCTGACCCATCAGGTCCGGATTCCTCTCCATAATCGTCATAGGAAGGCATTGAACCGAATTGACTTCCGCTATCCCGAATTACGTAGCAGTTCCTTCCTCCATCTAAATTGTCATTATTACGATAAGTATTTCTGGGCTCAATGCCGACGTCACTATTATCAAGAGGTCGACATGGTCTTACAACACTTTCGCTATCCGTCAGTAATTCATTGGTTAAGCTATCACTTGTATACATACGTTGTGCATTTTGATAAGCATCAGCATATTTCCAAGGGTTCAATTTACTTGCTTTCTTGTAGTCTTCAAGTGCCCCCATGAAGTAACCTGCCTTTTCTCTAGCAATTGCACGATTGTAATATGCTTCAACGCATCCAGAATTAATGTCTAGTGCCTTGGTGAAATCGTCAATTGCATCGAGGTGTTTCTCTAAACCCATTCTGGCTAATCCGCGTTGGCAATAAGAGCTTGCATGTCGAGGCTTTAGTTCTATTGCTTTTGTGAAATATTCAATTGCGTCAATATAATATTTCAATTTCATCTTTATCATACCGAAGCCATAGTAAGCGCTTGCATATCTTGGTTTTAGCTCTATCGCCTTTGTGACGTCCTCGATAGCGCCCTTGTGGTCACCTAATTTTGATCTAGCAGCTGCTCGGCAGTTGTATGCCATTGCATATTCCGGATACAACTCTATTGCTATTGTAAAATCCTTAATAGCTTCACTGTAGTCAATCTTAGCTTTGGCTATTCCACGATATAAGTAAGCCTTTGAATATTTAGGGCTGAGTTCTACGGCAGATGTTAGTAACTTAATAGATGCGGTAAGGTTTCCTAATTTTAATACAGCAAGCCCTTGGTTGAAAAGATGCTCTGCTGATGCTTTTTTTGCATTAATAGATTTATTTGCAGTTGTATTCATAATTATTTTGAAATGCACATACCCGTACAGTTTATCGGGGGTGTGTAAAAACAGTTGCTAGAAATATTATATCATTTTTTATATATTTGTATGAAGAGCCCCCGTTCCCTAAGCCTATTTCTGTCGAAAGCCGAAAGCCTTGTATGGATAAACCGTCATTACGAACCTCCTTTTCGCTTTAGAGGCCCTTCCACGCCATACCAGCGTCATCCAAGGTCATAACCACCGGCAGTTTAAACCTCCAATAAAAAAATACCCCCGCGACCTTGCCTGACACACCGCGGGTCTAAATTCCCCCTGCCCGAAAAGGGCCAACTAAAAGGGAGGTTTTATGCGTGGAAAGCGGTTGCTGGTCTCCTCTGTGGCGCTGATGCTCTGCATTGTTTCATGCAGCGGCGGGAGCGTCTCGCGAAGCATGGCGGTAAAAAACCTGGGGAAGGAGAAGGTAGTCAAGACGAGCGGCAGCATTCCCGACTGGGCATTCGACAAGCCGATGTTCGTGAAAAACGGCGTCCTCTACGTAAGCGGTATGTTCACCGACGCCCCCAACCTAGGCAAGGGGCTGCACCTATCAGACGCGCTGGCCAGAGCGAAGATCGCAAAAAGCCTTCGTGAGAGGTTGCGCGACGACCTCACCTACGCCAGCGAGGGGCTAGAAGTCGAAAACACCGTCCTCGAACGCATCCTCACCTCTTCGACAGATGAAATAGTCTTAAATGGAATTTTTCAGAACAGCCAGCATTACGAAAAAAAGCAGGTCCAGACCCTTTCGGGTATCGCATATCGCTACGACTGTTTCACACTTATCGAAATGCCGCAGGCGGCCTACCTCGCGATGCTCGACAAAGTCATCAAGGGCCAAAACGGCAAGCCCGGCGTGACGGAGGAATTTCGTGCAAAGGTCGATGCCAGGCAACGCGCCTTCTTCGACGACCTTACCGGGGTAAACGCCGAGGCTGAAACACCCGCCCCTGATGGACCTGCAGGGAATGCATCTGCAGAGGCCGGAGGATCCGTAGATGAAACAACTCTCGACAGGTAGAACGCTTTTCAAAAAGATCGTTGCCTGCGTGACGTGCGCTTCGTTTTTATTGCTCGTCTCAAGCGAAGGGCTCTGCCGCAAAAAAAATAAATGCGGCCCCGATGGGGAGGTGATCATCGAAACCACCCCTGCGATCAAACCGGACTGGGTGACCAACAAGGTGCACTTCACAAAGGGGCGCTACGATTACTTCATCGGTATCTCGACGCAAAACAGGCGCCCTGAAGATGGCAAACACATGGCCATCCTCGAAGCGAAAACCTCCTTCATGCAGCACATGGGGGAGCTGATCCAGCAGAAGGAACAGGGCGTTATGACCCTCACGGAGACCGATTGGCAAAATCTCTGGGGAAGCCTTAAGGCGCCAACCTTAATCAGCGAAATGCAGCTGGAGGAATGGTATTTTGAAAAGGTAGCCGCCTACAAAAACTGCCGACCGAAATATCATTACGATGTCTATGCGCTGATAAAGATGCCAAAGGAAGCGGTGACGATAGAAAAACAGAAAGCACTGGAATACCTCAAGGGAATTCAGAAAACGGAATCGGCAAGAAGCCAGTCCCCTCTTATACCTAAGGTCGAGTTTCCTTCACGCGGCAACAAGTACGCAAAGGCGATGGAGCGCCCCCCTTCAGTCAGTTCTCACAGTTCGTATGATATGCAAGAGCCTCAATATCATCCGAGAGCGGGAGGAATGAGCGCACACTCCAAGAGCGTACTCATAAAGGCGCTAGTAACGATCGCCATTCTCGCCGGATTGAGCGTTGGGACATATTATATATACGACCACTACAGCAACAAGAAGAACAGCGCACCAGGCGGAGGAGGCGGAAATACCGGGGACATCTACATATCGGGCCCCATGCCGTGAGCGGGAGTTTTTTATGAAAAAAAACATACTTATCATACTTATGCTTCTCGCAAGCTGCGGCGGACAATACGGAGATGATATATCCGCCCCGAGGCGCCCCTTTGCCTTAAAGCTTCCAGACAAGGCGCTGGGGCTTAGCTATTCCCAGGCCTATGCCACCATCGACGGAGATCCATACAGGCATGACCTCTCACAGGATTTCTATTCTGGAGAAATCTACGGAGAGATTTACGGAGTTCCCGTTGGCATGCACACTATCGGCGTCTATCTGGAGGGAAAGACATACGACTACGACAGCTGGGTGAAAGTTCTTAGCGCGTCAGTTTCTGTGGATGTCTGCAGCGGATGCTACATAGATGCCACCTTCAACGAAGAAGACATCTTCTATCCTGACGATGATGGAGACGGGATATCAAATCTCGATGAGCTGCTAGTAGGCTCCGATCCATTCACAGCTGTTAGCTATCAGGATACGGCATTTGCAAACCTGGAAAACTACTATGGTCAGTCATACATGAACTCAGAGTACCATGATGAGTATTGCGGCAATATCCACAATGGTCTCCCAAATCCACTTAGGACGAGCATAGTCACTCTGTATATAACCGAAGCCTATAAGACGGGAAATGACATCTTCACAACAGAAGAGTCGGAGTGGCTCTTCGTAGATGCAAGTGGCGAAGAGATAGTCAGGGCGCCATACCGAAATTTTATCAATTATAAAACGCCCATACACTTCGTTATGGATGACGGGATGGTTTGCACGGGCGCACTGGAAAGTAATTACGGCTCACATGACCTCGATCTGGAATGCACCAGAGATGGACTTAGTTGCACATCTCGGTATGACTGATCAGAATAAAGGAAAGCTTATGGGACAGTGCTACAGATTCATATGTACTAAATGCAAGTGTGAGATCGAGGCACCGAGCGGCTCGGATAGCGGATTTGAATATGCAACAAAGCCGATGAGGTGCACCTCCTGCGGCAACCTCTTCGATCAGCTTATTGCAACAAATGACGGCAAAGGGTACAAGCCGGTCGAACACCCGGATCCATGTCCTAGGTGTGGAAGCGATGCCCTCGAAAAGTGGGAGCATAAAACGCGCATATGCCCCCGCTGCGGCGGAATGATGAAGCGAGGCGAGCTGTTATATCTGTGGGATTGAAGATTTTTTATAAATAAACATTCGATCAAACAATTCTAAAAACGAGTTACAATAAGACTTTGAGTTGGCTTCTGTTTTAATGGGGTTCCCCCTTCGTCGACCAGGCGCACTTCGCCTCCCTATCCGTCGTCAAAAATCAGTCCCTTTCATCTGATTTGGATGTCCTCCGCTGTCGGCCTCCAAATCAGGAAAGCGATCTGATTTTTGACTTCCGAATACGGTCGGTCTCGTAGACGCGCAAACGTCTCCTCCGGGGGAAACCCATTAAATGAGAAGTGAATATAAGGCGTTATTGCAACTAATTTTCAGACCTGTTTTATCAGATCTTGATTTGTACAAATTACTAAAATTAATCGAAATAAAAACGCCGGGTTTGGATTACAAACCCGGCGTTTTTTTAACACAGATTTACTGGTTTACCATTTTTTTGGCCGTATGTAACAAGCGCTTTGCGCTCATAAAAGTTTACCCTCAAAGGCCTACCCCTTAACCAAAAACCATTTCCATTGATGATTGCAGAGTAATCTTTTTCAAGCAATTCTAGACCTATTTCATTTTTATTTATCTCAATGCCGGTTATTTTTTTCTTGAGGATTTTTTTGCCATTCTTATTCTCAAACATTGTTTGCCAACTTTCAATTTTAATTACAGTCCTTGAAATTCCGTTTTTTAGACCAACAGCATATCCGACTCCGCATTCCCTGTCAGCGATTACCCAATTACCAAGCGTAGATTCATATGCGGTACGCCCCTTATCCATCTCGCTTCGTATATTAAAAAGCCAAACATTTTCAATACTAACAGATGGATTGACGGGCTCAGCGACAAGTTCGACTAAGTTATCTTCTGTTATTATGGAATGTTCTTTTTTGCCATGACCACTTTGCATATTTGTCAGAATGGGTCCCTCTTGAACTTTTTGAAATATATCGATCAATGCGGCTTCGACATGAATTGCTTCTTTGCGCGTTAAATTCCTTCTAACTACCGCAAGTTTAACTTCAAGACCATCATTCCAAATATCTCTTATAATTTTTTCTTTATCTGACAAAAGCTCATTGGTACTTATTTTAGTGAGGGTTGCTACCAAATGATTTTCTGGGCGCTGATTTCCCTGCGCTTCTATCCCTCCTCCAAGCCCAACATAAAATACATTATTAGTGCGAGGATCAATTAAAGCATAGACAAACCCACCCAGCTTTTCACAGTCGAGTTTCCCATTCCAAAAACTTCTCTGCATAACCTTCATGGCTTTTACCTTTCGTGGTTGGAAAACCTATTCGATACACATCTCCCTCAATTTTCCCACAATATCCACCATGGCCATTGTGTCGAGGCAGCAATATTCCTCCAGAGCTTTACGAATTTTTTCCTTATCTGAATTATCCTCTGTGAATGTAACGCGAAAATATTCCCGACTTGCATCCATGCCTTGACCGATGCTCATACTGTCGTAGGATTGCCCGGTAATAACTGGCAAAACCTTTTTAATAGAGCAGCTCCCGTTCTGCTGCGGATGATAATATGCAAAGGACCTGAACATAAGCAACGGATCAACAAAACGATTTTTAAGCGACTTAAACCATTCGGCGAATTCCGGATATATCTCAGAAGATTTCTGCAATATATTTCTTTCAAAAGATGCATTGTACGACACTATTGACCCCTTCGGACCTATGCATTTCATAAGAGCTCTCATAAAAGCTGGCCTTGGGTCATCGACGCCGTCATACAAAAAGGAAGTATGCTTAGGCTCAGAGCCTTCTTTCGCGATCTCGTGCACGGAAAACTGGAACGGTATTATCTCATAGGGACTGCCTCCATCAAACATAGGTATAGCCGACATCCATGTTTCAAAGTCCATGTAGAAAGCAGGATATTCAATATTTTTCAAAAAAGAATAAATTTCGCCCTCATCTATATGAGGCTGCCCTGTTTTTTCGCATTCGACTTGAATGCTTTGGTGTTTTGTGAGGCCGCTCACATCTACTTTGGCCAGCTCATAAATCCCGGCATTTACAAGCTGAAAAGGGAGCTCTTTGCCTCGATAAAGAAAAAATACGTTTCTCTCCGGAAGAAATGACCTGCACTTATCAAACATGGGGCAGCGAAACGGTTTTTTACAGTGGTTTCCAATTCCCGGATCCGGGCAGCAATTCGAGGCGATAGTTTCAAGCATCTTGGGGATTTGTTCTTCGGCTACCTTGGCAAACTCTTCTATGCTTGAGGTAAGGTCAATCATATTGAACAATTTGCTCGGCTCTATATCGCCATTTCTAACATAGTTTTTATTTATTAATGCCAGATAACACCTGCGAACATCGAGCCCAGCTTTTTTAGCGGCATGGAGCTGAAAACCTACGTCTAAATTATTTACATCCTTTAAATCTCCTGAACTTTTGACCTCGATAATGTCCCATCGGTTTTGATCGGAGGGAACGAGAATATCGGCCCTGAAATAACAATTCTCGGCCTTAAATGCGGCCTCAAAAATAGGAACTCTCTTTTTTAGAAGATCTTCCGTTTGAGTTAATCCATATTCAAATGATCGGCTATGATCAACTTCGACTCCATCTGGAAAAATCTTTTTCGCAAAATCACCAACAAGATGTCCCTGTTCAAAAATGTCGAGGCTGGACTTGTCGGGAGGCGGTACTTCTTCCGGGGCATTATACCTCAACCAAAGAAGCTTTGGACATTGAAGCCCACAAAGATAACGTGATTTTGACAGCGCCAGTCCCGCTCTTTTTGATTCTGACATAAATCTCCCGCACAACCGCCAAAGATGACAGTTTCCGATAAAGTTTCACAATACCAATCCACTGTCAATTCGCTACCTCAAACAAACCTTACCAGCCTGTACTTAAAGTATAAAAATTTAATCACGTCGAAAAAACCTTTCCCCAGAAGCCAAACCAGAGCGTATTTTTTCAGCCAGATCTCCAAGCTCAATGCTGAGAACCATTGCATGTGTTACAAATTCGTCTCCGGTATCTAAAAGCATATCTTCAGAAAAGTTCAAAGTGGATCCAATCGGCATGGATTCATTCCACTCTCTCCATTTGCCATTTATAGCGAGATTCAGGGATATCTGGAAAAAATCTTCGCTTGATTCAGCCACCTTATCCATAAATTCCAGCAGAACCCTGCGATATGCGGCCGAAGGCCTAAAATAATTTTCAAACTGAATAACATTGTTATTAGAACCCATAGTCCACCTCCATGCGCTGGGCTTTATCATGGAGTAGTGTCAGGAAGGGTCGCGAAGTTAAAAATTATACATCCACCCGACGACAATTAGAGCTTTATTTCCCCAAGCCGACCTCATCCCCTCGGGAAACTAGGGGCATTGATAGCTCTGAAATCATTTTCAATCCCACTTGCCGGATATATTTAGCGGCTTAAATTCTGTCGTATCGATCTCTGTTTTCACATGTCCCATATCCGGCATGACCTTCTTGAGCAGGGCAACCGCGGCCTCCTTGCGTTCCGATAAGGAAGCCCCTTCTATCTTGCCAAGCGCCAGGTCCTGAAGAAACGCGATGATCTCCTTTGCCTTTATCTTCTTACGAAGCTCCGACGTCAGAAGGTTAGAAACCCCCTTCTTACGGCCAGCCCCTTTCCTGTAACCTCCACGCGCCACTGACGCCTCCTTTTATTGACTGCCTCTATATTGAACAATATCTGCTCTCTTTTTATCCCCTCCGACTTCAAGAGATCCCAACTTTTTGAGACTTCTTGTTCTTAGGGAACTTCGCATCAGAGCTATGAATCAGTTTTATTAAGGTGATCAAAGCAACTGACTATTTTTCCTTTCGGCTTTCCTTTCATTCTGACCAGGCTCAGCAGACCTTTGCCGTCTTCATCGGTTCTTTGTTCAAATTCAATCCAATCACAAGGCAGAGTCGGGCCAGAAAAAACATCTACGATACAAAAGTCATTCCAAGATTCTTGTCCATCAACGGATTTGAAAGGTTCAAGACCTTGTGCAATCCAGAAATCAAAGAGCTTCTCATTATCTAGAGGCCCCATTGTGCCAATGCTGCAGAGATATTCGTCATACAAAACGCTCTTGCCCAAAGACAGCTTTTGCGTTTCAAGATATCCGGCAAATCCACCAATAGCGCTGCATCGATTTATCGTATCTATAGGGACAATTACGCCATAGAACTGAATATGAATCGCCACACGAACCTCCAAATAGTTATTGGCACGTCATACCAAAGGTTTGCGTCACCCAAGGTCATCCTCATGAATATCAATGCTCCAAAATTTTTGACAAACTATCAAGCTATCAATCGGTGACAAAAAAAGTCCCCTTTTTGTCCCCCTCGACTCCAAAATACTCCAAAATACTCGTCTCTCCTCCAACACCGAAAAGTGACTCATGTTATTGTTATCATTCATAAATAATCGATTTTATTCAAGGCATCGACTCTATCAAAAACTTTCGAGTGCCATTTTCGAGCGCACCACCAAAATAATTAAGTCTCGCGTCCCAGGAATTAAAATGAACCTATTTCATAAAACCCCGCACAGCTTCAGGCAGAAGATCCAAAGAAGCACGTACCGCCCTTTCCCATTTTCTCCCAGCTTTCACTGCGGTTCTCAATGCGGCCTTCAATTCCCTTCCCCGTTCTTCGGCAAGGATCGATATTAACTGACTCGCCTGGTCAAGGTCCTTCTCCCTCTTTCCGGTTTCCGTTACACTGCGATACGCCGCGACGATGAGTTTATGAATTGCAAAGCGCTCCGGACGGGGAACCGTAACCATGACCCCACCCGTCGGAGCCACCAACACCGCATCTACAGGATCCTCGATCAAAAAATCGAGAAAACGGAGGGCAGTGGCACCAGCGCCGGCTACGTGCGGCATGTGTACAACTTCCCTTCTTTTCCCGCGCAGCGGAACGAGAAAGTCGATTCGAATGCCATCCGACGTAATGTACGATGAAGGGAGTGATTTCTTCGAAAGCGGTGGCACCTCCCGACAATCCATTCCGCGCTCGGCAAAGAGCGTTTTAAGATCGACGATTTCGCTCACTATCTCAATTCGATCATCGCGGGCGATATCGATATCCTGCGTCATCAATGTTGTACGCTCGAAGACATATCCCAACATCCCTGAGTAGGCAGAATAGGCAAGCGTTCCCACCAAAACACCACGCCGATGAATCAACCCAACCTCAGAAAAACGACCAAGTAGGAGTGCCATACGGCGATCGAGTACCGGCAAACCGCTTTTCCGGAGCATAGCAGCCTGCCGAGCCTCTATGCCCTGTAGTTTTTTTAAAGTCGCTTTATCGGCGCGCATCGCTTGGCGCTGCAGCTCGATCACTTTGTCATTCTTGTCATTCGATGGACCGAAATACGTCTGCCGCGCCTGACCGCCCTCATAGCGCTGCTCATACCAGTATACCTTTCCCTTGACGGTCTTCCTGACATAGGTCTTTGCATCGGCAAGCTGCGCATCTATAGCGGCGCGTGAACGGGCAGCCTCATAGAATTCGGCGAAGAGCGTTTTTGACGCGAGATCGATTTCCATGGTTATACGTTACCATGGGATATATGTACGGGTCAACGTATAACTAGCAAGGTTCGTTTTGGCCGAGTTTTTTGGGAATGGTCATAACGACCGGGGGCCTAAGGGCAGTAATTAAGTCTCGCGTCCCCGGAATTCCGGAATTTATCCTCTCACATAGAGAGTGCCGGCCGTCCATTGAAAGATCGGCCTGCCGTACAGATCGATATATATTTCTTTTACGTTCATAGGCTCGGTCGCAGACTGGATCCTTATGCCGGGCAGAACCTCGGCAAGCCTGTTGGCGAGATTCCCTCTATTCCTGTCAAACCCTTCGCCGTTGGAACAGCTGTTTAGCACCAGATCCCCTCCCTGCTTTATGAACCTTTTCAGGCGAAGCTCGTCCCGTCCGTTTTCCACATCGGAGCTGTCGATGTATTTGAACTCGTCGCTCATCTTTCCGCCGGCGCCAAGGTCCTCTCCACCTAGCGAAAGCGTCGAAGCCGAACCATGCCCCTCGATGACGACTACATCGGCTTTCCTCTTTCCTTTCATGGTAGCGTGTTTCAGCGCCCTGATTGCGGCCCCTTCATCTCCGACCTCGTAATAAAGAACGGTAAAGCCAAGCTCCCTGAGGCGATCAACGACCGGATAGGAATCGAACGCCCCGTTTCCGTCGACCTTTGGAGAGATGACCACCGCGGTCTTGCCAACGGCCCTGCCCGGATTCAGCCTCAGCTCGAGCACACCGAGCAGCGTGTCGATCGATCTGAACCTTTCGAGGAATTCTATATCGTAGATCCTCTTCAGCGCCTTGTTAAAATCGGAGAAGTTTTTAGGCACCCTCCCCTTGAATACCCTTCTGAGCCTTTTGGAATATTTGTTTCTAATCTTGCCCCATGCATATGCGACGTCCTTAACATCCAGGCGGGACTGAAGAAGTATCCCGATACAGATTTCTGCCGACTCAGCCAGTATCTCCCTGTCGAAAAGGGCGCCATCGAAGACAGGGAGGTAGACCCCGTTTTTCACACCCATGATCATGAAGTCTCTGTCCTTCTGGAGAAGAGGATCCGCGTATTTGAAGGCCCCGTAATCTTCTTTGACCGCTATAAGAACGATATCTCTGTCCGCGCGAGACTTTGGGCCGGCGTACTGAAGCGCCATGCCGTCCTGCTCGACCGCGGCTCTCACAATGCAGGGATCGTCTCTAAGCCTCAGTGAGGCGTATTTCAGGGCCGTGCCAGAATTTCGGACCGCGGCCAAAACCACATCGGGATCGTCCTGAAGAACCGGATCGACAAACTGTAAATAGCCAGGAACTCGTTCGACTACCATCAACGCGAATTCTTTCGAAGACCACAGGCCCCATGGGACATCATATATTGCCTTGCCGTAAGCGGGGGCTATTTCAAAGGAAGGATCGAGGCCATACTTTTTCAGGATGGAATTCAAATCGCCAAAACCGGCTGCGCTTATATTTCTAAGATCGGCATAGGTGCCTTTGCCATCATCATCGCTGTCGATCAGCCTGACGATCTCTTCGTACGCCAGCTCGTCGTCATGCGAGCTGACATGAAATTCGAAAGAGCCTCCGGACAACTCTTCGAAGGCGGAGCTCAGCCTTCTGAAATCCCCTTCGGTCGCGAGGTTCCCATTGATCAAAAATCGGCCCATTTGACCTGAGCATCGGCTAAATCGTCGATTAAGTTGCTAAAAAAGGGATGTTCTGGCGAAATTTGCCAAATCGACCATTTGCAAAACCAGAAGCAAGAAATGCGCCTGTCGGATTTAATCGGGGCTGCGCTGCTGAAGCTTCAGCAGCCTGGCCACGAGGCCTATCGAGGTCGCCTGAAGGAGCACGGAGGTAAGAACTATGAAGAATATGACGTTGAAAACCAGCTTCGAATACGGAACTCCCGCCAGCATCGGAAAGGTCGCAAGGACGATGGGGACCGAACCCCTCAATCCGACCCATGAGATGAAAATCTTTTCCCGTGTGTTAAAACCTTTGATGAACGCCATGGGGAGAAAGACGCCAACCGGCCGCGCAATGAAGATCAAAACAGCCGAAATAACCATGGCTGGATAGGCGATGACGAGCAGTCGAGACGGGAAAACGAGCAAACCCAGCAGGACAAACATGATTATCTGCATCAGCCATCCGAGGCCGTCGTGAAACTCCTTGAGCCCCTCTTTCCGCGGGAAATCGTTGTGCGCGAGGATCAACCCCACGATGTAGATCGCAAGAAATCCGCTTCCTCCGACAAGGGCGGTCGCAGCGTATATTAGCAGTACCACCGAGGCCAGAAGCGGAGCGTAGAGCCCTTTATAATCGAGCTTGAATTTGCGAAGCATGAAGAGCGTCAGCTTCCCCAGAAAATATCCGGATGCGACTCCAATGCCTATCTGTTCCAAAAAATAAAGTATGAATTTCGCGCTGGAGACCTCCGCGCCCATGATGACGTGTATCACGCCTATCGTGAGCAGCACCGCGATCGGATCGTTGCTAGCCGATTCGAATTCCAGCAAGGGCCCGAGGTTTCCCTTGAGCTTGATGTTCCTTGAGCCGAGGACGGAAAATACCGCCGCGGCATCGGTGGAGGATACTATGGCGCCGATCAAAAAAGAGAACTTCAGCGGAATACCGAGAAAACAGTAAGTCAGAAATGCGACCATCGCGGCTGTGATCAAAACGCCCGCGGTGGAAAGGACCGCGCCAGCGCGAAGCACCGGCCTTATAGATGAAACGTCCGAATGAAGCCCGCCCGCAAAGATTATAAAGACGAGAGCCACGACTCCTATGAACTGCGCGACCATTGCATCGTCAAAAGCTATTCCGCCTAACCCTTCAGACCCGGCGAGCATACCTATCGCCAGAAATACCGCCAGCGCCGGGAGGGCCAACCTGCTCACCGCCTTGCTTGCGAAAACGCTGAGGACGATTATCGCTGCCGCAATAAGTAGTATGTGTTCGGTAGACACGTTTGGGTCTCCATTGAAAAATGCCGACGCTATTTTTCCGCCACCACCAACATTTCGAAATCTTCAGCAGTCAGCTTGACCGCATAATTTTCAAAGAGGGATTCGTACCATTGTTTCATGATCGCACCCGCCTATTTCCTGCGGACTGCATTTTTCAGGTCGCGCAGGATCGCGCTCTTCGCCCGATAGTAGCCGTTCTTCCAGTAGACCACATCGCTCGGAAGCGTGATCGCATTGGGATCGCCTGCCTGGGCCGCGAGAACCGATTCGCGCGGAGTCGAATACGATCCTATACTGCCGTAGCGGCCTAAGTTTCTTTTCCAGTGCGAGTCGGAACCGAAGACCGCAGGCCTCTCCCAGCTTCTCGCCATCTCCAGGGCTTTGTCGCTCTCGGCTTTTTTCATATTCATTCCGTTGATCTCAACCCAGTCGAAAAAGACCATCAGCGACCGCATCCCGGGAAAAACGCCATCGCGAAAGACGCCGTCGAAATCGAAGCCACCTCTTTTGTTGAATGAAGAGAGAGATATCGGATGATTTAGGCCGGTCATAATTTCGCTGCCCGACGCCTTCATCGCGGAAATGACGGAGATAAGTTCCGGCAAATAAAAACGCCCTCTTTCATCCCGCGGCATGGATTCAAATGTTGCGCACTCGTAGGGATTCAGAAAAACCGCGTTGAACTCCCCGTATTTCGTCTTGAACTCTATCCCCGTAAAAAGCTGGAAGTTTCCGAACATATTGCGGTTGGAATTGAGAAACCCGTGCGCCGCGATCGCTCCTGCGGTCGTATTGTGATCGGTTATCGCTATCGCATTTAGGCCGGCTGCATGGGCGGTCTGTAAAACGACCATCGGCGACATATTGCTGCATGGGGAAAAATTCGTATGGATGTGCAGGTCGAAGGCTATCATTCCAACATTCCTTTCAGCGAAATATAGCCCCGAATCGGACCCATATTCCAAAATGGACTCAATATTTATTGTAGATGCTGAACTTGCCGGCGCCGGCAACGAGAAGTGCGATGCAGACCGACGCTATGACAAAATTGTACTCGAACCCGCCCGACATCATAAAAAACCCGTTCTTCATATGGACCTTCACCGCCGCAACAACGATGAGAATCAAAAGAAGACCAGAGGACAGCCGCGGAAAAATACCAAACACCAGAGCGATTCCGCCCAGCAGCTCCACGTACGCCGCAAGATACGCCCACATGATCGGCGCCGGAAATCCCATTCCGCCGAGCATTTTAGAAAACTCCTGCACCCCGCTGCCGCCGAACATCCCGAAGGCCTTCTGCAAACCGTGAGCGGCGAACATGATCCCTATCCCCAATCGAAGCACCAGCAGAGAAATATCCATCATGGCCTTCCCCCTTTTAAAAGTTTCATGGCTATCGCCGCCCTGTTCCTAAACCCGGCCGTTCTATACAAACACATAAAATAGTGCAAGAACGTAGGGGCTACGCCCCTCATATTCACGCCCATGACATTGCCGCATGAGATGTTGTTGGCCATAGGTATCACGTACCCGGGATCATACGGTTTCCACGCCCTGAGCCTGCGCCCGCAGATCGCCCTCAGAATATTGGCTGCAGCCAAGCTTCCCTGCGATATCGAAAACTGAATCCCCATGCGCAAGCATAAGCCCCCTGCGGAAAAACAGGCGCAATCCCCCGCAACGAAGACGTTTTCAAAAAGCCTAAGAAATTCATCGACCTTCAGCCTCCCCTGAGGACTTTTTTCAACCGAAAGCAAATCCACAAAGGAGGGGGTTTTGACTCCGGCGGTCCAGATGAAAAGCGAATTTTCAAGAACTTTCCCTGAACTTAGCTTCAACGATTCGCCATCGACGGCATCGATGAAGGTTTCGGTTGCGACCTCTATGCGCATATCGCGCAGATTTTTGGCGGCATACTCCTTCATCCAGGCCGGCAGAGGGCCGAGTATGGACGGGGCGCGCTCGACTATAGTGACGTCCCCCTTCTCTTTTCTTAAATCCAGCAGACGCCTGAGGTTTGTAGCCACTTCGATTCCGGTGTAACCTCCTCCGCATACGACGTAATTTGCAAAGCGCTTTTCATCGAGAGCTTTGCGTATGACATCCGCATCAGCGGCACTGTCTAACTTCCTGGAGGCTGCCATCAGATCCTGTCTGCCATAGTAAGCGCTTTCGCTACCGGCGCAGATAAGCAGATAGTCGTAATCGAAATGCCTGCCTCCCGCCTCGATCCTGCGTGCAGGGATATCTACAGAGTTCACTTCGGCATTGATGAAATGACATTTCAGCTTTCGAGAGAGCTCCGATATATTAGCGGTGAGAAGTTTTGGATCGATCCCCCTGCCGATTACATCGGGCAGCATCGGCAAAAAGTCCGACGACGACTTTTTGTCGAAAAGAAAGATTTCATTTCCCGATCCGGAAAACTTTTTCGCAGCCGCAAGCCCCGCAAACCCGGCACCTATCACGCATATCTTTTTCATATAAAAGCGGATCCTATCAAAGTTAAGTTTAGAAAAATATTCATGGCTATCGTAAGCCTGGATGAGTTGAGGAGCATCTTCTTGTTGCGAAAATGACGCTTGATTATCGAAGCCGCAGCCATGGGAAGGGGAATAAAAAGAAATGTGGCCAGGGCGAAGACCGGCATATATCCTGCGTTCACGCAAAAAAGTATGGATATATACCCTGCCGCGACTATGGCAATATAGAGAAGATAGGCCCTCTCCGGAGAAACCAATTTTACCAGGTTGTGCTTGCCGACGCTTAAGTCATCGCTGAAATCCGGGACCTCATTGGCGAAAAGAAGGGCCGCTATCATGAAGCCGAAGGGCAGCGACAAGGCAAACGCCCGCAGGTCGGGAAATATCCCGCTTTGTATGAAATAACCGCCCATGACCAGCACGGGCCCGAAGAGGATGAAGATCGCGATTTCTCCGGCCATCCTGTATGAGAAGCTCAGCGGCCCTATGGAATAGGCGTAGCTCATCGCAATTATAATCGAATAGTATATGACAGGGTCTATCCTTCCCATCGTGATTGAAAGAAACACAACCGCCGCTACCGCTACAGAAGCGAAGAAAAGTGAAAGCATGAGATAGAAACGCTCGCTGAAAACGCCCCTTTGTATGAGCTTTGAACCTCCGAAGAGGCCGTAGAATTCCGGGTCTATGGAATCGACGCCGCTTTTTGAATCGGCATAGTCATTCATGAGATTGGCGGCAAGATGCGTCGCGATAACAGCTATGAGGCCGGTGAGAAATCGTCTCGAATAAAATACCCTACCGACTATCAAAGAACCAAATGTGAAGGGAAGTATGCTCGCCGTTATAAAGGGGAGACGCAGAGCCCGAACGATATGAGACAAGTTTTTCATTTGCATAAGAGACGCCGCGCAGGCTAACATAACCCAATGATTTTTAAAATAAAAAAACGGGTCGAGAGGGAACTCGCCTCCTGCCTGCGCCGTGCTTCTAAAAACGGCGCTTTGAAAAATATATCTCCCTTCATAAGGCGCGAAATCGCCAAATTCCTTCTTCGCGACGGCAAGCGAATCAGGCCGACGCTGTTCGTTCTCTCCTATCTCGGATTCGCAAAGAATAAAGCAGGCGGACTTTACAAAAGCGCCGCGTCGCTGGAGCTGTTTCACAACTTTGCGCTGATTCATGACGACATCATCGACCATTCCGAAAGCAGAAGAGGAAATCCTTCGATGCATGCAGCGCTAAACCTGCATCTAAAATCGAGGGGAAATAAAAGCATCGCCGGAGAGGATTTGGCGATAGTCATCGGAGACATGCTCTACTCGATGGGGGTGGAGGCCCTGCTCGCAATAGATGAAAAGTGGAATAGCAAAGAGATGGTGCTGAGGGATCTAGCGGCATCGGCCTGCGATACCGGATGCGGACAGATATCAGAGATTCTCGTTCAGGGGACCCCTATTGCAAAGATAAGCAGAGAAAAGATCCTTCGGATCTACTCCTACAAGACCGCAAGGTACACATTCGCCTTCCCGATGGCCGCGGGGGCAAGGCTCGCCGGCGCAAGTGAAAGCGACGTAAAGAAGCTTTTCGACGCGGGACTGCTGCTCGGTACGGCTTTTCAGATCAAGGACGATATCCTGGAGATTCTTCCAGGGGATAAGGGCGCCGACGACTACGACCCCAGCGACCTGCAAGAAGCGAAAAAGACGCTACTTCTTTGGTACGCTCACAAAAATTCACCACACTTATCGCGCGCTGCTATAGAAAAGTTCCTATCAGTAAAAAAGAGAGGCAAAAGCGAAATAGAAAAGATCCGCTCCGTGATAATATCTTCTGGAGCCGTTGAAAAAGCCGGTAAGGACATTGAAAAACTGCATACCAAGGCAACAACAATTCTAAAAAAATCTGGAATGCAAAAAAAGCTGGCGGCTGAAATAGAAATTTATTCGGAGAGCCTGCTCGCCATGCCCTTCCCCACCCAGCCTAAGATGTACAAATAAAAATCCGATCAAACAGATCTGAAGATGAGTTACAATACCGCCTAACATTCACTTCTCTTTTGACGGGCTTCCCCCTTCGTCGACAAGGCGCACTTCGCCTCCCTATCCGTCGTCATAAATCAGTCGCTTTCAGCTGATTTGGATGTCCTCCGCTGTCGGCCTCCAAATCAGGAAAGCGATCTGATTTTTGACTTCCGGATACGGTCGGTCTCGTAGACGCGCCAACGTCTTCTCCGGGGGAACCCCGTCGACATAGAAGTAAATGCAGAACCTCTTATAATTGGTTTTCAGATATGTTTGATCGGATCTTGATTTCTACAGATAAGATCTCTCCACGTATCGAATGAACGATTTACATAGCGCAAAATAAAAGGGGCGCGGAAAAAATCCACGCCCCTTTTGAACATTCTAGAAAAGGACTACTGCTGGCAGCTCCGACAATTCGAGGAAACGGTGCACTCCTCGGTCTCTTCATCTATCGTCACATCGGTCGTTCCGCTGCACTGAGTCTGAGGATCAGCCCCGCTTCCTGAAAAATAGACGTTGTTCAGCTCGACTTCAGAGTTGAAATCGGAACCGGCCACCTGGACGGTGCCATTCACGTTACCGGAGAAACTCGATGAGGTTATCCCGTCCTCTTCATTACCGGATATCTCGCCTTCGAATGTCACGTTAGCTACTTCGTTTATGGTCACTTCATAGCTGGGCTGGTCTTCCTCGGGGCTTGTAGTCGTAACGCAATCGTTGAAATCGACATCGAAATCGACATCCAAATCTGTGCATATTATTGCGCCACCTGCCGTTTCACAGTTAGCCTTTAGGTTTCCAGTGACGCGCATGTCACCGGATGTCCTACAACCATAAGTTTCATCTACATTCACATCTATCTGCGACTTAGGTAAACCAACTACCATGGCTGAGCCATCAGGCCTTAGGGCGCCTATTAAAGCATCCCCACATGCCGAAACGGACTTATCAATGGCAGCGCCCGATGCGATTTTTGTCTCCATTGAGGTTGGCTCGGCACTGCTGCCTCCACCCCCACAGGAAGCAAGTAACAAAACAGCGGCCAGTACAGTAGAAACTGGACTGCGCCCCGTAGATTGGACACATAAGGGGTAAAAATTAGAACATAGCTGACTGGCCCAAAGAACGTGGTATAGGGACTATAGCCACGGAAAAGGAGCCAGTTATGGGAAAGAAGTATCGGTCGTTTAGTCAGCAGTTTAAGAGAGAACTTGTAGCACAGATAGACGCGGGCATGATCAGTCAGGGACAAGCCGCTAGAGAGAATGACATCTCGCCGTCACTTATCTCAAGGTGGATGAACCAGGTTCACGAAGGCAGCCTGATCGACAAGCCAACGGCCCGAGAGAAGAAGCTGGAGCGCGAGCTGGAGCAGAGCAAGAAGAAGATAGGCGAGCTCACCTTGCTGGTCGATTATCTAAAAAAAATAGAGGAACGCTCACTACGCATGAAAAAGTTGAATTCGTGCGTCGTCACGCCAAAGCCGTTGGCTCGGTCAAAGGAGCCTGCGAAATGATTGAGACCTCAACATCAACTTATTATTACAAGCCCAAGAAAAGTCGAGCTGAGCGGGATAAAGCCGATGCAGACTTGCGCGGCAAGATGGAGAATGTCCAGAGCACTTTTCCCAAGTCCGGTTACAGAACGATGAAAGAGTATTTGGCAAGGGACTATGAGATCACGGTCAATCACAAGAAGATAAGGCGCATCATGCGCAAATATGGGCTTATGGCGGAGATCAAGCGGGCATTCGTAAGGACGACCGATTCGGAACACGGCTTTGCGATATATCCCAATCTCCTGAAGGGAAAGTTGGTTACGGGCATAAACCAAGTCTGGGTATCAGACATCACGTATATCAGAATACAGACGGGATTTGTTTTTCTGGCGGTTGTGATCGACCTATATTCGCGCAAGGTGGTCGGTTGGGCATTGTCAAAGCGCATCAATAACGAACTCACGATAGCGGCCTTAAATTCCGCGATCGAACAGCGAAACCCGCCCGAGGGCTGCATTCATCATTCGGACAGAGGCGTTCAATACGCAAGCCATGACTATGTGAACATACTGAAGCAACACAAGTTCCAGATCAGCATGTCGCGCAGCGGGAATCCTTACGACAACGCGTTTGCCGAGAGCTTTATGAAAACGCTGAAACACGAAGAAGTTCGTCTGTGGGAATACGAGACCTTCAACGACGTGATAGAGCGGATATCGTACTTCATAGATGAGGTTTACAACAAGAAACGCGTGCACTCCGGCATTGGTTACTTGCCGCCTGCGGAATTTGAGGACTTGATTAAGAATAGAGAAAATGCAATCAACCGAAACAACGGTCAGTCAGGCTCTTCTAATAATCAGCCCCAAACTGTCCAACTATAAGGGCGCGGTTCAAACCTTTACGATCTTCATATCGACCTCCATGGTTATAAACTTCACCGGCTACAACTATCACTGCTGGCAAAAACTGCAAGGGGTAACCACCCACCGAGTTATTTTATAATCGGAATGGTAAAATAAAATCGGCTCCCCGCCCCATGCTCGGATTCGGCCCATATCCTTCCACCGTGTTGTTCCACTATCTCCTTGCAAATCGCCAGCCCGAGTCCGGTCCCACCAGCGACCTTCTTGGAATGAGAAAACTGTTCGAACTTGTGAAAGAGCCTCGGCAGGTCCTCCTTGGCGATTCCGATGCCGGTATCGGAGATGGAAACCACCACCGAATTTTCCAAGACGTCAAGATAGGCGCCAATCGCTGCAAAAATTTAACCCTTTAAAAATGGTTGTATGATTGATATGAGGCAGCATTTCGTATCCCCTTACAATTTAAAATAGCTGGTTACGTCTGAAAGGTTTTTGATATGGCACTGCTCAGCATAAGCGGACTTCGCGTAGCCTTCGGCGACAAGCCCCTGATAGACGATGCGACGCTAAGCATCCAACGAGGTGAAAAGGTCTGCCTAGTCGGAAGAAACGGGACGGGGAAGTCGACCCTGATGAAAATCATCGTCGGCGATTTCATTCCCGATGCCGGGGAGATCGCGCGTGAAAAAGGCGCGAGTTTCTCCTACCTCCCACAGGAGGTCCCCGAAAAACTAAGCGGCAAAATTTTCGATGTCGTGGCGGAAGGTTTGAAGGAGAAAGGTAAACTCCTTTCAAAATACCACGAAATAAGCGCAAAGCTCGAAAAACATCACGGCGATGAACAGCTGCTTGCCCAGCTCGACGCGGTACAGCTCGGTTTGGAACGGCTAAGCGCCTGGGACCTGGCCGGAGAGATAAACTCTGCAATTTCACACATGAAACTCGATCCAGACCTGGAATGCAGCGAACTTTCCGCCGGGATGAAGCGCCGAGTGCTTATGGCAAGGGCCTTGGTATTGAAACCGGACCTGCTGCTCCTCGATGAGCCGACAAATCATCTCGACATAGAATCCATAAGCTGGCTCGAGGATCACCTGAAAAACTACTCCGGTACGATTCTCTTCGTCACGCACGACAGGATGTTTTTGAAAAATCTGGCCACCAGAATAATCGAGATCGATCGCGGCAAAATCACCAGCTGGGCGTGCGGCTACGACACCTATCTTCAGCGCAAGGAGGCAGCCCTCGATGCCGAAGAAAATCAGAAGGCTCTCTTCGAAAAGAAGCTGGCCGAGGAGGAAGCCTGGCTGAGACAGGGAGTTCGCGCAAGAAGAACGCGCAATGAAGGCCGGGTGAAGGCCCTCTATCGCATGCGCGAGTTCAAACGTTCGTTGCGCCAGAGGATGGGATCAATCCATCTAGAAGCCGAGGAAGCGGAGCGCTCCGGCAGGCTTGTAATAGAGGTTGAAAACGCTTCATTTTCGTATGGCTCAAAAACCGTAATAAGAAATTTTTCCACCACGATAATGCGCGGTGACAAGATAGGCATCATAGGCCCGAATGGGTCTGGAAAAACGACGCTACTTCGAATGCTGCTGGAAGATCTCCCCCTTGATTCAGGCAACGTAAGAAAAGGCACCAACCTGCAGATCGCCTATTTCGACCAGTTGAGAGACAGCCTCGACGGCGAAAAGAGCGTTCAGGAAAATATATGTGGCGGCAATCCTTTTCTAACCATAAATGGAAACAGAAAACACGTGATTGGATATCTCGAGGATTTCCTTTTTTCGCCAGAGCGGTCGAGATCTCCCGTCAGAATTCTCTCAGGCGGAGAGAAAAACCGCCTGATGCTCGCCAAACTTTTTACGATAGCATCCAACCTGCTCGTACTGGATGAGCCTACAAACGACCTCGACGCCGATTCTCTGGATATACTCGAAGAAATGCTCATCAACTACAGCGGGACGGTGCTCTTGGTCAGCCACGACAGGTCTTTTTTGAATAACGTTGTAACCAGCACCATCGCGCTGGAGGGAAACGGCGTGGCTGCCGAATATGTCGGCGGATACGATGACTGGCTGAGACAGCGCAGTCAACCTGATGCGAAAACAGAGATCGAAGAAACCAAAGATGCCGGAACTAAAAAAACAAAATCGAAGCAGCCTAAAAAAATCTCTTTCAACGAAAAAAGAGAGCTCGAAGCCCTCCCCAAAAAAATAGAGGAGATGGAGAGCGAAAGGCAAAATTTGCTCACTTCTATGTCCGATCCTGAAACATATCAAAGCAGAGAAAGGGTAGAAGCGACCCAAAAAAAACTCGCCAAGCTAGACGAGCAAATCGCGCACTCCTATGATTTATGGGTGGAACTTGAAAATAAAAGCGATCCGAAAATTTAGCCACTGACAAAAAAAGAGGCGCCGCAAAGGGCGCCTCTCTAAATCTACAAAAACTTATTTCTTATTTCTTCTTTTTGGAAGCTACGGTCTGCTTTATATCCTGCAATATTATATTCTGAAAATTGGCCTTCATCTCATCTGCTGTATAGGGGCTTGTGCTTACGACTTTGTGATGCCCAGGGGTGAGAGCCTCTAACTGCTCCGGCGTCAAATCGAGCAGAGCGACGAGATCCGGATCTGTTTTATCCTTTATGTTGTACTCAAGGACATAGTCAGGGCCTTCCTGATAATACTCATAATTCAAGGAAAGTTTCTTGATCGCGCCGTTCTTGATCTTCACCTTCGTCTTGCCTGCGACCTCGGCATCGGTGATATGCCTCTTGGTCTTCACATCGAACTCCTTACCTTTCGCCTCGCCCTTCATCGTCGTGCCGGCATCTGTCGTACGTTCCTCAGCCTTTACCTTCGCACCCGTTTCGAGAGCCTTAGCCTCGACCTTCGTCACTACCTTTCCTTCGCGAACCGTGGTCTTCTCTTTTAGCTCGATGACTTCATCGGCAAAAGAAACCGCTGAAAAGGATACTGCCACCGCAATCGCCAGAACAGCCAAAAACACCTTTCTCATAGCTCCCCTCCTGTTTGGGTTTTGAGCGGGGCATTCTATCCTCAAAGAAACAAACTACAAGGGACAAATTAATTTAAAGCAGAAATCTTTATTTGCTAATGATAACAAATAGTTAAATAAATACCTCGCCGCACCGCTAAACACGAAGGGCCGCGCTAATGCGCAGCCCCTTCAACAAATTTCGATCGATTACCTATTTACTGAATTTTACCTATCTGAGTCATCTTTTTATCTATCTTATTCAGCAGCATGAAATCGCTGGTAAGCGAAAGAACAAAGCGCGAACCATTGCCATCATCCAAAATAACGCTTCTTAAAACTTTATTTTGATCGGAATCTTCGCCATCATAATAGTATGATGACCCACCTGAAAAGGTTTCTATGCGTCCTATCGCATTGAATTTTTTTGCATCATCTATATCGATAAGCGAGAGACCGGAAGTCTTATAATCCCCCAAAATCGAGACATCTCCACCCTCGTACATTTCGAGCGGAAGAGCTAGGATCCTATTCTTCACATCGAACGTAAAGGCGTGATGTTCCTCTACCGTGGATGAGTAGCTCCCTCTGCTGCCAAAAACCCTACTTCCGACCTCGACTGGATTTGAAGGATCGGAAACATCGAAAAGGGCAAGTTTTATACCCTGCCTCCATCTGAAATCGCCTTCATCGATGGTGTCAAAGCCGATGCCTATAATCCTGTTCCTGTCTAGCGGATGCAGGTACGTTGAGAAACCGGGGATCTTCAGCTCACCCTGGACTTTCGGGTTTGCCGGGTCTGAGAGATCCATGACGAAAAACGGATCCATCTGAAGAAAGGTAACAAGGTAGGCGCGATCGTTTATGAACCTAACTGCATACAGGCGTTCGCCTTCAGCAATACCTTCCACCCTGCCAACTTCATCGAAGGAATCATCGTTTATTTTGAAAACCGCGACATATGTGTCGTTTACATCGGAGTTGCCAGACCACCAACCGCGCGTCATGGCTACTCTGAAATGACCGTCATATTCGCTCATCGCAAACTGCGACATTGAATATCGGGAAGACCATCTGGATCCCTCGAAAGCATTGTCGAGAAGATACCCCTCTAGAGCTGCGCTGCCGCCATAAATCATACCCTCCCCACCTATTTTCATCCGATGAACCACGGTATTCTCGCTAGCATCGTAGCTAAACAGCGCGTGAAAGTCCCTGAACTTCGAGCCTATAAAAAAATTATCCCTCGAAGCATATAGCGTGCCGCCATTGCCCAGAATCGCCTCACTGCTTCCAGAAATATTCTCGGAATTAAGATCCCTTGAAACTAGGGTCATAAGCTCGCGTCCAAATGCCACATGACTTCTGGATATAAGATCGCATTTGCCGCCGCCTGCTTTCTCTATTTTCTCTACGGTGGCGTCCAAATTGAGAGAATTTATCTGGCGGATCAGGTCATTCTTAAGATTTTCAAGCGATTCAAGATATCCATCCAAGGGTTTCGGCATTCCATTTTCGTCGCACTCCGGAATAATATGGGGGAAGGAATATTGAAGCTGCGGCATCTCGATGACTAAATTCAACACCAGATAGAGATTGGAAGCTATCATCCTTGCGCTGACAAACTCTCCATCAAACTCCTCTTTCTTTATGAGCCTCGGCGAGGAAGGAGTAGTTACATCGTAATATTCCAAAGCGGTAAATTCAGACATGGGATCGCCGTTTTGATAGAAAGCACTGCCGCCGCTGTGGGCGCCATTCAAAGTTGAGATCACGACCAACTTCGACCCATCAAGAAAGAGGGCCCTTGCCTTGCCACGAGCAGGTGTTATCTCGGAAATCTTTTTAAATCCGGATACCGGCCACACCGAGGTTATCATAACGACGTCGCCGATTACGGCAAAGGTGTATTCCCCGTCAGTCTTTATGAGATCGGCCTCGTCAACTCCGGTTTCCTGAATATTTGTATCGGTGTAAGAAGCGCCATTGGTCGATCCACCCTCATCCTCTGGCATAAAAGCAACGAACTCCCCCTCACACGCGTTCTTACGGTGATTTATCTCCGCCTCGACCTGCTGAAACAGCAACTCCTTCAACTCCACATTGAGCTGCGAGCAATCATCATACCTCACTAGATTGACGCCGTTAATTTTGGGCGCCTTGTTTCGCTGGCCGTCGAAACCAGCAGATCCCATAAAGCTACAGCCCGCCATAAAACCCAAACACATCAAGAGCGACAATAACGAAAAAAACCTGTTTTTCATGGGAACGACTCCTTTCAAAGTCACTCCCCCCCATTTTTCATAGTATGCTATTCCTCAGCGAACACGACTCCATCTATCAAGCCTGCGACATCGCTGGATCTCTCCGGCAAAAGCATCGTCTCAGCTGAAATCAAGACATTTCCCGACATGAAGTAATAATCGACGAGCTGAAATTCTGAATCAACATCGCCAGATTTATTACACTTAAAGCCGCTGACATGCTTGGCATCATATGCCACAAACACCCTGTCTGGATATTGGGCTTGAAGATGCGATAGCAAGGAGTCGACTTCTACTCTGGAAAATGAAAAAATGACGCTCGTTTTGAGATCGGCCTCACTAAGAAACTTTGCGGTCGATGCCGTACGCTCCGAAAAACTCCACACTTCGTCGTCATATGCTATTTTTACTCCAAACTCCTGATTGAAATAATTTTCTAACCCACCTTGATAACCTGGTTCAGGAGATGGGCTTTCGGGATCGTTGATATGTTCCACTATCTCGCCGGGGTTCCCGGTTTCGGTGAGCCAGTTGCATGAAACCGATAGAGATACTACTAGAAGAAGACCGACTAGAAACAAAACCTTAGAAATATTTTTATACACTAGCCCCTCCTTTGTTCTCTTTGCTTACGTTAAAAAGCTGAAAGTTAAACTGATAGACGGCATCAGCCCCATCGCTTTCGGCTAGAAAACCTGCCATCTTTGAGCGGAACTCCCTTATCATTTTTTTCGCCGCATCGAGTTTTTTCTTGGAAACGGCAAATGTAAGAGATCCGATTTCACGTTCGAGCATCCTATGGGAATCTATAGATTTAGCGGCCATGTTGATCATGTCGCGCTGAAAGTTGGCTATAGCCAAAGAAGCGATATCATCGCCGCTGAACAGATGTGGCGAACTCTGTTTAAGCCGCCCGGATTCGTCGCGAACGACGAGGCCGAGTCCGACAAGCAGATCAAGCGCGGCTTTCGCTTCGCTCTCAGTAATTTTGGGGTCCACGTGATCAGCTATCCAGGCAGGGTCCTCCTGAAAATCCGACATCAGCAGCATCTCTCTAATAACCGGCACATACCAATTTGAATAATATTCATACTGGCCTTTTTCCAAAGGCCTCGAAAGCAAGTACTCGCGATTTTCAAGAATGCGACCATAGTAAAAGTTTCTTTCATCGTCTGTTTTTGCCTGGTTGAAACGAACGAGATTTTCAAAAAATTCCGATTCTTTCTTTTTGAGCTTGAGGGCCTTCGATATCTTTATAGTAGCCTCGATGGAAAGATTTCGCTTCCCCTGCATGACGAGCAAAACGAAATTGCTGGAACGAAAGCCGGCGGCGCTCGCAAATTGCCTATGGGAAAATGAGCTGCGTTCGCGCTTTAACTCCTCGAACACATCCTTGAGATAATTTCTGTAATCCATGTATGTGAAGATATCTGCCATCTCTCATCCCTTTCAGATATATTATCGGCAGAAGGAGGGGCAAAGTCCACAAAAAATAAATAATATCGTGTTCTATTGGTAAACGATTTAATAAAATTTTAAAGGATAATAAATCAGATATTCAATTAAATTTCATATAGTTAAGCAATTAAATACGTATTCAATATAATCACGAATAATATTAACTGAATTTATTTAGTACATAAAAGACAACCCGAGCGATAAAGCGAGGCGCGGGACCAAATCATGATCCTCTTAAAAATGATGCCAGAGGGCGATGGCTATCCCCTGCCCCCTGGGCACGTCCTTCGTATAGGTATCTATTATCACGCCCACCTGCATCGCGTAATCCTTGAGAAAGGAGATCAGCGCCGCCGGACCTGTGTAGAACCTGACAGAAACGGGGACTGAATTTTTCAAGACATCCTGGCTTCCTGCGACGTTTCCAAGGAGCAGGCCGAAATTGACGCCAAGGCTTATGTAGTCATTGATGGCATATCCTGCGGAAGCGTTCATGATGGACAAAGAAAGCCCTCCGCGGGTGTCCGTCTCCCTGTCGTAAAATCCCCATGTCATCCCTATGGGCATTATCGACAATAGAAATTTTTTATACCTGATCATCGACTCCTGATACCATCCGAATGTAAACGCGTTCCCCCCTATGCGCATCGAATAGGGATTGCCTGCAAAACTTATCCCCTTATTGTCGGTTGCAGTCGGATAGCCAACCGTAATTCCATTGTCGAACCAGAAATCGAGATCTTCAGTATCGATCATGCGCCAGTAATATTCTATCGTCGTAGTGATCGTCCCGATTCCCGTTACCGACTCCACAGAACCGGCGACATCCTTCTGTCTCCTGTATCCAACCGGCACATGAACCGCGAACTGAAACTGGTCCTTATTTATATCACCGGTAAACCCTGGAATGAAATACTGCGGCTCGAAGGCGGCCTCCGCATCATGGGCGGCTATCGAATGCTGATAGTAATAGCTGGGAAAAAATTTGAGACAGAAACCGGGCCTGTCAACGCCGGCCGCATTGCCCATGAATTCGGGAAGGAAACCGACTTGTGCTGAGGCGGTACCGGAAAAAAATAGGGTTGCGGAAATTACAGCCAAAAGAAAAAGAATCATCTTTATAGATTTCATCATCTTCCCCTTTTTTTAAAAGTCACCACCTCGATGGCCTGCGACGACCACCCTTCTGTGCCGGTTTGGTTTCCACATAAGGCTCGACCCCGGGAACCGAACATCTGGGGATTTCCTTACCAAGCGTCGATTCTATTTTAGAAACCATCTCCTTATCCAGCCATGAGGCTATCGTTGAAACCATACCCTTTGCATTCATCCTAGCAGTCCTTCCGGCGCGATGTATATATTCTTCGACTGTCTGCGGTATATCGAAATTTATTATGTGCTCGATGCCGGGGACATCTATGCCGCGCGATGCGATATCGGTTGCAACCAGTATCCTATGACTTCCCTTTCGAAAACCCGACAGAGCGCTCGTCCTTTCACTCTGCGAACGATCGGAATGCATGCTGACAACGGGATGGCCATTTTTTTCCAGAACTCCGCAAAGCCAGTCGGCATCTACCTTCCTTCTGGTAAATACCAGCGTGCTCCCAAGCTCCTGATTCAAGAGCGCGATCAAACATTTCTTTTTATGCGCCTCATCGACCAGATATAGGCGATGCTCAATTCCCTCTGCAGCCCTTCCATCAGGAAGGATGTCTATCATTACAGGATCCCTGAGATGCTGTCTCGCCAGCCTCTCTATCGACTTCGGCATCGTAGCCGAAAACATCATGGTATGGCGCTTTTCAGGAACCCCTTTCAGAATTTTTCTGAGTTGCGGAAGAAAACCGAGGTCGAGCATGTGGTCGGCCTCGTCGATTACGAGCTCCTCTACCTTCCTGAGGCTCAGATTTTTTCTTTCCATATGATCCACCAAGCGTCCCGGCGTAGCGACTACTATATCCGGACCGCTTTTGAGATCCTTGATCTGCGGCCCCATTCGCACTCCGCCTATCAGGCAGAGGCTGACAAGACCATGATCTTTCCCGAAAAGTTCGAGGAAAGCCTTCGTCTGAAGGGCTATCTCACGCGTAGGGCAGATAACCAAACCACGCAGCCCCTTGCCGTGAAGCAGGCGCTCAGTCATGGGGATCGCGAATGCGGCGGTTTTCCCAGAACCTGTCTGTGCCAGAGCTATTATATCCCTGCCTAAGCAGGCTACCGGTATCACGGCGGATTGTATCGGGGTTGGGTTTACAAAACCCACGGCCTTTATGGATGCAAGGATACCCTTCGCAACACCGAGCGAATCGAAACCTACATCAACCGTTTCAACGGGATGATTCCCCATCGGAGGTACAGCTTCCAGAATTTCTTTTTTCTTCTCAATCATGACCGGATTTTTAATTGAAGGAGGTGGAAAGAACAAGATATTTTAAGATCGTTCGTCCCCGCCAGACCGATCATGCATGCTGATCGCGCTTAGTCATGATATCGATCATCGAAATTTTGATGCGCTACGAAGCTGCGGCATGTGCTGTCGGCATAGCCTGCGTTGACCGCCATCTAACATTCTGCGAGGCCGACGAAGCACGGAAAAGGCTGAAGTCAGAAGCTAACGAAATGAAAATGCTCCCGCGAAGAATACCGGCGATACAGTCGAAATCGGTCAGTTGCTGATTCTGGCGCGAAGGCGTTCGACATACCAGAACATGACGGGAGTCAGTACGAAGGTGTAAAGAATCGATGCCAGCATTCCTCCTATTAGCACTACCCCCATCGAAACCTTGACTTCATCGTTTGAAAAAATCTGCGGGAACACCCCAAATACGATTGTTATAGAGGTCATCAATATCGCACGGAACTCCCTCTCTATCCCCTTCCAAAGGGCCTCCTTTATAGGCATCCCAGCTTCACGATTGCGCATCGTAGCATCGAGCATGAGAATAGCGTTATTCACGACAAGACCCACGAGCATGACTATGGCGAGCATAGACGCTATGTTAAACGAAGACCTCGCGAAGAACATGAACATAAAAACGCCCGTGAATGACGTTATGATCGACAACCCTATCGTAAAAGGATGATACCAGGAGTTGAGAAGCGCGGCGAGAATCATGAAGGTAAGTATGCTCGCAAGAATAAAGGCCTTGCCCAACTCGCGATTCGATTCTTCCTGAAACTCGACATCGCCTACCCACCTGTACCCCTCGCCCTTTTCAAAGGGAAAATCGGCAAGAATGGCATCCATTTTTGCCATAACCTCACCGGCGGTGCCTTTTGATAGATACCCATCAAGCTCTATTATTCTTTCCTTGTCACGGTGCCATATCGCAGGTAAAGCCCTCTCCCTTTCCACTTTTCCGAGCATAGTTATTGGAAGCAGGCCCTTGGTCGTAATTATGTTGATCTGATCGAGATCATCGAAGGTAGTTTTATAATAGGGATCCATCTCCACATTTATATCGTACTCCTCTCCATCCTCCTTATAGACGTTGGAGTTGTCGCCGTATATGGAGGCACGGATAGAATTCGCAAGAGAGGCGTAAGAAACCCCCTGGGTAGTCATCGCTTCCTGATCGGGAATAAACTTTATTTCCGGTTTAGGGCTCTTATAGCTCGACGATACCGATCTGAACATTCCGCTTTGGTTGAACCTTTCCATCACCTCATTGGAAAGGACGATCATCCTGTCATAATCTACGCCAGTCAAATCCAGCGTAAGATCCGCGTGACCAGAGCCGACAGAGTCGCCGCGTTCAAGATGAAATTCGGCCCCTGGAATCTTCGCGATGCTAGGGAGAAGCGCATTTATTATATCCATGTCACTGCGTTTTCTCTCCGCAACAGGAAGCAGGTTAGCAACGACGCGCGCGTTTTCGACTCCGTTCTCGCCTATGTTGGAAAGCACAGAGACGACCTCCGGCTGCCCCGTCGCCAGCTTTTCAACCTGTTCCACAACCAAAAGCGTATTGTCTATCGTGGAACCGGGCGGGACATTGAGTTTTACCACTATCCTGTCGGCGTCAGATTCGGGAACGAATTCAGATCCGATATATCTGACAAAAAACAGGGAGAAAACAAGCGACATAAGAACCGCTGCGACTGTCAGCTTCGGCCATCTGAATATGGCTTCGAAAACGGCCCTATACTGATGCAGCATAAAATCCATAAAACGATGGGCGATCCTCACGAGCCTTCTTCTGGAAGGAAGCGGCTTGCCATCGGCGCCTACCGCCCTCTTCTTTAGAATCATTCCGCAAAGCATCGGCGTCAGGGTAAATGACGCCAGAAGCGAAAATAAAGTCAGATACACGACCATCAAACCAAATTGTTTCATGAAAGGCCCGGCGATTCCTCCGACGAAGGCCATAGGGGTAAAAACGACCAGGTTCGTTCCGGCCGAGGCGATGACGGCACCCGTAACCTCCTTGGCGCCCAATATCGCCGCATCGAGAGGATCCTCTCCCTTCTCAAGATGCGAAAGGACTCCCTCTATGACGACGATCGCATTGGCGATAAGGGTTCCAAGCGCCATGGCCGTTGCTATCAGCGTCATCATGTTGATCGTAAAACCGGATAGGTCGGCCAAAAACATTCCTGACACGATGGAGGATGGGATGACAAGGGCTGCAATCAGGGTGGTGCGGGAATTTCCCGTGAAGAGATAAAGCACGACGACCGTGAGAAGAACTCCGGCTAGAATATTTATC
>Ga0123335_1001709_pt1 | contig 34834 bp, 33 predicted proteins | sample BiotimSIPDNA_2_FD_89707 | JGI IMG/M metagenome (GOLD analysis project Ga0123335, IMG submission 89707) | Anaerobic biogas reactor microbial communites from Washington, USA - Biogas_R2 time_0 SIP DNA | ecosystem: Engineered > Bioreactor > Anaerobic > Unclassified | place: Washington, USA... | reverse complement strand
TCTTGTTTCCACCTCTCCTCATTTGGATGCTAAAATAAAGTTCGTTCCGCCCATCCTTCTGGACAAAATCGCAGTCCAGCTCGGTGATTGGAGTGGATACCATCTGCTGGCTCATCACCAAAAGTCGCCCGGGGTGGTTATACCTGGCCTGATATGGCGCAATATCATGCTAAAATTGGGGCATGAGAACTGACAAACCACTATCCACCCGGGAACCAATTTCACCGATACAACGCAGGCACAGACACCAGGCAGCATGGCAGATCTGGGTGCCGTTGGGGCTTTGCCTGTTATTGATCGTGGCTGGCGGGGTGCTTATCACCTTGCCGTCGCTGCGGGGTGGGGCTTCCGTTCGACAGTTTGCTGATGTGTCGACCATTCTTTTGGTGCTGCCACTGCTGGCGATCCTCCTGGTAAGCCTGGCAGCCCTGGCGGCGTTGATCTACTTGATGGTCATGGTCAGCCAAAAACTGCCTTCTGTGGCGCAGAAAACGCAAATAATCAGTTCGAATATCAACCAGCTGGCAAAAGGACTATCAACAGGAGCGGTGGAGCCGATCCTGCGCGGTCAACAAGGGATCGCCGGGATCACGCGGTTCTTTAAGATCCTGGCTGGAAAAGGAAAATGAGGTAAAACGATGCAAAAGAATTGGAAGATCACAACCATGATCATCGGGGTGGTCGGTGGCGCGCTGATGGGCGCTGGTACGGCATACCTTTTGATCAAACGCAATGAAAAAGAAAACACCACCCCCCGGCTGAACGCCAACCAGGGTATCCAGGTGGGCATGACCCTTTTGGGGCTCATCAAACAGATTGTTGGTTTGGGCAGCTAGACCTACCTGTTGCCATAAAGAAGTTTCATCTTGTTTGAGATCATATTTTTGGGCACTTCTGCTTCCGCGCCGTCCATACGGCGCGGTCTGTCTGCATTGGTGGTCAAACATGATGAATACCGCTTTCTGGTCGACTGCGGCGAGGGCACCCAGCGCCAGATCCTGAAATCGGGGGTCGGGTTCAAGCGGCTGAACAAGATCCTGTTGACGCATGGCCACCTGGACCACATATTAGGCCTGGCCGGGCTGATCTCAACCTACATGCGCTGGGAAGTGATCGATGAAATTGAGATCTACGGCACACGCCACACGCTCGACAGGGTGGAAGACCTGGTTTTCAATGTTGTGCTGCGGGGCACGACCCCACCCATGCCGATCAAACTGCTGGATATCAAACCCGGGTTGATCTTTGAAAGTGAGAAGTTCCAGGTGAGCGCCTTCCATGTCAACCACCGCGGGTCAGATTCACTGGGCTTTAAGTTCGAGGAGTACGGGCGTCGGCCGTTCCTGCCGGAAAAGGCGGAAGCGCTGGCCATCCCACCCGGACCCTGGCGTAAGGACCTGGTGGCTGGCATGCCGATCACGCTGCCGGATGGGCGGGTGATCCAACCTGATGAAGTGTTGGGGAAAGAGCGGCAGGGCACCAGCCTGGTCGTGGTGGGGGATACCGGACGACCGCAGGACCTGCTGGAAGATGTGCGCAATGCGGATGGGCTGGTGATCGAGGCGACTTACCTGAAGGATGAGATTGAGTTGGCCAAAGATTTCGGGCATACCACGGCTGCCGAATCGGCGCAGCTTGCCAAAGATGCCGGCGTGAGACAACTTTTCCTGACACACATATCACGGCGCTATGGCGAGAAAGAAGTGCAGGAAGAAGCCCAGGCGGTCTTTGAAAATACGATCGTAGCCAGGGATTTTGACACCTATTTTGTTAAAAGAGAAGAATAAAGCGGCGCAATAATGACTGAGAGGTCAGGATGACAAAGCGAAATTTGTGGCTGGAACTTGGGGACTGTGAGAAGTTGGTATCGGATGGGGCTACAGGCACCAACCTGCAGAGCATGGGTCTGCAGCAGGGCAAGACAGCGGAAGAGTGGGTTTTGGAGCGTCCGCAGGCGATCCTGGACCTGGAAAATCAATTCGTTGAGGTGGGATCGGATTTTATTTTAACCTGTACCTTCGGTGCCACACGCCTGCGCCTGGAGGCTTCAGGCATGGGTGACAGGGTGGTTGAGATCAACCACCAGGCGGTCAAACTGGCCAGGCAGGCGATCGGTGAGCGGAATATCTGGCTGGCCGGCTCGATCGGGCCGACGGGCAGTATGATGCAGCCATTGGGTCCACTGAGCGCGGAAGATGCCCGGGCAACATTCAAAGAACAGGCCGGGCTGCTGGCAGAGGCGGGGGTTGACATGTTGGTGATCGAGACCCAGTTTGATTTAAATGAAGCCAGGGCGGCGATCCTGGGGGTCAGGGATGTGAGTAACCTGCCGCTGGTGGTGTCGTTCAGTTTTGACCGCGGCAAGCGCACCATGATGGGGGTCAGCGCGAAAGACCTGGTGGACCTGGGTGAAGAAATGGACTTAAGTATCCTGGGGATCAATTGCGGGCGCAGCCTGGAGGACAACCTGGCAGTGCTGAAGGAGGTCAGAAGCCTGACCAACAAGGCGGTCTGGTTTAAACCGAATGCCGGCTTGCCGCAAGTCAATGAAGAAGGACAGTCAGTCTATGATGTGACACCATCCATGATGGGCCAGGCTGCCAGTGAATGGATCAAGGCAGGGGCAGATATCATTGGCGGTTGTTGTGGGACAAGCCCGGAGCACTTAAGTAAGATACATGCAGCAACCCTGAAATACAGGTAAAAATACTTTCCTGCAGTGCGCATTTTATTGACCGGGCTGTTAAAAAGCCTGCAATGCTGTGAATTGCGGGGGTGCTTTTATGTTAGAATTCTCTTTCAATGAACAAGGAAAAGTTGATCCTGGCGTCGAACTCCCCACGCAGGAAAGAATTGATCGCACTTTTACAATTGCCCTTCACGGTCAACCCGGGAAACGTGGATGAGACTGTTGAAATGGGAGAAAATGCGCAGGCGTATGTGTGCCGCCTGGCGCTGGCAAAGGCGCATGCCATCAAGGCAGCACAAGGGCAGGTGACCATCGCTGCGGATACCGTGGTGGTGGACCAGGGTGATATCCTGGGCAAGCCCATGGACGCAGCGGATGCAGCCCGCATGCTCAAGCAACTGCGCGGGCACACGCATACCGTGATGACCGCCATCACTCTGCTTGAAGGCAGCAGCGGACGGGCTTTGAGCGACCTGTGCGTCACCGATGTGCCGATGAGAAATTACAGCGATGCTGAGATCGAGGCCTACGTTGCCAGCAGTGACCCGCTGGATAAAGCCGGGGCGTATGCCATCCAGCATGCCGGTTTCAAGCCGGTGGAAAACCTGGACGGGTGTTATGCAAGCGTGATGGGACTGCCTTTGTGCCACATCACCAAAAGCCTGCAAGCACTTGGCATTGAAGTGCCGGTCGATATTGCCCGCTCATGCCAGGCAAAACTGGCGTATGATTGCCGGGTGCATGCCGGCATCCTGTCAAATTAGAAAGAAGAACCATAATCAATTAACATGCTTATGAAAAAGATCATTGTTTTACTCCTGGTCATCATGCTGCTGGTCGGCTGTACGAACACTCGCACCGAGCCAACGCCAACAGCGGAGATAACCCTGCCCAGCCCGTCAGTGCACCTGACCGCCACCCCGGATGCGCAGGCAGCGGCGGAAGCCTACCTGGCTGCCTGGAAACTTGAGCAGTATGAAGTGCTGTATGAGCAACTCACGGCTTTGACCCGCGATGCGATCCCCCTGGAGGAGTTTGAGAATAGCCACCGCCAGGCAGCGATCGCCATGACGCTTAAAGAAATGAATTACCAGATTCTTTCAAGCCTGGTCAATCCGAACAGTGCACAGGTGAGTTACCGCATTTCCTACGATACCACCCTGTTGGGCGAGATCTCACGCGAAACCACCATGGGCATGGCACTCAATGATGGCATATGGAAGGTGCAGTGGGAAGCGGGCATGATCCTGCCCGAATTGAGCGGCGGGAATGTGCTGGAACTGAAATACAAGATCCCGGCCCGCGGCAACATCTACGACCAGGACGCCCATGCCCTGGTGGCGCAGGAAGATGCCGTCTCACTGGGCATTGTCCCCGCCTGGACCTATGATGGCATGGGCTATGCCATGTCCAAGGCCCTGGCGAACCTGACCAACCGCCAGGCGGATGATATATTCAGGATGTTCGAGTATTCCCAGCCTGACTGGTACCTGCCGGTGGGCGAGATCACAGCAGAAGAAGCCGCCAAAAATGAAGTGTTGTTAAACAGTTTTGGCGGGGTGGTGATGTCACCATTCCGTTCACGCTATTACTACGAGGGCGGTATTGCTCCGCATGTCACCGGGTATGTGCTTTCAATCCCCCTGGAAAGGCTCGAGGAATTCCAGCGGGATGGGTACCGCGGCGATGAAAAGGTCGGCGCGGATGGTTTGGAAATCTGGGGTGAGGATTACCTTTCCGGGGGGCATGGGGCATCTTTGTATGTAAAGACACCTGAGGGCCAGATCGTGACGATGATCTCCACGGCTGAGGCAACCCCCGCCTATTCGATCTACACGACCATTGAAAGGGATTACCAGTTGAAATTGCAGCAGTCCCTGGGCAACTACCGTGGGGCGATCGTGGTGATGGAAGTGGAAACGGGCAGGGTGCTGGCCATGGTCTCCAACCCCGGGTATGACCCGAACCTGTTTGAACCGTCCAATTCCAACTATGCAATGCTGGGGGAATTGTTGAACGATACTGAACTGCCAATGTATAACCGGGCAGCCCAGGGTGTTTACCCGCTGGGGTCGGTGTTCAAGATCATCACCATGGCAACTGCGCTTGAAACGGGCGTGTTCAATGCCGGATCGAAATATTATTGTGATTCTTTCTGGACTGAACTTGATGGTGTGACGCTGTATGACTGGACATACGAAAAAGAACTGCCGCCATCCGGTACTCTGAACCTGCCGGAGGGGCTGATGCGCTCCTGCAACCCGTGGTTCTGGCATATTGGCTATGAACTATGGAACCAGGGCTATACCACATCGATCGCGGATGTGGCAAGAGGCTTTGGCTTGGGGCAGTATACCGGCATTGAGATCGACGACGAGGATGGCAACCTGGAGACACCGCAGGCGATCAATGAAAACGTGCAGCTGGCGATCGGGCAGGGTACCCTGCAGGTCTCCCCGCTGCAGGTGGCAAGGTTCATCGCGGCGATCGCCAATGGCGGCACACTGTATCGTCCCACCCTGGTGGAAAAGATCGTGCCGATCGATGGTGGGGATGCGGTCTATACCTTTGCTGCCGAAGAAGAAGGCAGCTTGCCGGTGACCGCTGAAAACCTGCAGATCATCGAAGATGCCATGATCAGCGTGATCGATGATGCCAAGGGCACAGCCCACCGCTACCTGGCAACGCTGCAGTTCCCCGTGGCGGGCAAGACCGGCACCGCGCAAAACCCGCTGGGCGATTCGCATGCCTGGTTTGCCGGCTATACCCTGCGCAACGACCCGGATAGGCCGGATATCGCCGTGGTGGTGATCCTGGAGAATGCCGGTGAGGGGTCCGAGATGGCATCACCAGTCTTCAGGCGGGCGGTTTCTCTGTATTTCTCCAACAATACCAATTACGGCTGGGTATTGCCCTGGGAAGCATCACCTTACGTGATCGCATCACCTGTTCCAGAGCAAACAGATGCACCATCCGATTAAAGACCCCACAGTAATATGAAGGAAACTCAAAAAGGACTGATCATCCGCGCCCAATCAGGGTTCTTCACAGTCCACCACGCGGCAGGCGACATCGTATGCCGCCTGCGGGGAAAGTTGAAGAAAGGTCGGGCAACGGAGGATGTCGCCGCGGTGGGGGATCGGGTGCATTTTTCTGATTCCGGGGACGGAACAGGGGCAATCGAAGCCGTTGAACCCAGGCTAAAGGCGCTTTCGCGCCTGTCAAGCGGGGTGCATTACGCTTACCGTCAGATTCTGCTCGCCAACCCCGACCAGGTGATGCTGGTCTTTGCCTGTGCCCGCCCCGAACCACACCTCAGGCTGCTGGACCGCTTCCTGGTCGTCCTGGAGAAGCAAGCCATCCCGGTGGTGATCGTCGCCAACAAGGTGGACCTGGTGGGGGAAGATAAAGCCAGGCAAATGTTCGCCACCTATGAAAAACTGGGCTACCACCTCATTTACACCTCCGCTCACCAGCAGGTCGGCATCGACAAGCTAAAAAAGCAGCTGGCAGGCAAGATAACTGCCATCACCGGTCCCTCGGGTGTGGGCAAGTCATCCCTGCTCAACGTCGTACAACCTCAACTGGGGTTGAAAGTGCGGGCAGTGAGCGAAGTGACCAACAAGGGCATGCACACCACCCAGGTCAGGGAGCTGTTCCCGTTGGAAGGGCAGGGTTTCGTAGCGGACATGCCCGGCCTGCGCACGCTGGCATTGTGGGATATCGAGGCGGAAGAACTGGACGGGTATTTCAGGGAAATGGCACCGCTGGTCAGCCAGTGCCAGTTCAGTGACTGCTCCCACCAGCATGAGCCGGGATGTGCCATCCTGGCGGCGGTGGAGAACGGGCAGATCGACCGCGAACGGCATTTATCCTACCTGCGGATGCGCTTTGGCGATGCACAGGGTTGGGGCGCGGAAGAAGCCCGCAATTTTGAAGACATGCCTGAAGATGAAGACTAGGCTATCGTGATGAAGCGCTTCAATGTCAAATATTCCAGCCTGATCGCCCTGGGGATGCTTGTCTTCACGGTTGCATGTCAACCAAAGGTAGAGGTTTCACCAGAGCCGACAGCAATAATCCCCAACAGTGTTAATACCCCGGAACCAACCGCCACCCCCGAATCCCTGCGTGAACTGACACTGTGCATGGCGCAGGAACCGCAGAGCCTTTATGTATATGACGGGATCACATCTAGGAGCAAGTGGAACATCCTGGAGGCGATTTATGACGGGCCGATTGATGTGATCGACGGGGTGCCTGAGACGGTGATCCTGGAAGATCTACCGACGCTTGAAAATGGGGGTCTGGCGCTTATCCCTACCGCGGTGCAGCCCGGGCAGTACGTGATCGATGCCCATGGCAGGCTGATCGCTTTCAAGACGGGTGCCTTTGTGCGCCCTGCAGGCTGCCTGGAAAGCGCCTGTGCAATCGAATGGGATGGGGTGGGGGAATTCAGCATGGATGTCCTGACGCTGCGTTTTACGCTGATCGAGGGCTTGAAATGGTCGGATGGGATGCCATTAAGCGCGCAAGACTCGGTTTTGAGTTATGAAATCGCCCGCGATCCAGACACACCCGGCAATCATTGGGCAACGGACCACACACTGGATTATCGTGCCTTGGATGAGAACACTGTGGAATGGCAGGGGCTGCCGGGGTTCGTCACGCCTGACATTTCACCATTTTTTTATGTCCCACTGCCAGCCCATATTCTTGGCGGGATGAGCGCTTTGCAGGTGCTGCAGAATGAGCAGGCGGCGACCAGCCCAATGGGGTGGGGTGCCTACCGGGTGGAGGAGTGGACCAGGGGCGAAAAGATCCGCCTGAGTGCCAACCCCCATTACTGGCGGGTGGGCGAAGGGCTGCCACTCTTTGATCTTTTAACTGTGCGCTTCATGCCATCGGCAGACGATGCCATCGCGGCGCTGGAAAACGGGCAGTGTGACATTCTGGATGAAAGTTACCAGTTGGAGAACCGCTTTGCGGCGCTGCTCGAAAGCCGCCAAGGCGCACCGTGGGATTTAAAGGTGTTGCCCGGATCGGAATGGGATGGGCTGGTGTTTGGCATCAAGCCGGCGGCGTATGATGACGCTTACACGCCGCAGTATGGCGACCGGGTGGATTACTTTGGCGACCTGCGCACGCGGCAGGCCGTGATGCACTGCATTGACCGCCAGCAAATCCTGGATGAGGTGTATTTGCAGGTGATCGACGACCTGCCCGGGATAGCTGGAGCTTGGGATGACCTTTATAATTCAAATGAAGGAGCCAGGCTCTTGGACCTGGCGGGCTGGAAGGATGTGGACGCTGACTCACAAACTGCCAGGCAGGCCTGGGGCGTGGCGGGCATCACCAATGGCACCCCCTTCAAGGTGAGCCTCGTGACCACAGACTCACACACCCACCAGCAGAGCGCCCAGTTGATCATTGATTCGCTGGGAGCCTGCGGGATCGAGACAAACTTCCAGGTTCTGCCCTCGGAGGAATTGTTCGCCCCTGGACCGGAAGGCGTGCTGTTCGGCAGGCAATTTGACCTGGCACTTTTCTCGTGGGCTGCCGGTAGCAGGAACCAGTGCGCTCTCTATCAAAGCTGGCAGACACCCGCCAGGGACAATGCCTGGATCGGCACCAACCTGGCAGGCTACCAGGATAAAGCCTATGACCAGGCCTGCAGCGATGCGCTGTTCAGCCTGGATGGCGATCAGGATATAATTAATGAAGTATTCTTAACCAGCCTGCCGGTGATACCCATTCATTACCGTTTCAGGATCGTCCTTTCCGGGGTCGACCCTGAGAACAGTGAATTGAGACCTTCAAGCCGCAGCTGGTTGGCTGAAATTGAAGAAATTCGGTAAAGAAGAATTGGCTAAAAGTCATGATGAATCCCTTAAAAAAGATTTAACAGGGGGTTAAGTCGGCGAAATTGAGATTCCTTGACAATATTTTAGCCTTATGCTATATTGCAATAACGAAAATCCCAGATGGGAATATTTCGTGTGGAGAGGCATGCAGGTTCTATATTACGACAACCATGACGAAACCGTAAAATATGCAAGCTGCATTGGGAGTCAGTTACTTCCAAAGCTGAACCACGACAATCATATCCACATTAATCCTATTAAGGAGGACTAAAAATGAAGAGAAATTTACTTTTGGTTCTGAGTCTGCTCTTAGGTTTGAGCATGATTCTGGCTGCTTGTAAGCCTGTCGTAACTGAGACAGAACCGCCCGCTGTAGTGGAACCGACTGAAGCTCCGAAAACAGAAGAGCCCACCGAGGCTCCTGTTGTTGAAGAGCCAACTGAGGAACCCGTCGTCCGCACCACCCGTCATGGCGGTTGGTTCGATGAGGTTGTTGTTCAGGTTGTCGATTCTTCGTCCGCTGTAACCCAGATCCAGGCTGGTGCTCTTGATATCTACGCCGCAGGTGTTTCGTCAAACACCCTGCCAGAGATTCAAGCAGCTGGTTTAGGTTACGCCCAATCAAACGGCCTGTACTACGAGTTGACTTTCAACCCGGTAGGCCCAGTGTTTGAAGGTCAGGAAGACCAGATTAACCCCTTCTTTGACAAGCGCGCCCGCGAAGCAATGCAGTGGTTAGTTGACCGCGATTATATCAACCGCGAGGTCTACATGGGCGGCGCATTGGCAAAATTCTTCCCGCTTGTGACCAACATGCCTGATTACACCAGTATTGCGCCAACAGCAAAGATGCTCGAAGCAAAGTATGCCTACAATCCTGAAAAAGCGAAAGCCCAAATGGACGAGGTTATGCTCGGTATTGAAGGTGTCACTATTGAAGAAGGCAAATACCTCTTTAATGGAAATCCTGTCACCCTGACGCTGCTCATCCGCAACGACTCTGACGGCACCCGTGTTCCGATTGGCGATTACGTAGCCAACCAGCTGGAAAGCATTGGTTTCGCGACCGACCGCCAGTACAAACGCTCCTCCGAAGCCTCTCCGATCTGGGTGCAAGGTAACCCTGCCGATGCCGCTGATGGTGTGTTCCACATCTACACCGGCGCATGGTCAGCCACCGCGATCTCCCGTAACGAAGCAGACAACTTCCAGTTCTTTGACTGCCCGACCTCTGCCTATGGCTACACCGCCCTGTGGCAGGCAAACAACCCCTCCGAAGAGTACTGCGCATTAGCAGATAAACTGGCTTATACCCAGTTTGATTCTCCTGAAGAGCGTCTCGAAGCATTGAATACGATCCTCCCAATGGGTATGGAAGAATCCATGACCCTCTGGCTGATCGATGGCAAGAACTTCACACCCTATGCAAGTCATTTGTCAGTGACCTATGACCTGGCAGCTGGTGTGGACGGATCCCAGATCTGGCCATATACCCTGCGTGAGACAGACGTCGAAGGTGGCACACTGCATTGGGGTGCTCCTGACCTGTTTGTTGACCCCATCAACCCGATCGCCGGCTCCAACTGGGCATTTGACCAGCCAATCGTCCGCGCGACCTATGATGAAGGTTTCATGTTCGATCCTCATACCGGCCTGCTTTGGCCACTGCGCTTCGAACGAGCTGAAATTACTGTTCTCGAAGGATTGCCAGTCGGCAAGACCCATGATTGGGTTGACCTGAGCTTTGCACCTGAAATTGCAGTACCCACCGACGCGATCGTCGACTGGGACGCTGTCAACCAGAAATTCATCACCGCTGCTGAGAAATTCCCCGATGGCATCACCGCCAAAGTCAAGAGTGTGGTCTATTATCCTGAAGATCTCTTCGAAACCGTAAAGAACCAGGATGGTACTACAATCAGCATTGCTGATTTCCTGTATTCATTCATCATCGGCCTTGATATTGGCAAGGAAGGTTCCGCCATTTATGACGAAGCCCAGGCCCCCAATATTGAAGCTGCCCTGGAAGCATACAAGGGTTTCCGCATCGTTTCCGAGGACCCATTGGTCATCGAAGCCTGGTCTGACAACTGGCAGATCGATGCCGAGCTGAACATCACCACCATGTGGCCTGTTTACACCTATGGTTACGCACCGTGGCATGTCCTCACTGCAGCCTCCCTCGCGGACGCCGCTGGCGAGTTGGCCTTCTCTGCTGATAAAGCCGATGCAAAATCCACCGAAACAGCCACTGTTGAGTGGTTGAGCCTCGTTGGCGGCCCAAGCCTGGGCATCCTGGAGAAATACCTGGACCAGGCAATTGCCGAACAATATGTACCATACGCCAGTGTCCTGGGTGCTTACATTACACCTGAGGATGCAGCTGCCCGTTACCAGGCTGCCAAGGACTTCTATGCCAAGTATGATCATTTCATGATCGGTAATGGCCCATACATCCTTGGTGAAGTATACCTGACCGAAAAGGTCGCCACCCTGGTGAACAACCCAGATTACATTGACCTTTCTGACCGCTGGGCGCGCTTCAGCACACCCAAGATGGTTGAGGTTGAGGTTGATGGTGAAGGCAGTGTAACAGTTGGTTCAGAGATCGTATTTGATGTCTTTGCAACCTTTGCTGGTGATGTATATCCGGCTGAGGAAATCAAGGAAGTCAAGGGCTTGATCTATGATGCCACTGGTGCCATTGTTGCTGTATTGGCAGCTGAACTGGTGGAAGACGGTCAGTATGTGTTGACTGTTCCCGCCGATGTTTCCGCCAAGATGGAAGCAGGCGCCAGCAAGGTAGATATCGTTGTGGTATCCAAAGTTGTTGCCATCCCGACATTCTACACATTCGAGTTTGTGACCGTAAAGTAACATCAACAAACTCTATTACGAGTTGAAGTATAAGTAAATGGTAGGGGCAAGGTGAATAATCTCCTTGCCCCTACTCATCCAATATGAGGAGGTATTTACCATGGGCGCAATTGCCGAAAGTGCATCAATCGAAGTGGTAAAGAAGAAGAAAAGCCCGAGCAACAGTACTTTCTTGCGGGTCATCAAGTATTCAGGGGTACGCCTGGTTTCGTTGTTCATCACCGTGGTGATCGGCATTTACCTGACGATCATGATCGCCAACATGGGCGGTTATGTGGACCAGATGATGAAAGCCGAGATCCAGGAACGCGTCACTATGCAGATCCAGATGGATCCCAAGATGCGCAGCTGGAGCCCTGAACAACGGGCAGAGTTGGCCCAGGAAAGGATCCGCCTGGAGATCGAACGCCTCGACCTGGACCAGCCTTTAATGGTACGTAGCGTGCGTTTCTTAAAGAATGCCCTGACCATGAATCTCGGACGGGCACAATTAATGTCAAGCGATGGCGGATCACGTAATGTTCGCGTCATTATCCTTGAGAAGCTGCCCTACACATTATTACTGATGGGCACTTCCCAATTGACATTGTTCTTCAGTACGTTATTCATAGCCCTGGCGCTTTCGCGCAAGTATGGCAGTTTTGGTGATAAGTTGATCGTGGCATTGTCGCCTTCATCATCCATCCCTGCCTGGTTCTATGGCATCTTCCTGATCCTCATCTTTGCATCGATATTAAAAATTCTGCCTTTTGGTGGTGTGATCGATGCCCCGGTGCCAAAGGACTTTTTAGGCAGGGCATTAAGTGTTTTGAAGCACCTGATCCTGCCTGCCACATCATTGATCATAAGTTCGTTCTTCCTGAGTATTTACAACTGGCGAACTTTTTTCCTGATCTATTCCAGTGAAGATTACGTGGATACAGCCAAAGCCAAAGGCCTGTCTTCACGCGAAATTGAAAGAAAATATATCCTGCGTCCAACGTTGCCGACGATCGTAACGTCATTTGCCCTGCTGCTGATCGGTATCTGGACGGGTGCTATCATCACCGAGTCGGTCTTTAAATGGCCTGGTTTGGGTACAGTGACCTTTAAAGCGATCAACTTGTATGACACCCCGGTGATCGTGGGGACGACCATACTGTATGCCTATTTATTGGCGATCACCGTATTTATGTTGGACTTTATTTATGCACTGATCGATCCGCGGGTGAAGATCGGAGGAGGCAAATCATAATGAAAAAATTTATGAAATCCCTGCGGGGTATCCTGAAATACCCATCCGCCATATTTGGCATTACAGTTGTGCTGGCGCTGGTCATTGCATCAATCGTCGTGGTCATCAAGATCCCATATAGCGAGGCGATCGATAGGTGGCGTGGTGGTGAAGAGGTGTGGGGCAAGAATCCGCGCAATGCACCGCCTAAATGGACCAACTGGTTCACAAAAGATAAACTTGTTGAATCGCTAGATATGAGTGAAAGCGATGAAGAAGGAGTGCTGATCGAGGAGGACGTTACCGAGGGCGGTACGAAGCTCAAAAAGACAACTTTCAGCTTTGATTTTCAGTATGATAAGTTCCCTCAGGACCTGTTCTTGTACTTCACATCGACGTTTGACACAAAGGAACCATTTGTTTCAGTCAAGATCATTACCCCTTCAGGTGATGAGGTCAAAGTGGATAATTTTGCCATTGGCAGGACACAGACTTTCCCGATCACCCAAAGTGAGAAACTGAAAAAACGATTGGGCGGGGTGGCTCCAAATATTGGTATATTTATAGAAAAGGGTGATGAAAGCCAAACTCCGATCAAAGGTACCTATCAAATCGTCATCGAAGCCGTTTTGTTCGAGGAAGACTCCACAGTCGAGTCTGAATTCGTGCTCTTCGGCCAGGTTTTTGGCTGGGCGGGAACAGATCACCTGAGACGGGACCTGTCATTGCCCTTGTTGTGGGGCATCCCGATCGCCTTGACATTCGGCCTGCTGGCAGCCCTGGGCACTTCGATCCTGACCATGATCATTGCCGCAGTTGGCACCTGGTATGGTGGGTTTATCGATGGTTTGATCCAACGTATCACAGAGATTAATATGGTGCTGCCGTTCCTGTCGATCCTGATCATGGTTGCTACCTTCTATTCACGCAGCCTGTGGGTCATTTTAGGAGCGACGATCGCCCTAAGCATTTTCACCGGTGGGATCAAGTCCTACCGGGCGACGTTCATGCAGATCAAGGAAGCCACTTATATTGAGGCTGCCAGGGCATATGGCACGAAAGATAGTCGGATCATTTTCAAGTACCTGATCCCCCGCATCATTCCCCTGCTGTTGCCCGGTTTGATCTCGGCTGTGCCCGGGTTTGTTTTCCTGGAAGCCTCCCTGGCGGTTTTGGGCATTGGTGACCCGGTCATTCCGACCTGGGGCAAGACGATCAACGAAGCTTACGCCAACGCTGCCCTGTACCGCGGCTGGTATTACTGGATCCTGGAACCGGCTTTCTTATTACTTGTCACCGGTCTTGGCTTTGCCATGCTTGGTTTTGCCCTCGACCGTGTATTCAACCCACGTCTGCGAGGTATGTAGCCCATGGCTGAAAACATCTTACTACATGTAGAGAACCTGAAACTTTACTTTAAGGCCAACAAAGGTCTTGTCCAGGCCGTGGATGGCGTGGATTTTGACCTGACCAATAACAAAGCGGTGGTGGTCATCGGCGAGTCAGGCTGCGGCAAGACTTCCATGGCAAAAGCGCTCCTCCGGCTGTTGCCCCGTAATGTGGGCGAATATTCCGGCAAGGTCGAACTGAACGGCGTGGATACCATGGCTATGGACGATGAAGAATACCGCACGAAAGTGCGCTGGGTGAAGATGTCCATGGTGCCCCAGGCAGCCATGAACTCGCTCAACCCGGTTCTGAAGGTTGGTGACCAGGTGGCTGAACCCATGATGGTCCACAATGCTGTCAGCAAGGAAGCTGCCCTGGAACAGGCTAAAACCATGTTCCAGCGCGTTGGCGTGCCGGTCGATTTCATCAACCGTTATGCCTTTGAGCTCTCGGGTGGCATGCGCCAGCGCGTGGCGATCGCCATGTCTTTGGTCACTGTGCCAGAGCTGGTTGTTTTGGATGAACCGACCTCTGCCCTTGACGTACTGACCCAGGCCAACATCATGAACCTGCTGAAGAGCATCAAAAAAGAGATCGCTACCAGCTTCATTTTGATCACCCACGATATATCAACCTCCAGTGAGTTGGCGGATGACGTGGTGGTGATGTATGCCGGGCAGATTGTCGAAATTTCTGATAATCACCGCTTCTTTACCGCACCTTTGCACCCCTATTCACAGAAATTAATGTCTTCCGTTCCACGCCTGCGCAGTACTGCCAAGTTGGAATTTATTACCGGGCAGCCGCCAAGCCTGATCAACCCACCCACCGGTTGCCGGTTTGCTGCCAGGTGTCCAAAAGCGTTTGATAAATGCAGTGAAGAACCACCTACAGTCAGCATGGATGGCCGCAAGGTCAAATGCTGGTTGTATCAATGATCCAGGGAGAATAAAATGGCAAAGAAACAGCAAATTAACGAAGAAATTGAAGTAATTCCCGTAACGGATCCTGATGTCTTACTCTCCATTCAGAATTTACATGAATGGTTCGAACTGCGCAGGTTTGGTTTTGGACACGCCGGTTATGTGCGTGCGGTGGATGGTGTCAGTTTTAACCTCAAACGCGGTGAAGCCGTAGCCGTGGTTGGCGAAAGTGGATGCGGCAAGACCAGCCTGATGAAGACCATCCTGGGGTTGTACAAACCCACCAGGGGAAATATCATCTATGAACTGGAAAAGCGAAAACCAGTACCGCCTGACCCGATGTGGAAGGTTGTGCTCAAGGTTTTCTTTAATCTGTTCATTACCACGATTGTGGCAGGTATTGCTTTGGGAGTTATCAACGGTATTCTTAACCAAAGCGGTAAGTTCCTGAGCCCGACAATCATATATATATTTGTTGCTATCGCTCTTGTCGGTCTGGTCATCGGCATATTCCGATCCGTTTACTATATCAATAAGCGCAACCGCGCTGTGGAATATTACAAGGATGATGCCGTCAATCGCCAATTGGTAAACTTAAAGGCTTTTGACCGCCTTGATCTGGAAGAATACCATGGCCAGGTGGGTTACGTTCAGCAGGACCCATATGGTGCCCTGCCGCCATTCATGACTGTCCAGAAGATCATGGAGGAACCCCTGATCATCAACGGCGTAAAGAGCAAAAAAGAACGCCTGGAACGCATCCACAAGGCATTTGAAGAGGTCAAGTTGACCCCGGTGGAAGAGTTCCTTCCCAAATTCCCGCACATGCTTTCGGGTGGTCAGCAGCAACGCGTGGTCATTGCCCGCGCCATGATCCTCAACCCTCGGTTCCTGGTGGCGGACGAACCGGTCTCCATGTTGGACGCCTCGGTGCGTGTGGAGATCCTGAAACTGCTGCGTAAGCTGCAGGAAGACCATGATCTTGCTGTGATCTACATCACGCATGACCTGTCGACCGTGCGCTACTTCTCGGAATACATCTTCGTGATGTATGCTGGTGAGGTGATCGAAAAAGCCAAGGTGGATGACCTGATCTTTGACCCGAAGCACCCCTATACCTGGGCACTGCTGGCAGCCACCTCTGATCCGGATGCCAAAAACGTGGATGAGTATCAGAACGTGCCGCCGGGAGAACCGCCAAGCCTCGTGAAACCTCCGGCTGGTTGCCGCTTCCACCCGCGTTGTGAAAGGATGATCAACGGGTTGTGTAACGTGGATCGCCCGACAGAATTTGAACCAAAAGAAGGGCATTATGTCTCGTGCTGGTTATACCGGGAAACACAGGAATAAACCTGCCCTCCTGATGGGTATCGGCGTCGCTTTGATGGTGATATTCATCATCATGGAGTTCCTGTTCATCATGCAGGTGCTGCCGAACACATCCTTCATACCTCATTTTGTTGGCTATGCGGCAAGTGTGGGCGGAATGTTCATGGCGATCATCGGTTTTGTGGGTGATTACAAAGATAAACACAGGCAGGACCAATAAGCAAGGATAAAACCCGCCAGTCACTAAAGGCTGGCGGGTTGTTTATTAAGTGCACGAATGTTGAAACTGCAATTTGAAAACAGGAAAACTGTGCTAAAATAAATGCCGTTATTCTGGGGCATGGTGCAACGGCAGCACACCGGACTTTGAATCCGTGGATCCAGGTTCGAATCCTGGTGCCCCGGCCTTAACAACAAAATTGAAAAGATACATGTTAGCACCAGACCATATACAGAACGGGATAAGCAGGTTGAATACCATCTGCCATGCCCGTTATCCTTTTAAAGGGCGGTAACAATGAAGCTCACTGCGATTATCCTGGCAGCCGGGCACGGCACGCGTATGCGGTCCAAACTGCCCAAAGTGCTGCATCCCCTGATGGGCAAACCCTTGTTGAGCTATGCGATAGACGCCGTCACTGGACTTTCAGATGAAAAACCGGTGGTGGTGGTCGGGCATGAGGCAGATGTGGTCAAAGCAGTGATCGGCGATGACGTGACCTACGCCCTGCAGGAAGCCCAACTGGGCACCGGGCATGCGGTCCTGTCCGCCAAACCTTATGTCAATTCAGAAACTCAACTGGTGCTGGTCTCTTTTGGGGACATGCCGCTTTTAACAGGCGAAACGCTGCGCAGCCTGGTCGAATTACACCAGTCAAATTCCTCCGTGCTGACCATGTCGAGCCTGGTGGGGGAGGTTCCGCGTGGTTTTGGGCGCATCGTCCGCGATGGGAATGGGGATGTCTGCGCGATCGTTGAGGAAGCGGTTGCCACGCCTGAACAGCTGGCGATCCGTGAATACAACGTCAGTGCTTACTGTTTCGATGCGCGGTGGCTATGGCAATCCCTGACCAAAATCACTCCATCGCCCAGGGGCGAGTATTACCTGACCGACCTGGTGGAGATCGCCGTGGGGCAGGGGCACAAGATCCAGTCTTTGATCCTGGATGATACGGATGAGGGCATGGGGGTCAACACGCGGGTGCACCTGGCGGAAGCTTCTGCTGCGCTGCGCCGCCGGATCAACTGCGATTGGATGCTGGCGGGGGTGACAATCGTTGACCCGGCGACCACCTACATTGAACCCCAGGTCAGGATCGGGCAGGATACGGTTATTTTGCCCAACACCCACCTGCAGGGCAACACGCTGATCGGCGCAGATTGTGAGATCGGGCCCAATACGATCATTTTTGATTCGACCGTTGGCGATCAGTGCAGGCTGTTCGAATCGACCATTGAATCCGCGCTGCTTGAAAACCATGTTTCCATGGGACCTTTCTGTCACCTGCGCAAAGGCGCGCACCTGGCGGATGGCGTTCATATGGGCAATTTTGGCGAAGTCAAGGACTCATACCTCGGACAGGGGGTCAAGATGGGGCACTTTTCGTATATCGGCAATGCCAAGATCGACAAAAATGTTAATATCGGTGCCGGGACGATCACCTGCAATTATGATGGTGTGAACAAGAACCTGACTGAGATCGGCGAAAACACGTTCATCGGCAGCGATACCATGCTGGTGGCACCAATCAGGATTGGCAAGAATGCCAAAACCGGTGCCGGGTCTGTGGTGACCAAAGACGTTGAAGATAACACGGTAGTGGTGGGCGTTCCCGCCCATGTGATCAAAAGAACGGAGAAAAGTGACTGAAGAAAGTTTTAGTTGGGGCATATTTATTCTAATTATTTTATGTGACTTATATTTTGCTGCCATCAAGGCAGCGGTTATTTATGCAAGGCTGCCTTACCTGTTGAATTCTAAAGACCAGGCTGAAGCACAGAAAGCGATTGTGGTGCTGGATCGGCCGCGCATCCGCACGAGCATCCGCCTGGCAGTGATGACCACGCATTTATTTGGCGGGGGCTTGTTTGTTTTGCTTCTGACCCGCACCATTCTTAAGGATCAAAACCTGTGGATCATAATGCTATGCCTGTTGGGCATGTTATTCGTCCTGGCGATCCTGGAATACCTGATCGAGGGCATTGTCTTGAAGGATCCCGAAGAGGCAGCGCTCAAGCTGTACCGCCCGGCAAAGACAGTCGACATCCTTTTTACGCCAATTTCCTGGCTGGCATCGGCATTGTTGGGCACCGAAGACGAGGTCAATGGACTGGAGTCGATGACCGAAGAGGAACTGCGCAACTGGGTGGAAGAGGGTCAACCCCAGGGCAGCCTTGAAAAAGGTGAGCGTGAGATGATCTACTCGATCTTTCACTTTGGAGACACGATGGCACGTGAGATCATGGTGCCGCGCATTGACGTCCTTGCGCTGGATGTTACCAGCACGATCGGCGAAGCACGCGCTGCCTTGATCGAAGCTGGTCATTCGCGGGCGCCGGTTTTTGAGGATACGATCGATAATGTGATCGGCCTGTTGTATGCCAAGGACCTGTTGGCGATACGCGATGACTCGCAAACGCTGGATGCCCAGAGGCAGATCATGCGCAAAGCCTATTTTGTACCTGAAGCCAAGAAAGTGGATGACCTGCTGGCGGAAATGCAGTCGCTCGGTGTGCATATGGCGCTGGTGGTGGATGAATATGGTGGTGTGGCAGGCGTTGTGACCCTCGAGGATATCGTCGAGGAGATCGTTGGCGAGATCCGCGATGAATATGACGAAAAAGAGGAAACGCTCTACCAGGAGGTCTCTGAAAATGAATACCTGGTTTCGGGTCGCATCAGCCTGGATGACTTCAATGAACTGATGGACAGTCACATCACTGCTGAAAATATCGATACCCTGGGTGGTTATATCTATGGCAACCTGGGGCACGTGCCGCAAGCCGGCGAGGCGATCAAAACGAACGATATCACGCTGCATGTTGAAGAAGTGTTCGGCAGGCGCATCCGCAAGGTCAGAGCAAAGCGGGAAGCCCCGATCTCACTGCTGGGAGAAGATGGTTATGCTGACTGATGAAATTAAAAAGAAATTGATCCAGGCTGCGCATCTGGCGGAGCAGCAGGCCTATGCGGCTTACTCCAACTATGCGGTGGGAGCTGCACTGCTCACCAAAGAGGGCGAGATCATTACAGGCTGCAACATTGAAAATGCAGTCTTTCCCCTGACACTGTGCGCCGAACGGGTGGCGATCTTCAAAGCGGTCTCCGAAAGCAAAATGGAATTTCAAGCCATCGCGGTGGTCACGCGCAACGGGGGCACGCCCTGCGGATCCTGCCGCCAGGTGATGCGCGAATTCAGCAAGGACCTGCCCATCCTGATCGCCAATGAAGAGGAAGAACTGGTCCTGGAAACAACACTGCAGAGCTTGCTGCCTTACTCTTTCGGACCCGAAGATATCGCCTGACCCTTGTTCGCGGGTACCGGGCAAAACCCATGTCACCACGTGAAGCACATACCTTTAGAGCCCAGGCGGTCGTTCTGCGCCACTTTGAATATGGCGAGGCTGACCGCATTTTAACCCTTTTTACCCTGGAACGCGGCAAGATCAAAGCCATCGCCAAGGGGGTGCGCAAGATCGCCTCGCGCAAGGCCGGGCATCTTGAACCGATCACGCAGTGCAGCCTCTTTTTTGCCAAGGGACATGACCTGTCGATCATCACCCAGGCTGAGACGATCAACGCCTTCCTGAAGATCAAGGAAAACCTGGCGCTGACCGGGCAGGCAGCCTATGTGATCGAACTTTTGGAACGCTTTACCTACGAAGAGGGCGAAAACAGGGATTTGTACAACCTGCTGGTGGATACCCTGGTTCGCCTGGAAGAAAACCCGTTTCCCCGCACGGTGATCCATTATTATGAGGTCAGGCTGCTTGACCTGTTGGGCTTCAGGCCTGACCTGCAGAACTGCACAGTCTGCGGAAAAGAGATAACTGCCCAGGACCAGTATTTTTATGCTCATGGGGGTGGGGCGGCCTGCCCGGCTTGCGGGCGTGCCCAAACGGATGCCTGGGCGATCACGATGCCGGCTCTGAAGTACTTCAGGCATTTTCAACGTTCCAGATATTCGCAGATCAAAACGCTTGCAATCCCGGCGGATGTTGAGAAGGAACTGGGTCTTTTGATCGAGAAGTATATGACCTATCTTCTGGAGCGCTCGCTCAACACCCCCCGCTTTATCCGCGATATTTCCCGCCCTTACCAGGCCAATTAACAAAATATCTTTCTATTATTTTGAGTATAATCACTAGGTTATACTCAAACTTGGAGCCGTTCATGAAGAAAGCACTGGATTTTCAATCGATCATCTTTACCCTGCAAAAATACTGGGCAGACCAGGGTTGCCTGATTTGGCAGCCTTACTATTCGCAAGTGGGGGCGGGTACGATGAACCCGGCAACCTTCCTGCGCGTGCTGGGACCGGAACCCTGGAAAGTGGCTTACGTGGAGCCCTCGGTGCGCCCGGATGATGGGCGCTATGGCATGAATCCCAACCGCCTGCAGCAGCATTACCAGTTCCAGGTGATCCTCAAGCCGGACCCCGGCCACCCACAGGAGATGTATCTCAATTCGCTGGTCGCACTGGGGATCGACCCCCAGGAACATGACATCCGTTTCGTGGAAGACAACTGGGAATCACCCGCATTGGGAGCCTGGGGCCTGGGGTGGGAAGTTTGGCTGGATGGGCAGGAGATCACCCAGTTCACTTATTTCCAGCAGGGCGGCGGTAAACCATTGGATGTGGTCTCGGTGGAGATCACCTATGGCCTGGAACGCATTGCCCTGATCCTGCAGGGCGTGCGCAACTTCCGGAATATCCAGTGGAATCCCACCCTCACCTATGGGGATGTCAACCTGGCGGGGGAAAGGGAGCATTCGACATATTATTTTGAGGTGGCAGACGTGGAAAGCCTGCGCCAGATGCTGGCTTTGTATGAAAATGAAGCCAAACGCGCACTGGAAAAGGGCCTTGTCCTCCCGGCTTATGACCACCTGATCAAGAGTTCACACACGTTCAACGTTTTGGATTCGCGCGGGGCGGTGGGCGTGACCGAAAGGCAGGCCATGTTCGGCAGGATGCGCGACCTGGCGAAAAAGGTGGCAGAAGCCTATGTGGCGCAGCGCCAGGAACTGGAATATCCCTGGCTGAATTCGGCTGAGGGGGAAGGTGACTACCACCAGCATACATTACTCAAAACCACTACGCCGGAATTGCCGGAGCGGGTACCGTTCCTCCTGGAGATCGGTACCGAAGAACTGCCGGTGGATGACCTGAACACTGCATTGGAGCAGTTGAGAACCCAGGCAGCACAGCTGTTTGAAGGTCTACACCTGGCACACAGCGGGATCAAGGTCATGGGCACGCCGCGCCGCCTGGTGGTCAGTGTGGATGGCTTGCAAACACAGCAGGCTGACCGCGTGGTTGAGTTGAAAGGACCGCCTGCAGACAAGGCGTTTGACCCTGAGGGGCATTTGACCAGGGCGGGTGAGGGGTTTGCCCGCAGCAAAGGCATCGATCCAAACCTTCTCCAGGCCAAAGCGGTGGAAGGTGGGATGTATGCCGTGGCAGAGGTGCATGAAAGCGGCAAAGCGGCAGCGGAGCTGCTGCCTGCGGCGCTGGAAAACCTGGTCAGGAGCATTAAATTTAACAAACCGATGCGCTGGAACGAGAGCCAGGTGGCATTTTCTCGGCCCATCCGCTGGTTGATGGCAATGCTGGGCAAATACCCGATCGCATTCACCTATGCCAACCTGGACAGCCAGCCTGAGACCCGCGGGCTGCGTTTTGGAGAGCCGCAACACATGGAGATCGTTGACCCGGATGGTTATTTCAAGTATTTGACTGCCCAGGGGATCATCCTTGACCCTGTTGAGCGCAAAAATGAGATCCTGGCGCAGGTATTAAAGCTGGCAGGCAACATCAAAGGCCAGATCCATGAGGATGCAGCACTGCTGGACGAGGTGACCAACCTGGTCGAGCGCCCAACCGCCCTTTTGGGGCAGTTTGATGCGAAATACCTGCAGTCTTTACCGGCGGAGGTGTTGATCTCGGTGATGAAAAAGCACCAGCGTTACTTCCCGGTCTTTGATGGGGATGGAAAACTGATGCCATTCTTCATTACCATCCGCAATGGCGATGCCCAGTTTGCAGAGACCGTGGTGGACGGCAACCTGCAGGTCATCCTGGCGCGCTTTGCAGACGCTGAATTCTTCATCAACCATGACAAGGAAAGCAAACTGCAGGATTTTTTGCCTGCTTTGGCACAATTGACCTTCCAGAAGGAACTGGGGTCGATGCTGGACAAAACCAGGCGTATCGAACGACTGGTACCGGCTTTGCTGGAACAGATCCCCTTGACGGACAGCGAAGAAAAGGTGGTAATGCGGGTGGCGCAGCTGTGCAAGGCAGACCTGGCGACCAACATGGTGGTGGAAATGACCGCCCTGCAGGGCATCATGGGCAAGGTCTATGCCTTGCATTCAGGTGAACCGCAGGAAGTGGCGGAAGCGATCTTTGAGCACTACCTGCCGCGCAGTACGGATGACATTTTGCCGGCAAGCAAACCAGGTCTGGTCGTTGGTGTTGCTGACCGCCTGGATACCCTGGCGGGATTATTCTCGGTTGGTCTGGCACCGACCGGCACCAAGGATCCCTTTGCCCAGCGGAGGGCTGCGCTGGGATTGGTGCAGAACCTCTTCCTGTGGAACCTCGACCTGGACCTGCGTTGGGCACTGGCACAGGCGGGCAGGTCACTGCCCAAAGGCCTGGCTGAAAAGGACCTGGAAGCTTGCCTGGAATTCATCAAGGGACGAATGCGCGGCTTGCTTCTGGATGCCGGCTACCGCTATGATGTGGTGGATGCAGCTCTGGCTGCCCAATCCAGCAACCCGGCTGGTGTAAAACGCGCTGTGGATGCTTTAGGACAGTGGGTGGGGCGTGAGGATTGGAACAGCATCCTGCCGGCATACAGCCGCTGTGTTCGTATTACACGGGAGCTGAAGCAGACTTATATTGTTGATCCCGAGAAATTTGCTACCCCGGAAGAAGACATGTTATACCAGGCTTTGCTGAAGGCCGAGATGGCAATTCGCGACCCCAGGGATGTGGATGCCTGTTTGAAGGCCTTTGAGCCGCTGATCCCGGTGATCAATACTTTCTTTGACGCCGTCATGGTGATGGCGGAGGAGCAGGCAGTGCGTGAGAACCGCCTGGGATTGCTGCAGCGCATTGCCGCGCTGGTGAAACCTGCGGCGGACTTATCATACCTGGAAGGGTTTTAGACCTGTAGGGCATCTTTACGGTTTCTTACTGTTTTAGACCGACGAGGAGGATGGATGGCAGAAAATAATATCACCCGCCTGTTCCTGGTAAGGCATGGCTCGACCCAACTGAGCGCTGAAGACCGCTTTGCCGGGGCAATCAACCCGGACCTGTCCGAAGACGGCGTTTTCCAGGCTCAACGCCTGGCGGAGCGCTTGGCAGACGATGAAGTCACGGCGATCTACTGCAGCCCGATGCTGCGCACGGTACACACGGCGCGCATCCTGGCAACCCCCGGCAGGCTTTCGGTCTCAGAACGTGATGGATTGAGAGAGATCGGCCATGGGCATTGGGAAGGCATGCTGCGGGCGGAGGTCGAGAAGCTTTACCCGGATGAGTATGTCGCCTGGGAGGAAGACCCCTTCACTTTTGCACCTGCGGGCGGGGAGAGCGGGGTGCAGGTGATCGCCAGGGCGCTACCGGTGATCCGGGAGATCGTTGTGACGCACCGCGGGCAGAATGTGATCGTTGTCTCGCATAAAGCCACCCTGCGCCTGGTGATCAGCAGCTTATTAGGCTTTGATGCCAGGGGCTATCGTGACCGCCTGGACCAGTCGCCAGCCAGCCTGAACGTGTTGGATTTCAAGGATACGGTGCATGTGCGCTTGATGCTGTTTAATGACATCTCACACTATAAAGATCAGCCCCAACGGGCAGATGGTCGTTTATCCAAGTGGTGGAATGAGAATGGTTAACTATTAGTTATTGACTGTTTAAATTACAATGCCGTCTCACTTATGAGGCGGTATTAAATTTACGAAAACTTATAATTTCTTTATAATCTGGTAGATCAGACCTTAGCGCCGCAATCGGTACAGAATTTGGATCCGGGTGGCAGCTTGGCACCGCATTCCTTGCAAAAGGCTTCAGCCTGGATCTTTGCACCGCATTCGGGGCAGAACTTGACCTTTTCAGCCAGTGGGGCACCACAACCGGGGCAGGTGGCACGCGCACCTTCACGCCAGCTTTCGGTTTTCAGCATTTCACGGTCTTCCTCGGCCATTTTGGAATGCGCCCAGATTTCTTCCACTGTGCGGCTTGATTGCGCAGCTGCCATCTCGACCCCCAGGTCAGGCGAACAGTCCTTGCACAGACCCTTGCGGGTATTCCAGCAGCTTTTACGGCAGACCCATTTGGAGCAGCGCGGGCACTGGATGAAATCTTCCTTGATCTCTTCCATGGCGTGGATAAAGGCCTGGTCATGCGCTTTTTCCCAGGTAGCAGAACGGGCACGCTCACCCAGGTCCGCCACACGGTTAAAGACCCCGCCAAAAAGGCTGCCAGCCGCGTCCAGGGCACCGGAGATCTTGCCCAGGGCTGAGGGTTGGAAGGTGGTGCGGTAGCCTGTGCCGCAGCGGTCACAGTTGAACTCGAACTGGAAACCCTCATCAGTGGATTGATCGGTGTAATTGGTCGTAAATTCAATTTTAGCCATAGCATACCTCCATCAGTGAATTCATAAGCCAATGATACTCCAAAATGCCTGCCTCGAGAAAGGGGTGCGTAAAACAAGTAAATTAACCGTCGAATTGGCGAAGGGATGCCTTTCGCAAAAATAAGGTATGTGCATATTTGGTTGCGAAAGACACGAAAGACGCAAAATGCTTGCGAAAGACGTAAATGCTTGCGAAAGACAAATTTGGTTGCGAAAGACGAGTACCTTCACACTTTGTTAGTCGGGGTCTTGTAATCCCTGAAGAGGAATGGAGTGATGCGCTCTCGATTCCTGTCATTCTGAACGAAGTGAAGAATCTTTCTTGTCATCGCTCTGCAAGATCCTTTCTCACAGGACGCTTCGCAGTCGTTTCACTCAGGATCACAACCCTATCGGAATTAAAATCTATCTTACGATATCGTCTCCAGGAATTGCTTTGAAACGACCGAAATATCCTCATCCACACTGATCCCGTTCCAGCCATCCCCCGGGCGGACCAGGTTAGCGACCACGATGTTGGCGCCGTTGAAGACAGCACTGCGTGCTTCCCTCAGGTCCACCCCGCCGGCAGCGGAGATCAGCACGTCATACTTGCTGCGCACGCGGTTGATTTGGCGGTAGCGGATCATTTTGGCAGGGTTGCCTTCTTCATCGCGTCCACGGTGGATGATCACCACAGTTGGCTGTACCTTGAGTGGACGCATCACGGTCAGCGGATCCTCCACGCCGATCATGTCGATCATCGAGATCATGTTCAACTCGCTGCAGGTCTGGATGAACAGGTTGAGGGTCTCGACAGGTGAATTGCCGAGGACGGTTGCGCCGGTGGCACCTGCCAGGCGTGCCATGTGTACCTCGCCCAGGGCACCATCTGCCGTTTTGAGATCGGCGATGACATGTCCCTGCCAGAGACGGGCAATGCTCTGGATGCCGCGCATGCCTTCACGCTTGATGAACGGAGTACCCGCCTCGATCATGATGCGCGGGCTGGGGATGATCCTTGGCAGGATGCGCATGACCATCCCCAGGTCATAGTTGAATGATATCTGCAGATAACGAACGTTGTTATCCAACATCACATTGCCACCTTATTTATTGGTGATGAAATCGGTCAGTTTTCCAAGATCTGAAGGCAGGAAAAGGACCAGCTTCTCGGATGGGTCGGATGCAATGTCGCGGATCGTTTGCAGGGTGCGCAGGTGCAGGGCACCCGGGGTCGCGGACAGCTTTTCAGCAGCATCGCGCAGGTTCTCGGCGGCGGCAAGTTCGCCCTGTGAGGCGATGATCGTGGCCCGGCGTTCGCGTTCAGCTTCAGCCTGGCGTGCCATGGCGCGTTTCATCTCTGCGGGCAGCTCCAGTTCCTGGATCTTGATCGATTCGATATCCACGCCCCAATCGCTGGTCTCGTTATCGACGATCTCCTTGATCGCTTCGGCGATCTGCAGCCTTTCGGTCAGTACCGAGTCCATTTCGTTGTTGCCGATGACATCCCGCAAAGCCGCCTGGGTGTACTGGCGGATCGCGAAAACGTAATCTTCGATCTTGATGATGACCGCTTCGGGGTCGATCACTTTAAAGTAGACCACGGCGTTGACCAGCATGGGGATGTTGTCCTTGGTCATCACTTCCTGGCGGGGTACCTCGGCGGTCTTCAGGCGCAGGTCGACCTTTCGCATGCGCTGGATGATCGGGACGATGAAGGTCAGGCCCGGGTTGCGTACGCCGCTGAATTTACCCAGGGTGAAGATGACGCCCCGTTCATATTCGGTGATGACCCGCAAGCCCCGGGTTATCAGGATGAAAATGACCATAAAAATACCAACCCCCAGGCAGATCAGGAAAGGAACTAAAGCCTCAGAATCCATTATGTACCTCCGAAAAATGAATTTTTAGTCTTATATATTGTACAGGATTTTCGGCTGTGCAACTGATATAATCTAAGGTTGTTGCCACCGAGGTGGCTCAGACATGCCGGGTTAATGTATAATCCGGTTAACTTTGGAGGTTCTATGGAAATTACCTGGTATGGCCACTCCTGCTTTCGCATCACGGAACGCGGGATGGCATCTGTTGTGACCGATCCATTTGACAGCGAGGTGGTGGGTTATTCACCAATCAAATTAAAGGCCGAGATCGCCACGGTGAGTTGCGATATGCCCGGGCATAATTATGTCAAGGCGGTCAAAGGGGATCCCTACCTGATCTTGGGCCCGGGTGAGTATGAGCGGGGTGGGGTTTTCATCACGGGCATCCAGACCAACGGGCACAAGAAAAAGGAAGAAGAACAGCATAACACGCTCTACCTGATCGATTACGGCAGCCTGACCGTAGCCCACCTGGGAGAACTGACCCGGGTGCCCAGCCAGGCGGATGTGGAAGGCCTGGGGTCGATCAACATTGCCCTGGTACCGGTGGGGGATGGCAGCAGCCTGAACGCTGCCAAGGCAGCCGAGGTGATCAGCCTTTTGGAACCCAATATTGTGATCCCGATGCACTATGGTGTGCCGGAGTGCAAAATGGAACTGGACCCGTTGGCCAAGTTCCTCAAAGAGATGGGCTTGACCAGTGTTGAGACGATGGAAAGCTTTAAAGCCAACAGCGCTTCCGGGCTGCCGGAGGAGACAAGTGTCATTGTCCTGGATCGCAAGATCGTCACTGAAAAATAAGCAGGATTCAAATGACCGTTAAGTTGATCATGACCTGGGATATCCGCAGCGGCAGGGAACAGGAATATTTTGAGTTCATCGGGCGCAGTTTCATGCCGGCGGTGATCGACCTGGGGGTTGAGATGAAGGATGCCTGGCTGACCATCTATGGAGAACGCCCGCAGATCCTGGTCAGTGCGGTGATGCCGGATTTTGATACAGCCTGGAAGATCATCGAAACTGATAAATGGCGCGAACTGACTGACGCACTGCTGGATTTTGTCGATAATTTCGAGGAAAAGATCGTCCAGGATAAAGGTGCCTTCCAATTCTGAACAGACCATGATCCACATTAAGTTATTAGATTGGTATCAAAAAAATGCCAGGGTTTTACCCTGGCGTTCGTTTCCCAGCCCATATCGCACCTGGATCTCGGAAGTCATGCTGCAGCAGACCCAGGTGGATACAGTGCTGCCTTATTTTGAGCGCTGGATGGCGCGTTTCCCCGACCTGCCTGCACTGTCAGCTTCCAGCGAGCAGGATATGCTGGCATCTTGGGAGGGGCTGGGCTATTACAGCCGGGCACGCAACATCTGGAAGGCGGCGCAGCTCATCATGGGCGACCTGGGTGGACAGATCCCTTCCAGCGTGGCAGGCCTTAAACGGCTGCCGGGTGTGGGGGACTACATCGCAGGGGCGATCGCCTCGATCGCCTTCGGGCAGACCGAGATCGCATTGGACGGCAACATTAAACGGGTGTTTGCCCGTTTTTTGAACATGGAAATTCCACTGGGCACACCACCTGCTGAAAAGGCGCTGCGGGAATTTGCAGAAGGTCAATTGCCGGAAGGAAAAGCGGGTGACTTCAACCAGGCCTTGATGGACCTGGGAGCGCTGATCTGCCTGCCTTCCAACCCGCGCTGCCTGCTCTGCCCGATCAGCAGTGAGTGCCAGGCCTGCCAGCATGGCACCCAGGACTTGGTGCCGGTTAAAAAGGTCAAGCCCAAAGCACCTCACTTTACGGTGACTGCTGCGGTGATTATGCGTGATGACCTGGTGTTGATCGCCAGGCGTCCTGCCAATGGACTGCTTGGCAACCTGTGGGAGTTCCCGGGCGGCAAACTGCAAGACGGCGACCCAGACCTTGCGGCTTGCCTGGAGCGCGAGATCATGGAGGAAATGGGCTGTCAGCTCAGGGTGGGTGAGCCATTTGGGGTATACAACCATGCCTACACCCACTTCAAGATCACCCTGCATGCCTTTTTGTGCAGCCTGCTGGATGGCAGCGAACCGCAACCGCTGCACCATGAGGAGATCCTCTGGGTAAGGAAGGCTGACCTGCAGACCTACCCGATGGGCAAGGTGGACCGCCTGATCGCCAGGAGATTGATGGAGGGCCGGGATGAGCCATCTGCGGGATGAGCGTGCCCAGGAAAGGGCGCTCATGGTCGAGCGGCAGATCCGCATGCGGGGGGGCGCTGACCCGCGGGTGCTGGAGGCTATGCAGAAAGTGCCCAGGCACCTCTTTGTTCCGAAAAACAAGGCTGGTTATGCCTATGAGGACTGTGCATTAAGCATCGGGTCCGGTCAGACCATCTCACAGCCGTACATTGTGGCATTGATGAGCGAGTTATTGCACCTTGAAGGCATGGAAAGAGTGCTGGAGGTTGGGACAGGCTCTGGTTACCAGGCGGCGATCCTCTGCGAACTGGCAGGCATGCTTTACAGCATTGAGCGCCTACCCAATTTGGCGCTGGCGGCAGAAAAAGCGCTGACCGATGCCGGGTATAGCAATTTTGAGATCAAGGTGGGCGATGGGTCGCTGGGATGGCCGGAACATGCCCCATATGACGCCATCCTGGTGACTGCGGCGGGGCCTGAAACACCCCAGGCACTGCTGGATCAGCTGGCAGATGGTGGCCGGCTGGTTATCCCCGTCGGTCTGCAGCACCTGCAAACCCTGCAGGTATGGCACAGATCAGGCGACAACTTTGAGAAAGAGGAAGCGGGTCGCGTGGTATTTGTGCCCTTGATTGGTGCGCAGGGCTGGCAGGAAGACCGCGAGACGCCCTGGTCTTGAGAGGATTTAAGCCGGGTTGACCGCCGGGTCTTCACTTTCCCCGGAGTGGGGTAATTCCAGGGCGTGCGGAAGGAAGAGCAGGTTAAGGGCTACGATTGCAATGAAGATGCCGCCGATCAAGCCCACCGGCGAGGGACCCAGCAGTGTGTTGGCAGGGCCTTTCAAGGCGATCAGGCCGATGGCGCCGATCCCATTGGCGGCCCCATGCGCGATGACCGCCGGCCACACACTGCCGGAACGCAGGGTGAGCCAGCTGATAATGATCCCCAACATGATCGTGAACCAGGCCATGCCGAGCAAGCCCAACCAGGGTGCGCCGGGATAATCAAAGCCGTAGTTGTAACCCATCAGGATGACCGGCCAGTGCCAGACACCCCAGATGACACCAAGGATGAGGACTGCTTTTTTGCCGCCCAGGGGCATCAATTTCTGCAACAGGTATGCCCGCCAGCCGAATTCCTCGCCGAAGGTGAAAAGGGCATTCAACAGCGGTGCCAGCAATAAAGCCTGCACAGCCTGCAGGGCAACAACGGTCCACATGTTGACCGGCAGGGGCTGTGTGCTGCCGTATTGGGCGGCGGTTGCTTCCAATTGCGCTTTCAGCCCTGAAAGATTTGCATCAAACAGGTGGGGAAATAACAGGAAAAAGACGACCGCCCCGGCAATACATAAAATACCGGGGGTAAACCAGGCGATCAGCCAGTACAACTTGCCGCTTGAGAATTTGGGCTTGAGCCACAGGTTCTGCCAGCCCTCACGGCTGACCAGGCGGGTCAGGATGTTGGCTAACGCTGGTGCCCACATCATGCCGGTGGCCATCAGGAGCGCTGCCAGGTTGATGCCCAAAGCAGGGATGACCATCGGGCTGTCGACGATCCCGCCGGTGAGGTAGATGACCAGCCCGGCAGCCCAGGCAAGGCCAAAGGCAAAGGCCAGGAAAATGAAGATGCGTTTTTTGTTTTGTGAGGTGATCATTTTTTGGTCCGTTTCTTGAAAATTGAAGAAAGCAGGATGCTAAACCAGCGCTTTTTGATATCCAGGTGGGCTTGTTCAAAGGTCAAATCGCCGCGGATCACGCCGAAGGTGATATCGACCAGCTGCTGGTTGCGTTTGATAAGGAAATTGGCCAGGCCAGGCATTTTATAGATTACGCGGGCAAGGCGCCTGGCATGATAGAGTTGGGAAACGATCTCTGCATTGACCTTTTGCGAGTATCCTGACAGGTCGCTTACAGGAGATTGACTGGCCTGGATGATGCTCTTAGCGGCGATCTGTGCGCTGGTGATGGCATAATGGAGGCCTTCGCCCATCCAGGCATCCGCCAGGTTGGCGGCGTCGCCCACCAGCAGGCATCTGCCCTTGTGCAGGTCAGTTGGAATGCCGCCCAGCGGCCCGGGATACCCGCGCAGGGAAAGCATTCTATGGGTTTTTAACATAGGCTGGGTTGCGATGAATATTTTGAGTGCTTCTTTCAGGTCCGGTGCCTTGTCATCCCTGGCACAGCAAACCCCGACCGAAAGGTGATCACTTTTGGGAAAGACCCAGCCATAGCCATGATCGATGGCACCAAAATCGAAGACCACCCGGCCACCCAACTTGCCGAGCACCCCGATGGGCACCTGCAGCTCCGCTTCGACTGCGTAAGCTACCTGGCGATCAACCAAAAGCCCAAGTTGTTTGGCGGCCTGGCTGTTGATGCCGTCAGCACCAACCAAAAAACGGGCTTGAAATGTGCCCTGGGTGGTTTCAACTGTAACTGATGCATCATCCTGGCTGAGGGAAAGCAGGCGGGTGTTTTCCAGCGCCTTCACACCGGCTTTTTGTGCCTGTTTCAGCAAAAAATGGTCAAATTCAGCGCGGTTGACCAGGCTGGCCAGTGGTTTTTGCAGGTCAACCTGCAGAACGGGATTGCCGTGATAGGTCAGGATGCCGCCGGTCGCTTCAACGCTGATCGCCGGGCTGACATCAAAGGGGATGGCCTGCCTGGCTTTGTAGGTCAAGCCTCCGGCACAGGGCTTGACCCGCGGCAGGCTGTATTTTTCAATGACCAGCACATCCAGGCCTGCTTTGGCCAGGTGCCAGGCGGCGATACTGCCGGCGGGTCCCGCGCCGACCACGATCACATCCAGCAATTTTCCCTGCATATCGCCTGCCATCAGATCTCCCTGCCGAGTTTTTCTTTCATCTTGGCTGCCAGGGCTTCATCAGGGGTCTTGCCCGAAAGGCTGTACATGAAAACGGATAACATCATATTGCAATCGGCGACTTCTTTTTCGATGTTGGACTTGCGCTGACGGTCATTGTTGCGGATCCAGCCGGGGACGCGTGAGACGATCTCATCCGCCTGCAAGCCCAGGTTTGTAAAACCTTCCAGCAGGTCATGCTCTTCAGCGGTCAATTGCGCTGGGTGCTCCTGAAGGTAAGCCTCAGCCAGTTCACCCACCTCGGACAGGAAGAACCACAGGGCGTCCTTGGCACCTGCCCACTGCAGCCCGCGCGCCTGGTAATATGCTTGAATACGTTCAATTTCCATGCTTTAGCTCCACTAATCTTTTGGTAATTATAAATGCTAGTACTGGTGAAAGGGGAAGATCGCCGTAAACAGGCAAACTAAGTTAAAATGGACTTCAGCTTTTAGCAAAACCATGAGAAGAGAATTACGTAAATGAGAAAACCATCCTGGACAAACACCCTTGCTCACTGTAGCAGCCGGGAATACCTCTCCAACCCATACCCCAGGCTGGGGGAGGTGATAAAGGTCAGCTTGCAGGTTGATGCGAAGGCGCCGATCGAGCAGGTCATCCTGCGCACGATGCCGGATGGCGAGCAGCAGTTTACGACCATGACCAGGGGTGAGGCAGTTCAGGGACTGCAAACCTGGCAGGCTGACCTGCTAATCAATCAGCCCCTGGTGAGTTACCGCTTTGGTATCCAGACTACGGGGCATGCCTGGTGGATGAATGCGGTGGGGGTCAGCATCCAGGAGCCTTTTAACTTGTTTGACTTCAAGATCATCGCCGGCCTGGAACCCATCAACTGGCTGCGCGAGGCGATCTTTTACCAGGTCTTCCCGGACCGGTTTGCCAACGGAGACCCGGGCAATGACCCGCCAACAGAGCTGGTCAGCTTCAGGAACCTGTACCGCCAAACCCTGCCCTGGGGGCAAGCCAACCCGGAGGGCGACAGGGGTCTGACCTTTTATGGGGGCGATCTGCCGGGCATCTGCCAGCATCTTGACCACATGGAAAGGTTGGGCGTTAATGCCATTTATCTCAACCCGCTTTTCACCGCAATTTCCAACCATCGTTATGATGGCCTGGATTACCTGAACGTGGACCCGGTTCTGGGCGGCAATGCAGCCCTGGTCCAGCTGCGCCAAGGGCTTGATGAACGTAAGATGCACTATTTGATGGATATCGTGCCCAACCACTGCGGTTACATGCATCCCTGGTTCCAGAAAGCCCGTGAGGATAAGGACAGCCTCGAAGCTGGTTTCTTCTATTTTGATGAACACCCGGATGATTATGCATCCTGGATGGGCCACAAGGGCGTGCCCAAACTGAACTATGCCAGCCGGGAACTGCGCCAAAGGATGTTTAAGGGAGAGGAAAGCATCATCAAACACTGGCTTAAGCCGCCATTCAGTGCCGACGGCTGGCGGGTGGATGTGGCAAATATGCTGGGCAGGCGCAATGAGCAGCTTCTGGACAAAGAGGTGATCGCCGGCGTCCGCCAGGCGGTCAAAAGCGTCAACCCCCAGGCTTATTTGATTGGCGAGAACTTTTATGAAGCTTCATCCCAACTGCAAGGTAATGGTTGGGATGCGGTGATGAATTATGCAGCCTTCAGTGGTCCCTTGTGGAACTGGTTATCCGGGGTGCATATGGACGCCCTCAACTGGGAGGGGAAATTTACCTCGCATCGCCCCTGGCCGACGGAAGTGCTGGTCAGGACCTGGCAGGAGCACATGGCATCTGTGCCGTGGCAGATCACCTGCCAGCAGTTCAACCTTTTGGACAGCCATGACACCGGGCGCATCCGTACGACGGTCAAAGGCAATGATGCCCTGCACCGCCTGGCCGCCATCATCCAGTTCACCTTCCCCGGGGTGCCCTGTGTGTATTACGGTGATGAGATCGGCCTGATGGACATGCCCGGTTTTGGCTCGCGCAATTGCATGCAGTGGGATGAGGGTCAGTGGAACAAGCCGCTTTGGAATTTTTACCGGAAACTGATCGATTTCCGGAAACACTCGGAGGTCCTCAAGGATGGCAGTTTCCGCATCTTGTACTGGGAGATGGACTTTTTTATCTATCAACGGGAATTGGCGGGTGAAAGGATCCTGGTCAGTGCCAACCGCTCTCAAAAACCGCGCAAGATTGGACTGGTGCCACTGTACACCCCGCATGAGATTAGTGAAACTTACCTGTCGTTATTTGACGGGTGCCAGGCACGCCTGGACAAGGATGGTTTGCACCTGCCGGACCTCCCTCAGGGCGGGATGATATGGGTGCAAGAGGGCTGAGCGCCAGATGACTACCGACCAGCTTGAGATCATGCCCTATGGGGATGGCGCCATCCTGGTCAGCCTGGGAACCAGAATTGACCCCACGCTGAATGCACGGGTCTATCAACTGGAAGCCTGGCTGAACAAGGAAAAACCGGGCGGGGTGATCGAATTTATCCCGGCTTTTTGCAGCCTGACGGTCGTGTATGATCCGCTGGTGATGCTTTTTGCAGAACTGCAGGCCTGGTTAAATTCCAGATTGGCAAGCTGCCCCTGGGACCTGGCACAGCAGCCCCGCCTGGTTGAGGTACCGGTGGTTTATAGCAACTGTGATAAAAGTCAAGCGTGAACTGGCACTTTAGGCAAAGCCAATGATGAACTCCATGGTTGGTTCGTGTGGGCCATCGCATTGAGAATACAGAGCAGTTTTCTCATACAAGCAAT